>OHAU01003151.1_pt1 | contig 13866 bp, 7 predicted proteins | sample 1577181 | NCBI WGS metagenome assembly OHAU01 (sample SAMEA3541472, study PRJEB24748) | human gut metagenome | biome: human gut; feature: human-associated habitat; material: faeces | place: China | collected 2012
GGCGGTGCTGATGCACCGCCCGCATTTTATCTACGTCATCCTGCATGCCCCAGCGCCGCAGCACGCAAAAAAGCACCCTCTCGGGTGCTTTTTTGCATGTTTGTCCCGGCTCACTCGCCGAGCTTTGCGAGCATGGCCTCGCAGACCTCGTCCATGTCGCCGACGATGCCGTAGGTGCAGTAGTTGAAGATTGCCGCCTCGGGATCGGTGTTCACGGCGACGACCACGTCTGCATCCGAGAAGCCCGTGACGTGGTTGACCGCGCCCGACACACCGAACGACAGCAGCAGCTTCGGCTTGACCACGGCGCCGGACTGCCCGATGACGAGCTTGAACGGCAGCACGCCGCGGTCGAACACCGGGCGCGTGCAGGCAAGCTTGCCGCCGAGGCGCTCGGCCAGGCGGCGGTAGCGCGGCAGGGCATCCGCCCCCTTGATCGCGTTGCCGACGCAGACGATCACGTCCGCGTCCGCGATGTTCAGGCGCTCGTCGAGATCGTCAGCGCGGAAGTCAAGGATCTCGGTGCGGATGTCCGCGACCGGGAAGTCGATGTGCTCCTCGATCACCTCGTGCGCACGTGCGCCGCAGGGGACGCACTTGAACGTGCCCGGGCGGATGGTGCCGACCTGCGGGCGCGCGACCGGCACGGTGATGACGGCCATCATCTTGCCGCCGACGGCGGGCTCAACGAACTCGATGTCCGTCGTCTTGGGATCCCAGACAAGCTCGGTCGCGTCCGAGGTGCAGCCGGTGCCGAGTCGCGCGGCGAAGCGCGGTGCAAAATCGCGCCCGTTGATCGTGCCGCCGACCATGACCGCCGTGGGCCGGTATTTCCGGCACAGGACGGTGAAGAGGTTGGTGTATGCATCGTTATTGAAGTAGTCATAGCCCGTGCCGGTCACGTGGATGATTTTGTCCACGCCGCAGTCGAGCACGCGCTGCAGCTCGCCGTCCGAGATGCTGCCGACGATGACCGCGACGAGTTTCTCGCCGCTCGCGTCGCAGAGCCTGCGCGTTTCCGAGCACAGCTCGAGCGAGACCGGCAGCACGCTGTCGCCGTCGCGCTCGATGAAGACCCACATATCTTTATAATCTGTTTTATTCACTGCCTGCACCTCCTCAAAGCACATCCGCGATCAGGCCGAAGAGCCGATCCACGTTCTTTTCCGTGCTGCCCTCGTCGATCATGCTGCCCTTCGCACCGACTTCCGGCGGATAGGTGCGCGGCACCTTCGTGGGGGAGCCGGGGTCGCCGATCTGCGCGGGGTCGAGCCCCGGGATGGTGGCCGCGCTGTAGACCGCGATATCCGCGGTGCGCGAGGCCTTCCAGCGCTTCAGGTTCGGGATGCGGGGGCGGAAGTTCGCCTTCTCGACCGTGAGCAGGCAGGGATACTTGGCGCGCAGCACCTCCGTGCCACGCTCGAGGTCGCGCTCGGCCGTGATGGTGTGCGCGGCCGTGTCCACCTCGACGATCTTCGCCGTCGAGGAGATCTGGCTGGCACCGAAGCGCTCGGCCAGCTGCGAGCCCATCTGCCCGGTCGCGCCGTCGAGCGACTCCTTGCCGCAGAAGATGAGGTCAAAATCGCCGAGCTGCTTTGCCGCGCTCGCGATGACGTAGCTCGTGGCGAGGGTATCGGCGTTGGCAAACGCGCGGTCGGACAGCAGCACGGCGCGGTCCGCGCCCGCGGCGAGGCACTCGCGCAGCGCCTCCTTGGCCATGTCCGGCCCCATCGTGATGACGGTGACCGTGCCGCCGTGCGCCTCCTTGACGCGCACGGCGGCCTCGAGCGCGTTGGCGTCCAGCGGATTGAGGATCGCCGGAACGCCCGCACGGATCAGGCTGCCCGTGACGGGGTCCATCTTCACGAGGTTAATGTCGGGCACCTGCTTGACGCAAACAAGAATATTCAGCATGCTTCAGCCCTCCTCGACGTTGGTGCAGACCTTGCCGGGGTTGAGGATGCCCTTGGGGTCAAACACCTGCTTGATCGCCTGCATGAGCCCGAACGCCGTCTCGCCGGCGGACTCCACCAGGTACTGCTTCTTTGCGTGGCCGATGGCGTGTTCACCGGAGACCTGCCCGCCGAACTCGATGCACTTGGCATAGCATTTGTCCATGACGGCCTTGCTGCGGCGCTTGAACTCGTCGAGCTCCATGTCGTTGGCGCAGCAGTAGATGTGCAGGTTGCCGTCGCCCGCGTGGCCGAAGCTGCGGATGGTGATGTCCTCCGCCTTGCCGGTGGCGCGGGTGTAGACGAGAAACTCCGCGATGCGGTCGACCGGCACGACGACGTCCATCTCGTCGAGCAGCTTTGTGTCCGCCTCGATGACGGTCAGGAACGCGCTGCGCGCGGCCCAGACGTCCTTTTTCAGGCCGTCGGTCCAGACGACGAGCGTGTCGTACGCACCGCGCTGCTCGGCAAGCGCGCCGAGGCGGTCCATCTTCGCGGTCAGTTCGGCCTCGCTGTCACCGACGAGGGTGACGAGGATGTATGCACCGGCCTCTTTGCCGTCCACGACCGTGGGGAAGATGGTGTTGCCGGTGAACGCCGCCGAGGAATCGACGATGTCGCGCTCCATGAACTCGATCGACTGCGGGTCGAGGTTGGCCAGCTTGATCTGCGGTACGGAGGCGATGGCGGTCTCCACATCGGCAAACGGGAGAATGAGGCTCACGTTCATTTCCGGCTTGGGGATGAGCTTGAGCGTCAGCTCCGTGATGACGCCGAGCGTGCCCTCCGAGCCGATCATCAGGTGCAGCAGGCTGTAGCCGGAGCTGGTCTTGCATACGGTCTTGCCGAGCTCCATGACTCTGCCGTCGGGCAGCACCACGGTCATGGCCAGCACATAGTCGCGCGTCACGCCGTACTTCACGGCGCGCATGCCGCCCGCGTTCGTGGACACGTTGCCGCCCACGGTCGCGGTTTTCTCGCCCGGATCGGGCGGGTACATCAGGCCGCGCGTGAGCGCGTCGGCCGCAAGATCGCACAGCAGCACGCCGGGCTGGATGTGCACGACGAGGTTGTTCATATCGTAGGAGAGGATCTTGTTCATGCGCGTCGTGCACAGCACCACGCCGCCGCACAGCGGCACGCACCCGCCGACGAGGCCCGTGCCCGCACCGCGCGGCGTGACGGGGATGTCATTTTCGTAGCACACACGCAAAATCGCGGACACTTCCTCAGTGCTCTCGGCCTCACAGACCACCTCGGGATAATACTTGCCGTAGATGGGCATTTCGTCGTGGCTGAAGTCGTCTTTCACCGCATCGCCTGCGAAAAAGCGCTTCGCGCCCACGATGGCCTGAAGCTGCGCGGCAATTTCAGGTGTGACTTTCTTGTATTTCGTCATTTCTGACCTCCTAACTTGTTCTGAACTTATAAAGTAACACATACAGGGGGATAGTTGTCAAGTACCCCCTGTGTGAAAAAATCATATTTTTACGCAAAAAAAGCTTCCGGCCCGAGATACGGGCCGGAAGCCCGGAATTATTGTTCTGCCTTCCCGAGTTTGGGAAGCGCAAGATGAAGCAAACGATTCGGAAATGTCTGCATTGGATCGCGAGCGACGCCAGACAAACCATAGCGGATGTGAAGTATGCTTTCCGGCGGCGCAGTCAACGCGTGCTGTTGGCAGTGCAGATGGCGGCGTGGGTCGTAATCTTGGGTGAGTTTATAATCATGAGCATTTGCCTTGATTATTCATGGTTTGGTGAGATCGTTGTTATCTGGTATTTTATATTGCTGATTACTGATTCTAAGCACTTGCTTAGTGTTATGCAGTGTGTTTTATCATGGATAGCGGCAGCAGCCTTTACAGTAATTATTTTTGCGCATGAAATGGCGCTGTGGTGAAGTTCACAATCAAATCCTTATCAAGATTCGCCGGCAGCAAAGAAATGCTGCCGGCTTTTTCGCGGCAGTGTCAGGCACATAAAAGACACAGACTGGACACAGGTTCTTTTCAAAATCTTCAACATTCGCACCGGTACGGCGGATATACTAAGTGGGTGAATGAATGAGGGAGGTCTTGCACCATGTGTACCGCAGCGACTTACTGCAACGGCGATTTTTATTTTGGCCGCAACCTTGACTACGAATTTTCCTACGGCGAGCACGTGACGATCATGCCGCGCAACTATCCCATCCGCCTGCACAGCGGCGCGCTCGACCGGCATTATGCCATGATCGGCATGGCGCATATTCAGGATGACTACCCGCTTTATTATGACGCGGTCAACGAAAAAGGCCTGTGCATCGCGGGGCTGAACTTCGTCGGCAACGCGGTGTATCCGCCGGTGACGCGGGGCGTGGCCTCGGTCGCGCAGTACGCGCTCATCCCATGGCTGCTCGGCACGTGCGCCAACATTGCCGAGGCGCGCAGTGCGCTCGCGCGCGTGGTCATCGACGGCACGCCCTTTGCTCCCGAGCTGCCGTGCGCGCAGCTGCACTGGCTCGTTGCCGACCGCAGCGGCTGCATCGCGGTTGAGGCCACGGCGGATGGTCTGCACGTTTATGATGACCCTGCCGGCGTGCTGACGAACAACCCGCCGTTTCCGCAGCAGATGGCTGCGCTGCGCAATTACACCCGCCTGAGCGCCAGCCAGCCGCCGGCAGATTTCTGCGGCGTGCCGGTCACGCTCGACAGCCGCGGCATGGGTGCGCTCGGTCTGCCGGGCGACCTGTCGTCGTCCTCGCGCTTTGTGCGCGCGGCGTTCGTGCGCGCCAACGCCCGTTCGGAGCGGACCGAGGACGCCAACGTCAGCCAGTTTTTCCACATCCTCACGAGCGTGGAGCAGCAGCGCGGCTGCTGTGAGCTGGACGACGGTCAGTTTGAGATCACGCTCTATTCCAGCTGCTGCAACGCGGACCGGGGCATTTATTACTACACGACCTATGATAACCGCCAGATCACCGGCGTGAAGCTCCACGCATCCGACCTCGACAGCGCGCGGCTCACGGCGTATCCGCTCGCGGACACGCAGCAGATCCGCTGGGAAAACTGAATCCAAACGCATGGAAAGACCGGGGCATCCGCTGGGATGCCCCGGTTTTCACAAGAGCAGATGCCGCGCATTTGCGCGGCATTGGATCAGGCTTTGGCCTTTTTCTTTCTCGGCTTCGGCAGCGGGGTGCACGCCGCAAGCACGGGGATGAGCACGTCGAGCAGCGCGGCGTTGTCGATGTCGAGCATGTAGTGCGGCCGCGCGCCGTCATAAGGCGTGCCTGTCCCGGCGTCAGAGAGCAGCGCCGCCGTTTCCGGCAGGCACTTGACAAAAACCGTATTGTCGCACACGAGCAGGATCGGCTTGTCGTCAAGATAGACCATTGCGTCGCCGAACGTTTTCCGGTACCGCACGGCGCCGAAGCGCGCGATCTGCTCGCAGACGAAGCTGAGATATTCTTCCGAAGTGGCCATATGCATACCTCCCTGATGTTTGCGCAATTATAAAGGGTTTGCGCCCCGTCTGTCAACGCGGTCTGCCGGGCGGCAGAAAAAATTCTGCGATCCGGACACTGCATCTTGACAGCGCGGCTCAGTCCCGGTATAATTTTCACATCGCACGGTGTCCCGGCCGTGCAGGTGCTGCGCAGCGGCGCGTTTTTTTGAACCTTGAGTTAGATGAGACTAACCTGATTGCATGTTTTTGGGATGCGGCGTCAGATCAAGCCGGCGGTATGTCCTCTTTCTTTGTCATAGGATTAGATACATCTAACCGACGCGGAAAATCCGTGCCATCCGCGCGGCAAGACGACCGGGGATCTTCACATGAAAGGAAAGGTGTTTGAACGAACATGAAGCAAACTGCAACCCGATCCATGCCGAAGCTGCTGAGCCTGCTGCTCTGCTTTGCCATGGTATTCTCCCTGCTGGCGCTGCCCGCACAGGCGGCAAAGGCGGATGCCTCGAGCGTCGACGGCACGTACATCGGTACGGGCGCGGGCCGCAACGGGGATATTACGCTGTCCGTGACGATTGCGGACGGTAAGATCACACAGATCGAAAACATTTCCAACAAAGAGACGCCGAAATACTGGGCGGAGGCGGTCAAGCTGTTTGACAGCATCCTCGCCGCCAACGGCACGGACGGCGTGGACGCCGTCTCCGGCGCGACTCTGAGCAGCGACGGCATTCTTGCAGCTGTGGACGATGCGCTGGCGAAGGCGTCCACGCAGCTCTCCGGCAGCGGCACGGAGGCGGATCCCTATGTGATCTCCAGCGCCGCGCAGCTGCAGGCGTTTGCGGCGCTGGTCGATGCGGGCAATACCTACGCGGGCCGGTATGTGGCGCTCGGCGCGGACATTGACCTCTCCGGCGTCGACAACTGGAATCCCATCGGCGCAGAGGCCAAGAGCGACACCTGCCTCGACAAGCTCTTTGCCGGCACGTTCGACGGCCGCGGTCACACCGTCGCCGGACTGAAGATCCGGGTGGCGGACGCTGCGAGCGAGACCAATGTCGGCCTGTTTTCCACGCTCAGCAATACGGCTGTTGTGAAAAATCTGAACCTGACGGACGCGGACATCAGCCTGACCGGCACCGCAGACTCCGTCCAGTGCCGCGCTGGTATTCTGGCCGGTGACACGGTCAACGCCGCAGCCAAAGACAGCGGCAGCCGCAGCCATGACTCCATCGGTGTGCGCATCGACAGCTGCTCGGCGACCGGCTCGGTGAACGTAACCGGTCAGAACGGCATGGTCTGGGCGGCCGGCCTCGTCGGCCGCAGCCAGATCGGCGTCTGCATCACCAACTGCTGGACGGACGCCGCGCTGCGCGCCGAGTCGCTCGGCGGGACGAAGTCGGCCTATGCCGGCGGCATCACGGGCCACACCGGCAACTATGCCGTACTCGCCAACTGCGCGGCCTTCGGCACGGCCTATGCCAGCTCTCCGATGAGCACAAACTTCGGCGGTCAGGCCGGCGGCATCGTCGGCATGTCGGCGGCCAAGCAGTACAACACCTATGCCGTCGGCGATGTGACGGTCGGCAACGGCGGCACGAAGCACACGTGGGTCGGCGCGCTCGCCGGTGAGATCACGTCGAGCGGCATGTCCAAGGACAGCAGCGGCAGCTACACGGTCTATCCCGAGCAGGGTGCGTTCCGTCTCACTAACTACTTTGCCAGCGACGCCGTGCTGAAGGTCGAGACCTATGACGGCGATACGCTCAAAGATACCAGTATCGTCGAGCCCACGGTCGACCGCGGCTTCTCGTCGACGCTCAAGAGCGTGGATATGGCCATGACCTCTACTGCCATGACGAAGGCGGACATGGCCGCGGCTGCGTTTGCCGGCACGCTCAGCGGCAACATTCCGGCGGTCAACGCCGTCCTCGCAGCCTACGGCATCACCGGCGTGGCGCTGCGCGAGTGGCAGCTTGACGGCGGCCGCGTCCTGCCGACCGGCGACGTCTGGGTCAGCGGCGAGGTCGACACGGGCATCTTCGCATCCGGCGACGGCACGCAGGCCAGCCCCTATCTCATCCGCACGGCGGATCAGCTGCGCGCGTTCGCCGGTTCGCTCAACAACAAGATCAACTACGCGGGCAAGTATGTCGCACTCGATGCGGATATCGACGTCTCTGACGCGGCGTGGACACCCATCGGCGGCAGCGACTGGGCCTTTGCCGGCACGTTTGACGGCCGGGGCCACACGATCTCCGGCCTGACGGTCGGCTCGGCGGCGGCGCCGCTCGCGCTGGATAGCGGCAATCTCTTCATCGGCCTGTTCGGCGTGCTGGAGAAAACGGCCGTCGTGCGCGATGTCGCGCTCAGGAACGTTGCGTTTTACACCAGTTATGAGGCCACGGCCTATGTCGGCGGCATCGCGGGCTACCTCAACGGCAGCGGCGAGTCGAATGTCTTTACCGGCGCTGTCGTGGACGGCTGCTCGGTCTCCGGCACCATCTCCCACACGTCCGCGAAGGGCAACCAGTTTGTCGGCGGCATTGTGGGCATGCAGTATAAGGGCGCGGTCATCAACAGCGCCTCCTTTGCGGATCTGTCCTGCACGGTCCTGAGCGGTGACCTCGCCGAGGTCGGTGGGCTCGTCGGCCTGAACAACCGCGGCCTCGTGGCCAACAGCTACGCCGTCTGCAGCGTTTACGGCAGCGGCAGCCGCGAAAACGGCAACGAGGGCATGGCCGTCGTCAGCGCGCTCGTGGCGTGCAATGCCGGAACGGTCGTCAATTGTTACGGCTCGGGCGACACCACGACCAAGGAGTATTCCACCTATGTCGGCATGGCCTCCGGCTGGGTCACCGGCATCGGCAAGACCTATCTCTGCTGGTACGACCTCGACAGCACCATGCTCATCGGTAAGGACACCAGCACCCCGCAGCTCGTCAGGCCTGTCGAGTCCATCGGCACAAAGGTCTCCTCCGGCGTCAACGACGAGGGCGACCAGTATACCGGCGGCCTTGTCGACCGCATGACCGGCTATGACGCGGCGGGCTACGCAGCCATCGCCGCGGCGCTCAACGCAAACTTCGCCGCCTTCCCGGCAGATATCACGGTCTATGGCCTGTCGGCAGACGCCCTCAGAACGTGGACCTACGACGCGGCCCGGAAGCTTGTCGTTCCCGGTGCGGATGCAGCTTCCGTGACCTATGTGCAGCCCGCGTGTGAAAAAGTGACGAAGCCGGAGCTCAAGCTGCTCGACGGCGTCTGGTACGGCCGCGACGCCGACAAGACCACGGTCGTGAAGATCACGGTCGCGGACGGCGAGATCACCGAGACGGCGGTCGTCTCCGGTGAGAGCAGCGGCGCTGCCCACGATGCGGCGCTTGCGAAGGCCGAGTACAAGGCGACCTACGGCGACATCTCGACCTACGATGCGGCCGACCCGGCAAAGTTCGCCGGCGGCAGCGGCACGCAGGCCGACCCTTACCGCATCGCGACCGAGGCGCAGCTGCGTTATCTGGCTGAGTCCATCAATGCGGACGTCGACTGGTGCGGCGCTTACTTCCTCCAGACGGCGGACATCGCCCTCAGCGGCGAGTGGCTGCCCATCGGCTGGGCGCTCAACGGCGAGGTCAACGGCAAAAAGACGGCCATCGCCGCCTACCCGTTCCGCGGCAATTACGACGGCGGCGATCATATGATCTCCGGCCTGCGCATCGGCAGCGAGGACGCGCCCGCCGACCAGATGGCCTCCGGCCTCTTCGGCCTGACGGCGGGTGAACTGTCCACGAACGACCTGCCGACCGATCAGCGCATGGTCACGCTCAAGAACATCCATCTTGAGGATATTGGTATCTACGTTTCCACCCGCTACGAGACCTTCACCGGCGGTCTGGTCGGCAGCGCGCAGAACGGTATTTATATCGACAACTGCTCCGTCACCGGCGTCATGAACGTGACCACATCCGAGAGCTTCGCCCGCGCGGGCGGTCTGGCCGCCAGTGTGCTGCGCGGCGCCGTGACCAACAGCTGGACGGATGTCGACATCACCGCCGCTACGGACACCAACCACGTCTATGCCGGCGGCCTGTACGGCATGGACAACCGCGCCACGACGGTCAACTGCTACACGCTCGGCAGTGTGACCGGCAACTCTACGAACAACAACAAGGTCCATATCGGCGGGCTCGTCGGTCAGGCGGGCGGCGTGCACATCAACTGCTATGCCGCGGGCGATGTCGTCTCGCACAAGACCACGACGGATGTCGGCGCGCTCAACGGCCGCTCCGCAGGCATCGCCGTGGATTATAACTGCTACTTCAACAGCGAGGCGCTGCAGCAGCAGGGCGATACCGTCAACGTGCCCGCCGTGGCTGTCGGCGTCAACGCCAACGACAGCGCCATGCTCAAAAATGTCTCCGGCAAGACGAAGGCCGAGCTCGGCAGCGAAGCGTTCGCGCAGCTGCTCAATGACAACGCCGCCCGGATGGCGGACACCGTCACGGAGGTCGATGCCTACCTTGAGACGCTGCAGGAGCGCGGCTTCGTGCACAAGGACTATTACACCGGCAATGACCTGCTGACCTGGCGCGCGCAGGACGGTGTGGTCGGCTTCTTTGCAGAGTCTGCGCCCGAGCTGCCGTTTGACGATGTTGCTGCGGGCAGCTGGTACTATGACGACGTGGCCTTCGTCTTTGGCAAGGGCCTGATGGTCGGCACGGGTGGCAATCACTTCGCACCGGCGCTCGCCGCGACGCGCGGCATGGCCGTGAGGACGCTCTACAGCATGGAAAACGAGCCTGACGTTACCGGCACGTGCCCGTTCGCGGACGTGGCGTCCGGCAGCTACTGTGAGGACGCGGTCACGTGGGCGGCTGCCAACGGCATCGTCAGCGGCTACAGCGCTGCGGCGTTCGGCCCCAATGACGGGATCACCCGCGAGCAGCTGGCGACCATGCTCTATGAGTACGCAAAGTATAAGGGCTATGATGTCGCGAAGGCGGCGGATCTGTCCGGCTTTGTCGATCAGGGCGGCATCAGCGCGTATGCGGTCAAACCGATGCAGTGGGCAGTCGCGCAGGAGCTGATCTTCGGAGTCGGCGGCAATGCCCTCGCACCGAAGGACACGGCCACGCGCGCACAGCTTGCTGCGGTGCTGCACCGCTTCTGCGAGGCGTTCGCCTGAGCAGACGGCGCTTGCACTGCAGTCAGGCCGCAACCCCCTTTTCAAAAAAGGAAAACTTTTTTGACAGTCTCAGCCCGCCGGAAGGCGGGCTGTTTTTTGCCCATTTGCAGGGGATATGTGCGGAAACGCATCTTCCTGGCCGGATTTTTAAATATTTAAATTGACGCGAAGGCGCGCAATGGTTATAATATCAAATATTTTTGTGATATTTCAGCGGACAGGATCCGCTTGTCCCGAAAGGATGTTTTCCATGGCAACCGTTTCTGCGCCGGTCAAGCGTGCGCGGCGGCTGCGCCCGGCCCCGCTGTGGCTAAGCCTGCTGCCGGCTTTTCTGGCGTATTTTTTTCTGGATTTTTCCCTGCGCCTGTTCTATGGCGCGATGAGCAACGTGTCGCTCTGGGCGTGGCAGCCGCTGGTGTTCACCCTGCTGTGGTCGGGCACGATGACGGCGATCGCTGCGCTGCTGCCGCGGACGGGGCGGCGCATCTTCCTGCTGGTCACGTTCGTGCCGTTTGCGCTGCTGACGATCACGCACTGCGTGCTCTATCAGCTGACGGGCACGTGCTTTTCCTTTGCCGATCTCGCTTATGCGGGCGACGGCGCGCGGTTTGTCAGCGCGGCGTATTTTCACCTCAAGGTGGGGCAGTGGCTGAGCATCGCCGTGTGTCTCGCGCTGATGCTCTGCGCCGTGATCTTCACGCCGCAGACGCACATTGGCCGCCGCGGAGGGATCGCGGCCGCTGTGCTGGCCGCTGCATGCGCAGCGGGCATTTTTGTCGTGCACACCACGCAGATGCCCCGGGGCGGCATCATGGAGCACAATGAGTATCTTGCGTGGAATGATGCCGAGAGCCACGACACGCTTGCAGATGCCTATGCGGAATTTACCAACGCCAACCGCTGCCTGTTGCTGACCGGCCTGTACCAGTACACGGTGCGCGGCGCGGTCGTGACGATCTGGCCGCAGACGACGGCGGACACCGAGCGGATCGCGGAGCTGGACGCATATTATGCCGCCCACCCGAAGCAGGCGGCCGACACGCCGATGACCGGTGCGTTTGCGGGCAAGAACCTGATCCTGATCATGATGGAATCCGTCGACGACTGGCTCGTGACGCCGGAGTATATGCCGAATCTCTACCGGCTGGAGCAGGAGGGCGTGGATTTCCGGAATTACTACGCGCCGATCTTCCTCGCGGCGGCAACGTTCAACTCGGAGTTTACGGCGAATACCGGCATGATCGCGCCGGAGTATCAGGTGCGCAATTCGTACTACAGTGAGCATGCGCTGCCGTATTCGCTGCCGAACCGCTTCCGCGATGCGGGCTATTGCGCACGATCCTTCCATGCGGCCAATCCGAACATCTATAACCGCGGACAGATCCATCTGAACTTCGGCTACGAGTCATACAACGACGCCTCGGTACTCGATATGGACAGCTATATGCTGGATGCGCAGATGCTCAACGGATATGACCGGATCGTCTCGGATGAGCCGTTTTTCAGCTTCATCATCACGTATTCCAGCCACGGGCCGTACACCGAGGAGCAGGACACCATCTCTGCGCCGCACCTCGCGCGCGCCCGCGCGGTGATCGACTACAGCACCGTGCCGTACACGACCGAGGCGCAGAAGGAGGAGTACACCCGCGCCGTGCGCAGGCCATGGAGACGGACGCCTTTATCGGCGGTCTGCGTGAGCGGCTGGAGGCCGACGGTCACGCCGAGGACACGGTGCTCATGCTGTTCACAGACCACTACTGCAAGTATTTTTCCGATGCCGAGTTCATCAGCGCCATCAAGGGCGAGACCGATCGCAACATGCTCTCGAACGTGCCGTTTGTGATCTGGACCGAGGGCATCACGCCGCAGGTCTATGACAAATATGTCAGCACGATGGACATCGCACCGACAGTCGTGGATCTGTTTTCGCTGGACGCCGACCTGCGCTATTATATCGGCAATGACATGTTCGGCCCGGACGGCGGCGTGGTCTACTTCCGCAACTACGCGTGGTATGACGGCAAGACCTACGACACCGGCAATGACGCCTCAAGCAATCCGGCCGTGCTGGCCATGCGCGAGCAGGCGCGCGAGCAGCTCGATGTCTCGCAGGATACGTTCCGCTATGACTACTTTGCCTGTCTGCAGCGGCGCGGGATCCTCAATCCGGATGAATAGAAACGCAGCAAAAAGCGCCCCGAATGCATTGCATTCGGGGCGCTTTTCCGATTTTCGGGGTCATCCGTTCATGCCGGGGATCAGGTCAAGGATCGTCTTGGATTCCTTGACGGTGACGGTGCACGCGGCGGAGTGCGTTGTGCCGTCGGCCGCGGTGATCTGCAGGATCACAGACGTGGAGCCGACTGCGGCGGCCGTTGCGGTGACGGAGTAGATATCGTCCGTGCCGTTGCCGGTGCGCACCGGCTGGCCGAGCGAGACGACGCTTCCGTCAGCCGCGTAGACCTTCACGGTGTCCTGCAGACTGTCGAGGTTCTGTCCGCGGACGTGGAAGGTGATTGTGCCGGTTTTTGTGCCGTTGAGGTCGAGCGTGGCGGAGTCGGTCTCGGCCTTGACGCTGTCCACGCGCGAGGGCGCTTTGACGGTGATCTGGCACGTGGCGGTGCAGCTGCCGGCGGAGGCTGTGATCGTCACGGAGCCGGCGCTCGTCGCGATGACGATGCCCTTTTTCACGGTGGCGATGTTCGGGTCGCTGCTGGCCCAGGAGACAAGCTCATCCGGGGCGTTTGCGGGCTGCATGGTCGCCTTGAGCGTGAGCGAATCGCCGATCTGCATCTCGGCCTTGTCCTGATCGAGCTTGAGGCTCTTGACCTCGATGGCGTCGTTCGTGACGGTGACGGTGCAGTCGGCCGAGCGTTTGCCGGCTTTGACGGTGATCTTGGCCTTGCCCTCGGTCACGCCGGTGACGACGCCGTCCTTCACGGTGGCGACGGCGGCGTTGCTGCTCGACCAGGTGAGCGTCTCATCCTTGAGCTCCTGACCGTTTGCGTCGAGCACGGTCGCCGTAAGTGTGAGCGTGTCCTGCGGGGCGATCTCGGCCGTCTCATGATCGAGCGTGACCGAATCGACGCCGGACTTGCCGCCCTGCAGCGCCATGATCAGAATCAGCGCAATGAGCGCCACGACGACGAGCGAGCCGAGGATGATGGCGACGGTCTTTTTCGAGCTGCGCTTCGGCTGCGCGTCCTCCGTCTCGACCGGCACGGCCTTGCGCTGTGCCTTCGGCTTTGAACCGGGGAACGTGCCCGCTGCGGCGGGC
>OHAU01003162.1_pt1 | contig 13818 bp, 8 predicted proteins | sample 1577181 | NCBI WGS metagenome assembly OHAU01 (sample SAMEA3541472, study PRJEB24748) | human gut metagenome | biome: human gut; feature: human-associated habitat; material: faeces | place: China | collected 2012
CATTGCGCAGGTGGAACACTCCAGACATAGATGCTTTGACAATTTCATCGTCAACCTATTAGGAGCAATTGCTGCCTATTGCCTGTTTCCAAAGAAGCCGTGCATCAATGTACAAAGGACCATTGACACACAGCTTGCATTGTTCTGAATTCGTCGAACTCACGTTATTTATTAAATCTATTATCATCTTTCTTGAATAGTATGGGATTTATATCGGATAAACCTATTGACAACTTTCTTTCAGTTTCCTTTTCTAATGGTGAATGAAAATCATGTTCTTCCAACCATCTTTGATATCCAGATATATCTGGACTATTTAAACAAATTGCATATTCTATACCACCTATTGCAAGTATATAATATAGTATTACTTCTGTCAAGCCACCATCTAAATGTTGTACATCAGTTGCAAACAGTTTCATTTCGTGTAAGAGTTCGTATGGGGAATTATGTTCTGCATCCATAAATAAGGTTCCTTCAGAGTATATTCGCCTCTGATGATATTGCCAACAAGCTCCCTTCCCAAATCGTGCATATTCTCTAATAGATTGTAATTGGTCAGAATCCTCTGCTAAGAATTCTTGGATACAAAGGTCATAATTAGATTCTCCCATAGAATAAAGAAAATATTCATAAGCACATTTTGCGAGAAATCTTGACATTATTTGGCTAGGATATTCGGGAGAAAGAGTACCGGCTGTTATCATTATACCTTTTCCACCGTTTTTATTTATAATTTTTACTATATCTTCATCATTAAATGATGCTATTATTCCTTCATCAGTAGTTTGCATAGTAATTTCGGTACTTTTAAATGCACTTGGAAATATTGCAGACTCTTTTACTAATTTATCTTTTTTTGTTAGGATTTCATTACGAAATCTATAAGAACGAAAATATGGCTGCTCCAATAATTCTTTTTCTATTTTTACGGCAAAATAATGATTACAACTATCACATACATACCCCTTAGATAATACATGGAGCTTATTACCTAATGACTCAGGAACAATATGTTCAACACTTCTTGAAGTAGAACTGTCTTTATGACAAAATATACATTGCATATTACGTTTTTGATGATGATGATATTAAAGATGCGATATTAATATTCCTAAAGTAATCTTTAAGAGATATTTCTTCAATTTTACAATTATTAAAAAACTTTTCTTTCGTAAGGCCTAATGGCAACTGCAATAATCCGTTTATGAATTTGTCTAATTTGGGAGTTGCTTTCTTCAATGGATGATTTAAATTTGCTTTCTTTGTTTCAAAATCATAAAATTCAATATCATTATATTTCCATCTAATATCAATACATTTTGGCATTGTACAAATAAGTCTACCACCCTCATGTATACACAAATCTTTATCCAATGTAAAAGTACACATATATCTTTCTGAAGGATGATTAAATATGATTGTACTCCCTTTTTCAACACATAACATAGTATCAATGTTAGCAAGTTCTATCAGTTTGTCGTATAATTTAAAAGCCTGCTTTAATTCTTCTTTGTAGATTGGACTGGATAACCTCTGAAAATGCGCAGCAGGATTAAGAATAAGTAGTTTTGAATCTTTGAATAAGTCCTGCATTTCTTGGTCTATGCACTTCCCATTATCAGAATAATATTTTACAAGTTTTATCCATAATGTTTCTAAAGACAAAAATCCACCACCCGCTGATGTTTTTAATTCATATGGGAGTAAATTGCCTATAGTTTCTTCCAAACTTTTTCTCAAGTATATTGCAGAGGTCTCATAATCTTGTATTTGATAAAACCTCTTTGCTTTAGAAATATAATCATCATCATCATCTATTAGAACAGGCTCAGAATGCTGTATATAAATCCTTTTGTGAAGCCATTGATTATTACACTTCTTTTTTGAAATTTTGGTCCATATAAAGTTGTAAAAAGCTCTATCATGTGTAAAAAGATAGATTTTGTATTGGTTACATTCTGAAAGTAAATAATCTATCACTTTCATACGATTACTCATATCGAGACTGATTAGCATATCATCTAATGCTAAAAATTGTCCATCTTGTGGTTCTCCACTTTGTAGACAAGCAAAGCGAATAGCTAATGCTATTGCTGTCAAACGTGCTTCATTAAAAAAAGATTGAGGCTTCTGTATAACTATTTCACCAATTTCTATATGAAGACCGATTTTAGGATAGCGCCAAACATAAGCGCTTCCTGCAGTTTCCCTCTTATAAAATAGATAAAACTCTTCATTATATGGGTTTTCCTTCCTATCTTTATCTTTTACATACTTAACTTGTATGAGCATGTCTAATTCATCTTCTGCCTTAAAATATTTATTATATATTTTAGATGCTTTAGTATTTACGTTATCGATAAAATTTGATAAGTTTTCATTAAATGTATCTATATCTTTTCTAACCTTATATGGATGTTTATTTGCAACAAGATTATCATAAATGCTGGCAAGAGTTTTATCAGCCCCTACTGGAACATAAAAGGGTAGAATATCCTTTATAAAGACATTCCATAAATTCATTGTTTCAGAATTTCTTGCAGAACGAAATCGGGATATATAAGAGTAGTTTATGAATGCGCTTGTTTTATTTAGTAATCGCAGCTCAGAATCATCCTTATTGATAGGGACACATGAAAGGCCTTCCCGGTTAAGCTCCCACTGATGATCATTATCAAGTGTTATCTTAATATGTGGTTTAAATCTGTTGTTTTTAACATCATCCAACTTATAGATGTTAATGAGATTTTCCTCGCTATCTTCATGCCTAAAATATTTTGCCCCATGGTCTGATTTATAGACGCTTTGCAACAAAACGTGGAGTGCATAATAAATAGAAGATTTGCCACTTCCATTTTCACCATACAGCAATAGATTCTTATCTAATGCGAGAGTAAATTTGTTAGGGAAAGCCTTAAATCCTTCAATCTCAATTTCTTTGATACCTGCCATATCAGTTCATTATTATAGGTTTAAAAATATCTGAACTATAATGTTCCAAATTGTCTAACTTCTGGATAACACCTGTTTCCTCTATGGATTTATACAATTCAGATACTGAGGCTAAATTATCGTTGTCTATACTGCAATTTTCAACAATGTTTCTTATTGTGTCGAACACATGAATACCTATGCGATGTAGTTCTTCTCCCAAGTATATTTCATAAACACATCCATCAATGAGCAGTTCAAACATCTTGGCTAAATACTCATTTGACACGAACTTGTTAATACGCACATCTTGAACATTATTGATTAGGATAATGCAATCCACCAATTTGGCAATTAGACTTTGCATTTCTCTTGATGGCACAGCTATAGGAATTTGTAACAACGGTTCTTTATCCAATTGGAAGTTGGAACCTTGCATCTTGCCTTTGTTTCTTAGCCAAAATTCTATCAGCTTAGAGTTTAAAAGGCCTGTAAGATATTTCATATCAACCCTATTTGTCTGGATCATATTAAATGTTTGAGAAACATAACATGGGAAATTACAAAATGCGAATTTAGGTCTACCAACAGACTTTCTTAGTGCAATAATTTTTTCTTTTACAAAGAAGCGTTCCTCGCGAGCTCTATGTAGACCATAAGGCTTGTTGTCTGAGGTGATAATTTGTTGGAATTGATCTAAATGATTTTTAATATGGGGTATATTATCTAAACTATAGATGCTTTTATATGACGAATCTGTATATATAGTCCATAAAATATTATGAGGATTCACCCGATACCGTTCTATTTGTTCTGTTGTATAATAAGGTTTAATTAAGTCACATTCAATATCACTTAAATCAAGTCCTTCTATTTCTGTGTCAGATAATACAAAGATACCTTGCCCAACACGATATTGGTTACCTAATAATCTTTGGTTTTTTGCATTTAAGATATCTTGTGGAAATACTATACCTTGAGCTATCTCTTTTCTTTGTAAATAAATTTTATCATTTATACTGCTGAATAAAGTAAAAATATCATTATTCCTGGAAAAAGTTAGAGAATTATTTATATAATTTCCCCTTCTCACCATTGGCTGAAAGCAAACAGAGTTAGATGAAGTTCCATCTAATAAAGCGATAGCGTCTTTCTCTGTTGCATTGCTTGTTATGAGCCGTCTATAATCAAAGGAATAGTCATCTGTAACCTTATCTTTATTAAACAGCATAATCATTGTTTGAATGCTTGCGCTTTCAAATATCATTACAGCTCCGAAATCAATAAGTTTGCAAATGCGAGTTTCTTTTATTACTTTGTTCCGCAATATGCTGGCTCCAAAACTTGTTGTCCAGTTGTTGGTAGCAATAAAACATAACGAACCATTATCTTTCAGCAAGTCTATACAATTACATGCGAAAAGATACCATATATCCATTTTGCCTTTGTAATAAGGAGACTTCTTGTAAGGTTCAAAAAAAGTCTTGGACATTCTCCCCTCTTTTATGTAGGGTGGATTTGCAATGATTATATCAAATCCAGTAAAGTGCCCTTGTTCATCAAGCAACTGTGGATATTCAAATCTCCACTCAAAAGAGTTCTGATAGTATTTATTATTCAACACCTCTTCTTCCATCTTTTTCATTCTGGCAAGACTGCTTTTGGCTTTCTTGTAACCATCTGGATCAAGTATTGCCTTGCGTTCTCCAAACATGGGAGTTTCTTCATATTCAGAAACTAACCGTTCTGCTGCCTGTCGCTTCTTAATGTCACCACGAGCAAGTGTTGTCTTGAAGCAATCTTTTATTTCCGCTATCTTAGAACGCAGAGTTGTTTTGTTCAGATGCTCTTCTGTATAAGATGTTACCAAACTTTTGTAAGTATCAAGTGTAAAGTTTTCCCATTGCTGTCCCTCCTTAGACGCTTTTTCTTTCCCTTTTCTATTATATTCTACAAAGACACCTTCTATGGGCATATCAAGAGGATAGCGACATAGTTGTGAATTTCCACACATTATCTTATAGTCAAGGTTGGGCAATGGTTGTGGCATCGTTTCATCGACCACCAAAGCCAGCCAAAAGCGGAGGCGGGCTATATCTACTGCACCTTGTTCTATATCTACTCCAAAGATATTATTCTGTATAATATCTCGTTTCACCTTTGCATGAGAGAAATCTTCGGTGGACTTGAGAAAACCGTAGAGTTGCATACGAGCATGATAGAGTACATTGAGTATCCCCATAGGAAAAGCACCCGAGCCGATGGCTGGGTCGCATACCTTTACAGTCTTGAGCAGATTGTATATCTCATTGGCTTTGGTCTTACTTTGAAGTTCGGCGTCAACTACTCCCTGCTTAATCAGAGTTTCGACAGACGGGTATAATTGTTCAGCAACATGAGATTTCAGATACTGCACAATGGTTTCACGGCACATATACTGGACTATTTCCTTTGGCGTATAGAATGCTCCCTTATCCTTGTTGTCCTCCAACAGGTTTTCGAAGATATGTCCCAACATCTCTGGGTCAATGCCTACTTCTGCATCATCGGGATCGTTTTCGTCAATGGTGAAATTGTATTCTGAAAAGAATTCCATCAGTTCTTGAAAATAGGAGTAAGGAAAATCTATATCCCTATTATCCAAAGCATCCTTGTCAAAAAGACCGCCATTCAGGTAAGGTATCTTGATGTTGTCGCCAAGACGTGCGTCGGCGATGTCGTTGGGTCTGGCTTCGTTTAGCGTATTGAAGAAAAGTGGTTCCAGTACATCGCTCAATAATCTGTCGTTGTCCTTATAATGCTCGACAAGTTTTTGCATATATGCTTTGTCACCACCTTCCCATGCTTTGCTACCTGCAGGTACGCTCATCCAGCCTTTTTTCTGCAAGAATTGCAGAAAGACAAGACGACCGAGTAGTTTTTTCACATAGTCGCGATTGTCCTTCGCATTTCCTGTAAGGAAATCACAGAATTTTTTATAACGGTCTTTATAACCTTTGAAGAAGTCTTTGTTGAGTCGCTCTACTGAGAAAGCATCGGTAACATCTGATAATATTACGTTTTCTTTCTTCACCAATTCATATAAACGGATGGCTGCGGTGGTACATGGTTCGTTGCCACCTAGTAGAAATGTATAGCGTTTAGAGGCTGTTTCCTTTGTTTGAAACTCTCCTGCTTCATTGAGCACAGTAGTTTTTGAAATAAAGGTGAGACGATAATCAATCTGTTTCTTCGAATAATAGAAAACCAATACACCATGGTTAATGTCTTGGTCAATATATTTTGCAGCTATATCACGTAGCCCTTTCCTGTTGCGTGCTATGTTTTTGTTATCGACAACCTCTATCACAAAAAGGGCCAAAGAGTGATTATCATCAAGATTTATAGTTCCTATTTGTCCACCACTTATTACAGATTCATCTTCTATAGAATTAGGGACAGAAAAATAATCAATCCTATTAAACATTCTGCTCAAAATGTTCTTCCACACTTCAAGATTGAAATCCTTTTTCAATTTAATTTTCAGTTCAGCCTTATCCATATGTATATTATTTATTTTTGTTCGTTTTGTTGAATAATAGTATTAAGCAATAGCAACCCTTTCTCTGTAAGTTTATACTTTTGTTGAGGATGATTGGGCTTGTCAGGATACTGCATCTCTATCCAGCCTCGCTGCATAGCTGGGAGAATAAATTTCTTTTTGAAATACCAATGAGACTTATACACTTGCTTATACACTTGCTTATACACTTGCAGTATCTCATCAACAGACAGCATCTGCTTATTTATGCTGATTAGCAAAGACTTAAGTTGCATACTAACTTGTACACTCTCTTCCACTTCATTAGTTGTATTCTGTCGTTGATACTTCTTAGAGATTGGGAAAGTAATACGTATAAAGTTGTCTGTAAAGACGAAGCACTCTGCACCATAGGCTCTGAGTATGCGAGGAACTCCAGATCCCAAAGACTCTACTAACTCCAGGTCTCTATAGACACGCATTAACTCTTTATTGCGTGGAATGGAAATGCCATTAAAGAATTCTTCACGACTCAATGACTCTGGCAACCGTCCCGCAGACGTAATCTCAATGCGGTCTGGAAAGATTTCAAACTTGGGTGGCACCTCAAATGAATAGTCATTATGTACAATGGCATTGACAACTGCTTCACGCAAAGCTATCTTATCCCATAAAGGATACTCTGTGCGTTCTGCAGGTGTGATAGTTGCAAAGACTTTATTCTCTATATCTAATTTTGCTAAGATACTCTTTGTTGCCTTAATTAACGAACAGTATCCATATTCATTATTTTCTATTAGTTCGCATCTGTCAAGGCTTGAGTATTTAGCAAGTTTTATAGAGTTGTTATTCTCATCAGCTAACAAATATGCAACATAGTTAAGCTTATCATTCTCTGTCAACAGTTCCAAGCTACGTTTGAAGTTATCGTTAAGCCGTTTGCCCCGCTCATCATAATAAATACGAAGTTGTTCGAAAGATAAATCTTGTCTGTTAGAGATAATCTTTCCTATGGAGTTTCGTGTCCGCATCGCAAACAGTCTGTCAATTTGCTGTTGCTGCATAGGCTCAGCAGAAGTACCTATCCGAATGAATGTCCCTTTGGAAGTCATACCATACTTGGACTTGAAATAAGGTTTCTCAATGCCACTTGCAATCGTTATCTTTACAATTGGACAGCCGTTCCGTTCTTCTTCTGATATATCAAAAAGCCCCATAACTGAGGGTGAGATATTATTTTTGATACGATCCTTTAGCTGTAACATACAAGTATCTACATCATCTACTCCTACTGTATTTCCATCTTTATCTACACCTATATATATGTAGCCACCTTCCTTGTAGTTCAGAAAAGCTATCACTTCCTTCTCTATATCCAAATCAGGGGTAAGCCATAGCTTGTATTCTATACGATTTGTCTCATTCATACTCCATCAAGAACAGAAGCTTTCAGAAATGATAACTTCAGGATTAAACAATTCTCTCCGTTGCTGCCCATCTACCGTAACATTAACAGGAGCCGTGTTTTGCCCTGTTACCAAAGGATAAGATGACAGGATTTGTATCATCTGTTCAAGAAGAACAGACAGCTTAACAGGGGTTTTCTTTGTTGTAGTTTTAAGTTTGTTCACCTTTCGTTGCAACTGTTGGAACCGACCCGTCGTAATCGCCCTCTTCGCTTGTCGAATTAACTCTGCCTCCTTCGCATCAATATTTGGAATCGTAAGAAAGCTATCCAAATAGGCTATTGCTCTCTTCTCGTTAGGTCCTTGTGTTGGGTTTACTTTTAGCGTATTCCCCTTTTCTGCCTCAGCTCTCTCCGAAAAGAAATTAAGTGCTTTCCCTACTTGGGAATAATGAAGTTCATGTAGCGGAATAGCTTTTTCGTCAACATCAGCCTTAAATATCTTAACTGCCTCAAGAAAAGTAAGTTCTTCCAATCTTCCATCTTTATGGATAAGCGTGAAAGCATCTCGTTTTTCGTTACGAATAAACACCAATGTTGATTGGTCTGCATTAGTAGCAATTCTACCAACCCGAGCACGCAAAGGCATTTTCTCTATGGCTCTCAACAAATCGGGATACTCCTCCTTTTGCTTTCTTAACCACATCAGATAGCCTAACTTCTCGTCGCGTTCTTCTTCAAGATTCTTATCAAACAAGCCAAAACTCTCTGGATTTTCCTCTTCTGAATATATTTGACTATCCTCTCCTAAAGCAGCATGAAAAGCAAATAGCTTCATCTTGGCTTTGTTTTCAAGTTCTATATCATTATTTACTTCTTTCGTAGGGAAGAAATTGTAGATATAAACATCCTTTGCAGTACTCCCTATACGGTTCACTCGTCCAATACGTTGCATTAGACGTGTAGAGTTCCATGGGGTGTCATAATTAACAACCACATTGGCTCGATGTAAGTTGACACCTTCAGCCAGAACCTCTGTTGTCAGCACAATGTTGTAATCATCTTTCTTATGTTCTTTATAATTTGCATCGAAGTTTGCACTTACTAAAGGCATCTTTTCTGTACGGTTGCTGCTTTCAACCGATAAGACCTTGTCATATCCTTGTTTTTCTAACTCTTTCAATAGATAGTCTGTTGTTTCTTTACTTTCTGAGAAAACTACTAATTTCCCCTCACGATTAATGGACTTGTCAAACAATTGATTTTTTAGTTTGTCAAGAAATACATCCAGTTTGGGGTCATAGTTTATCTTATCCCATTCAGTTACCAAATCTTCCAATACAGCATTATCGTGTTTCAACCCATCTAAATAAATAGGTTTGACAAAGTCTTCTGGTGTATAGACATCTATTGTGGAATCATTGTAAGGGGATTGTTCAATTAGTTTTATCAACTCCTCCTCTTTGCCTTCGCTTAGGAGTTCATTAACCTTTAGCTTAGGCGCAATATAAATCCTTCTATTTTCAAACATCTTGAGCATGACACAGTTTGACTGATAGTATCGTTTTAGTGATTGTTTGAAAGCATAAAAACTACTATCTAACCGCTTCACAAGTAAAGTTTTCATAATCTTTGCCAACTGAACGGAAATCATATCGGCCTTTTTGTATTTCTTTTTCTTTTCCTTATTAAGATATTTAATGGCTTGATATCTGAAATAATTCAGACCCTCCTTCTCATCGCTCAACACCTTGATGGTCTTGTCATAAAGTTCGTTCAACTGCTTATCTAATTTATAATATAGTGGCTGTGGCTGATGAACCTTGGGGAATGCAACACCTTGTGTGTCTAAATCAATCTTGTATGCTTCATTCTCTAAAAGGTCTGTGCGGGTGCGACGTACCATCAATGGTTCCACAACTTTTACACGTATCTTCTCGTAAATGTCTCTAATTCTAATTGCTATGATTCTGCTGTCTTTTTCTCCTTTTACCTTCTTATAAGCGTCTATCTGCTCTCTGAAGAAACGTTGTAGGTTTCCTTCCTCGAGTGTACTATCTTTCGAGTCCTGAAACAGATATACAAGATTGGCTATATCTTCTGGCTTATTGTTCAACGGTGTTGCTGAGACGAGAATTACCTTCTTACTATATAAGGTTCCATCCGCATGATGATGGCAGCAAGGAGTCTTGCATAACTTCTGCAGTTCGTTATACATAGAAGCAGTGTCTGTACGGAACTTATGGGCCTCATCAACTATGATTAAGTCGTAGAGAGACGCATCTTTTATTTTGCTTATACTTCCATTTGTAACAATCCTGTAATTATCTACCTTGAATTTAGACAGGGTTTCCTCCCAACTCTCTTGTAAAGCAGGTGGGACGATGACCAATACATGAGAATGGTATGCTGGGAAATCATTGGCATAGAAAAATTTCTTAGCTATTAAAGCCGCAACAACAGTTTTTCCTAATCCGACGACATCAGACAGGAAAAAACCATTATGTTTCATCATCTTGGAAAATCCATCATTTACAGCATCAACTTGATAAGATAGTCTCTTAAAACCTTTTGGTAACTCAGATAAGGAATTAGGATCGAAATCTATACGTTTCCCAAAATATTCCAATAAAAACTTCAAATATACTTCATAAGGTGTGAAGTTAGGATTCAAGTATGACTCATTTTTTATCGTTTCTATATGCGTCAAGTCTATCTCTACAGACTCTTTCCACAAACGTTCGAATGTTTCGGTAGCAAATTGGATATCATCATCATAACGCAACTCAACATTAAACTCAAAATTCTTTTCAAGTCCTGCATCAGTCAAATTACTTGAGCCTGTAATGACCGAGCCATATCCGTGCGGATGATATATCTCTTCCCTAAATATATAAAGTTTAGCATGGATATTTTGTTTAGGATGAATGCGCATTTCTATTTTTCCTGACATGATATCTTTTATAAATTGGCACATCCCTTCCTCTACATCCTTATCATACCGAGCTTCTTGAATATTCTTTTTCAATTCATGAAAGAATTCTTCTTGTGCTTGCCCTTCATCTGGATTAAACAGGAGTCCTTGCTGGTTAGCTTGAGCCGTAAGCTTATCAACATTAATGCCTACAAGAAACCTTATCTTCGGTGTTTGCTCTATAAACTTCCTAATCTTAAAGTAACCAGAAGCACGGAAATAGCCTACAAGTACATCAAAAAAATATACTTTCTTATATTTGAACACACCTTCTATTTTCTCTAAAAGTGTATTTTGATTCTCATTCGTAAAGAAATTAGTTTCCATTGGTTTAAACTTTTGTTGATTTAATCAATAATCTTACATCCACATCCAGAATCTGTGCGATTTGTCCCAATATGGCAATTGTTGGCTGTGTTTTGTTTTGACACCAACGAGAAACAGTATGCTCCGTCTTACCCAATTGCTCTGCAAGCCATCTGTTCGTTCTTCCCTGTTCAACAAGGACAATTTTTAAGCGATTCCTAACGCTTGTTTGTTCATTGTTTGACATTTCATTACAATATATTGCTTACAAAGATAACAAACTATTTGAAAAAACACAAGTTTTATTCTTAAATTGTTTTACAATCAGTTTTTTGCTGCATTACTTTATATACAATACATTTTACAGGAGTAGAATGTAGCCAATTGGTAGTAATAGTTATTTCATCTCCTAACTACACGTTAATCCTTTTTCTTTCACCGCTTTAACTCCTATTGTAGTAATGTAGTAAGATATCATCGGTGAAAGAAAAAGGAAAGATAAGAAATAATCATTAGTTATTCGTGTTACCGAGTAGAAATATCGGTGTTATCACGGATGCAGGTTTCTGCAACCTCTCACAGAGATACTTCCTGAACAAATGCGCTTCTGTGCTGTCCAACTGAAAAGACAGAACGATGATGACAGGAAGCGGATAGAGCGGAGCATAACCTTTTAGTTGGTCGTTTGCATAAAAATCTTCCTCACCTGCACTCCTTTCATCGGGATGCAGGTTAGAAAATCTCATCAACGCTTGCAGTCTATGGTTAAGTTTACTCCACGTTACACCGAAGAACCTCACAAGTTCACTCTCTGTCATGGCTATCTCTCCGTTTCCCTTGCGAATGACTTGCATATTGCAGCCCCAATCAAAATAGCTACGATGATTCTCCGTGCTAGTCATTGTCCTTTGTTTATAGTTCGTATTCATGCCGTTTCTTCCATTTTACAGGTTACAATATCCGAAGATTCACAAGCCTCTCTCTCCGCTATTTCTTTCTCCTTTGCCGATTGTTTGGCTATAAGCCTGTCCATATCCTTTGAAATCTTGTTGTCCGTTACCTGCGCATAAATCTGCGTGCTTGATATGGAAGCGTGCCCCATCATCTTGGCTATACTCTCAATAGGTATTCCTGCACTTAGGCTCATCGTACCGAAGGTATGCCTTGCAACATGGTACGACAATCTCTGTCTGATACCGCAAGCCTTTCCCACGATGCTCAGCTTGCTATTTAAAACACTGCGGCTGCAATCACAGTTGAAAACATGGCTGTCGCCTTTTTCTTTCAGCGTCCGCTGCTCTTCGTTTCTTTTCTGCTCGTTCCTACAACGGTTAATGATGGCTTCAGCTACGGGATGCAGCGGTACAATGAACTCAACCTTTGTCTTCTGACGCTCCTTGCGGATATATCTCTGTCCGTCAGCTGCCGTTTGGATATGTCTGTATTCCAAATTTTCCATATCAGCGATAGCCATACCTGTGAAGCCGGAAAAGACAAACATCAGCCGTGCCTGTTCCGCTTCCCTGTCATTCATCTTCATTGCCATGAGTTTCATTACCTCGCCCTTTTGCAAAAAACGTATCTTCCTGTCCTCCTTTTCATACTTGGCATTCTCAAACGGATTGCATCGGATTATCCTTTGACTGACCGCACGGAACATCAACCTGCTCAGCCAGCAGAGATAGCGGTTGATGGTTGCCGCTGCAAATCCCTGCTTTTTCAGGTAGAAGCGGTATTCCTCAAACAAGTCCTCCGTAATGGTGGAAATGGGTATGTCCTGCAATCCTTTATCTTTGACAAACTCACGGAGATTTCTATCAGAATAGTAAAGGTTCAGATAAGTCCCCTCTGCTCTTAATCTACCCACACTTTCCTTGACTGCTTGTAGTTCCGCCCTGCTCATGGCAAGGAGTGTGGTGGGATTGGTGGCAATACCCTGCAAGCGGTTTTTGATAAGTTCCACGCTTACCACTCCATCCTTTACAAGAATGTCCCGATAGGTATTCTCTACCAATTCCCTGAACTCGCTGATTCTTTGATTGGTCTTCCTGTCAGTCGTCAACCCCTGCTTGGTGTTCCACTCGGAGACTTTACACTCTTCTCCTGTGGTAATGGCCGTGCTCTTTCCGTCTATGGTGATACGGCAGAGAATGGCGGTATTGCCGTCTGCTTTTGTCTTCTGTCTGTTGATATAGAACAGTATCTTGAATGTACTTCTCATAATGATTTTAGTTTTAATATGTCTATTGCTAAATACTCATCTGCATATCCTCCGTGAAAGAAAGGAAACGATTAAACTCCTCAAAAAGTTTTTGGGGTGTGACCTTTGCATAGCGTTCAGTCATGCTTATGTTCGAATGTCCCAGCATCTTGCTCACCGTCTCAATAGGCACGCCCTGCTCAAGCGTGATAAGCGTGGCAAAGGTGTGCCTTGCGGTATGCGTGGTAAAGGGAAACGATATGCCTGCACGAAGCCACAGGGCTTTCAAATAGGTCTGATAGTTCTTGTACTTGATATAGGGGAGCAATGTTTCCCTTCCATCGCTGTGGAGCTTCTCCATCAGCCTTATGGCTTCGGGCATCAGTTTGACACGACAAGGCACACCTGTCTTGTGGCGGTTGAACTTCAGCCAAAGGCTACCCTCGTCGTCACGCACAAGGTGGGACTTGTCCAGTTCC
>OHAU01003168.1_pt1 | contig 13786 bp, 12 predicted proteins | sample 1577181 | NCBI WGS metagenome assembly OHAU01 (sample SAMEA3541472, study PRJEB24748) | human gut metagenome | biome: human gut; feature: human-associated habitat; material: faeces | place: China | collected 2012
CAAGAAAAAAAGAACACCCTTATGCAAGAGTATTCTTTGAATAAAGAACAATTTTCTGACCTAGTTAAGTATAGGAAAAACTATGAAAATTATTATGGAAAGGAGGTGGAGAGATAAAAAGCTATAAGCGGATAAGCCTATAGCTTTTTTAAGATTATTTACAAAATTTTACTCTAAACTTATCCTACTAGATGACTAGCAAACATTACTATAGGAAGTAATAAGATCAAAAGGACATTTAACGCCATAAAAAACTTATCCTTTTCCTTTACCCAAAATATTAAACCTATTAGTCCAATAATTGGGCAGACAAACATTAAAGTGAGTCTAGTTGGTCTAAGACTTGTATAGCTTTCAAATATTTCTACTGTAAGTAGGTAAGAAATAACAAATATTACAAGTCCAAGTAGAAATATCTTCTTGCTTAATTTCTATTTAATAAATACTCCTCTTTCTTTGAAATTATTCTGTTCTAATCAAATCAATTGTTGGTCTGTCTAAAATTCTCTTTAGTGAAAAATTATAGATTAGTAAGTTGATTGCGTATACCACAATAGAAAATCCAAGAAATAATTTATAGTCATAATATCTTATTAATATATTAAGACTTAAATTAGGAGCTATACGAGATATTACAAGCATGACTCCTAATGTGGTTATTCCCGCAACAATAAATGATTTTATTTGCTCTTCTATAAACTCTTTTCGATAAATATTCTTTAACTCATCTACGTCCATACCGCATGAATAAAGGCTGCCAATTTCCTTCTTTCTACTCATAAGACTTAAATTAATGGATGAATAACCATTTGTCACATTGAGAATAAAAATAATGAAAGCCATCGCAAATGCGACTTTCTTTAAAGATTCTAGATCACTTTTTCGATTCATTTCAATATCTGCTTTTGTGTTAATATCGTACTTTTCATTTGGCATTATCGATTCTCTTATCTTATTATCCAAATAATCCTTTACACTTCTCACCTCAGAGTCTTTTACATTCATATTTAATACATACGGAGCATTAATAAATTCTTCATCTTTTGACTCATCCATAAGTTGGAAGAAGGTATCGAAATCTGTGTAGATTTTTACATAAAATGGTAAAGTTATTGAATCATAGTTTCCCAAATCATCTATAGTTTTAGAAATTTTTATACTTTTTTGAAAATTCTCCCCTATCTGTAAGTTTATATCTTTCGGATTATTAAAATATGGTATTTTATTTGCTTTAGCTACTGGAGTGTTTGGATTTTCTTGTACCATATTATAAAGAATAAATTCTCCCTTACTTGCCCCCAATTTACTAAAGTCTTCATCTTCTAAAGCTATAAGCATCCCATTCAACTGGCTTGAATGACTCTTTTTCAAATCATACTCTAACTTTTGATCCAAAGACTTACTAATAGATTCTTTGGACAAATCTAAATCATTATCTATCTGAATATAACTTTCTTTTGAAATATAGGACTTATCATTTGGAATTTCTCGCTGAATTTCTTTAAAAACTTTAGGAACTCTCTTATTTTCACTATAATAACTAGCTATTACATTGTAGCCTGCATCATAGTAAGAAAAATCTCTGTTATATTTAGTCACTGTAATAATAATGACTAAAACAGAAATAGTTATGACACCAATAGCAGAAATATAACGCTGCGATTTAATACTATCAAGATTGTTTAATTTTAATTCTTTCCATAAATCCCTAGTTCTTTTTTTCTTAAAACTATCAAAGTCTAAATTTCCCTTTATACCTTCAATAATAGATATTTTTGAAACTTTCTTTGCTGGTTGAATAATAGAAAATACTACTACTAAAAGAGCTACTATGACAATTGCTAGGCTAAGTAGAGGACTAAAATAACTAGATACCAAGTTTTCGACCCCTTGATCAATCTCAAGATGCCTAAACAATTTTAAGATAAGACAGTATCCAAAGATATGTCCAATTAATATAGGTAGAACAGATAGGAAAATACCTTCTTTTAATAACAACAAGTATATCTGAAAATCTGTAGTACCTATAGACTTATATACAGAAAGTTCCTTGATTTTCCTAAACGCCCACACCTTGAATATATTTTTTACAAAAAATACAAATAGTAATATAGCACCTATTACAGAAAGAATAATTCCTAATTCAGTTAAAATATTATGGGGAAAGTCATACTCAACACCGTAATAATCTATTAAATTAGAATTGAAAGTTAAGGGAACATCTCTACCTAATTTTTTATTGATTTCATTTTGTAGATTTACTTTGTTATCATAAGCCTTTTCAAAAGAATTAAACTTTAATGCTACTTTGCCAGGATCATTTTCATTTTTCAGTGCTAAAGCATAATTAACTCTACTGTATTTATTATAGACATCTTCATAAATTCCAACCACCTCAAAGTCTTTACTAAAACTAAGATTGTAAGACTCCTTATCAGTAAAAGTACTTATGGCATCTATCTCTTTACCCTCTATTAGTCTATGCCCAAAATCAAGCTGTATTTTATCTCCTAATTTTAGCTTATTTTTTTCGACTAGACTTTTCGATAATACTATTTCTCCATCACTTTTAGCAAAGTGTCCTTCAAGTAAATCTGAATGCTCTCTCATTTTATTTATATCATTATCTTGATAATTTACGGCAATCAAATCATTCTTGTACTTTGCCGATTCAGGGTTTATGGACATTTCACCTACAAATTCTATATTATTAACATCTTTTATTTTTTCAATATCATTACTTGTTAAGTTCCCTTCAAGTTCTGCATCATAAAAATTTACGGTCATGAAACTTTCATTATTATATTTAACAATTGTATAACTATAATAAAAAACCACAGTAAAAAATAAACTTACAATAAATAAGGAAATAAAAATAGGAAAATTCTTCTTATTCATTTCTTTCATCTCCTACAATTTTTCCATCGACAATGGTAATAATACGATTTGCTTGTAAGGCTATTTCTTCATCATGGGTGATTAGGATAATCGTCTGTTTTAAGCTTCTATTGAAATATTTAAAGATTTCTATAATTTCCTTAGAATTTTTCCTGTCTAAATTACCGGTCGGTTCATCCGCTAATATGATAGATGGATTGTAGATAAGACTTCTCGCTATGGCAACTCTTTGCTGCTGACCTCCTGAAAGCTCACTTGGGAAAGAATCGAGTTTACTTTCTATACCCAGTTTTTTTACTATATCTGAAAACTCATCTTGATTTATTTTTCTTTTATCAAGTTTTAATGGAAGTTCTATATTGTGACGAACCGTTAAGTTGGGAATTAAATTATAAAACTGATAAATTAGTCCGACTTTCCTTCTTCGGAAATAAGCTAGCTCCTTTGAAGAATACTTTGAGATGTCGTTACCATCTATATAAACCTTTCCATCATCTGGACTATCGACTCCACCTATAATATGTAGGAGGGTTGATTTACCAGATCCGCTTGGTCCAACAATGGCGACAAATTCTCCTCTTTCAATTTCAAGGTCAACTCCATCTAAGGCAACAACTTTAGAGTTTCCCTCTCCATATTCTTTTCTTAAATTTTCTACTTTTAATATTTCCATACTTGCCTCCTTTTTCTTATGTCAAGGTAAGCATATAAAAGTAAAGTGATTTTTAGGTGACATTGTAAAATTTTATTTCAAATCTTGCTCCAATATCAGTATTTGAAACAGAAATTTCTCCATTATTTTTTTCGATAATTGTCTTTGCCATAGCAAGACCAATTCCAAAGCCATTTGAATCAGGAGTTTTATAGAAGCGTTTAAATATTTTTTTGATATTTTCTTTTTCTACTCCACCACCATTGTCTTCAATGATTAAGTTTGTATAGAGGGGATTTTTGTAAGATGAAACCATGATTTTATCACAAGTCGGTCTATTATCAGCATTTTTCATAATATTAATAAGAGCTTCTGCCAACCAATAAAAATCTCCATAAATATTATTTTCCTTTAAACTCTTATTTATTTCTACATTGGTAGATCTCTTTAAGTCTAAACTGTCTAAAACATAATCCATCAATTCATCCAAACGAATTTCTTCATTTTTCATAAGATCTTTGTTAGCATCAAGGCTTGATAGTTTAAGCAAAATATCTGATAGGGAGTTTAATCTAAGAGTTTGTCTTTTTAAAATCTCTATGTCTTCAATATCTGGAAAGTCCATCCCCAAATTTTCTATGGAAAAAAGCATAGATGAAATGGAAGTTTTTATCTGATGGGCGATATCTTCTAGGTATTCTATTTGCTTTTCGCCATTTTTTCTACTTGTCTCTTTGGCTTCCACTATTTCTATAAAAAGCTTGTAAATTTTATCCTCTAAAATTGAAAAATCATCTTGCTTCATAGGAATTTTGTAGTCCTGATTTTTCATATTTTCTATCAGATCTATAAGCTCATTTATTCTATTTTTCTTTCTTGATTCTAAAAAATAATAAAGAAGTCCCAGACTTATAATCCAAAATACATATAGCATCTCAATCCATCCTATATCCGATTCCTCTGACAGTAGTAATAACTTCTCTATCAATTTTTTCTCTTATTCTCTTAATAGTTGATGTGAGAGTATTGTCATTTACAAACTTATCCCTATCTTCCCAAAACATTTCTAAAAGTTGGCTTCTTGTGAAAACCCTGTGGGGATTTTTGATAAATAACAGTAATATTTCATATTCAAGTGGAGTTAGGTCTATTTGATTATTTTTAAAATATACTTTTGAATCATTTAATTCTATTTTTATATCCTTATAATTGATTGTTTTGTCTTGACTTAGAGCTATTGTCCTTAAAACTGCATCAATTCTCGCCCTTAATATTGCAAGGGAAAATGGCTTTGTTAAATAGTCGTCTGCTCCTTGATCTAGGGCGGCAATTATAAAATCTTCATCGTTTTTTACTGTTGTTACAATTACTCTTATGTCCTTATCTTTTAATCTTTCTATTAAATGTTGACCGTCTTTATCTGGTAGATTTATGTCCAAAAGTGCCACATCCATGTCTACATTCATCTTATAGCATGCTTCGTAAAAAGATGATGCAATCTCTACCTTATAATTATTATTAACTAAATATTTTTCCATTTGTAAGGCAATTTCTTTATTATCTTCTATAATCAAAACACTCTTCATTCTAACCCTCTCATGTATCAACTTTGAAATCTATTAAAAAATTTTATTCTATAACACTCATCTATAAGCAAATTAAATCTACTAACAAATAATTAAAATTTAAATATAAAATTATAGATTATAATAAAAATATCATTAGTGAATCTGATTAATATAGATTTTTAAGTTTTCAATATCTAATCTATAATTTATAAAAGAAATCTTCTGGTAATAAAAATGGCTTGATCTTATCCCTATTAAGAAATTTCTTATCACACACAATAGCTACGCTGTGTTTAGCTCTTGTGACTGCAACATAAAAACCCGCTCTGCTTAAATCAACTAATTTACTTTCGGGATTTTCTATCCACTTTAATATTGGACTTGTAGGGTAAATCAATACTCTATCAAATTGTAAACCTTTAGAGTCACCAAAATTATATACCCTATAATTTTCGTTAACTTTTGTTCTTTTATTGTGTCTGAGTTGAATAGGATTATACATTTCAAGGTATAAGTCTACTTCTTCTTTGGATATAAAAAATACCCCTTCATGATTATCTTTGAATTTACTCTCTGATTTTATTATGAGATTATCATTAGATATTTTTGAAGCAAAATCACATATTTCTTGATTAGATCTATACGAAAAATTCAAAGTTGATTCATCAATTTCAACATTTAAATGTGAGTTTTCATTCCTAAAGAAGTTAACTATTTTTCCATTATTATATTTTTTATATTTTGATGTATTATGAGTGCTATAAGTTGCTTGTCTATAGTCTCCAACCATAATCAAATTTATACCAACCTCAATTAAATATTTTAAAACATCCAAATCATACCCTGCTAAATCTTGGACTTCATCTATATATATTAAATTATATATTTTTGAAATCCTAGTAAAAATATAACCCGGGTTTTTTTCTTCCATGAATATAATCGCATCAGATATTTTATCTGTATAAATTAGATTTTCTTTATTAATAAAATAATTAGGATCATTTCTATTTTTAAATATAGCACTCTTACCGTTGACAGGTACTATTCCATTAATTCTCTGACTAAACATTATATCTTGATATGGTCTTAATCCATGTTTAAGTAAAAATGAAAACCATGTTAAAACTTCAATATTTTTAGGAATGGCTCCATTTATTTTAATTATTTTCTTTTTTATAGAATCACAATTTGCATTTGTATATGTTGTTATCAAAATCTTCTTATCTTTATTTTTTAAAGCATCCTTCACAATTAATGTTGTCTTACCTGCTCCAGCAGCAGCTATATATAATTTATTCAACATCTTCTATTACCCTGTTTATATATTCTGGATATTGAATTTTTGATTCTGATTCGAATATACTTACGGCACAATTTGTTTTATTTTTCTCCATGTATTTTAATATAGAGTCACTATCTGTTTTATTAGTATTAAATATACTATTGAGAGTTTTCAAGTCATTTGCTCTTAAAATACAGGGCTCTAAAGTATTGTAATTAAATTTATCCATATCTCCACTATAAGTCTTTTCGTCATAATATATTTTAATCTTTTCATTATATTCATAATCTTTGTATTTTCTCATTAAAGCTTCTACATCTCCGTCATTATCTGTAACTACATAGAGATTTAAGTCTAATTTATCTCCTAATTCCAAAAATCTTAAAAAAGATGTTCCAACAGAAATTATATCGATACCATTAAAAATTGGTAATTTGCCATATTTATCTTTATATGCTCTTTGAATAATTAGTTCGTCTGAAGGACCTTCAACCAGTATAGCTTTATCACATAATAATACTCGTAATGTGTCATATCCAGAAACAGCTTTAAAATATTTTTCTGTACCACTACTTAAATTTGTAATTTTAGAGCTTTTTTTGTTTGATAAAAGTATTAAATTTTCTAATCCTAATTTGTTCAAAACAAAACTACTATGAGTTGAAATAATTATTTGACTAGATTCCTTATTACTATTTTCTTGTAGTATATCAATTAAATTATTCATGTTAGAATATGACAAATGGTTTTCTGGCTCTTCAATTAAAATTATTTTATCTTTATTTGTATTAATATTATTTAATGCAAGCTCAGTTTTTAATAAGCATTGTAGTCCTCTGCCAGCATTTGAATATGGAATATTATCAAATTCGGTTATCATACTTGATTCCCAGTTGAAACTACTTCCTAAGTTAACACCCAAACTAACTTTTTTCCCAAAATTTGATTTAGAGCTACTTAATTTTTCGTTAATATTTTTAACACTTTCATTTTTACTAAAATCATCTTTAGTTTCTCTAAAAGCTTTTGATATGGAAATTAAATCTTCATTATCTAATGTCCCTCTTATCATATTAGAAATATATTGATCTGAACCATCCTTATATTTATAAGAAGAATTATCTATTAAAAATGATTTCGAAGGAATACCTCTAGTAGTAATATTTTCTCTATTAAAGCCTAGCCATTCACTTTTATAATATTCTATAGGTAAACTGCTTAATTCTCCTTTTTCCATAAATAGTTTATATTCATCTTCATACGAATTATCAAATAATACTTTAAATGCAAATCCTATTTCTTCTTTTAATCCTAAGTCGTTACCACTACCCTCCAAATTTGCATCATCTAACTCAGAGAAGTATATTTCTATTATAATTTCTGGTAGTATACAAGGACTGTTGGAATTTATATTTGTTAAATATTCATCTACAACTTCTCTATTGAATAAATATTGAGATAATTCACGATTGATATAATTACCTCTATAAAAACCAGTTAATGCTAAGTGTATAGCTTCAAGTATTGTTGATTTTCCCTCTTCATTATTTCCTACCAAAATATTTATGCCACCATTTAAATCTAATTCAAACCAATCTTTAAAACATTTAAAATTTTTAATCCTAACTTTTTTTATCAATTTTCAATCTCCGTTTATTATTTCAATCATTTTTAATACACTCCACAATTTCTGATATGTCGCAATCCAATGCGTCACAAATTCTGAGCAAAACATCGGTAGTTACATTCTCACCATTCTTTAATTTATAAAATGTACTCCTACTTACATTTGCTTTTTCCATAAGTTCATTGTGTTGCATATCTAAATCAATAAGTTTTTTAAATAACCTTTTATAACTTAATTCCATATAACCTCCAAGATTATTTTTTGATAGCTAATCTCGTACATATATACATTTTAAATATACTTATGTTTGTTATTGCATACTAATCAATTATAACATTAACTATAGGTTATTTTCAATCATTTGATATATCACTTTAAATGAACAAAAAAATAATGGCAGTCCGAAGACTGCCGATATTTATCTCTCTGTTCCTTTGCTATGGTCTTTCTTATTTGATTTAGTTTTTTCGTTTGTCTTAAAGCTTTTTATTTGCCCTATTATGGACTTTTTATCCTTATCTTGACTCTTTACTTGTTCTTTTGCTTTTAAGAGCTTAGAAGACAAAATACGGACATTCTTATGTTCCTTTCCGTTATTGTCAATGCTTGTTTTTACTTGACCAAATATTTTAACAAAATCTCCTTGTTTTAAGTTCTCTAAATCTTTTGTCTTATCTCCATAGGCTGAACAATTGGTATATACTTTATTTCCATCGTCATCTTTTGAAACAATAGAAAAATTACTTACTTTGAATTTTTCTCCATTAGCATTTTCTCTTTCAAGATTTTCTACTTTTCCAGCTATATTACCCACGAGATTTATGAGGTCGTCTTTTTCTTCAAGTTCATTGGTATTTTCGACAATCTTACCTTGTTCTTTCATATCATCTATCATATAGTCAAAGTCATCACTTAGTAAACCTGTTGTGTCATTGTTCATATATAAAACATAGACTTCTTCAAGTGCATTTTCATCATTAATGCCTTTTTCTATGCTCACAAGTGCTTTTATAAAATCCTTATAGTTATCATTCATCATTTCTTCTAAGTTTTCTCTAATATCTTTGTATTCCATAATTTCCTCCTTGTACTTAATAAGGAGAGCTTTTCGCCCTCCTCTATCGTTCTTGTCCTTTTTCACTTTTTTCTTGATTTTTATCTTTATCTTCTTCTGATTTGAATTTTGATATTTGTCCTAATATTGATGGTTTCTCTTCCCTTGCGTGTAGATTATCCTCTACATCATAAGTTGATTCAAAGTAATCACTATCTTTAAAATCATTATCATACCTATCTGGTATTCCATCATTGTCAAGATCTTTTGCTAGTGGATCATAGAAGTTTCCATCATCATCTATTTCTAAGCCTAAAGCTTGTTTTAAATCTTCTTCATCTACTGATACCAGATCATCAAAACTTGACATCTTTATGGCTTCAGTCATATCTTTAATAGCTTGTGAATTAGATATATCTTCTTCTACAAAAGATTCTGTTCTAATAGCTACATTATCTACATACTGAGTCCATGTTTTTTCTTCCAAATTTACCTCATATTGAATCGAATGCTTACCATCAGGTGTTTCTGTATAGGCAAGTCCTATATGGCTTAAATCAGGATATAATTTGTCAAAGTCTTCATAACTATTAGATTCTGAAAACTCATAATTAGAATAATCAACTATCGCCCTCTTTAAATCTTCTAATAGTGGTGATTGGTTTTCTAATTCTTCTACTTCTCCCATATCTAAAAGTTTATTAATCTCAGCTAGTCTTAGCGTCTTATCCCTTAACTCATCTGCTTTTTCAAATGGTTTGGTCAATTCTACTTTGGCATTTTCCAAAGATTCTTTATAGTTTTCAAGATTTTGATTTAACCTCTCAAGTCTTGCAGGCATTTTTTCAATGGCATTATCGAGCCTTGTTATATTGCCATCAGTAGAGTTTGAAAACTCTCCAAAGTATTCTGCTTTTCCTAGGAGTTTAAAAGTATGAGTATTAGTCATAAAGTTATATGAAACTTGTAAGTCTAAATTTCTATATTTACCAATAACCTTGCTATCATTTATCTTTACCTTTTTTATTTCTTCTAATAGCTTCTCTCCAGCTTCTTTCTTATCTAAAATTTTATTTGTCCCAAGACTGATTGAAGTGAATTTGCTATCTCCTTCTCCTAATTTCTCAACACTTGCAATATCTTCTTTAACTGCTTTTATTTCCATTTCAGTTTTTAAAATACTTTGAGGATAATATTTATTTACCTTGTCTTCAAGCTTATATTTATTAGACTTATAGTTTGCTTCAAGCATTTTTAATTTTGTAACTTCGTTATCTAAGTCCATCTTTTCTTTAATTAGAGGATTACCAGTAGCTAAAGCCTTAATTTCTGAATAAGATAGACTTGCTTCATCAACATCTTCTGCAACACGCACAGGTGTCTTGCTTGTCATAATTTGAGAAATGAATTTCTGTTTATTCTCTATTGTCTGCCACAAATAGGCATCAAAGGTATTTTCTGTTACATATCTAAAGATATTTACCTTATCATTTTCATTACCTTGACGAACAATTCTACCACTTCTCTGCTCTAGGTCTGGTGAGTAGTCCGAAGTGGTCAATTTAATTTACCTATAAACTTGTAGTGAATTTCAACCTTTTGGCTAATTTGACCGTCTATTTCTTCCTTGTCAAAGACATATATCTTATCTATTATTTGATTTAAAATATATCTGTTTAGCGATTTTATCTTAGCGTACTTGCTAATATTATTCATGAATTTTTTGTAGTTATCTTCAGTTTCAAAAGATACTTCTATATCGCCCTCTAAGACTTTGATTTCCTCGATTAACTTGTCTTGTTTTTTAGATATGCTCACATTCATTAGATTGAAGTTTCTTTCGGTTATATTTCCCTCTAACCTATCTTCATATAACTGCTCATAGCTTCTGTCCAATTCTGCTAATTGGTTCTTTTTAAGCTCCAGCTTATTAGATAGCTCTTTTCCCTCGTCAATTTTTTCTACTTCAATCTTTTCTATTATCTTTTCGACAAAGTCTTCTTTAGCAGATAGTGCCATACTTCCATGATATTGTATATCTTCAAGAACAATATTATATAGATCCCTAGCCTCAATTCTGTGTGATGAACAAGCATTTACTCCATATTTTTTATATGTGGAGCAAGAAAAGTGAACAAAGTCTATGAGTTCTTTCTTTTTAAGCCTATAATCAGTTTTTGGCGTCAATGCATAACCACATTTAGGACATCTTACAAGTCCTTGAAAAATGTTGTCATAATAGAGTCCTTTTTTATTGTTACACTTCCTCTTATCAACCATTGTTTGAACTTGTTCCCATATTTCCTCGCTGACTATTCCCTCGTGGGTATTTTTAGCATAAATATAGTCGCTTTTAGGAATATACAGTCTTTTTGAGTTCTTAAATGATAAGGTAGGTCTTTTATTTCTTGCCATATTCCCACAATAAACTGGATCTCGCAAAACATTTAAAACCATTCTATGTGACCATTGATATTTATTTTCTTCTGTTAGTCCATAAAGCTTTTCAGCGTTTTCAACAAAAGCACTTGGTCTTGGAATTTTTCTCTTCATCAACTCCTGGCTAATAAGTTGAGTACCCTTGCCCTCTAAACACAGTTTATAAATGAGTTCTATTATAGGTTTAGTTTTCTCATCTATGATTAATCTGCGTTTATTATTAGGGTCTTTTAGATAACCAAATGGAGCTTTAGAACCTATATATGTTCCCTCTCTCATTCTGCTTTGAATTGCACTTTTAACTTTTTTGGAAGTATCCTTTGCGTACATTTCATTTAGAATGTTTTTAAATGGCATAATATCATTTTGATTGCTATTTAATGTGTCTATACCATCAGTTATTGCAATATATCTTATGTTTTTTTGTGGAAAGTACATTTCGATATATGCTCCACTTTGAAGATAGTTTCTTCCTAACCTTGATAAGTCTTTTGTTATAACACAATTTATTTTTCCGTTTTCAATATCCGTAATCATCTTCTTAAATGATGGTCTTTCAAAGTTTGTTCCCGAAAAACCATCATCTACATAATAATCATAAATGGCGATACTGTTACTTTCTGCATATTGTTTTAACATTACTTTTTGTGACCATATACTCATACTCTCAACTGAGTTTCCATCGTCTTTTGATAGTCTACAATAAAGTCCTGCTACATATTTTTTAGTCCTGCCCAATTTCAATCTCCTTTCCCTAAACAGGACTATCTCAATAATTTAATTATACTAAAATACTCCCGTTTAGTCAATCAATACTTACGCTTGCGTTTGTTTATTTTCTCTATCTTTTTCTAAGTTTCTTTCGACTACATGCTCGATAATATCTTCAAATACTTCTTCAATCGGCTTTTTGCCTACATATACTCGCTTTATTTCATAGTTGATTTTTCCACTTCGTTTTTTCTTTTTTAATTCCATGTAATTCCTCCATTTTGTTGCAATAAAAAAAGGCGATTAGATTTTTAATTTTCTAATCGCCTTTTAAGTGTCATATTTATATTTTTATTATCTCTGGCATACTTTGATACCTTTTTAGACTTAAAGTCTTTAATAATGGCTTTCCACCTCTTTTTATCTATAAAGATTCTCCTACATCATAGTTCATTTTTTTATTTCCACCTTGATGTCTTAGTTTATCTTTATCTTCTTCATACCATTTTAAGATTGTCGCATAGTGGTTTTGATAGGTCTTACCACTGCTTTCCATGTATCTTGATAGTTTATTTATCATTATTTCTGTGTGTGAGTTAAGTTTTTCTTTAAGTTTTTCATATTCTTCTTTGCTTAGCCTTACATTTTTGTATTCTCCATAAAAGATGGGGGTGGACTTTTTATCTTTTTCTATCTCTCCCTCTCTCTCTTTATCTATCTCTTTATCTATCTCTATATCTTTCTCTATCTCTATCTCTTGTCGGACATTGGTTGGACTCATTAAGGACAATGTCCTCTGTTTATTTTGTCTGTATCTTCTTTTTTTCTCTGCCCAGGCTGTTTCTGATCCGATTAAGTTTGGTATTTCAGTTAAATAGTATTCATCATTTTCTGTTACAACTTCTAGTAAGCCTTGATTGATTAAATAATTAACTGTGACCATTACATCATCGTCTGTTTCATCTATGGTTAGTGCTAACTCTTTTATAAAATCACTTTCTACTCCGTCATAATAGAGTTTGCCCTCATCTTTTAGGCTTAGTAGTAGAAGTTTTAGGTAGATAATCGTGTAGGTATCTCCTCCCGATATTCTTCTTAATCTTTTTATCCTTTTGTCTGTGAAAAATTCTTCTTTTAGTTTTATCCAATAATATAATTTGTTTGTTGCCATATCTGTTCCTTTCTTGATTTTCGATAATCGAAATTCTTGATTTCCGATTTTCGGAAGTCTTTTTATTATGGTTATTTAAGGGTGTAACTTTTCGTTACTCCCTTAGATTTCTCTGGTCATATCTTTTTTACTTGATTTTACTTTTTCCTTTACTTTTCTTTTGACTTTTTCTTTTGTCTTATCCTTGTTCCTGGATAGGTCTTTGTATTTCTTTATTTGTTTTAGAATACTTTCTTTTTCTTTTTTATTTTCCTTGGCTATGACTTGTTTAAAGGCATATTCCATTACTTTTATGTCTTTGGCTTGGAAGAATATTTCATAGTTTTGTGTTTCTTTGTTTTTCATTACTGAAAAACTTACTCCAAGTTTGTTTAGTTCTTTTTT
>OHAU01003170.1_pt1 | contig 13775 bp, 9 predicted proteins | sample 1577181 | NCBI WGS metagenome assembly OHAU01 (sample SAMEA3541472, study PRJEB24748) | human gut metagenome | biome: human gut; feature: human-associated habitat; material: faeces | place: China | collected 2012
TGGCCGCCACAATATTCGCCCCCCTCACTTTGCGAGCAAAGTGAGCTACAATGCTTCGCCTCAAGAATCGTCCCCTCACTTTGCGAGCAAAGTGAGCTACAGTGCTTCGCCCCAAACCTCCGCTGAAGGATGTCCGCACATCGCCCTTTGCAGCGATGCCACACTCGCTATGCTAATAGGCCAGAAACCGCGCTATCAGCCAGCGCTTCAGCGCCGACTTTCCCTTCCACGTATTATCGCGAACGGAAATAAATTAGTAAATTTGCCAGAAAGTTCAGCAAATCTTATTATCCATGGCTCAGAGATTCGAACAGACACAGACGCAAACCCAAACGCAGCAGTTGTCAACGCTACAAGTGGCGTTGGCAGGACTGGTGCAGCTCCCCATCGAACAACTGGGGGAGCGTGTGCGCAACGAACTCGTTGACAACGCGGCGCTCGAAGAGAGCTACGGCGACGCCGACGAGCATTTCGGCAACGAGACCGACTCTATGCGCGACGGCGACAACGGCGGCAGTGATGCCGCCGATGAGGAATGGGGACCGGGAGAGGCTAACGACATACGCGACTCGCTCAGCGACTATGCCAACGCCGACGATGTGCCCGACTATCTGCAACAACGGGCCGACGATGCGCGTGAACGACACGAGATGCCGCTCACAGGGGGATCTTCGGCCTATGAAGACCTCACACGGCAAATCGGAGAGCACGACCTCAACGACCACGAGCGCGAAGTCATGGAATATCTCATCGGTTCGCTCGACGACGATGGTTTCCTGCGTAAGGACTTGTATGCCATGGCCGACGAACTGGCCATCTACCACAACATCGACACCAACGAGGAGGAACTGGAACGCCTGCTGCACATTCTCCAGACGTTCGACCCACCCGGCATCGGCGCACGCTCGCTGGAAGAATGCCTGACGCTCCAACTGGAAAGTCCCGAACAGCAATCGCCCTACAAGAAACGCGCCCTGGAGGTGCTGAAGCAGTGCTTCAAGGAATTTGCCTCCAACCGCTGGGACCTCATCTCACAAAAACTCAACATGGAGAAAGAGGAAGCGGAAGCGGTGCGCCATCTCCTACAACACCTCAACCCGCGCCCCGGCGCACAGCTCGGCAGCGGGGCAGAAAGCATGGCGCAGAGCGTCACCCCCGACTTCTATGTCACCGTGGGGAAAGACGGACTGCCGGAGGTGGAACTCAACCAGGGCGATGTGCCGGAACTGCGCGTGAGCCAGGCGTTCCGCGATTCCATCAAACAATATGCCTCGAGCCACCACGCGCTCTCGCGCGAACAGCACGACGCTTATGTCTATGCCAAGCAGAAAGTGGACGCCGCGCAAACCTTCATCGGGCTCATCGTGCGCCGCCGACAGACGCTGATGGCCGTGATGCAGGGCATCGTGGATTTCCAAACGGAGTTTTTCGTTGAAAACGACGACGAGACCTTCCTCCGCCCGCTGACGCTGAAAGATATCGCGCAGAAGGTGGGCGTGGACATCTCCACCGTGTCGCGCGTCACCAATAGTAAATATGTGCAGACCGACTACGGCATCTATCCTCTGAAATTCTTCTTCTCTTCGCAGTTCACCACCGAAGACGGCGACGAGATGTCGGCACGCCAAATCCGCAACGCCATCCGCGACATCGTTGACAAGGAAGACAAGGCCCACCCTTATTCCGACGAGACACTCACCAGTCTGCTGGCCAAAGAAGGTTTCAAGGTGGCCCGACGGACGGTGGCAAAATATCGCGAACAACTGGGCATCCTCAGCACGCGCCTGCGCCGCGAGAGGTAGGACAAAGGACAGGGCGGGGACGGCATAGCAACAAGAGGCGCTGCGCGAACATTCGGCGAAGGTCTGAGGCGAAGCACTGTAGCTCACTTTGCTCGCAAAGTGAGCTACAATGCTGGCGCCGCAACAGACGATTATGGGGCCCGTACAGAGCCGCAGATAGTGCCTCTCCATCAACTTAATATTTCCATTTTGAACACCCACTTTAAAGCATTCTATGACCAACAGATATCTCATATTGACGGCGCAAGTCATCTCCGTGGTGTTCTCGCCATTCTATTTGCCAGTCGTGGCCTTCGTCGTGTTGCTCTTCTTCAGCTATATGAGCTACACCTCGTGGCAATACAACGCGCAAGTTATCGGCATGGTAGCTCTCTTCACCGTCATCTTGCCCAAACTGGCCATCTACGCCTACCGAAAAATCAACGGATGGACGCGCCACCAGCTTAGCCGGCGCGAGAGGCGCATCGTGCCTTACATCCTCTCCATCTCGTCTTACACCACACTTCTTTATATGATGGACCACATGCGCATGCCCCGCTTCACACTGGGCATCGTGGCTGGTGCCCTGGCCATACAAATCGTGTGCGCCCTCATCAATCCGTGGCTGAAAGTGAGCACGCACGCTGCGGCCTCAGGCGGCGTAATTGGTGCCGTCATGGCTTTCTCGCTCATCCTCAATTTCGACCCCACCAACGCCCTCTGCCTCGCTGTGCTCCTCTCCGGACTGGTCTGCACGGCACGCATGATTCTCCGACAACACAAGTTGACGGACCTCGGCCTCGGCGTGCTCATCGGCATGGCCTGCGCCCTGTTTTTCATTTTGAACATCTGACAACGCAAGGTATGCAAGGTTGGATGGCCGCTGAAGCAACAATTATAAGCAAGACTTCATACATTAGAAAAAACTCATAAAATCATAAGCCCAATGACTCCTATTGTAAGCATCATCATGGGCAGCACGAGCGATTTGCCCGTTATGGAAAAAGCTGCCAAGTTTCTCGACGACATGGACGTTCCCTTCGAAATGAACGCCCTTTCTGCCCACCGCACGCCTGCGGAGGTTGAATCTTTTGCCCGCAACGCGAAAGCACGCGGCATCCGCGTCATCATCGCCGGCGCTGGAATGGCGGCCGCCCTGCCAGGTGTCATCGCTGCCAGCACCACGGTGCCTGTCATCGGTGTGCCCATCAAAGGCATGCTCGACGGACTCGACGCCATGCTCTCCATCATCCAGATGCCTCCCGGCATCCCTGTGGCCACAGTTGGTGTCAACGGTGCGCAAAACGCCGCCATCCTCGCCGTGGAAATGCTCGCACTGGCCGACGAAACGCTGGCCGCGCGCCTGGAGCAGTATAAAGACGGGCTGAAAGAGAAAATCGTTAAAGCCAATGCCGAACTGGCAACGGTGTGCTACAAAAACAAGACCAACTGATTTCGCGTGCTCATGGATTTATTTAATTACCATCCCAGGGCCTCGCATGAGGTGCGCATCGGCAACCGTCCGCTGGGCGGCAACCATCCGCTGCGCATTCAGAGCATGACCACCTTCCCAACAACCGACACAGCGGGATGCGTGGAGCAATCTGTGCGCATCATCGAGGCTGGAGGCGACTATGTGCGCCTGACCACCCAGGGAACCATCGAGGCCGAAAACCTCCGCAACATCAAAGCGGAGCTCGTTCGCCGCGGCTTCGACAATCCGCTCGTGGCCGACGTGCATTTCAATCCGAAAGTGGCCGACGTGGCGGCCGGCATCGTGGAGAAAGTGCGCATCAATCCGGGCAACTATGTCGACCCGGCCCGCACGTTCAAGCATCTGGAATACACCGACGAGGAATATGCCGCCGAACTCACACGCTTGGAAGAGCGTTTCAAACAGTTGCTCGCCATCTGTCGTGAACACGGAACGGCGCTCCGCATCGGCGTCAACCACGGGTCGCTCTCCGACCGCATCATGAGCCGCTACGGCGACACGCCCGAAGGCATCGTGGAGAGCTGCATGGAGTTTTTGCGCGTCTGTGTCAAGGAAAACTTCCCCGACGTCGTCATCTCCATCAAGGCGTCAAACACGGTGGTGATGGTACGCTCGGTGCGTCTGCTGTGTAGCGTCATGGCCAAAGAGGGCATGGACTTCCCCATCCATCTGGGCGTGACGGAAGCCGGCGAAGGTGAAGATGGCCGCATAAAGAGCGCCGTTGGCATCGGTGCACTGCTCGTTGACGGCATCGGCGACACCCTACGCGTGTCGTTGAGCGAAGCGCCGGAAAAGGAAATTCCCGTGGCCTACCAACTCGCCTCCTACATCACGAAGACGCGTGGCGGACATCCGGAAATCCCGGCAACGCCCTGCCCAGAATTTAACTATCTGCGTCCTGAGCGCCGCGCCACCTGTCAGGCTGGAAACATCGGCGGCAACCATCTACCGGTGGTGGTTTCCATGCGCCCCGACGGCAAAGGCGGACAGGGGCAGCTCAAGCCCGACTATATCTATTGCGGGCGCAACCTGCCAGCGGCCGAAGCTCGCATGGAGGGCGTGAAATACATCGTTGATGCCGACTATTGGACTGGCGAGGCCGACACGTTCCCCGCTTTCTCGCCCGACACGTTGATGTTTGTTGGCAACTGCCAGGCGCCGCTGAAGTTTCTCTTCACCACTTATCTGCAATGCAACGACGAGATGAAGGCCTGCCTGCGCCACCATCCAGAAGTGGTGCTCATCGCCACTTCCAGCCATCCCAACCCGACGGGCGAACTCCGCGCCTTGGTGCATGAACTCTGGAACGAGCGCATCCCGACGCCCGTGGTGTTCTGCATGGCCTATCAGTTGCCAGCCTCGCGCAAAGAGGATTTCCAACTGAGGGCCGCCGCCGACCTCGGCGGTCTGCTCTTCGACCAAATCACCGATGGCGTGGCGCTCATGTGCCTGCCGCCAAAGGGAGAGGCCGCGTTGCCTGTTTCCGTGGCCGACGACACTGCCTTTGCCATCCTACAAGCGGCCCGCCTGCGTCAGTCGCGCACGGAATACATCAGCTGTCCGGGTTGCGGACGCACGCTCTACGACCTTCCGGGCACCATCGCCCGCATCAAGGAGGCCACGGCGCATCTGCGCGGCCTGAAAATCGGCATCATGGGCTGCATCGTTAACGGCCCAGGCGAAATGGCGGATGCCGACTACGGCTATGTCGGCGCAGGCCGCGGACGCGTCAGTCTTTACCGCGGAAAGGTCTGCGTGGAGAAAAACATTCCGACGGAAGAAGCCGTTGGCAAACTCCTCGCGCTGATTGAGGCCGACGGAAAGGGCCAGTGATGTGATTCCGAAAACGGCCGACGGCAAAAGCCGAACGGGCGTTGCGGAGTCCGCCGAATGAAAAAAACAAGGGGCGTTCTGAATCTTTTGGTTCAGAACGCCCCTTTGTTTTATGGGGTTGATTGCTATGCTTTGCTAAAATTATTTCAGCACCTTCTTGCCGTTGACAAGGTAAATGCCGTGGCGCTGCATTTCGCTGGCCTTGATGCGGCGGCCTGAGAGGAGGTCGTAAACCACGTCGGCTGTCTTCTGGGTTGTGGTCGGGAGCGTGATGGCATCCACGATGGTGTCCTTCTTGCTGCCCTTAAACAACACGTAGATAGGAATCTGCGGCTCGTTGTTGGTCCACATAACGTTGATATAGGCCACGATGTCGTTGCCGCTGATATAGCTCTTCGTCTCATCGAGATAGGCCGTTGCCATGATGGCACCGTCGAGGAAGGAGAGTTCAACGGGCTCGTTCTTGCCGAAGACAACGCAACCAGTGCTGTCTGTCGTCACGCTGATGGACGGCAGGAGGATGTCACCCAAGGGAGCTTCGCCGAAGGAGAAGTTGTGGATGGCGAGGTCAACGCCGCCCTTCACGCTGTCGGCAGCGGCAGTCACTTCGAGTGTCTGCTTTGGCATCGGTTCGGTTTCGTCGTTGATTTCTTCGCCGAGGCTGATGTAGAGATCACCACCATACTGGCCGACGCTGGCAGCCAGCGATTCAGGCGTGTTCACAGCAGGCTCGTCCTTTTTTATTTTACCTTTAAACAATACGTAGATAGGAATCTGCGGCTCGTTGTTGGTCCACATAACGTTGATATAGGCCACGATGTCGTTGCCGCTGATATAGCTCTTCGTCTCATCGAGATAGGCCGTTGCCATGATGGCACCGTCGAGGAAGGAGAGTTCAACGGGCTCGTTCTTGCCGAAGACAACGCAACCAGTGCTGTCTGTCGTCACGCTGATGGACGGCAGGAGGATGTCACCCAAGGGAGCTTCGCCGAAGGAGAAGTTGTGGATGGCGAGGTCAACGCCGCCCTTCACGCTGTCGGCAGCGGCAGTCACTTCGAGTGTCTGCTTTGGCATCGGTTCGGTTTCGTCATTGATTTCTTCGCCGAGGCTAATGTAGAGGTCGCCAGCATATTGTCCGGCAATCTTTTCAGCCAATTGTGCAGAAGCCGTAGTGGCCATTGCCACAGCGGCGCAAAGAGTAAGTAAAAATTTCTTCATATATTATATTTTGGATTTGGTGTCAGAAAATGTAGGAGAAGGCCAGCGTACCGTAGATGGGATAAAGCGCAAACGTCACACTGGTGAAGTCGGACGGAAAGATACCGTTGAGACCCCATGCGAGGTTGGCCGTCACTGCCAAATGCTTGTAGGCCTTGAATGTTCCGCCCACCTGCATGCCCCATTGGAAACGGCGCAAGTCGTTGCTGAAATCATAAGTGGCGTGCGACACCTCCGTGCGTTCGCCAGTGGGGTTCTGGTCGCGGATGTAGGCATCATTGCCCGTCAGGTTGCCGTCGGCGTCATAGAGGGGCTTGCCATAGGCTTCGCCCGAAAACTCGCCGTCCATCAGCCACGAGAGATAAGGACCAGCCTGCACCTGCCAGCGCGAGTTGATGTCGTAAGTGGCAAGGATGGGCACGGTGAGATATTTGTTTGACACCTTCGTTTTCACGTGTCCCGTGAAAGCGCCGACGATATCAGAACCGTCGTCTTCGCGAGCCTCCATGTGATAGTTCTTCACGGTGGCGTCGGTCTTCATGCCCTTCGATTCGAGGCGCACGCCCGTGGCGATGCCCCAGCGGTGGTGGATTATCTTCTGCACGCTGCCTTCAATGGCGATGCAGAGCGTCGGATCGTAACTGTCGATGGCGCGGATTTCGGCCGGAATGGGGAGCGGCGATGTGCCGCCCAAACTCAAACCGCCGCCCAGACGCATCTGCCAGCCCTTCAGGGCCGCCTTGACAAGGTTGGGCTTGGTTTCCTTGGCTTCAGACACGCCCTGTGCCTGCGCAGAAATCGCGAAGAGCATCGCGAAAAGGATGGATATTGTTTTCTTCATTGTTGTTGTCGTTGGAAATCCGGCAGGATGGCATTCGCCCGTCCCAATGTCTGTCTGAACATGCCAGACAGTTCTTTGCGAGGGAGAACAGAGGTTCAGCCTTTCATGCCTGTAAATGAAACAAGAGAGGATGCTGTCGGGGGGAGGAGGTGCGGAGCTGAATTACTCTTCGCCCTCCCAAACGATACGCAGTTCGTCAATATACAGCGTCGACCCGATGGCGCCGATGAAGTAGGCGCCCTGGCGACTGGAGGTGGCAACGATGGCGATGGCATATCCGTTGTCCTTCAGGCGTTCCTCGCTGAAAGTCTTGCCGCTGAGCAGATGGAAAGGTTCGTTGAAGCTCACCCACGGCGCCGTTTCCAGTTCCGCCAACGTTCCTTCAAACTCCACGGGCTTGTCGATACGCGCCATGAGGACGATGCGATCGGAAGAGAGCACATCGTCGCCGTTGAGCGGCACGAATTTCTTCTTCGGGTCGGCAGCGATTTCGCTCTTGGTGGCGATTTCGTAAACCACGGCATAGATGTCGGCCGTATCGTGAAGCGCCGGCTGCGGTGTCTTCGTTGCGTCCACCATCTCTGGGCCGGCCTTATATTTATAGGAACCTCTCAGGGCCACAAGGCGTTCCGTCAAGAGCGGCAGGCCGAAGCGTGTGGCCTTCCGTGGGAAAAGCATGGCCTGGGTGGAATTGAAGCTGCCCAAGAAAAGGTTGCCGGCAGCGATGGGCATTTTAATTTTGAGACCGTGTTCTCCGGCATCGCTGGTGGAGAGCTTCACGGCGAAGCCTTCCACACCGTTGTTGGCCGGTGCCGTTGGGTATTCCTGTGGATTCTTGGCCATTCCCGTCACCGCATAGGCAGAATTGCCCGACGCCCAATAGTCGCGCTGCGGCGTCGTGGCGTCGTTCTTGTCCACCTCAAACCACTCGTAGTAACGCCCAGAGGGGTCGAGCTTGAAATTCTCGAAGCTCAGAACATTCAGGGGCTTGACGGGAGAAAAACTCACGGTGTAGTTCTTATTCCAATTGCCGTCTTGCGAATAGACCGTATAAATCTGCGGCATACTGAAGTCGCGCGTGATGCCGTTGGCTTCCACCATCTTTCCGTCCACCTCGGCCGCGATACGCGCCCCTTCGGTCAGAACGAAAACGGGGTTGAGGGCCGTGCGGTCCACGTTGTCGAGAAGCGTGAAAGAGACGCTGTTGTTCTTCACAATCGGCTCTCCGCGGAAGAGCGTTTTGTGGGCCTCCAGCCATTCGCTCTGCACGCTGACAATGTCGCATTCCGCATTGAGCGGCTCGTCTTTGATACAAGAAGTAAACGTGGTCAGACACAGGGCCAGACCGCATAAAATTTGCTTCATCTGCTTGAAATATAAAGGTTTTAGGCTACAAAGTAATGGTAAAAAAATAACTTGACCAATTTTGAGGGAAGGAATTAAATTCTTATGCCCTGTCTTTTTGCCGTTTTTGAAATTTGTCATCGGTCACATAGCCCGCTATGCTCCCTCTTCCAAATTCCAAAACCAACAAAAATACAGGTCAAAATAGGTCAAGTTATTCTTTCACCATTACAAAATTACGAAATTCCCCCTCTTCCGAAAAACTTTTACCCTTCATTTTAGTTTTTTTCGGGCGCTTTGCAGTAACTTTGCATGTTGAAACAATATATATATATCGATTATTATATGCAAGACATCCGTAACATTGCAATCATTGCCCACGTTGACCACGGCAAGACGACGCTCGTGGACAAGATGTTGCTCGCCGGAAACCTCTTCCGCGAGAACCAACAAACCAACGACCTCATGCTCGATAATAATGACCTTGAACGTGAGCGCGGTATAACCATCCTCTCGAAGAATGTCTCTATCCGCTACAAAGGCACGAAGATCAATATCATCGACACCCCGGGACACTCCGATTTCGGCGGCGAGGTGGAGCGTGTGCTCAATATGGCCGACGGCTGTATCTTGCTGGTCGACGCTTTTGAAGGCCCGATGCCGCAAACGCGCTTCGTGCTCCAGAAGGCACTCCAAATCGGACTGAAGCCTATCGTGGTGGTCAATAAGGTGGACAAACCGAACTGCCGCCCGGAAGAGGTTTACGAAATGGTGTTCGACCTCATGTGCGACCTCAACGCCACGGAAGATCAGCTCGACTTCCCTGTGGTGTATGGTTCCGCAAAAAACAATTGGATGGGTGAGGATTACAACACCCCGACCGATAACATCAACTACCTGCTCGACAAAATCATTGAGGTGATTCCCGCACCGCAGCAGTTAGAAGGAACGCCGCAGATGCTCATCACTTCGCTCGACTATTCTAACTACACGGGACGCATCGCCGTTGGACGCGTTCACCGCGGCGTGATTCGCGAAGGCATGAATTGCACCATCGCACACCGCGACGGCTCTTTCGAAAAGACGAAAATCAAGGAAGTACACACCTTCGAAGGCATGGGCCGCAAGAAGACTGACGCCGTTGAGAGCGGCGACATCTGCGCTGTGGTGGGCCTGGAGAATTTCGAAATCGGCGACACCATCTGCGATTTCGAAAATCCCGAACCGCTGCCAACCATCGCCATCGACGAGCCGACCATGTCGATGCTCTTCGCCATCAACGATTCGCCCTTCTTCGGCAAGGAAGGTAAATTCTGCACCTCACGCCACATCGCTGAACGCTTGAACAAGGAGCTCGAGAAGGACCTCGCCCTGCGTGTACGCCCCTCTGAAAGCGAGGGCAGCTGGATTGTCAGCGGACGCGGCGTGCTCCACCTTTCTATCCTCATCGAGACAATGCGTCGCGAAGGCTACGAACTGCAAGTGGGACAGCCACAGGTTATTTATAAGGAAATCGACGGCGAGAAGTGTGAGCCAATTGAAGAACTGACCATCAACGTGCCAGAAGAGTTCGCCTCTAAGATGATTGACATGGTGACACGCCGCAAGGGCGAAATGACCTCCATGCAGAACATGGGCGAGCGTGTCGACATCGAGTTTGACATCCCCTCGCGCGGCATCATCGGTTTGCGAACGAATGTCTTGACAGCCAGCCAGGGTGAAGCCATCATGGCCCACCGCTTCAAAGAATACCAGCCGTTTAAGGGCGAAATCCAGCGCCGCACAAATGGTTCGATGATTTCCCTCGAAACAGGCACGGCCTTTGCTTATGCCATCGACAAACTGCAAGACCGCGGCAAGTTCTTCATCAATCCGCAAGACGAAGTGTATGCCGGCCAGGTGGTGGGCGAACACGTTCACGACAACGACCTGGTGGTCAACGTCACAAAGGCCAAGCAGCTGACCAACATGCGTGCGTCGGGCGCTGACGACAAGGCCCGCATCGTGCCTCCTGTCATCTTCTCGCTCGAAGAAGCTTTGGAATACATCAAGGAAGACGAATACGTGGAAGTGACGCCGAAATCTATGCGTATGCGCAAGGTGATTCTCGACCATCTTGCCCGCAAGCGTGCCAACCGCGAATAATCTGCCAGACAAAACGGTGTTCCCCATCAGAACACCTCCGCCAATACAAGGCGTTCAGGAAAATCCCTCCTGAACGCCTTTTTCTATAAGGTGGTGTTAAAACGAGGTGGCAAAGGGCCGCAAAGGGCCGCAAGCACCAAACTAATGTTCTGGCATGCACCTATATATATAATCTTTTTCGTAACTTCGCACCATCATTTAAAAACGATACAATCATCATGATGACAGCAAACGAAATTCGCGACTCATACAAAAAATTCTTTGAGTCGAAAGGACATACCATTGTGCCCTCAGCTCCCATGGTAATCAAAGACGACCCCACGCTCATGTTTACCAATGCGGGTATGAACCAATGGAAAGACATCATTCTCGGCACGCGCGACCCAGAACCGCGCCGCCGCGCCGACTCGCAGAAGTGCCTCCGCGTAAGCGGAAAGCACAACGACTTGGAAGAGGTGGGACACGACACTTACCACCACACCATGTTTGAAATGCTCGGCAACTGGAGCTTCGGCGACTACTTCAAGGAAGGCGCCATCGACATGGCTTGGGAATACCTCGTCGACGTGCTGAAGCTCGACCCAGCCAACCTCTATGCCACCGTTTTCGAAGGCTCTCCCGAAGAAGGCTTGGGCCGCGACGACGAAGCTGCGAAGATTTGGCTCAAGCACCTGCCTGCCGACCACATCATCAACGGCAACAAGCACGACAACTTCTGGGAAATGGGCGAAACTGGTCCTTGCGGCCCCTGCTCTGAAATCCACCTCGACTCGCGCACGCCAGAAGAGAAGGCCAAGGTGCCCGGTCGCGAACTCGTGAACAAAGACGACCCGCAGGTCATCGAAATCTGGAACATCGTGTTCATGCAGTTCAACCGTAAAGCCGACGGCTCGCTCGCTCCGCTCCCGATGCACGTCATCGACACGGGTATGGGTTTCGAGCGCCTCGTTCGCGCCATGCAAGGCAAGAATTCCAACTACGACACCGACGTCTTCCAGCCCATCCTTCACAAGATTGGCGAGCTCTCTGGCCATGAATACGGCAAGAGCGAAGAAATCGACGTGGCCATGCGTGTCGTTGCCGACCACCTTCGCGCCATCGCTTTCAGCATCGCCGACGGACAGTTGCCTTCCAACGCCAAGGCCGGCTATGTCATCCGCCGCATCCTGCGCCGCGCCGTGCGCTATGCCTACACTTTCCTCGGCCAGCGCAATGCCTTCGTCTATCTGCTCGTGCCGACATTGGTGCACGAAATGGGCGAAGCCTATCCCGAACTCAAAGCGCAGCAGGAACTCATCACACGCGTGATGAAAGAAGAAGAGGAATCCTTCCTCCGCACGCTCTCAACGGGTATCTCTATGCTCGAGAACGTAATTGCCGACACGAAAAAGGAGGGCAAAACCGTGGTTGACGGCCAGAAGGCCTTCACGCTCTTCGACACCTACGGTTTCCCCCTCGACCTCACGCAGCTCATCTGTTCAGAACAGGGAATGACCGTTGATGAAGACACCTTCAACGCCGAAATGAAAAAGCAGAAGGAACGTGCCCGTAACGCCGCCGCAGTGGAAACAGGCGACTGGGTTGTGGTGCGCGAAGGCGAAACGGAATTTAAGGGCTGGGACTTCACGGAACACACCTGCCACATCCTGCGCTACCGCCAGGTGCAGCAGAAGAAGCAGACCTATTTTGAACTCGTGCTCGACACGACACCTTTCTACGCCGAAATGGGCGGACAGGTGGGCGACCGCGGCGTCATCTGCAACGAACAGGAAACCATTGAAATCTTCGACACGAAGCGCGAAAACAACCTGCCCATCCATCTGACGCGTGAACTCCCGAAAGACCCGTCGGCCGAATTTATGGCCTGCGTTGACGTGGAAGCCCGCCGCGCCAGCGAAGCCAACCACACAGCCACCCACTTGCTCGACCAAGCCCTGCGCGAAGTGCTCGGCACCCACGTGCAGCAGAAAGGCTCACTGGTGACTCCCGACTATCTGCGCTTCGACTTCTCACACTTCCAGAAGGTGACACCTGAAGAAATCCGTCAGGTGGAACGCATCGTCAACAGCCGCATCCGCGAAGACATTCCTTTGCAAGACCATCGCGACATGGCCATTGAAGACGCCAAGGAACTGGGTGCCATCGCCCTCTTCGGCGAGAAATATGGCGACCACGTGCGCGTCGTGCAGTTTGGCGATAGCGTTGAATTCTGCGGTGGTTGCCACGCCAAGAGCACAGGCCGCATCGGCCTCATCCGCATCCTCTCCGAAAGCAGTGTCGCTGCTGGCGTTCGCCGCATCGAAGCCATCACGGGCAAGGCTGCCGAAGAGAGCATCTACGCAGAAGAAGACATCCTCAACAACCTCAAGTCGTTCTTCAACAACGCCAAAGACCTCACTGCCGCCATCCACAAGACCATCGAAGAAAACGACGGTTTGCGCAAGCAGGTGGATGAATTTATGAAGGAACAGGTGGGCCGTCTGCGCGAAAAGCTCGTTGCCTCAGCACAGGAAATCAACGGCATCCACCTCGTGAAGAGCAACATCCCGATGGACATCGCTCCCGACGTGGTGAAAGACCTCGCCTTCCAGATTTCTGGCACACTGCCTGAACACACCTTCTGCGTGCTCGGAAGCCACCACGACGACAAACCGCTCCTGACGGTCATGATCAGCAAGGACCTCCTGGCAGAGCGTAAGCTCCATGCCGGCAACATCGTGCGCGAAGCAGCCAAGCTCATCAAGGGCGGCGGTGGCGGTGCGCCCCACTTCGCCACAGCAGGCGGAAAAGACCTCAGCGGTCTTGACGCTGCCGTTGAAAAGGTGGTGGAAATTGCTGGCATCTGATTTAGTAATGGTGAATTACTAACAATAAGCACAAGCAGGCACGCCCGAAAAACGGGCCTCAACCAATTGCCTACCTGTCATCACATAAAAAGCAGACTGGTTCTCATGAACCGGCCTGCTTTTTTGTCTTAGAACCACCCATAAACTATTTTTGAACACCTACTTTATAGGGTGTTCAAAATCAAGAAAAGTCTCTGTGCAGTTTTGAGCCAAACAACAAGTGGCGAAGCATGCGCACATGATAAACGAACAAAGCGCGAAAAGGAGCGCCC
>OHAU01003176.1_pt1 | contig 13745 bp, 8 predicted proteins | sample 1577181 | NCBI WGS metagenome assembly OHAU01 (sample SAMEA3541472, study PRJEB24748) | human gut metagenome | biome: human gut; feature: human-associated habitat; material: faeces | place: China | collected 2012
AGCATTCTCCCCTTATGCTTGGATTGTGACATTTCACCATTTCATAGGCAATCAAATTTACTTTTTTCGTTATTTAGCATAAAAATTTTTTTATTTTTGTAAAATATTTTTCTTTGTCTTGTTGCCTTTTTAATCAAATTTTCCTATTAAAAACAGACCCAACATAAATATCCTTTTATCCTCGGTTTTTATTTATGTTGAGTCTGTTATTTCTTTATTCAGATAGATAAAAAACTAAATTATTCAATAGAAAGAATCTCCATATTCGCCTGTCCTTCCACAGCTCCATATGTAAATGTGATCTTAGTTCCTTCATCCATATCATTTAATTTATTCACAAGGTCTTCATCATTCACCATAAATGTCTGGTAACTTCCGTCAGGCATCTCAATCTCTACAGAACTTGTATCTGCAAATCCATTATAAGTACCTGTTGCACTCTTTGGTTTGGCCTGTTCATCTTTCTTTGTTGCTGTTGTTGTCTTTGTCTGTTCTTTTGTGCTTTCTTCTGATGTTGCTGTTGCAACTGGTTTTTCTTCTTCTGTCGTGTCTTTTTCTGTGTTTTCTTCTGTTGTAGGTTCTGCTGTTGTCGTCTCGCTGTTTGTTGATTCAGGGCTGCTTGGGCTCTTCTTTCCGCAAGCTGCAAATGTAAATGCGCTTAGCACGATGATTGTTGAAATTAATAAAAATCTTTTTCTCATAGTTCATGTACTCCTTTCTGAGATAAGTTCAGTATATCCTATTTATACTTTCATGGCAAGTTTCTATCATATTCCTAGTCTTATTTTCATATCATTAGAGGTAGAACATAAAGGAGGATCTATGTTGAACGAAAAATATCAGGCACTACTGGATCAATATGATATTTCTGTCTCTCATACTCGACGGGGCCGAGGCTGTGTTTTGTGTTTTGGGGAAAATGATGTCTATGCTTTATCCCAGACTTCTCTATCAGAAGAACGTCTTTGTGCTGTTTCTGAATGGACTTTGGCAATGCATGACCATCATTTTTATAAAACCGACCAGTACATTTTAAACAAAGACGGATATTTTCTTACTTTTGACCGGTATTACGAAACATTTGCGCTTAGAAAAACTTATTTGGGTACGGAATGTGATATTCATGCTTTAAAAGATATCAGATCTTCTGCGGAAAATCTCGCAAGCTTTCATAATCATTGTCTTGCTATTTCTTTTTCATCTGAAAATCTTAGAAAATATACATCCATTTCCACATATTATGAGCAAAAATATTTGGAATTAAAAAGTATTGCACGTTACATACGCAAACGCAAAAAGAAAGGGATTTTTGAATATTTATTTTTGGAACAGACGAAAGCCTTCTGGGAACAGATGGAGCGTTCCATCCAAATCTTAAATAAAACCACACCTTCTCGCCGTGGATGGTGTCATGGGGCTTATAACCACCATAATATCATCATGACATCCTCTGCCCCAGCTACAATCCATTTTGAGCATTTTTACCATGGATATCCGATTCTGGATGTTTATTATTTCCTAAAGAAGGCACTTGAGAAAAATAATTATAATTTTGCCTTTTGTGAAACCTTTTTATCAAACTATGACCGCTTTATGCCTTTGTCAAAAGATGACCTTTTATGCCTGTATGGATTGTTTTTATTTCCGGAAAAATTCTGGAAGATCTCGAATCAGTATATGGCACACAAAAAACATTGGATTTCTCCACGATATATCGAGAAATTAGAGGAGTTTATTCACAATAAAGAAGCTCGCTCGATTTTCCTCGAAAAATATGTACAAATTTATAATGTTTTTTCATGAGTTTTAAGGTATAATTAAACAAAAGGCATTTTTATAACTTAAAGGAGGAGTAATTTATGAACTACAAAGAAACTTATCAGGAATGGCTTTCTAATCCTTATTTTGATGAAGATACAAAAAAAGAATTAACAGCCATCGAGAACGATGAAAATGAAATCAAAGAACGTTTTTACGCAGATCTTGCATTTGGTACTGCTGGACTTCGTGGAATCATCGGTGCTGGTATCAACCGTATGAATATTTATGTTGTAAGAAAGGCTACTCAAGGATTAGCTGATTATATCTTAGAACAGGGAACAGATAAGAAACGTGTTGCTATCGCATTTGATTCAAGACATATGTCTCCTGAATTTGCTGACGAAGCAGCCCGCACTCTTGCTGCTAACGGAATCAAAGCATTTATCTTCGAATCCTTACGTCCAACACCAGAATTATCATTTGCCGTAAGACATTTAGACTGTATCGCTGGTATCAACGTAACAGCCAGCCATAACCCACCTCAGTACAATGGATACAAAGTATACTGGGAAGATGGTGCTCAGTTTACAGATCCTCATGCTTCAGGTGTTACAGCGAAAGTTAATGCGATCACTGACATTTCAACTTGCAAGACAATGTCTAAAGAAGATGCCGTAACTGCAGGTTTATATGAAGTGATCGGTAAAGAAGTTGATAACGCTTATATCGCAGAAGTTGAAAAACAGGTGATCAACCAGGCTTCCATCGATGAGATGGCTTCCAAATTAAAGATCGTTTATACTCCTCTCCATGGAACAGGTAACCTTCCAGTACGTCGCGTACTTGACGATCTTGGATTTAAGAATGTATATGTTGTTCCTGAACAGGAACTTCCAGATGGTGACTTCCCAACAGTCAGCTATCCAAACCCAGAAGCAAAAGAAGCATTTGCATTAGGTCTTGCTCTTGCCAAAGAAAAAGATGCTGATCTTGTTCTTGCTACTGACCCTGATGCTGACCGTTTAGGTGTATATGTAAAAGATGCTAAGAGCGGAGAATATATTCCTTTAACAGGTAATATGTCTGGTTCTTTATTATGCGAATATGTATTAAGCCAGAAGAAGGAAAAATCTGGATCTCTTCCAGCAGATGGTGCTGTTGTTAAATCTATCGTTACAACAAACCTTGTCGATGAGATCGCGAAGGCTTACAATGTGAAGCTGATCGAAGTATTAACTGGATTCAAATGGATCGGTAAAGAAATCCTTGGATTTGAACAGTCCGGAAAAGGTACATATCTGTTCGGATTAGAAGAAAGCTACGGATGCCTGATCGGTACATATGCAAGAGATAAAGATGCTGTTTCTGCTACAGTTGCTCTTTGTGAAGCTGCTGCTTACTATGCAACAAAAGGTAAGACATTATGGGATGTTATGATCGACATGTATGAGAAATACGGATACTGCGTAGACAGCATCACAGCAATGGACTTCCCAGGATTAGAAGGTATGGATAAGATGAAAGCTATGCTTGCTAATTTACGTGAAAACCCATTAAAAGATATCGCTGGTTATAAAGTTCTTAAGATCCGTGATTACAGCAAAGATACTGTTCTTGATGTAGAAAGTGGTAACGTAGAACCTACAGGACTTCCTGCTTCTGACGTTCTTTACTATGAACTTGAAGGTGGAGCTTGGGTTTGCGTTCGTCCTTCTGGTACAGAACCTAAGATTAAATTCTACTATGGTGTGAAAGCTTCTAGTATGGATGAAGCTCAGGTTGAAAGTGCTAAATTTGCTGAGTGGGCTAAGGCTCAGGCATAATTTTTGATTATGTAGTTGGCCAGCTGTAAGCTTTGAGTATATGATAAAAAATAAATAAACGACAGGAAAAGCAGCTAGGGAATTTTACACACGTTTTTTACAGATCGCTTATCCGTCGGCTTTCCTTGCAAAACTCGCCTTCAAAGGTATTGAAATACCTTACTCTTTGAGGCTCAGACATTGCACCAAGCCGACTGCGAATCCGTAAAAAACGTGGCAAAATTCCAATGCTGCTTTTCCTGTCGTTTATTTATTTTTTATCATATACCAGAAGTCTATAGTGTGGACAATTACAGTATTGAAAAATCTGAGTAGTTGTGTATGTAAAACGGTATTGGTATGGTAAAACGTACACATTCCGTGATGATTTGAATAGTGAACAACTCGGTGCCTGTGTGATCACAGAAAGTCAAAAAGACCGGAGATAACTATTCCCGTTATCTCCGGCCTTTTCATTTCTTGTAATTATTTACTCTTTGCATCTGTTGTTGTGTTCTTCGCCGCTGTTGTTGTAGTTGTTGTTGCTGCTGTAGATGCTGTTGTAGCTTTATATTTAAACTTAACTTCTTTCCACAGATCCTGATCTACAGACTTCTTGTCATCCCACTTCTTGTCTGCATCTTTTGTCCACTTCTTGTAGACTTTCTCGTATGCTGCCTGCTGTTTTTCCTGAAGCAGTGTGGATTTGTTTGATGCAGCTGCTGTTGTGTCGTTTGGATTTAACATCTTGATGATCACGTATGCATCGTCTAATTCTACGACTCCGCTTACCTGGTTCTTCTTAAGTTTTGCTGCTGCTGTTTCGAATTTTGTTCCTAATGCAGCTTTTCCTTTTGTATAGGATTCTTCGTTGTCAGAGTTTACGCTGAACTTCTTAGCTACAGAGCTGATACTCTGACCTTTCTTGATCATCTTTAATGCGGATTTTGCTTTCTTTAGCTGATCTTTCTTCTCAGCGGCTGTCATGTCTTTTTCTTTTCCTGTCTTGCTGTCTGTTGTCTTTGTTGTGAAAACAAGTTTGTAGACTTTGACAGTTTTGGCTTCGTCATCTGTTACTGTAACGTTTGCTTTCTTGATGATCGCCTGCATAACTTTACTTGCGATCGTGCTTTCTTCGTACAGTTTCTGGATCATATCTTTATCCGCTTCTGTCTTCTTCATGACTTTCTTACCTGTTGAGTCTTTTGCGAAGGCAGTTACGCTTTCTTTGATCTGCTTCTTCTCAGATTTTGTTAACTTCACGTTGTAGTCGTCTGCGTGTGCTGCTAAAACTTTGATCTGTTTTAACTGGTTGATAACGCTGTCTTTGACAGACTGCTGCATTGTGATCTTCTTTCCTTTGCTGTCTGTTCCGACCTGCATAGACCACATGCTGTCTCCGAAGTATGCTCCGTACTGAGCTTCTGCCTGATACTGCATGATTCTTGCATATACATGTGCTTCCTGGAATGTTACTTCTTGTCCTGCATATTCAAATAATGTCTTCTCATTCTTGCTTTTACATCCTGTAAATAAAGAAAGAGTTAACGCAAGAACTGCAGTTAAACATAGCAACTTCTTTGCTAATTTCTTCATTTCATTTTCTCCTTCATATTATGATTATATTAGGCTAATGTCTGGCGATATTATAGCACAAACTTATCGGATTATCAATGAATTGAGCGAGTTCACACAATGTTCAATCTTTTCTAACTGCTTCACTTTCTTTGTCTTTGACAGATCCAGTACAAACGTCGGATTCTTGCCTGCCTGGAAGGATAATTCACGTTTGTATTCTTCTAATATCGCTGGGATTTTTTCTACATCCACGGCTGCATCTGGTTTCATTTCAAATGAGACTTTTTCTCCTTTTTGTTTCACATCTGTCATATAAGCGTGGTGAGCTAATGATTTCAAATATGCAACATATAACAGATTGTAGACTGCTTTCGGCATTTCCCCAAAACGGTCAATCAACTCATCTGTCATATCTTCCATTTCATCTTTGGATTCAATGGATGAAATACGTTTGTATAATTCCAGTTTTTGATATTCATTATACACATACGTTGATGGAATAAATGCATTGATGTCGAGATCGAGTGTTGTGTCAAATTCATCCTCGTCTTTTAATTCGCCTTTTAATCTCAAGACTGCTTCATTCAGCATCTTGCAATACAGATCGTATCCAACTGCTTCCATATGACCGGATTGTGCCTGTCCCAAAAGATTTCCTGCTCCGCGGATCTCCAGATCTCGCATTGCGATCTTATAACCGGATCCCAGATCTGTAAATTCCCGGATTGCCTGTAATCGTTTTTCTGCGGTTTCTTTTAACAGTGTGTTTTTTTTGTACATCAAAAATGCAAATGCATTTCGATTCGATCTTCCAACACGTCCTCTTAACTGATACAACTGGGACAGCCCAAGCTGGTTGGCATCATGAATGATCATTGTATTTACATTCGGAATGTCTAATCCTGTCTCGATGATCGTTGTGGATACCAATACATCGATCTCATGGTTCATAAATCCCATCATGATCTCTTCCAGTTCGCGTTCTTTCATCTGTCCATGTGCAAATGCAACTTTCGCATCTGGAAGCAATCTCTGTAATTCGGCTGTCACTTCTGCGATATTATTGACGCGGTTATACACATAATATACCTGCCCGCCACGTGTCATTTCGCGGTAGACCGCTTCTTTGACCAGTTCTTCATTATATTCCATAACATATGTCTGGATCGCTCTTCGGTCATGCGGTGGTTCTTCTAATACACTCATGTCACGGATTCCGATCAGACTCATATGCAGGGTTCTTGGAATTGGTGTAGCAGATAATGATAAGACATCAACATCTTTTTTCATTGTCTTGATCTTTTCTTTATGTGTCACACCAAAACGCTGTTCTTCATCAATTACGAGCAGTCCCAGATTCTTATACTGCATGTCTTTGGACAATAAACGATGCGTTCCAATCACGACATCTACCGTTCCATTTTTGAGTCCTTCGATCGTCTCTTTCTGCTCTTTTGCTGTACAAAATCTGGACATCATGCGTACGGTGATCGGGTAATCATGAAATCTCTGTGCAAATGTATTGTAATGCTGCTGTGCAAGGATCGTGGTTGGTACGAGATACGCCACCTGTTTTCCATTGTCTACTGCCTTAAATGCTGCACGGATCGCTACTTCTGTCTTGCCATACCCGACATCTCCACAGATCAGTCGGTCCATGATCTTCTTGCTTTCCATATCCCTTTTCGTATCATCGATCGCATTTAACTGATCCTGCGTTTCATCGTATGGAAATAATTCTTCAAACTCTTTCTGCCATACAGTGTCCTTGTCATAGACATATCCTTCTTTTGCCTGTCTTAGTGCATATAACTGCACGAGTTCTTCCGCAATATCTTTGACTTGACCTTTGACACGTGTTTTCGTCTTCTTCCATTCATTTCCACCTAATTTATGAAGTTTCGGCTTTCTTGCATTTGCACTTGCGTATTTTGCGATCTGGTCTAGGGCTGATGCTAAAATAAATAAATTATCACCGCCCTGATATTCAATACTGATGTAGTCCTTTTCAACCCCATCTGTTGTGATCTTTTCGATTCCGCGGTAAATACCGACTCCATGTTTTTCATGAACAACGTAATCACCGATATTGATATCTGCAAAACTTCGGATCTTTTCTCCTTGTTTTTTCTTCTCTTTCTTTCGGCGCTTTTTTTCTTCTCTTCCTTTGAAAATGTCTCCTTCTGAGATCAATACCCATTTGGCTGCCGGATATTCAATTCCTGTCAGAAGCTTTCCTGCTGTGACAACGATCTGCCCTGCTTCCACTCCATATTTCAAGTCCTTATCATATGTCACAACCAAACCATTTTCTCTCAGATCACTGCTTAGACGTTTCGCTCTTGTAACAGATGGAGAAGCAACAACGATCCTGTAGTCCTTACTCTGATATTTGGTAAGATCTTTGACTAACTGCTCAAAACTGTTGTTATAAGACTGAATGGATTTTGTATCCATAAATAAGGTTCTAGCAACTCTAAAATCATTGATCTCAGCAGATAAAATCGAATAACATAGCATCTTATGTTTCTCGATCTGATATAAAATACTCTCATAATCTGTCACCGTATTTGCCTGTTTAGGCAGAAGATACCCACCTTCCAGACGGCTTTTCATACTCTCTGAGAATTCCAGATAAAATGCATCTGCACGTTCTCTGATATGTTTTGGTTCATCCATATAGATCATGCTTTCTTCTGGGAAATAATCTAAGATGCATTCTGTATTTTCATAAAAATATGGGAGGTAACCTTCTACTCCGATCAACATATGAAGTTCCCTTAATTCCTCACGGACACGGTCCATTTCTTTTCTTAGTCGGGTTTCCTGATCATATTTTTTTTCTTTTTTAAACTTCTGTGATAACTTCTCATAATCTTCTTCCATATTTCGAAGACCATGTTCAATCCTTGGCTGATTTAAAATGATCTCTGATGCCGGATAAATGGTCAGAGCATCGACTTCTTCGATGGATCTTTGGCTTTCTTTATCAAAACTTCGGATCGAATCAATTTCATCTCCCCATAGTTCGATACGATATGGGCTTTCCTGCGTGTATGGGAAAATATCAATGATTCCTCCTCGCACAGCAAACTCGCCTGGAGCCTCAACAAATGGTGCTTTTTCGTATCCTCTGGCAACAAATTCTTCTGCGATCGTTGCCTCTTCCAGTATCTCTCCCATTTTAAACGTCATCTTATGATTCTTGATATCACTTAATGGAACAACCTGATCCATCACCGCATCGATCGTCATCACAAAGGTTCCACATTTGTCATCCACGATCTTCTTGATCGCCAGCATACGGTCTCTTGCGATTGCATTTCCATGAACATCGGCTGTATAGAATAATGGATCTTTTGCTGGAATATACTGAACCTTTTCTCCAAAGAAATGACTTGCCTCGACCCATTGTCTTGCTTTGTTCTCGTCTGGTACGATGATGATCTTAAATTGCTTTTTCTTATGATTTCCGATCAGACTGGTCAGATGCCATTTGGCTGTATCGGTGCATCCTGATACAAGAACCGGGCCACAGTAATCTTCGACCTCATCTTTTAATTGTCTGTATACCGGATCGTCTTTTAATATATTTTCTAACACTTTCTATCCCTACTTTTTCTTATTGTGGCGGTTCATCGCTTCTGTGATGTCGCCCATAACGATCAGCTGTACTGCATCGTACACTTCATCAAAACGTTCCGCAAAGATTGCCTGTTCTTCTTTTGTAAAATGTCCTAATACATAATCTGCCAGATCATATCCTTTTGGTTTCTCTCCAACACCGATCTTCACCCTTGGGAAATCCATACTTCCTAAATGACTGATGATACTTTTCAGTCCATTATGTCCCCCTGCACTTCCCTTTCTTCGGATACGCAGTCTTCCAACATCAAGGTCGATATCATCATGAATAATGATAAAATCTTCTGGCTCTAATTTATAGAAATCCATGATTGGACGAAGACTTTCCCCGCTTAAGTTCATAAATGTCTGTGGTTTCACAAGAAGGACTTTTTCTCCTCCCATATAACCAGTTCCGATCAATGCTTTGTGTTTCCCTGTATTTATACTTATGCCTTCTTTGTCTGCAATATAATCAAGGGCTTCAAATCCAATATTGTGTCTTGTGTTGTCATATTTCTTTCCCGGATTCCCCAGTCCGACGATTACTTTCATAAGATATCTCTCCTTTTTCCCTAGAATCTATAAAACTGACAAACACCCGGAAATCAATGGATTCCCGGGTTGTCTTTTTCTTTCTTTAGTTATAGTATATCCCAATTTACAATTCTCAGCAAGATTTTTTCTAGTTATAATGCCTGAAAGAATTCTCTTGTCTTATTTACCTTCTTCATCAATGTATCAAACTGTTCTGGTGTCAGTGACTGTGGTCCATCACATAATGCTTTGGCTGGATCATTATGAACTTCTACCATTAATCCATCGGCCCCAGCTGCGATCGCTGCTAATGCCATTGGCTCTACCATATCTCTGATTCCTGTTGCATGAGATGGATCTACCATGACTGGAAGATGGGATTTCTTCTTAATCATAGGGATTGCAGAAAGATCTAATGTATTTCTCATAGCTGTCTCGTATGTTCGGATTCCTCTTTCACAAAGGATTACATTTTCATTTCCACCTGCCATAATGTATTCTGCACTCATTAACCATTCTTCGATCGTTGCTGCAAGTCCTCGCTTTAATAAGATTGGTTTGTTGATCTTTCCTAATTCTTTTAATAATTCAAAGTTCTGCATATTTCTTGCTCCAACCTGAATCAGGTCCACATCTTCGAATAATGGAAGATGACTTGCATCCATGATCTCTGTAACAACTGGAAGTCCTGTTGCTTTCTTAGCTTCTAATAATAATTCTAATCCTTCTCCATGAAGTCCCTGGAAAGAGTATGGGGAAGTTCTTGGTTTGAAAGCTCCTCCTCTTAATAATCCTGCACCAGAATTCTTCACATCGTTTGCGACTTCTGTGATCTGTTCTTTTGTCTCAATAGAACATGGTCCTGCGATCACCTGGAAGTTTCCACCACCGATCTTTACTCCGTTTACATCAACAACTGTATCGTTTGGATGGAATTTTCTGTTGGCCTTCTTGTATGGCTCCTGAATACGCTGTACATTTTCAACGATGCTGTTTGCCATGATATGACGCATATCTACAACAGATGTATCTCCCACTAATCCAAGGATCCTTGTGTTAATACCTTCGGATTCGTGGATTCCCAGTCCCTGCTCTTCCATCTCTTTCTTTAATGCGTTGATCTTTGCTTCTTCTGCCTGTTTCTTTAAAATAATAATCATGATGTTCGTCCTTTCCTGGCAAGTCGTTTCTATCCTGCTTCTCTGGTGCGGCCTTTGCTTCTTTGAGTAAAAAGAAAAGGCATGCACTCTGTTGCAAGAATGCATGCCTTAAATGTTTTACTCTGTCGGTTTAAAGTGACATAAGTTTTGGCGATGATTCATTGCAACAAAAATAGTCAGGATAAAAATAATAACCCTGAAAGCTAAAGTAATAAAATGTGCAATTATTCATCTTACTTGTTGTCATCTTAGTTTCTCCTTGTTTTGATGTTTTTACGATACATGAAATTTTTTTCTGTGTCAATAGATTTATAGATGTTTTTTATAAAATCCATAGATCGTATTTATGATTTATTTTATGAATTATAAAATTTATTTTTTGCGCACTGCAAGAAATGATGCGATCAATGCTGTGATCGGTACTGTTAATACAACACCAAGACTTCCAGATAATCCTTGCATGATCTCAATTCCGATCACATAAGAGTTCGCTAACTGTCTGTAGCTTAGATCATATGCGTAATTGATCACTAATGTTGTCATTGCACCGCCTACATAAGCAAAGATCAGTGTATTCGTCATCGTTCCCATCATATCTCTTCCAACATTGATTCCTGATACAAAAAGTCGTTTCATGGACAGTGTTTTGTCTGTTTCATAAATTTCCTGAATCGTAGATGCAATGGACATACCAACGTCCATGACGGCTCCTAATGCTGAAATGATGATTCCGGCAAAAAGCAATTCTCCGATCTTTATCTTTGTATTTTGTCCGACATAGTTCAATGCTTCGATATCCGATACATTATATCCTGTGATCCCTGCTGCTTTTCCAAATGTCATCGCTGCCACTGCTGCGATCACGACTCCGATCGCTGTTCCAAGGATCGCAGACACTGTTTTGCTCGAATATCCACCAAGAAGTCCTAATGTTACGATCGTTGTCAACACTGCCACAATGATCGTCAACACGATCGGTGAAATTCCCCGATACATCATTGGGAACATAATACCGATAATACATGCAAACGCAAATACAAGGCTCAAAATAGCATAAACGCCTTTCTTCCCGCCGATCGCACATACCACTGCCGCAAAGATCAACGCAAATCCATAGATTGCCATGGTACGGTCCTGACTATATACGGTAAATCCTGCATTTGTTCCACTTTTATTTACGATCACGATGATCCTTGCTCCTACTTTACAGTCCGCTCCAAATAAAGTTCCGCTCGGATTGATCGCCTGTTTTTCTTTTCCTTTGTAGGTTCCCGTTGTTATTTTGACCAGAACTTTCTGCGTTCCATAACGACTTCCGTCTTCTGCAAGATTATCTTTTATGATCTTTGTTACAACTGCTTTTTCATATTTTTGTCCTTTATAAGATGCCAATGGCGTTTTCTGAAACTGATTGCATTTGACTATGATCCCTGCAAATAAACACACTGCTATTGCGAGGATCAAGATTTTTTTCCATGATACTGCTTTTTCCATAAGTTGTCTTCTTTCTATAAATCGTAGCCTTTTATTTATAAAGAAAAATCAGAGAATGCCTGTGTCCGGATCTATCATTCCGGGCGCAGGCTTTTGCTCTGTCTGATAAATTAAGTTACGACACTAATTCTTTATCATCTCTATTTGATTGTTGCTTTTTTGGCTGTACTGTAGGCTCCATAAATACGTTTTCCATTTACTGTTTTGTAAGAACGGCCTTTTACGTAATATTTTTTCCCTTTTTTCAGACCTTTGATCTTGTAAGATATTGTTGTTTTTGCTTTTCTTACTGTCTTTTTACCTGTAAATTTCTTGTTTGTAGAATATACAACTTGATATCCTGATGCTTTCGTATTCTTTTTCCATTTGATCGTTAGTTGTTTTTTGATCTTATTTACTAACGAGATACTCTGTTTCTTTGGTGCTACAGTCACTGTAACTGTTTTGGAAGCTGCTTTGTAGTCTGTAGTTGCTGCTGCTTTGACTGTGATCTTGGCAACTCCTGGTCCTTTGACTGTTACTTTTCCTGCGGCATCAACTGTTGCAACTGCTTTGTTTGATGTTGTGTAAGTAAGTTTTCCATTTCCATTTGTTTTTGCATTTAATTTAAATGCTTTGGATGTTTCACTCTTCTTATAAGATGCTGTTGCTGTGATCGTCTGGTCTTTTGTCTGTACTACTGTTGTATCATCTTTCTTTGTTGTATTTGAGTTCGCATCATCTTTTTTGGTATCTTCTACTTTCTTCACGATCTTATATGAAGATGATCCGTCTAATACTTTTCCTGTGTCCGCATCGTATGTTGTAACTTCAAAAGAGTCATCTGTTACATTGACTACAGAATAACTTGGTGTCCATGTCTGGCTTCTCTCAGAAATGAAATCCTGTTTTGCTGTGATCAGATTGTAGAATTTAGATCCTGTTGCTGAGTTTGCTTCTAAATATACAGTTCCTTTTGGATTTACAACCGTTCCACCTTTTGTTGTATCAACGATTTCGTAGCAGTTGTTTTCTTTTGCGTAATTTGCTGTATTTTCTGTTTTTGCGAATTTATCATGTGCCTGTCCATCACTCTGTAACTGATATGTTCTGGAGTATGTATGGTCATGTCCCTGAAGTACAACATCAATATCATATTTATCCATTAATGGTGTTAACTGTGTTCTTAAAACCATTCCGTCAGAATCTGAATGATCATATCCTGATCCATAAATGTCCTGGTGGAACATTACAACTTTCCATTTTGCATTTGGATTTTCTTTGATTGCTTTACGCATAACATTTTCGTGAGTTGCACAGTTGTAATTGTTTGTGTCTAATACGATAAATAATGTATTTCCATATGTGTAATAATAGTCTGTTCCTGCTGCTGTCTTTCCTTCTGTATACTTTGCTTTATTTCTATATCCACTTGTATCAAATGCATTTGGATTGTTGTAATGCATCTCATACTGTGCTGATCCAGAATCGTGGTTTCCGATCGTTGTTGCTACTGGAAGAGATCTTAAAGCATCTGCTCCAAGGTAACCTGCATACTGTTTTTCATTGTTATTGTTATTTACCTGATCTCCCGCGGATGCAACAAAACTTAAATTTGGATTCTGTTTTACCGCGTTATTTAATACGTTGTTCCAGTTATAACTATCATTTCTTGCTGCATAGTTATTATCTTTCATCGCATCTCCTTCAGTACTTGTCTGTCCTGAAGATGCTCCGATCTGAGGATCTCCTACATATAAGAAAGAATAATTTTTAAATGATTTTGTAGAATATTTCTGTACATCCTGAT
>OHAU01003194.1_pt1 | contig 13648 bp, 9 predicted proteins | sample 1577181 | NCBI WGS metagenome assembly OHAU01 (sample SAMEA3541472, study PRJEB24748) | human gut metagenome | biome: human gut; feature: human-associated habitat; material: faeces | place: China | collected 2012
AATGCCCTCGACTATCTGTTAAAACCAATCTCTTATGTAGATTTCCTACAAGCTGCCAATAAAGCATTACAATGGTTCGAGCTTGTACAGAAGCCTGAAGAGATTGAAAGTATTTTCGTAAAAAGCGATTATAAACTCATCCAGGTGGAACTGAAAAAGATTCTCTATATTGAAGGATTAAAAGATTACATTAAAATATATACAGAAGACCAACCGAAGCCCATCCTTTCATTAATGAGTATGAAAGCAATGGAAGAATTACTCCCTCCCAACCGTTTCATGAGGGTACACCGTTCGTTCATCGTACAAAAAGACAAAATACGCATTATAGATCGTGGTCGAATTGTTTTTGACAAGACCTATATTCCTGTCAGTGACAGTTACAAACAGCCTTTTCAAGCCTTTCTTGATGAAAGAAGTTGAAAAAAGAGTCGTTTATCGGTAAAAAACGCCGATTTGTCTATTCCTGTTTGTTTAATAAATAATAAATACATATCTTTGTACCGAACAGAAAAGGAGTTGTGAAACTCTGAGAATAGAATAGTTTAGTTAAGTCTAGTTTAGTTTTTGTGTTAAATGGCTTCCTCGTCGGCGGACGAACAAGGAAGCCATTTTTATATAATATTTTAATACTATTTCATATATACAAAAACTGTACCAAAACAAAACACAAGTTCTATGACTTTGTTGGTACAGTTTGAATTCCAATAACCGCACACTGTTTATTCTCAAAAAAGAAATTATCTCATTTCTTTTGGTATGTGGGTTCTTGTTATTAATGAGCTTCCTGCTTCGTTGAAATAATAAACCAATGATTGGGATTAGACACTTTTGTGAATTTTAGCTCTTGAGGATAAATATTATTATCCGCTTCGATAATGAACTCATTTTCTCCTTCTTTAGAGAGGAAAGTAAGTAACGGTTCATAAGCTTTATAATAATATTGTGCACTCATAGCATAGCCCTTCCACAGGATACGGATATGGTCAGTGGTTCCTTCCACTATCTCATACTGAGTTGTATACACACTACCGATATTATCCCGACAAACAGCCAAAACGGCCTGATAATTCTCTTCGGGTTCAAACGGATTGGCATATAAGCCAAGATAGAAATCATTGAACTCGGTGTTAAAATCACTATTCATTATATAAACCATACTGTTCCATAACTGACGAAAACGAGTACTACTGCGCTTATTTGCAAAATACCAAGTATCCGTTGTCTGGTTAAAAATACGGTTAATCGAAAGAGTCCCTATTTCTATTGTATTTTCATCATCCTTATAGACAAGTTTTTGAGTAGTATCGTCCCAAATAAAATGATCAACAGTAACCCCTCCGATAGTGACAGGCTGGGCACACTGTACTCCCTCAACTGTGAGTACAAACGACATTACATGAGTCTCAACTGCTTCGTCAGTCGTATAAGACAAATTGAAACAACGTGCAAATGAGCTCTTAGCTAACATACTCACAGGCTTTCCATTCAAAGTCATATCCAAATATTTGGTATCTACCAAAGTCGCCATCTTATCGATTTTGGACAAATATTCGCTCCAAGATACATCTGTAGATAACCTATGCAATTCCACTCTCTGATAGGTCTTTTTACCTTTGAGTACAATATGGTCAGAAGTATGCTCCATAACATAGAATTCGTAATCACCTCCGAATCCTATTCCATCCGATTGAGGGTCGGAAAACTGATGAAAAATCCTATTATATGTGTCAAATGACAATAAAATGCCATTTTCATGTTTTAATGTATACATGCCCGATTCTTTCCGGGTATTGTCTCCACTCACCGCTTTCTCTGCAGAAAACGTGGCCATGCCGTCCTCGTCAAACGACACAAGCAACTGATATCCTCCATACTGTGAAGCATTGGGAAAATACTCCATTATCCACCCGTTTTCCGCTTCCTGAAGATCCTCACGGCATGCTTTTTCTTCTTCCGTAAGGCGTTCATTTGAATTTCCATCATAAATATCTTTTTCTTCACCTGTATATGAGCCTAAGAAGAAAAGAGTTATGCTAATCAAAATAAATAGTATCTTTTTCATATCGGGTACAATTATCAAAGTGAATCAAGTTCCGTTGAACGTCTTGCAATAGCCTCTCTCAATTTATCTATATCAATATTCCAAGCTGTTTTTAACCATTCACGAGCTATTTTCAGCTTAGAAAGAATGACCGTTTTCCCATTTCCGGTACCGGTATCCTGTTTATCCGGTAATTCGTCTTTGGCTTCTTGATCTGTAAAAGTAGCCTGACGAAGTATTTCGTTCCAATCGGCATCCGTACGAGTCAGATAGTTGGCAATCACCTCCACAAAATCCTCACGTGCCTCACTACTGGCATAATTACCTACAAATCCCATACGCTGGGCTTGCTCATTAGTACGATTCATCCATCCCGTAGGAGAATAATTACTTACAGAAATCTCATTAAATTCAGTAGGATAATTCTTAGTCTGATGCAAAATATGAGCAAATTCATGATGCATCGTACGGAAATAATATAAGTTCAAAAGCTCTATATTGGTTTTATCCAGTGAATTGATTTTGTACAAGGTAACCTTGAGCCCTTTATCGGCAGTACCCAATACCTCTGTCTTTGAATCCGGATTGACAGCCGAAGAACCGATCAAATTAATAATACGCGGTCCGTATTGTTTCATAAAAACTTCACCGCATACTTCATCATAAGCTCCCAGCCAAAGATGCTTAATTAATTTAGCCATCTCTTTCGCTTTATCCAATTCAGCCGGCACCAGATTATAACTCATATCAGTCTCGATATCCTCGAGTTGATATTTTAAATCAATATTATATGGTTGCACATAATTCGCCAATAACCAATTATCGAATTCATTTCGTTCAACAGTCATTTTCCTGAATTTACTGTCTTCCAAATCATCTTCGCCACACGAAGTAAAAAATGGCACAAACACCATGAACAGAAATGAATAAAGGATTGCGTATTTCAAATTTCGTATCATATTCATATATTTCTTTTGTATCATTCAATAAATCTTCTACCTGGGATTGGGAGTAAGCCCTGCACCGATCACATCTGTAGGTATCTGGATGGCCCTTCTCAAATCATCCACTTTCAAAACATCCTCGTTACCACCACTGATATTGTGTGTAACTTCAATACCATAACGTTTGATATCGAACCACCGCAAACCCTCATGAACAGTCTCTATTCGCCGTAGATGCAATATACAATTAACAAAATTAAGCTGCTCCCCATTTTCAATAACAAATTTCGGATGTAAATCTTTTTTTGTCCTTTCTGTAGCCTGACTGCCGTAATACTGATTGATTGCAGAACGTGAAACAGTTGTACCTGAAGCATGTGTATCACACCAAGCTTGTATATCGGCTACAGCACGATCATAATCTTTCTGGTAGATAAATGCTTCGGCACGGCAAAGTAAAAGTTCATCGGTAGTAAAAGCAGTAGTAACAATATGTGCTTGGCCGATACCGGCAACCTTATCAGTATATTCGAAATATTCTATCAGTTTTGGAAATACCAATCCATATTCCTGAGTACCGAATAGCTTATCAAAATATTTCAGTGAACGCTCATTTCCCCAAATACCGGCACTTAACAATGTTTCCAGCATTTTAGCAATAGGATGCCCATAACGCCGATACGACTTATAAACTCCGGTCATACGGGCATAAGCCGATACCGCAGTCTGCAAAAGCAAATTGCTCCCCTCTTCTGCCTTTATATATTGATTCCCAACTTCAAAGTAAGAAGAAAGCGACGGATAGGAAGAATAATCGCGCAACAGACTTACCGGAGAATCACCTAATACTTTATCTGCATATTCTATTACCTTATCGTACTTTCTATAATAGAGATAGAAACGCGCCGCAAAAGCATTGGCCGCCTTACTATTGAAATGATATTTGGACACAGAATAAAGATCATCATCAATAAGCCCTATCCCCTCCTCAATATCCTGTGCAATATTCTCATAAACAGATTTCACAGTACCTCGATCATAATTCTTGCTAACAATAGTTTCCCGTTCTTTTACGTAAGGTATTCCTAAATCAGTATCACTTGTCTGTTCATTATAAGCCTGTGAAAAAACATTGACCAGCATAAAATGACTGTATGCCCGGCATAGTAAAGCTTCTCCACGTTGTGCATTCAACTCGCCTGCATTGTCCGATTTTTCGATGGCTTCCAAAGCCTGATTAGCCACAGCAATAGCCTCATAATATCCTTCCCATAAATGTGTAGGCGAATCTATACTCTTTTGTGTAGAAGATTCCCATCTGTAATACTCCTCCACCACTTGACTCAAAGTTCCATAGTTCACCCCATTGTCTTTTATATTATCCGATGAGGTTTCTCCCAACATACAAATAGAAACGGTAGGGTAAGCCGATACCAATAAATCCGTTATATTATCTTCTGAGTCCAGATTAGCTCTGTTGTCAGGCAATTTATCCAGATAACTGTCACAGGAAGTATTCATCCATAAGAAAGCCAATCCGACAAAAGTATGTATTATATATTTCAGTTTCATATTCAATTCATTTATGTTTTTTATAATCCTAATCTGACTGTAAATGTAAATTGCTTAGGTACGGGGGTAGATACACCACCGGAACGGAAAAACTCCGGATCCTGCCCGTTCAACTTTGAGTCGGCATACAGCAAACAAAGATTAGTTGCCTGTAGTTTAAGTTGTAACTTATTCAACCGAAAGAAGTTAATCACTTTAGCCGGAAGATCATAAGAAAGAGATATCTCTTTCAACCGGATAAAACCACCGTCGGCAATACGTACATCCGAATAATTATAAGCATTATATGCCATATTCAAATAAGCATATTGCTGATTCATTCGTGTACTTACAATAGTCGGTATATTAGTAACATTTTCATCTCCTGCTTTCATCCAGCGGTTCTTAAACTCTTTAGGCATAGCATCCAAGTCAGAATAAGCGTTACTGAAAACGGGATCCAGACGAATTACGTTTCCAAAAGAATAAGTAACGAATACATTCAACTTCAGATTCTTATAAGTCAAAATATTACCAAAACTTCCGGTAATGGTAGGATCGGTAGGACCTTCATATTTCAGAAAATCCAACTTTTCATATTCCTGAAAATTAAAACTTGAAATTGTTTTTTGCCCATCCTGATTAATAAAGGTAGGCAAGCCATCTTCGGTTAACCCTGCGAAAGGTATCGAAAAGAGTCCCCTCACCGGATATCCCTCACGACCAAATCCGTTACCGGAAATCAAGCTCAGTACATTTGCATGTGATTTCAGATCGGTAATCTCATTCTTCGTTTTAGAAAAGATAAAATCGGTATTCCAACTAAAATCTTTTGTATCAAAATTCTTTGTATTGATTGTCAACTCAAATCCCTGACTCTGCGTTTTACCGATATTGGCAGCAATCGAACCTACTTCATTATACGAAAGTACACTACGGGAACTAAGCAAATCAGAAACTACCTTATGAAAGTATTCTGCAGTTACATTAAAACGATTGTTTAAGAACCCCAGATCCAATCCTACATTCCACTCGGTTGTCGTCTCCCATTTTAAATCCGGATTACCGATCTGACTGACATAGACTCCTGTATATTCTTTATTACCGAAAACTTTATTATATCCTGTACCATAATAAGTGACTGATTTATCTCCGATATTCGAGTTACCTGTTTGTCCGTAACTTAATCTTAACTTACCGTTAGAGAGCACTTTATCCAAATTCAAAGACCGGGCAAAGTTTTCCTCCGTAAATCTCCAGCCCAGAGCCACAGAAGGGAAATATCCCCAACGGTTATTTTTTGCAAAGTTAGAGGCACCATCAGCACGAAGAGTGGCGGTCACCAAGTAACGATCTTTATAGGTATAATTTACACGACCGAAGAAAGAGGCCATTTCACTTTTAGAAGCGGAAGAACCAACCCATGGTTTTTCATAAGTACCTGCACCCAGATTATTAAACAGAAAGGCATCTGTCAGAAATCCTTGGTTACCCGCATTGAGATACTTACTGGTGAATCTTTGAAAAGAGTATCCAACCAAAGCATTCAGATTATGATCACCCAAACGTTTTGCATAATTGGCAGTCAGTTCTAACAAATAATCAGACCTGTCATATTGCCCGATGTCTGCACGGCCATCAGCCTTTTCTCCGTAAAGAGTTGTTTTAGGCATGTATACCTCACGACGCTGATAGTTACGATCGATACCAAAACTGGCTTTCAATGTGAGCTCATTGATTGGTTTGATTTCAACAAACGGAGTGGCCAGGAAACGTTCTTTAGTCGTCTGATCACTGATCTCAAGTAGCGAAACAGGATTTGGAATATAAGCAGCCTGTTGGTTCAGACTGTAATCACCATTTTCATCTTTCACAGACAATAGTGGACTAAACTGAGCAGCAGACACTAAAATACTGGCATATTCATTTTGCCCTGCTCCCAACGGAACATTGTCCAATGTATTACGACTCACTGTCAGGTTGATACCTACTTTTGCATATTTACTGAGCTTCTGATCCAGATTTACACGGCCAGTATAACGCGACATGCCATTATTCTTTACAATGCCCTTTTGATTAAAGAAGTTACCAGAAATCAGATATTTGGTATACTCCGTACCTCCATTGATTGAGATATTATGCTGTGTCTGAAAACCCGTACGAGTAATACGATCATACCAATCTGTATCATTTACCGGATTCGCAATATCCGCATCCGAATATTTGGGATGATATGCACTGCCGGCCTCCGATTCATTTTTACCACCATAAATGCCGACTTTATTATCATACATCCACTTTTCTTTAAACCAGCGGTTAGACTGAATCATAAAATCCTGTGCATCCAGCATTTCATATTTAGTAGCCATAGTCTGCACAGTGGCAGATCCTGAATAGGTAACTTTCGGTTTACCCTCTTTTCCCCGTTTGGTTGTAATGATAATAACACCACTGCCCGCACGTGCACCGTAAATAGCAGTAGAACTGGCATCCTTCAATACTTCAATTGATTCGATATCATTGGGGTTGATCGAGGCCAATATATTGTCAGTCGTACCATTATCACTGTTATAACCGACACTCACATTACCTGCATTACTTACAGGAAATCCATCCACAATAATCAACGGATCATTGCCTGCTCCGGTCGAAGCAGCTCCACGAATCCGAAACATTGTGCCGCCACCAGGCTGGGCACTGATTGTATTTACCTGTAAACCTGCTGCTTTTCCGGCTAACGCATGGCTCACTGTAGATATCGTACTTAGGGGAGTATCGTCCATCTTCACTGATGCTACTGCACCGGTCAGGTCCTTTTTCTTCATTGTACCATAACCTACGACAACAACCTCATCCAAGGTTTTAGTATCTTCTTTCAGTAACACAGCCAATTGGTCCCGGTTTTTTACAGCAACATCCTGCTGTACATATCCAATATAGGTGATCTGCAATACTGCGTTACCCGGCACTTCCAACTCAAAACTTCCGTTCATATCGGTGATCACGCCTGTTGCCGTACCCTTTACCAATACGTTTGCTCCGATAATCGCTTCACCGCTGGCATCTTTCACAACTCCTTTTACCTTTTTGACTTTTGAAGCCGGCTTTTGTTCCACGGGAACAATCACAATGTAGTTACCGTTCTTTTTGTACGTATAACCCGTATCTTTCAGGATAGTTGCCAATATCTCCAGTACTTCGGTTTCTTTTTGATTCAACGAAACTTTACGAGAAACATTCAGGTGTGAATCATTATAAGCGATTTTATACTTCGAAGATGCTTCGATCTTTTCAAACGCTTGTTTCAACGACACTGTTCCATCCCGAAATGTTACTTTCTGGGCATGTACTTGCAGAGAACCCGCCAACATCAAACCAAGGCAAAAAGCTGCCACTCGGATTGATCGATTTTTGTTCATAATATTATTTTTTTAGTTAAACAATAGCCGTCCTTTGGCGGCTTTTACAATAGGACAGTCTGTTGTTTAACTACACCCAACGATATAATGTTAACAAATGATAATATAGGCCAAGCCTTAATCTATATAAATATCTTTCCCCTCTATCTGGTATTCAAGTCCAGGGATCATTTCTTTAATCAACATCATAATATTCTCGATGGACTCATTAGGATAGAAATGAATAGTCAGATTATTGGATTGATAAATAGAAGTCTGCAAATGTACCTGAACCGAATAGGTACGTTCTATAGTCTGTATCACTTCTTTGAATGGACTATTACTGAAATACAAACCTCCACCTCTCCAATCAGAATAATCAGAGGCCTTCACGCGTTTTCTCTCTATATGTCCGGTGGACGGAATATAAACAATCTGATCATCCGGCTCCAACAAATAGGATGAATCGAAACGATTCAGCGACATACGGATAGATCCTTCTTCCAAAGTAGTCACTACCTTATCTATATTCGGATAAGCGTTTATATTGAATTCCGTACCAAGTACACTTACAGAAACAGAGTTCGTTTTTACAATAAATGGGCATTCTTTATCTTTTGTCACCGAGAAATAGCCTTCACCAGCCAGATAGACCTCACGTTCGTTTCCTATAAACGCAGACGGATAGATCAGCAAAGAACCGGAATTAAGCCAAACTTTCGATCGATCGGGTAAAGTGACTTGCTCCCGTTTTCCATTACTAACATAATATTGAATGAAAGTCACATTGCTAAGTTCGTTCTTAATGATAAGAGTTTCTTTGTATAAGTAAGCGGAACCGAACAATAGTAATAAGGGGACGATGATAGAAGCAGCAATCCAACTCCATCGGGGAATACGAAAACGCGAAAAAGAAGATTCCGATTTTAAAGAATCTCCTCCAATCTGTTGTTCCAGCTTTTCAAAAGCTCTCAGCGTTTGATGTTCATCCGCCTGTGGAAAACCGATCTGTTCCCAAATACCGGACAAGACCTCTTCTTTCTCTTGTCCGCTGTTTGTATCGGCCAGTCGTTGATGTACTCTTTCCACCACTCCGTCCGATGCCGGATGATGAAAAAAGTAAGTAATTATATTTTTTAAATAACTCATTCTACCACTAATTTATAATAGGACGCATAAATCCGAATATATCCCCAACCGTATTAACATAAATAGAGAAATATAAAGAATAACAAAGCATTTTTCAGTTCTTTCAACGCTAAGTTAAGATGGTTCTCAACAGTTTTTTTACTAATCTGCAACTTCTCCGCTATTTCTGCATTGGTCAGTCCGGCCTCCCGATTCAACCGAAAAATCATTTGCCGTTGAGGAGGCATATTCTCCACCACCATATCAATCAATAGCTGCAAGTCTTTAGCAACCAACTCTTCATAAGGAGTTGTGTCTGTAGACTCTTCTACCCATTCTGTCCCCTGACTATCCTGACGATTCTGCCGGGAACGCAAATAATTGAAAGTTGTATTTTTAGTCAAGACATACAGATAGGTTCCGAACACTTCTACTTCACAAAATTTCTCACGGTGCGTCCACAGTTTGAGAAAAACTTCTTGTGTCAAATCTTCGGCTTCACTCTCCGATTTAACCAGTCCCATTATAAAAGAGCGCACCTTCGGATAATAACGCATAAACAATGCCTTAAACGCTATATGGCTTCCTTGGGAGAATTGGGAGACCAGTAATTTTTCTTCTGCGATTTCAGAATGCATTATTATCCACTTAAAAGATTAACTTAGACAAGTATCATATTATATATCAATACGTCGGCAAAAATAATAAAAAACCTTAATATAATAATGTCATAAGTAGTTTTTCTAGGAAAAAGTCCCACAGAATCACAAGTCTATCTCCATAATTTCCAGCATTATCATGCCTTCAACCTTATCACAAAGCAACTCCCCTTACCCGGTTCGCTCTGTACGGTCAATGTCCCTCCATGTGCTTCTACAAAGTCTTTCGAAATGGACAATCCCAAACCGCTACCCTGAACTTTAGTTCCCGGTACACGGAAATAACGATCAAAAATGCTTTGGTGATATCTTGGATCGATTCCTTTGCCAAAGTCTTGCACATAGAGCTCGATATACTCTTTTTTATGCCTTACGCCAATCACTACTCGGCCATTCTCTTTCGAATAGCGAATCGCATTGCTTAAAAGGTTAGTAAGTACCCAAGCTATTTTTTCACTATCTACAAATAGTTTCGGTATCTTCTCTTGAGGATAGTCAACTTCTATTTGTATATTAAACTTATCAGCCTGTACCTGATTGGCCTTGATGGCGTACTCAATCAGTTCGATAGGTTTCGTAATTTTAGGCATCATTTGAAGCTTGCCGGCTTCCACCTGCGTCATGTTCAGTAACTCTCCGGTAATATCGAGTAAGCGCTGGCTATTGTCCCTTATATTCTTCGATAATTGTTCTTGTTCGCCATTCAAAGAGCCCACTCTTTTGTCCTCCAGCAATTGAAGACTCATCATTATGGCAGAAATAGGAGTCTTCAGTTCGTGGGAGATGGTAGAGATAAAAGTGGTTTTTGCAGAATCGAGTTCTTTGAACTCTGTAATATTTTTCAGCAAGATAACGTCTCCCAGGTTTCGAGCCTCTCCTTCTTCTGCCGCCGCATTCTCAATCGGAATATACGAGGCTTGGAAATAGCTTTCTTTATTGTCCGCATAGATTTTTAAAGGTTCATTCTTCTCACCGGGAGTCACCAACTCACGTATCAGCCTGCGAAGCAAATCATTCTTCAGAGAAAGTTCTTCGGCGGACTTCCGGATTACATTCTCACGCTTCATATTGAGTACATTCAATGCTTCATTATTGATAAAAAGAATTTCCCGTTCGGTATTTAAGCCGATAATCGGCTCATGAATACTGTTAACAACGGCTTCAAGGAATTTTTTTGCAGAAAGAATATCAGCCAATGTACTGTCACGATACTCTGTCAGTTTCTCAGCCATGCGGTTAAAACTATCCGAAACTTCCCTGAACTCTTCGTATCCTCTCATATCCAATCTCTTTTCATAATTATGATTGGCTATTTCCAAGATACCACAAGTCAGTTCTTTTACCGGCCTATTAATAGAACGGGGTAGCCAGATAAGCAGGACCAAACCCGTGAGGATACAAATGCCACCTGTTACGGAGATCCATAAGAGCGCACGCTCCAAAGCAGGCATGGCAACCGGACTATCAGGTTCCGTGGCCGTTAGAATCTGAAGGTTTACTACTGAAAGTGTTACCAGTAAAATAATCATTCCGGCCAATATTCCAATGCCGAAAAGTAGTTTGGTTTTTATATTCATAATGGATAACTAAGACTAAATCATTTTTTTATGCAAGTATAATCAAATCTATGTTCGCTTGTGCCAGATTATTTAAAAATCTGCGATATTTCAGCACGCTACACAATGCTCCCGGCAGGCGAAGGCCTGGGGAACCCATGCAAACAGTGGATATCTGTTTCTCCTTACAAACCTGCACAATACTGCCTAATATATCTTTCGACTGTACCTGGACGACTTCCCCACCCAACTCAGTCACCAACTTAAAATGATTCAGCAGATGTCTCTGGCTGGCCAAATCGATACGTTCCATGCTTTCTTTGGGAACTTGTACGTAAAGAGCGACAAACGAGGTATTATATCGGGTAGCCAAACGGGCTACTTTCCTTATAATACGGCGGGGCGTCTTCTCTTGGCTACTGATGCACGCCATAAACTTTTCATGACGAACTCCTAAACCAATACCCATCACAACCTCATTCTCTACTTTCTTTTCCACTCGCAAGGCAACCTCCTTCAGTGCAAGTTCACGGAGTTGCAGGATATTCTCGGTCTTAAAGAAATTATTGAGTGCAGTCTGTATTTTTTCCGGCTTATATATCTTTCCAGCTTTAAGTCTGGTTATCAGTTCTTCGGCCGTAAGATCAATATTTACGACCTCATCAGCCTCTTGAAGAACGCTATCGGGAATACGCTCCTTCACTTCAATACCTGCGATATCTTGCACCTCTTCATTCACACTCTCGATGTGCTGAATGTTGACTGCCGAAATCACGTTAATCCCTTCATCAAGCAGTGTCATCACATCTTGCCAACGTTTCTCATTCAAGCTTCCTTCCACATTGGTATGTGCCAGTTCGTCTACAATTACAATTTCGGGATGAATACGGATAATCGCTTCCAGATCCATCTCCTCGAGCTCTTTCCCCTTATAAAACAGTTTCCTGCGCCGGATAACAGGTAAACCTTTCAACAGGGCTTCCGTCCCGGCACGACCATGTGTCTCAATATATCCGATCCGGACATCCACCCCGTTATCAATCAGATCATGTGCTTCCTGGAGCATCCGGTACGATTTGCCTACACCGGCAATCATACCGATATAAACCTTAAACTTGCCACGACGGGATTTTTTTATCAAGTCGAGGAAATGCTGTACACTTTCTTCTCTATCCATCTTTTCTTCAATTTTTATACTGCATAACCCGTAACAGTATCGCTACTGCCACGGGTTGACTAACCACTTTTTAAATTCCTAAGTTATATCTGATTTCATGGCTTTAAAGTAATACCAAACACTAAATGCGCATCTTCCATACGGGGATTCCAAACAGCCTGTGCAAATACAGGCAAAGCAAACTTATCAGTGAACCTGATCTGAGTAGTTCCTTTCAAAGCAACATTGGTTACGGCAAACCCATCACAATTGTATTGGGGAGCGGCATAAGGAACCATTCCACACGTTACGTTTAAATCCACCATTCTCACTCTGAAGGGATAGTTGAATTCAACATAAGACGAATAATTCTGGTCTCCCTCCGCATTCTTATCTTGCCCTGCAAACATGGTATACCATGCAACAGACAAAGGAAATGTTTCGGACTGCACAGTATAAGCCACTCCTGCCTCAAAGTGGTGAGCCGTTTCATGACTCTTAAAATTAAAGTATTTACGTGCTCCCTGTCCTGCCCACCACAAGTCGGCAACCGATACGGTCAGACCGGAACGACCTAATGTGTATGCAACCGTCAGATCGATCTCCTTGGCGGCAGCTCCTGCCGAAGCAGAAGTTCCGTCAAAATCGGTGGAGCCCCATGCGGTCAATGAAAAGTTTCCGACACTAAATCCCAAAGTCGGCTGGATACTCGCTCCTGTCTGATACATTCCGCGCCAGACATATGAACTTACGAGATCTCCCTGAATATTAAACTGTTGGGCATTCGCGTTCATACTTCCCCAGAAGCACATCATTCCAATCACCATCAAGGCTAAAATCGTGTTTTTATTTATGACATTTTTCATCTTTACTTTCTATCTGTTTTTTAACTCTTCCAGAGCTATATTCAACTTTAATACATTTACTTTCTCGGTTCCGAATATCCCCAGCAACGGCTTCTCTACAGCTTTATCTACGACTCTTCTCACCTCTTCCACATCCATGCCACGTGCCTGCGCCACTCTTTTCACTTGTACATAAGCACTCTGTGGAGTGATGTCCGGATCTAGTCCCGAGGCACTGGCTGTCACCATCTCGGCAGGTACATCCTTGCGTGCCAGATACGGATGATGAATGAGGAAAGTATCGATGCGTGCCTCCACCCATTCATCAAATATTTTATGATAACCGTTGGCCATCTTTGCCGATTTC
>OHAU01003197.1_pt1 | contig 13640 bp, 10 predicted proteins | sample 1577181 | NCBI WGS metagenome assembly OHAU01 (sample SAMEA3541472, study PRJEB24748) | human gut metagenome | biome: human gut; feature: human-associated habitat; material: faeces | place: China | collected 2012
GCTTCGCTGGTTCCCCTCCCCTAAAGGGGAGGCTATTTCAAACTCCCAAAACAAGCTGTAATTTGTAGAGATTGTCGGCTTCCAACGGGAAAAATCTGTATGAAGTGACAAAAATTCTGGAAAACCAGATTGCATCTTGCAAAAAAGTGCGGTTCATGTTATAATAAAATTGTATAGGCAGACGGGTGTTGGATTTTGTACCTGCACCGGCTGTCTGTGCCGTTGCAGAGGGCAAAGGCGGTTTTCTTCTATCATTCTGTCACTGCGTGGCGTATGATAAAGAGAGATCCTTTCTGCGATCTGCATGGAGTATGGATTCTCAGGGCAATATTGTCCTAGATAAGGTTTTAGGAGGAATTCTGAAGTGGAAAAGAAGCTGAAAAAAGGAAAGAAAGTTACCGTTCTCGGTGCCGGAAATGTTGGTGCGTCTATCGCATTTGCTCTGGCGATCAAAGGTCTTTGCTCTGAACTGCTGCTGATCGACATCAACAAGCCCAAGGCAAAGGGTGAGGCTATGGACATTATGCAGGGTAATGCATTCTGCCCGTCCTGCGATATTCACGACGGTGATTATCCGGACGCAGCAGATTCCGATATGGTCATCATCACCGTTGGTATTGCCAGAAAGCCGGGTCAGACCCGTATCGATCTGTGCAAGACCAATGCAAAGATCATGGCTTCCGTAATGCCGGAGATCGTGAAGTATGCTCCCCACGCATGTTATCTCGTAGTCAGCAATCCGGTTGACGTGCTGACCTATGAAGCAATTCGCGTATCCGGTCTGGACCCCAAGCAGGTCATCGGTTCCGGTACCGTTCTGGATTCTTCTCGTCTGCGTACCTGTCTGGCAGATCACGCTGGTCTGAACATCAAGAACATTCACGCATATGTATTCGGTGAACACGGCGATTCTTCCATGATCCCGTGGTCCCTGTCCAGCATTGCGGGCATGAAGTTTGATGAATACTGTGCAAATGTAGAAAATCTGGGCGACAAGGACGAGATCGAACAGGAAGTCCGCGACGGCGGTGCAGAGGTCATCAAGTGCAAGGGTGCAACATATTATGCAATTGCACTGTCTGTCAGCCAGATCACCGAAGCAATTCTGCGGGATACCAAGGCAGTTCTGACAGTTTCCACACTGCAGGACGGCACACACTACGGCGTAAAGGACGTTTGCCTGAGCCTGCCGTGCGTACTGGGTGCAAATGGTGTAGAACACGAGATCACACCGCCGATGACTGACGAGGAAATCGCACGCTTCCAGAAGAGCGGCGAAGCACTGCGTTCTGTAATCGACCAGATGGCTCTCTAATTTAAATAGTATAAAAGCACTCGCACGCCGGCACAGATCTCTGTGCAGACGGCTGCCGTACAGCGGCGGGGCTGATGCACCGGCACTGTCCGCTGACAAAAACTTCGGCAAACTGCCGAACACAGGTAATTGATTGGTTGGAAAGGGACAAAAAAATTATGGATTATGCAGCAGAATCTCTGAAACTGCACTACAAATGGCAGGGTAAGATCGAAGTCACACTTCGTGCACCGCTGGAAACCGCCGATGATCTTTCTCTGGCGTACACCCCCGGCGTTGCAGAGCCTTGTCTGGAAATTCAGAAAGATGTTTCCAAAAGCTATGACCTGACACGCCGCGGCAATCTGGTCGCAGTCATCACCGACGGCACCGCCGTTCTCGGACTGGGCGACATCGGACCGGAAGCCGGCATGCCGGTCATGGAGGGCAAATGTGCACTGTTCAAGCGTTTCGGCAATGTCGATGCGATTCCGCTTTGCGTTCGCTCCAAGAATGTGGACGAGATCGTAGAAACGGTTCGCCTGATCGCCGGCAGCTTTGGCGGTGTCAATCTGGAAGACATTTCCGCACCCCGCTGCTTCGAGATCGAGCGTCGTCTGAAGGAATGCTGTGACATTCCGATTTTCCACGATGACCAGCACGGCACTGCCGTTGTCACACTGGCAGCTATGCTCAACGCACTGAAGCTCACCGGCAAGGACATTCACGACATCAATGTGGTGACCAGCGGTGCCGGTGCAGCCGGACTTGCCATTATCCGCCTGCTGATCGCGATGGGTCTGGATCCGCACCATGTCATTCTGTGCGACCGCCACGGTGCGATCTACGAGGGACGGGATAACCTCAACCCTCAGAAGGAAGAAATGGCAAAGATCACCAACAGCGGCCACAAGGCAGGCACACTGGCAGAAATGCTGGTAGGGGCAGACGTTTTCATTGGCGTATCGGCTCCGCACTGCGTGACACCGGAAATGGTGAAGTCTATGGCAAAGGATCCGATCATCTTCGCGATGGCAAACCCCACGCCGGAGATCATGCCGGACGAAGCACTGGCAGCCGGTGCGGCAGTAATGGGCACCGGACGCAGCGACTTCCCGAACCAGATCAACAACGTTCTGGCATTCCCGGGAATCTTCCGCGGTGCACTGGACGTTCGTGCCAGCGACATCAATGACGCCATGAAGATCGCCGCAGCCAAGGCAATCGCCGACTTTGTAACACCTGATAAGCTGTCTGCGGAATATATCATTCCCAGCCCGCTGGAAGAAGGTGTCAGCGAAGCCGTTGCCAAGGCAGTGGCACAGGCAGCCAAGGATTCCGGCGTTGCAAGAGTGTAACGTATTCTCGTGACAGCCGGTTTCCCGAAACAGGCTCGAAACATTTTTGAAATGAGGCAGGGTGCCGGTTTCGGTGCCCTGCTTTTTTTGCCTGAAATCGAATGAAATTCAAGGGGAAAGCGTAATATTTTTAAGTGAAATCCCGATTCGGCGGCGAATGTTTTGAAAAATGATTAAAGATAGAAAAAAACCGGAAAAGCACTTGCGGATTTGTGTGAAATGTGCTAAAATAGACAGTGGACTTGCGGAGAACCTTTTGCAGGATTACAACAAAGCAAGGGCAATACCGCACAAAGAGCGTCTGGCGACTTTGCACGCCATCTGCTTGCAAATTTCCCGTCATATTTCACAAAAATGCTCGTGAATACATCAAGTATTCACTCCGCTTTTTGTTTCATCTGACGAAAAATTTGACGACGCATCTGTCGCACAATCTTTGTGCGGTATTGCCCAAGGAAATTTTCCGCAGGACGGGGTAGGAACGCATGAAACAGGAATGCTTGAAATGGCTGATGCGGGGCGGAACTACGGTTCTGCTGGCAGGTGCCGTGGGGCTGCTGCTCTGGCAGGGGACACGGCACGTTTCCGAAAGGGAACTTTCCGCCCGACCCCAGCGGCTGGCTGCCGCAACGGTGGAAACTACGGGCATGGAAGCAACTGTTTCTGCCGTGGAAACTACTCTGCACACCGGTACCCGCCGGACAAAAACGGCTTCTGCCAAGCGTGCCGGACAGGCTTCCCAAGAAACCCGGACGGCTCCGGAAAGCACCACGCCGGCAGCCGAAACCGTGACCTTTCCGCTGGAACTGAACGCGGCTTCGGCGGCGGAACTGGAACAGCTGCCCCACATCGGGGCGGTGCTGGCGGAACGCATCACGGCATACCGCGACCAGATCGGCGGGTTCTCCAATCGGGAACAGCTTCTGGAGGTGGAGGGCATCGGCGAGGCGACCCTGTACGAAATTTATGATCTGCTCTATCTGGAAAACGAAACGTTTCCCGAACCGGAGCCGGAACCGGAACCGGCAGGAGCTCCCGCACCGGCGGCAGCACCGCAGCCGGCAGAAACGGCTCCGCCTGCAACAGAACCACCGGCGGCAGCTGCACCGGCAGTGACGTTCCCGCTGGATCTGAATCAGGCGACGGCGGCGGAACTGGAACAGATTCCCGGGATGCAGCCGGAACTGGCGGAGAAGATCGTGGCGTTCCGGCAGCAGATTCAGGCGTTTTCGTCGGTATATGAACTGCTCTACGTGGACGGCATGACGGAGGCGTATTTCGTGCAGCTTCGGGACTATGTGCAAATTACCGAGGAACTTGCCCAGTAGCCGCACTTTTTTGAGGAAACTCGACATTTTAACCAGTTTGTAACCTTTTACAGAAATGTTCGAAATACTTGGCGGATTGCACAAAAAAATCAACTGATTTTTGTACCGTATCACTGAAAAAAATGAAAGAACGGTATAAGGCATTGACATTTGTTTCGAATTGTTGTATATTAGGCTTATCACAAGAAATGTTCCCTAGGCGTGTTTTGTGCATTTTTATGGGAACAGGGTATGCCGCGGCGGAGAAATTCCGGCGGGCGGCATGGTATCATTTTTTATTGTTTATTGCACTGCTGTACCAAACCGGCACAACGTGTGATATATATATTTAAGGAGGAAATTTCCAATGAACAAGTTGAAAAGAACACTGGCTCTGATGGCTGCTCTGGCTATGACTGCAACTGCATTCGTAGGATGCGGCGGCAATGACAGCTCCAGCACTTCTGAGTCTAAGGCTGAGTCTTCTGCTGAAGACAGCAGCGAAGCAGATGCAGATTCCGCTGAAGATTCTACCGCTGAAGAAGAATCTTCTGTTGAGTCCGCAGCTGGCTACACCAACGTTGATGTTCCGGCTCTGGGCGAACCGGACGGCTCCCTGAAGGACGGCGGCGACAAGCTGACTATCCTGTGCTGGAACGATGATGACCTGAAGTACATGTACGACATCGTTGCTGATGCAACCGGCATGGACAAGAGCATGATCAACTACAAGAACGTTGGTTCTAACGGTACTGATGCTAACGAACAGTACGCACAGGTATTCCTGTCTGGCGACGACGTTGACCTGTACTTCTGCGACGCTGACTGGAACATGGCTTATCAGAACAACGATGAGTATTCTGCTCCGCTGTCTGCAGTAGGTATCTCTGAAGACATGTATGCAAATGCTTATGACTACACTGTAGCCATGGGCAAGGACAAGAACGGCGTCCTGAAGGGTGCTTCTTGGCAGGCTGCAGCAGGCGGCTATGCATACCGTGCAGATCTGGCTGAAGAATATCTGGGCGTAACTTCTCCGGAAGATATGCAGGCACAGGTCGGCAGCTGGGATGACTTCTGGAAGACCGCAGCTACCGTATATGAGAAGTCTGGCAACACCACTGCTATGGCTGACTCTCTGGGCGGCGTATGGAGAGCTTACTCCAACGGTAACAGAACCAAGTCTTGGGTAAACGACGGCAAGCTGGATCCTTCTTCCGTAGGTGATTTCATCTCTATGGCTAAGGAGAACTTCGACAAGGGTTACATCTCTGGTGCAACTCAGTGGAATGATGACTGGCTCCCGCAGGGTATGTCTGACGGTGCTCAGGCTAACAAGACCTTCGGTTTCTTCTTCCCGACTTGGGCAATCGCTAAGGGCGGTTCTCTGGAACAGGCTGAAGGCGGCGAAGGCGGCTCTACATACGGCAAGTATGCACTGTGCGAAGGCCCGACATCCTGGTTCTGGGGCGGCACATGGATCTGCGTATATCCGAAGACCGATAACGCTAAGGAAGCTGGCCAGTTCATCTACACTATGACTGCTGATGCTGATGCAATGCAGAAGTATGTAGACGCTCGTGGTGACTTCGTAAACAACAAGGGCGTAATGTCTGCTACAACTGAAGCTGGCACAAACAGCAACCCGCTGTTCGGTGGTCAGGATCAGTTCCAGATCCTGTTCAACTCTGCTGACAAGATCGACATGAGCATTGCTTCTGAGTATGATGCAAAGATCAACACTGACCTGCAGAACGCAGTTCAGGATTACTGCAATGGCGTAACCGCTTCTGAGGATGACTGCCTGAACGCATTCCTGGATGCAATTGCAGCTGATGTAACTGACATCACTGTTGAATAAGCTTCGGCTTCTCAACGCTTTTTGAATGATTGAACGTACAGCCTATAGGATAATTGCGTCCTATAGGCGTATGTTTATCTTTTCTCTTACTATTCTACTGAATTTTTGAAAGGGTGTGTGCAAATGGCATCCGCTGCACAACGTCGTATTAAGTCGATTAGCTATGCGAAATATGGCTATATGTTCATTGCCCCGTTCTTTCTTGTGTATTGTTTCTTCCAGATCTGGCCGCTGATCCAGACCTTTATCCTGAGCTTTCAGGGTAACGGTGCAGATGCGGGCACATTTGTCGGCTTCGACAACTATGCTACCATTCTGTTCGGTTCCGGTGAAGGAATGGGTCGTCGTGCAAAGGCAATGCAGGAGCTGTTTTTGACTTCGTTCAAAAACACGATCATTCTGTGGTTTGGTAACTTTATTCCGCAGATCCTGCTGTCTCTGCTGCTGGCAGTCTGGTTCACAGATTCGAAACTGCACATTCCGGGCGTGGGCTTCTTTAAGGTCGTTATGTACCTGCCGAATATCATCACCGCTGCATCTGTTGCAGCTCTGTTCATGCGTTTTATTTCCAACAGTCAGCTGTCCGCAATCAACACACTGCTGCTGAATGCAGGCAGCGATCCGGTAAGCTTCGAAGCATCTGCTGTTTGGAGCCGCGGCATCGTTATGTTTATTCAGACATGGCTATGGTTTGGTAATACCATGATCATGATGATGTCTGGTATCATGGGTATCAACCCCTCTCTGTTCGAAGCTGCTGCGATCGATGGTGCTTCCAGTGGTCAGGTGCTCCGCAAGGTGACCCTGCCGCTGCTGCGACCGATGGTTGTTTATACCCTGATCACTTCCATGATCGGTGGTTTGCAGATGTTCGATATTCCGTATCTGTATCACACAGGTGCAGGTAAAATCAACGTAAACCTGCGTACCGTTGCGGTATTCGTTTATGAACAGTTCCGTGCCGGTGCAAAGGTTCACCAGCCTGACTACGGCATTGCCGGTGCCGCTTCCGTAATTCTGTTTATCATCACTGCGGCTCTGGGTATTCTCGTATTCCGTATGAACCGTGATGAGGATGAGCATCGGAAGAAGCAGGAGCGTAAGGCTCTGGTCAAGGAATACAAGAAACAGCAGAAGCTGGCTAAGAATGGAGGTCTGGGTGCATAATGGAAAACGTTGGTGTTAAGGACAATTACATTCTGGTGCAAAGACTGAAATCGGCTGGCTGCTTCATTGTCTGCGTTCTGCTGGCACTGATCTGCTTGGTTCCGCTGTACATCATGATCATGAACGCAACCCACGGGGACGCTGCTCTGCGTGCTCAACCGTTGCAGTTCCTGCCGGGCGGTGACTTGATGACCAATATCAAGAATATTGCCGGCGGTGAATTCCCGCAGTCCCCGAACTTTAACGTTTGGCTGGGCTACCGGAACTCCCTGATCATTGCAGGCTGTACCACAGTTCTGACCGTATTCTTCTCTGCACTGACCTCTTATGGTCTGACCGTTTACGATTTCAAGATCCGTGACGGTGCATATACGTTTATTCTGGCAGTTATGATGATCCCGATCCAGGTTACATCTACCGGTTTCGTAAAGTTCATGGTAGGTACTCTGGGTCTGGCAAACAGCTACATTCCGCTGATCATTCCTGCAATCGCAGCACCTGCCGTTGTATTCTATATGCGTCAGTATATGAAGTCTTCCTTCCCGCTGGACATCGTAGAAGCTGCCCGTATCGACGGAAGCGGCGAGTTCCGCACCTTCCTGACCATTGCAATTCCGATGTGCAAACCGGCAATTGCAGTACAGGCGATCTTTGCGTTCGTACAGAACTGGAACAACTTCTATACACAGAATATGATCATCATTTCCAATGAAAAGCGTTTCACAATGCCGATCATGATCCAGAGCGTTCTGGGTCAGGATAAGCACCCTAATCTGGGTGCACAGTACGCTGCAGTTGCACTGTCTGTTATCCCGATCATTGTGATCTACCTGATTCTGTCCAGATTCATCGTTGCTGGTGTAGCACTGGGCGGCGTAAAGGAATAATCGCATTTCAAATTGTTGTTCATAGAAAGAGCCATTGCCTTCGGGCAGTGGCTCTTTTGTGTTATGGCATGTCACCCTGCGGCGGCAAGATGCAGCATATCAAAAAAACGCCTCTCCGGCAAGTGCACCGGAGGGGCGTTTTTAATATAGAGGATTGAGATTACTTCTGTTTCATTTCTGCTGCACGCAGGGTGTTTTTCATCAGCATGGTAATGGTCATCGGTCCCACGCCGCCGGGAACCGGTGTGATATAGCTTGCCTTGGGTTCCACTTCGGCGAATTCCACGTCACCGCAAAGCTTGCCGTTTTCGTCGTGGTTCATGCCCACGTCAATCACGATCGCACCCTCTTTCACCATGTCCGCGGTGATGAAGTGTGCCTTTCCCACGGCACTGACCAGAATATCCGCCGATGCACAAACCTCCTTGAGGTTCTTGGTGTGGGAGTGGCAAATGGTAACAGTTGCGTTCCGGTGGAGCAGCAGCATTGCCATGGGCTTGCCCACGATGTTGCTTCTGCCGACAACCACGCAGTTCTTGCCGTCGATCTCCACGCCGGTGCTGTCAATGAGTTCCATGACACCCGCCGGTGTGCAGGGGAGAAAGTCATAGTCGCCGATCATGATCTTGCCCACGTTTATGGGGTGGAATGCGTCCACATCTTTCAGCGGGGAAATGGTCTTGATGACCAGCTGTTCATCGAGGTGATCCGGCAGCGGCATCTGTACCAGAATGCCGTGTACCTTGTTGTCCTTGTTCAGCACGCCGATCAGATCCAGCAGCTGTTCTTCCGTTGCGTTTTCGTTCAGCTTGTACTCGAATGCGTGAAAGCCCACTTCCTCGCAGGCTCTCTGCTTGTTGCGAACATAGATCTGCGATGCCGGATCATTGCCCACCAGAATCACGGCAAGCCCCGGCTGAATACCGCGGTCTTCCCGCAGCTGCTGTGCCTGTTCCCGAATCTTCTGGCGAATCTGGGTGGAAACTTCCTTGCCCGAAATCAGTTTTGCCATGGTTATTTACTCCTTTTCTGTTTGGTTGGTATCAGTTTCTGCTGGTGTTTCGTCCGATTCTGAAGAATCTGTCGTATCTGTTTCTGCCACTTCGTCTGTCGAAGCGGTGTCCTTGTTGGTGTCGTCCTCCGGCTCTTTCACAAATTTGGCAGCCTCATATTCTGCCAGCATCTGCTTGGATTCGTTGGTGTCCTTGTACATGCGGTAGTCCACGCCCATGCGTTTCACTTTGGTGCCAATTGCGATTTGCAGAATTATGGAAATCACCACGCAGGTGATCGCCAGTATCTGGGACACGCGGACGTTGCCGATTACCAGACTGTCCGTCCGCAGGCTCTCCACCACGGCACGCTCTGCACCGTACCAGCAGATATAGATCAGGAAGATCTGTCCGTCGTACCGGCGAATTTTCTTGGCGAAAATTGCCAGCAGTACAAAGCCCAGCAGGCACCACAGGGATTCGTACAGGAAGCAGGGGTGTACCGGCTGAGAAGCGTCCAGCGTGGTGCCGAAGTTGGCGAAGTAGGTGGTAGAGGGGTACTGGTCGGTGATCCACTCCTGAATCCGTCCGCCGGACATGCCGAACAGGCTGTCGGTGTTGCAGCCGAACGCCTCCTGATTAAAGAAGTTGCCCCAGCGGCCGATGCCCTGTCCCAGCAGGAACCCGATGCCCACGATGTCCAGCAGGGGGAGAAACTTCACCTTGCGGATCTTTGCCACCAGAAAGCCCACCAGCAGACTGCCGATGATGCCGCCGTAAATGGCAAGCCCGCCGCCGCGAATGTTGAAAATGCTTTTCCAGTTGCCGGCGTAATCGCTCCAGTTCAGCAGCACGTAGTAGGCACGGGCACCTACCACGCCGCCGATGATGCCGCCGATGATGCAGTCCAGCACGCGATCCGGATTCAGCCCGTACTTTTTTACTTGGGTGAACGCGTAGATCATTGCCAGTACCAGCCCCAGCGTGATGAGAATGCCGTACCATTGAATGTCCAGCCCGCCGATCGAAAAGGCGGTGCTGTTGACGTGGAGATCGATGCCCAGCTTCGGGAAAACGATCTCGTTGTAGTCCAGTGTCCCGATTGTTTCAGTTGCCATATGTTTTCGGCTCCTTTGGATTATTCTGCCGGTGTGATGACAGACAGGCTCATGCGGCGGACATCGACTTCTTCCCGCAGGAAGCGGTTGCAGTCGTCCAGTGTCATTTCAGACAGCACCTGCATGGGGTCGTACAGTCCGCAGCCAGCCATGTGAGCTGCTACCAGCGTGTTGGTGACGGCGGAAACATTGCCCAGCTTCCGCACCAGTTCTCCGTAGGCGGACTTTTTGGACTCGTTGAACATGACCTCGTCCAGCCCGTTTTTCTGTGCGTCCAGAATTGCCGCGGTGACCTTTTCCCGTACCGCCTGCGGGTCGCGGGATTCGCCGCCGAAGATCATGGTAAAGAACCCGTCGCCGTTAAAGACCTCGCTGGAGAAACTATCGTTGACCAGTCCGCTTTGCAGCATTTCCTGATACAGGGGAGAGGAACTGCCGGATAAGGTCTGCATGGTGATGTCCGCCAGCATTTCCGCACGGAGATTGTCCAGTCCCTGCCGCGGCTGGCACTTGATGCCCAGATTGAACAGCGGCTGTCCCACTGCGGCAGATTCCACCGTTTCCTCCCGTACAATGTCCAGCGTTTCCTCCGGAAAGACGGTTTCCAGCTTCTGATCTTCGCAGGGCTTCAGCAGCCGGTCGGCAACCTCCAGCACCTCGTCCACCGTGCACTTTCCGGCAACTGCCAGTACCATGTTGTGGAGGTTGTAGAACGTGCGGTAGCAGCGGTACAGCAGATCGTCTGTAATTTCCGCAATGCTCTCAATGGTGCCGGCGATGTCGATGCGAACCGGATGCTTCTGGTACAGACCGCACAGCATGTTGAAGAATACCCGCCAGCCGGGGTCGTCGTCGCACATACGGATCTCCTGCCCGATAATGCCCTGTTCCTTGGCAACGCTTTCCGGCGTGAAGTACGGCGACTGGACAAAGGAGAGCAGGATCTCCAGCGAAGCCTTGAAGTTGTCGGAGCAGCTGAAGAAATAGCAGGTCTTGTCGAACGAGGTGAACGCGTTGGCGTTGGCACCAGTCTTGGCGTACAGGTCGAACACATCGCAGTCCTCGTTCTCGAACAGCTTGTGTTCCAGGAAGTGGGCGATGCCCTCCGGCACGGTGCAGTAGTCCTTGTCCGCCGCGGTCTTGAACTGGGTGTTGATCGAGCCGTACTTTGTGCCGAACATGGCTTCGGTGGTGCTGTAGCCCTCCATTTCGCAGACTAAGATCTCCAGCCCGCTTTTGTGGTGGATATGGGTGTACTTGTCACCGGTCTGGGGGGAAACGATCGTCTTTTTCGTGGTTTCTGCCATGTTATTCCGCCTCCTGTTCTTTGCATTCCATAATATAAACGGTATCCGGCTGCATGGACTTTGCCGCCGCGATGATGTCCTCTCTGGTGACCTGACGGTACCGTTCTTCTTCCTCCGCCGGTGTCAGCTTGGTGCCGCGGCAGAACTGCCCGAAATACCATGCAATATAGCTGCTGGCAGTATCGCCCACACCGCAGAGGGTGTTGTGAATGGTCATCATGGTGCTGTGCATTTCCTCGTCCGAAATGTCGCCGCTGCAAATGGCTTCCAGCTGTGCCGCAATGGCAGTTTCGGCAGTTTCCAGATTTTCGGTTTCAATGCCGCTGTCCACCTGCATGAACGACTTGCACTCGTTGAAGTTTGCCGCACAGTAGTAGCAAAGGCTCATCTTTTCCCGCACGTTGGCGAACAGCTTGGAGCTGGGTGTACCGCCGAGGAGCATCGTCATCATTTTCAGGGCATACCGGTCGGTATAGCTGGTTTTCCAGCCCATGACCATTTTGCATTGGTTGACCGGCAGGGCTTCCCGCACGGTGACAGGCTCCGGCTTGCAGGGGCTGGGGGACAGGAACGAAACGGGAACCGGCTTCCGGTCGGCAATGGCAGCGAAAGCCTGCCGCAGGGTGTCCGCCAGCTGGGGAACAGCTTCCGGTCCCACAAAGTAGATCTCGATCTGTGCCGTCCGGAGCAGCTGCTGAAATGCTTCGTAAGCAGCCTTCGGAGTCATGGCTTCGGCAGATTCGCGGGTGCCGTAGCAGGAAAACGCAGCCGGTTCGCCGGCGAATGCGGTCTTGTGGGTTTGAGAAATGGCGTACTGCCGCTTCTCGTTGACTTCCGCATCAATGCAGTCCAGCAGGTTGGTCTGCTGAATGCGGAACTCGGTTTCGTCGAATGCACCGTCTGTCACATTCGGCTCAAAAATGCAGCCCAGCAGGATCTGGGTGAGTTCCGAAAAGACAGCTTCGTGTTCCAGAGCATAGCGGTCAGCAATGGAAGAAGTCCGCAGGGTGATGACCTGTACATCACCCATTTTGGAAATGCTGCAACTGAGATCTGCCCCGTATAGCATGTGCAGCTTGCGGTTCATGATCGCGTTGGAGGGATAGGCTTTGCTGCTGGAGGCGATCAGAGAACCGCCCAGTCCGCAGGCAGCTGCGTTTTTCTCCGACAAAGGCTGGAGGAATTGGATCCGCAGCGAGTTGGTTTTGAGTTTGGGATCCAGAATTTCAGAAAATGCAATGGCATCTGAAAGCGGGATACGTTGATAACTGGTTGTCATAACATCGTCCTTTCTCAAGGCAGTCCGGAAAAGGGACTGCCCGCACGAATATCAGAACCTGCCATAGGCGGGTTTCGGAGCGTGTTTTTATGGCAATACCGCACAAAGATTGTGCGACAGATGCGTCGTCAAATTTTTCGTCAGATGAAACAAAAAGCGGCGTGCAAAGTCGCCAGACGCTCTTTGTGTGGTATTGCCTTATATCATGTGCACACGCTCTGCATAGTGGCGTATACGCAGAAAATTTCTGACAGAGCAGGCGGCGTGAGAGCCGGCTCGGTATACAGGGAAACGCTGCACAAGCTTTATGCAGCGGCTCACAGAATTTATTATACCACATTTCATTTGGAATTGCTATGGTTTTCACGAAATTCTCAGAAATATTTTCCGGTGCAGGAAATTGTCTGGGTGACAGTGAGAGATGCCTGTGGAATAGCCGTCCCTGAAAAAGAAGTCCAATTCATGAGGGAGCCTGAACAAAAAGCCTCCCTTGAAAAGGGAGGTGGCACGAAGTGCCGGAGGGATTTCTTCGTGAAACCTAACATAGCAAGTAAAAGATTTTCCACATGCACTAGGCTCCTAAGTAGAGGGTGATGCCCACATCGCCCCGTGAAACATAATTTCTAGGGCAGCCATGTCGAAACCGTTCGGCGGAATTCGCTCGTACCTCGCTGTCCGCCTGTGGCTTGCCAACGCCGATTGTTGCCCTTGCCTGTATCGGTAATGTTGATATTCAGGTATTTTTCCGGTATAGGTGGGTGACTTTATTGGATACGGCGTTTGCAAGTTCGTATATAGCCTCCCCTGAAAGGGGAGGGGGACCAGCGTAGCTGGTGGAGGGGTTCTTCCGTGCAATTCGCTACAGCAGCCAACCGATTTCACAAAGAGTTACGCTTCTTTTTTTCTTTGCTGAAAAGAAAAAAAGAAGCAAAAAAAGAAAAGAGTTCGCATTTCCCCTGTACTGTGAGATTCAAGTATCACCCGAAAATTACACGGGAAATAACCTTTTTCGACTAACAAAAATTCCCCGGCGGGGCATACAGGCGGCTGCTGCCGCCGTAACACTACCC
>OHAU01003199.1_pt1 | contig 13635 bp, 10 predicted proteins | sample 1577181 | NCBI WGS metagenome assembly OHAU01 (sample SAMEA3541472, study PRJEB24748) | human gut metagenome | biome: human gut; feature: human-associated habitat; material: faeces | place: China | collected 2012
GCTGTCGTGTTTAGCGGCAGCCTCTGTATTTTTCCGCAGACCCGACAATTCTGCCGCTTGCAGTCGCTGCCGTGCTGCCCGTCTCCGGCGTCTTTTTTCCTGTTTTTCCAATTCATTTTGATATCCTGCAAAAAAACTTAAAAAAAGCTCCTCAAAACTTTAAAAAAAACCGAAAAGGTATTGGAACTTCTGCCCAAATCTATTATAATATAATCCGTATGCACTATCATTTCTTCAATTGGAGAACTACAGGAGAGAAGTATGGGTAAATATTCCGTTTCACTCAAAAAAGTAGTGGATGATAATTCACTCGGAGTACTGTATGCGCCCAAGCCCGTCGAGGATGTCTATGTCACTTCCTATGATGTCAACCGTCCCGGTTTGATGCTCGCGGGGTACAGCGCATATTTTGATGCCGAGCGCCTCCAGTTTCTCGGTCTTACCGAGATGAACTATGTTTCGAGCCTCGATGAGGAGACCGCCGCGGCGAGTATGGAGCGCCTCATGGCAACTCAGCCCGTCGCCGTCGTTATCACGCGCTCGCTCGAGTGCCCCGATAAGCTGCTCGAATATGCGAAGAAGTATTCCGTGCCGATTCTAACGAGCACGGATTCAACCTCCGGCTGTATGTCGACTCTGATATCATATCTGAGCGTCGAGCTCGCCCAGCGCATAACTCGCCACGGCGTGTTCGTCGAAGTCAGCGGCGAGGGTGTGCTTATTTTGGGCGACAGCGGCGTCGGAAAGAGCGAGACCGCCCTTGAGCTTATAAAGCGCGGACACAGACTGATAGCGGACGATGCGGTCGAAATCCGCCGCGTATCCTCAAGGACGCTCGTCGGCAGTGCGCCGGATAACATACGCCACTTTATCGAGCTTCGCGGCGTCGGCATAATAAACGCCCGCAGGATATTCGGTATGGGCGCCGTCAAGATGACCGAGAAGATAGACATGGTCGTTCAGCTTGAGCCGTGGGATAACGATAAGGTATATGACCGCCTCGGACTCGACAACGAATATGTCGAAATACTCGGCATAAAGGTCCCGCTGACCGTCGTCCCCGTCAAGCCCGGACGAAATCTTTCGATAATAATCGAAGCGGCGGCGATGAATAACAGGCAAAAGAAAATGGGCTACAATGCGGCACGTGAGCTGCTGCATTCGCTCGGCATGACGGACGACATAGTTCCCGAAGAGAAGGAGCTTGAGGTCTGGCACGATTTTTAATATAAAAAGACAGGGGAAGAGAACTGTCTGTATGGAGGTATAAAAATGTACAGAGTTGGAGTCGATCTCGGCGGCACAAACATTGTTGCCGGCGTTATCAATGAAAAAATGGAGATAATCGGCAAGGGCAAGCTCAAGACCAACTGCCCCCGCGACGCGGCGGACATTCTTGAGGATGTTGCAAAGGCTGTCGAGGCCGCCGTTATAGATGCGGGCATCACCATGAACGACGTTGTCAGCGTGGGAATAGGAACCCCCGGCTCGGTCAACAAGAAAAACGGCGTTATCGAGTATGCGAACAACCTCGCTTTCGATAGTGTTCCCGCGCGCGATATCCTTGAGTCGAGACTTAAAAAGACCGTTTATCTCGACAATGACGCAAACTGCGCCGCACTCGGCGAAGCAAAGGCGGGCGCCGGCAAGGGCGTCAACAGCTTTGTTGCCGTAACTCTCGGAACGGGAGTCGGAAGCGGCATAGTCATAGACGGCAAGATAGTCACCGGTGTCAACGACGCCGCGGGCGAGATGGGTCATATGGTCATCGTCGCGGACGGCGAGCCCTGCACCTGCGGACGCAGAGGCTGCTGGGAGAGCTATTCCTCCGCAACCGCGCTTATCCGTCAGACAAAGGACGCCATGCGCCACGACCCCTACACCGTCATGTGGGATCTCGTCGACAACAACATCAGCCGTGTCAGCGGCAGAACCTCGTTTGACGCCATGCGCGCCGGAGACGAGACCGCGAAGAAGGTCGTCAACCAGTATATATTCTATCTCGCGGCGGGCATTACGAATATCGTCAACGCCCTCCAGCCCGATATGATTTGCATCGGCGGCGGAATAGGCCACGAGAAAGAGAATCTGCTCGTCCCGCTGAGAAAGATGGTTGAGCGCGAGAGATACAGCATTCACGCAAAGGTTCAGACAAAAATAATTTCCGCCGAGCTCGGCAACGACGCCGGACTTATCGGCGCAGCTCTGCTTGACAGATAAATACACGCCGCACGTGCGGTTGAAGATATTGGAGTATTATGAATAATATCGAAGCTTTGGAAAAATATGCGCTCTCACTCGAATGCAGTGCCGAGCGCGAAGTGTCGATGAAGAATTATACAAGCTTTAAGGTCGGCGGTCCTGCCGAGCTGTTCCTCTCTCCGGAGGACGCCGGGCAGACCGCTAAGCTTGTTCGCTTCAGCGAAAAAGAGGAGATTCCCGTGTTCGTCCTCGGCAAGGGCAGTAATCTCCTTGTCAGCGACAGGGGAATAAAGGGCGCGGTTATATATACCGGCAAGCAGTGCGGTATATCCCTGGTCGATGAAAACACCGTGCGCGCTCAGAGCGGCGCGAGCCTCGCTCAGCTCTGCACGTTTGCGCTCGAAAACTCTCTCTCGGGGCTTGAATTTGCTTACGGAATCCCCGGAACCGTCGGCGGCGCTGTGTTTATGAACGCCGGAGCCTACGGCGGAGAGATGAAGGATGTGCTCTTGAACAGCTAATACGTTTCAACAGACGGAACCTCCGGCGAGCTTGACAACGAAGCTATGGAGCTCTCCTACCGCCACAGCGCTTATGAGAACAGCAATCTCGTGATAACCGCCGCGTCCGTAAGACTTGCTCCCGCAGATAGGAATGAGATAAAGAGCACGATGAACGACATCCTCGCCCGCCGCAAGGAGAAGCAGCCGCTCGAGTATCCCAGCGCGGGCAGTACATTTAAACGCCCCGAGGGTAATTTCGCGGGTGCGCTTATCGAGCAGTGCGGCCTCAAGGGAGTCAGCGTCGGCGGCGCGCAGGTCAGCGAGAAGCACGCGGGCTTTATAATCAATCGCGGCGGCGCTACCGCTGCGGATATTTTAAGCCTTATAAAGCACGTTCAGGCGCGCGTCAAGGCTCAGACGGGCGTATCGCTTGAAACGGAGATAAGACTTATTGGCTGATTGAAGCCCGTTTTTTTACAGGAGAAAACAAAATGGAGATCACTATCGTTACCGGACTTTCCGGAGCAGGAAAATCGAGAGTAGTTGACGCGCTTGAGGATATAGGCTATTTCTGCGTGGATAATATGCCGCCCAAGCTTATGCCGACTTTTGCTCAGCTTTTGCTCAATTCCCGCGAAAAAAGAGAAAAGGTCGCCATTGTTACCGATATCCGTGTCGGCGCTTCATTCGGCGATCTGTTCAACGCCATAGTCGAGCTCAAGGAGCTCAAGTGCGACACGAAGCTGCTGTTTATCGATGCCTCGGATGATGTGCTTATCCGCAGATATAAGGAGACAAGGCGCAAGCACCCGCTGCTCGATAAATATAACGGCTCCATAAACGATGCTTTGGCCGCGGAGCGCAGTATTCTCGAGCCCGCAAAGAGCATAGCGGATTATATTATCGACAGCTCGCATATGACCCCGACCGACTGCAAGAACCGAATCTGCGAAATGTTTCTCGACAATCCGAGCAACGCGCTCAAGGTTCACTGCGTGTCGTTCGGCTTCAAATACGGCATTCCGAACGATTCCGATTTGATGTTCGACGTGCGCTGCCTGCCGAATCCGTTCTATGTTGAGGAGCTAAAGCAGCACACGGGGCTTGAAGCGCCCGTCAGGGACTATGTTCTCAAGTGGGACGAGGCGCGGGGACTCGAAGCGAAGCTCTGCGACCTGCTTGATTATCTTATCCCGCTTTACCGCAAGGAGGGCAAGAGCCAGCTCGTTATATCCGTCGGCTGTACCGGCGGCAGACACCGCTCGGTCGTCTTTGCCGAGCTTTTAAAGGATCATCTTGAAAAGATAGGCTGCGTTGCTACCGTTCAGCACCGCGATATGAAAAAATAGGGAGGAAAAAACGTGTCGTTCTCATCGGATGTCAAGCAGGAGCTCGCGCAGGTGCCTGTGCTTTCGGACTGCTGCGCTCAGGCAAGAGCCTACGGAATGCTGCTCTTCGGCAGAATGTTTTCCGTCTCCGAGATATCCTTTGCCACCGAGAACGAGAATATCGCAAGGTTCTACTGCGATGTCATAAAGGAGCTTTTCGGCATAACGCCGTCCCTCTCGTCGGGCGTGTCGAAATATACCGTCTCTGTACCCGACGAGGCGGACAGAAAGCGGATACTCGAATTTTTCGGTCACAGCGAAAGCGACATTTCCCTTCGCATAAACCGGGCGAACCTCCCGGAGGACTGCTGCTTCGGTTCGTTCCTGCGCGGCGTTTTTATCGCCTGCGGAACGGTGAGCTCGCCTGAGAAAAACTATCATCTTGAGTTTTCCGTCTCGTATAAGAGACTTTGCAACGACCTCATTCAACTGCTTGACGAAGTCGGCTTTGAGCCGAAATATGTCAAGAGAAAGTCGAGCCATATCGTCTATTTCAAGGTCAGCGAGAAAATAGAGGAATTTTTGACCCTTGTCGGCGCGGTGAATTCGACGCTGGAGCTGATGGGGATTAAGATGCACAAGGATATGGTGAACCATGTCAACAGGCGCGTCAACTTTGAAAACGCCAATCTGAGCCGCACGGTAGATGCGGCGATAGTGCAGGTTGACGCGATAGAAAAAATAGAGAGAACCGTCGGACTCGAGAGTCTGCCCGTGCCGCTCGCCGAGATGGCGCGGCTGAGGAAGGAGAACCCCGAGGTCAGCCTGAGCGAGCTTGCGGATATGACTGATCCGCCGCTCACACGCTCGGGTGTCAACCACAGGCTTAAAAGGCTCGTTGAAATTGCCGACGGCATAGGGGGCTAAGACCCGCGGAGAAGAGCTATGTCATTTACACACCTTCATCTTCATACCGAATACAGTCTGCTTGACGGCGCGTGCCGTATCGAGCAGCTTATGGACGAGGTGCAGCGCCTCGGTCAGACGAGCGTCGCCGTGACAGACCACGGCGTTATGTACGGCGTCATCGACTTTTACCGCGCGGCGAAAAAGCGCGGGATAAAGCCGATAATCGGCTGTGAGGTGTATATGGCGGCCCGCACCCGCTTCGACAAAATCCATGCCCTCGATTCCGAGCGCTATCACCTGATACTGCTTTGCGAAAATGAAACAGGATATAAGAATCTGATAAAGCTTGTGTCGGAGGGATTCGTCACGGGCTTTTATACAAAACCGCGAATAGACCGCGAGCTCCTCGAGAAATATCACGAGGGGCTTATTGCACTTTCTGCGTGTATTGCGGGCGAAATTCCGCGTGCGCTGCTCAGCGGCGACTATGAGGGCGCGAAGAAAAAGGCTCTCTGGTATCGCTCCGTAATGGGAGAAAACAACTTCTTTCTTGAGATTCAGGATCACGGTCTCCCCGAACAGAAGAGAATAATTCCCATGCTCGCGCAGCTTTCGAGGGAGACGGGTATACCGCTCGTTGCCACGAACGACGTGCACTATATCTCCAAAGAGGATTCCGAGATGCAGCAGGTGCTCATCTGCATCCAGACGAACCATACCCTCGGCGAGGATACGGGCATGGAGTTTCAGACGCAGGAGTTCTATTTAAAGAGCGAGCAGGAGATGCTCTCGCTCTTTCCGGACTATGCCGACGCCGTCGAGAGAACCTCCGAGATAGCCGAGCGGTGCAATGTCGAGTTTGAGTTCGGCAAAACAAAGCTCCCGCATTTTGAAGTGCCGGGCAATCAGGATCACTTCGAGTATCTTAAAAATATGGCGCAGGAGGGTATGCATTTACGCTACGGCGAAAATATCCCCGAGGAGTATCAGAAGCGCCTCGACTACGAGCTTTCGGTCATCAGCCGAATGGGCTATGTCGATTATTATCTGATAGTCCACGATTTCATAAACCACGCGCGCAGCCGCAATATATCCGTCGGCCCCGGCAGAGGCTCGGGCGCGGGCAGTATCACCGCCTATGCCATAGGCATAACGGGCATTGACCCGATGAAATACAGCCTGCTGTTCGAGCGTTTTCTCAATCCCGAGCGCGTCAGTATGCCCGATTTCGATGTCGATTTCTGTTACGAGCGCCGAAGCGAGGTCATAGACTATGTAATTGAAAAATACGGCTCCGATCATGTCGCGCAGATAGTGACCTTCGGTACCATGGCGGCGCGCGCCGCGGTGCGCGATGTCGGCAGAGTGCTCGGTATGCCGTATAACGATGTCGATACCGTGGCAAAGCTTATCCCGCGCGAGCTCGGAATAACGATAGAAAAGGCGTTCAAATCGGCGGATTTTCGCGCCCTCTACGAAAACGACGAGAATGTCCGCAGGCTCATTGACCTCTCTCGCAAGGTCGAGGGTATGCCGCGCCACGCCTCCACCCATGCGGCGGGCGTTGTCATAACGCGCGACACGGTTGAGAGCTATGTGCCGCTTGCGAGAAACGACGAGTCCATTGTCACGCAGTTCACCATGACCACCCTCGAGGAGCTCGGACTGCTCAAGATAGATTTTCTCGGTCTGCGCACTCTGACGGTTATCGACTATGCAAAGCGCAGCATAAAAGAGCGCGTTCCGGATTTCTCCGAGGACGCTATAGACTATGAGGACGAAGAAGTGTTCGCTATGCTCTCGTCCGGCAGAACCGAGGGCGTGTTCCAGTTTGAATCCGCGGGCATGAGAAGCGTGCTCATGGGACTCAAGCCGCAGAGGATAGAGGATCTGATAGCCGTTATCTCGCTCTATCGTCCGGGCCCCATGGACTCCATCCCGACATATATCGCGAACCGCCACGATCCCTCAAAAATACGCTACAAGACCCCGATGCTCGAGGGCATACTCAAGGTCACTTACGGCTGTATGATATATCAGGAGCAGGTTATGGAGATATTCCGCACCCTTGCGGGCTACTCCTACGGCCGGGCGGATATAGTCCGCCGCGCCATGTCGAAAAAGAAGCACGACGTCATGGAGCGCGAGCGCCATAATTTCATATACGGACTTGTCAACGAGGACGGCACGGTTGAGTGCGAGGGCGCGGTGAAGCGAGGAGTAGACGAAAAGACCGCCAATGATATCTTCAACGATATGTCATCCTTTGCGTCCTATGCGTTCAATAAGTCCCATGCCGCAGCGTATGCGTTTGTCGCCTACAAAACGGCGTGGCTCAAGTGCCACTATCCATGCGAGTTCATGGCGGCGCTTATCAGCAGCGTGCTCGACGATACGCCGAAGGTCGCGGAGTATATAGCGGAGTGCTCGCGCCTCGGCATAGATGTCGTGCCGCCCCATGTCAATGTCAGCTCCGAGCGCTTCACGGCGCGGGACGGGAAGATATATTTCGGTCTGCTCGCCGTCAAGAATGTCGGCGCGGGCTTTATAAGAGAGATTGAGCGCGAGAGAAAAACGGGCGGCGAGTTTACATCGTTCTATTCTTTCTGCAAGCGGATGCAGGACAAGGAGTTCAACAAACGTGCTGTCGAGAGCCTCATAAAATGCGGAGCGCTCGACGGGTTGGGCGCAAACCGCCGCCAGATGCTCTATGCGTTCCCGGAGATAGCGGCGGAGCTTGAAAACGACCGCCGCCGCAATATCGACGGTCAGTTGGGCTTCTTCGATGCAGTGCCGAGCGAGGCTTATAACGGCGAATATAAGATGCCGACGCTTGAGGAGATGGACAGGCGCGAGCTGCTCAGGCTCGAAAAAGAGATGACCGGACTCTATCTCATGGGTCATCCCATGGCGGAATACGAGCAGCTTGCCGAACGCCTCGGCTGCGCCAATACGGCGGAGCTGCGCAGCGCGGACGAGGTCGGCGGCATATATAAGGACGAGTCGCGTGTCGAGCTTCTCTGCATAATAACGAATGTCAGAAAGAAGATAACAAAAAACAATACAACCATGGCTTTTGTGACGGCGGAGGATGTATTCGGCTCTATAGAGGTCATAGTGTTCCCGAAAATATATGAGCAGCAGACGCAGCTCTTTACAGAGGGCAATATCGTTCTCATTCACGGCAGATTGAGCGTGCGCGAGGACGAGGAGACAAAATTGGTGTGCGAGTCGGTCGAGCCCTGCCCGCCGGCGGACGCGAAGAAGAAAGTGAGCGAGCAGGTGAGACAGGCCGCGAGTGCCGACACTCGGCCGCAGAAAAAGGCCGCCGCAAAAACGCCCGGACTCTTCCTGCGCTTTGCGAGTGAAACCTGCCCCGAGATCGAGCGCGCCCAGAGAGTCCTCGACTTCTTTGACGGCAATAAGACGGTGTATTTCTACTATTGCGACACGAAAAAATACATCCGTCAGCCCTATTCGCACAGCGCGGATGTCAACGCGCCGATGCTCAAGGAACTCAGACGCATTTTGGGCGAGGACAATGTTATCTATATAGAGTGAAATAAAATATGAAGCTTTTTCCTCCGCATCCGATATAGAATATTGCCGCAATCGCGGGAATACAAAAATAATGCGGGAAAAACAGTTTTTTTGACTTAATTTTGCAGAAAAACCGTATTTTCATTTGACTTTTATTCGGCGAAAGTGTATGATATATAAACAGCGAATGCTGTTTAAAAGGGAATAAGATTATATATAATGACGGAGGAATGACGATGAAGAGCATAGCAGTGCTTACAAGCGGCGGAGACGCACCGGGTATGAACGCCGCCGTGCGCGCAGTCGTGCGTACTGCCTGCCAGAGAGGCATCAAGGTTTACGGTGTTGACAGAGGTTATACCGGCTTGATAAAAGGCGATGTACATGAGATGAACCTGCGCTCCGTGTCGGATATAATCACGAGGGGCGGTACGATTCTCTATTCCGCGAGATGCCCCGAGTTCAAGACCGAAGAAGGAATACAGAAGGCTGTCGATACCTGCAAGAGAGTCGGCATTGACGGCATGGTTATAATCGGCGGCGACGGCTCATTCAGAGGTGCGAGAGACCTCTCCCTGCGCGGTATCCCGTGCATCGGTCTGCCCGGAACTATCGACAACGATATCTCCTGCACCGATTATACAATAGGCTATGATACCTGCCTCAACACCATTGTTCAGATGGTTGACCGTATACGCGATACCTCCGAGTCTCATGACCGCTGCACCGTAGTCGAGGTCATGGGTCGCGGCGCAGGCTATCTTGCGCTCGAATCGGGTATTGCCGTAGGCGCAACCTCAATATTGGTGCCCGAGGTCGAGTATGATATAGAGCGCGACATTATAGCGCGTATCCGCGAGTTCCAAAAGACCGGCAAGAGACACTTTATAGTCATTGTTGCCGAGGGTGTCGGCGGAACTGCGGAGATAGCGAAGAAAATCGAAGCGGAGACCGGAGTTGAGTCGAGAGCTACCGTTCTCGGCCATGTTCAGCGCGGCGGCTCGCCGACTGCGAGAGACAGGATAATGGCCAGCCAGATGGGCTCACGCGCCGTTGACCTGCTCACTCAGGGCATAGGCAACAGAGTTATAAGCATAAGAGACAACAAGATAGTCGATTTCGATATCTTCGAGGCTCTCAAAATGACCAAGACCATAGACATGAAAGACTATGAGCTTGCGCACGAGATCTCCATATAAGGGTGTAATATGAACATAGAAAAACTGATTTCTTTAAGACAGCAGATAATCAAAAAAGACTTCAGTCGAATGAATGATATGCAGCTTGAAGCGGTCCTTACTACCAAAGGACCGCTTTTGGTACTTGCGGGAGCGGGCAGCGGAAAAACCACCGTGCTTGTCAACCGCATCGTAAACCTCGTCAAATACGGCGAGGCATATTATTCCTCCGACTTTTCCCGTCCCGTGCGCGAGGGCGACGAGAAACTGCTTGAAAACTATCTCGCGGGCGACACAAGCCTTTTCGAGGCGGAGGAGCTTTTGAGCGTCCGCCCCGCGAAGCCGTGGCAGATATTGGCCATAACCTTTACTAACAAGGCGGCGGGCGAGCTCAAGGAGCGTATCTGCAAGGCGCTGGGCGAGGACGGCAACGATGTCTGGGCGAGTACATTCCACTCGACCTGCGCCAAAATTTTGCGCCGCCACGCCGACGAGATAGGCTATACGCACAATTTCACTATCTATGACTCGGACGATTCGAAGCGCGCCGCCAAGGAGTGCATAAAGCGTCTGGGCTATGACGAGAAGATGATTCCCGTAAAGTCGGTGCTCTCGGAGATAAGCCGCGCCAAGGACGAGCTTATAACCCCCGCCGAGTTTATTGCGACGAGTCAGGCTGATATACGCCTGAAGAAGATAGGCGAGGTCTATGAGGAATATCAGAAGTTCCTCAAGGCCGCCGACGCCATGGACTTCGACGATTTGATAGTCAATATGGTAAAGCTCCTCAGAACGAATAAGGAGACCCGCGAATACTATCAGAACCGCTTCAAATATATCATGGTCGACGAGTATCAGGATACGAACCACGCGCAGTATGTGCTCACGGCGCTGCTCGCGGCGGGGCATGAGAATATCTGCGTCGTCGGCGATGACGACCAGAGCATCTACCGCTTCCGCGGCGCGACTATAGAAAATATCCTGAGCTTTGAAAAGCAGTATAAAAACGCAAAGGTCATTCGCCTTGAGCAGAATTACCGCTCGACTCAGACGATACTTGACGCCGCCAACGCCGTTATTGCGAACAATGAGCAGCGAAAGGGCAAAAATCTCTGGACAGACAACGGACAGGGCGCAAAGATAGAGTTCTATGTCGCCGAGGACGAGCTGGCGGAGAGCCGCCATGTTGCGGATACGATAGTGTCCAATGTCGCCGACGGCGAGGAATGGAACGACCATGCGGTGCTCTACAGAATGAATGCGCAGTCGAACCTTATCGAGCAGTCGTTTATCCGCAGCGGCGTGCCCTACAGAATGATAGGCGGTCACAGATTCTACGACCGCAAGGAGATAAAGGACGCCATGGCGTATCTCTATGTCGTCAATAACACGGCGGACGAGATAAGGCTCAGAAGAATAATCAACGAGCCAAAGCGCGGAATAGGCGAGACCTCGCTCAATGCCGTCTTTGAGATAGCAAACGGGCTCGGCGTCGAGCCGTTCGAGGTCATACGCTCGGCGGATCAGTATGCGAAGCTTTCCCGTGCATCGTCAAAGCTTATGGCGTTCGGAAAGCTCATTGACTCGTTCCGCGATAAGCTGGAGATTATGCCCCTTGCCGACCTGCTCGGCGTGATACTCGACGAGACGGGCTACACGCTCTCGCTTGCCAACGAGCCCGAAAAATATCAGGAGCGCGTGGCGAACCTGTCCGAGCTCGGCAACAATATCAGGCGCTACTGCGAGGAAAATCCCGACGGCGACCTCAACGGCTTCTTGCAGGAGACCGCACTGCTCACCGATATCGATAACTACAACGCCCAGACTCAGGCGGTGGTTATGATGACTATACATTCGGCCAAGGGACTCGAGTTTCCCAATGTGTTCATAGTCGGCATGGAGGAGGGAATATTCCCCGGAATGCAGACGATACTCTATGAGCCTGAGAATATCGAGGAGGAGCGCAGACTTGCCTATGTCGCGATAACCCGCGCGAAGAAGAAGCTCTATATTTCAAGCGCGTCAACGCGAATGCTCTACGGCATGACGAACCGCAACCGCCCGTCGAGATTTGTCGAGGAGATACCCGACGAGCTGCTCGACAAGAGAGGTGCAAGGCCGATGTCTTATCAGACCTACGGCATACCGCAGCAGCGTTCCGCGGGGCAGGGGAGCGCGTCACGCGGATTCTCAAAACCCTCGTCGCAGTCGCCCGCAAGAGCGTCAAACGCCATACCTCAAAAGCCCGCTTACGGCTTCTCCGCTTCGTCCGGCTTCTCCGGTGCGGGCGCGAAGAAGCCCGCCGCCGCGGCGCAGAGCTATTCCGTCGGCGAGACGGTCAAGCATAAGGCCTACGGCACGGGCGTGATACTCGGTATGCAGAAAATGGCGAACGACACCATGCTCGAAATAGCCTTTGAAAAAGTAGGCACAAAGAAAATAATGGCGAATTACGCCAAGCTCGAAAAAGTGTAATGCATATAATACAATCGGTCGGTGCGATTTTTTGCACCGACCGATTTTTTGAATTTAAATATAACAGATGAAGTGTAATAACACGGATATAAATTTCTGCCGTTTCGTATAGTCAGCGTAACTTTGTGCAGATAAAATCAGATTTATTCATTTCACTTTTTTATAACGCGCCATTCGCAGAAGCGTTTTGCCATGGCCGCGTCGTCGTACTTTTCATCGGCATATTGTCCTATCTGCGTCGTTGCTGCTATTCCCGCTCGGCGGCCTCTCCAGCGCACCATGCAGACGAGGGTAAACGAGATGTTGATTATCATGAATATCGACACCGCGGCGCAGGCGACTCTCCAGCCTGTGCCCTGCATCCGCGCAAATATTTTTTTCAGTTTCGGGATGACCAGATAGGCGAAGATAACGCCGCCCACTCCCCAGAGAACTGTCATTTTAAGGCAGATAAGACCCTTATAGTTCAGAAAGCTCTTTGAGTAGTCCCACGCCTTCATGCCCATGCCGTATTCGAGCAGGAGTCCGCACGCGAGCTCAAAGACCGTGGCCACAACGGAGATAAGGAAGAAACGTGCGAGCACGCCCCTGAACCCTGTGCTGCGAACGATTTCGCCGCTTATGTAGAACATCACCGCGCCTATGCCGTATATCAGGCAGAACGGCCCCCAAATCGTAACAACATGGGTTTCCCAGTGTCCGAAGCACAGCTTGCACCATGTGCCCTCGAGCAGAACGCCGAGCACATTGCCGAACATGAACAGCCAAAACATATTGCAATATGTAATTCCGTCATTTTTTCTCTCTCTTAGACCCTCGCGCCTGTTTTTCACGGTATCGCCTCCTGTCTGCTGCTATTAAATAATATAACAGGAAAATTCACTCTTTTACTTCAATTTTCGGCACATTCCGAAATATTTATATTTTATTCACATTTTTATACAAAGTAAGCTCATTTTTGACAAAAACTTGGCAGAACGGCGCAAAAAGCTTGAAGTTATCAATCCCACATGCTTTGGTGTGTCGCAAGCTGTTTTATCTGATCTTTTGTCAATCCAAAGTGTTCGCCCGTTTCTCGGTTTGTTTCTCCGGCTTTTTACGACGAAGTACTTCTTCTGCGGTTTTCTCTGATTTTACATAATTTCCGGACATGATTAATCCCCCTGCTACAGTTTTTTATTCTACAACAGGAGGCTTTTCTTTTTTAATGTCCGTTTTTTCGTGGGCAGTTCGGCTGTCCGCTGCACGGGAGGACTTCTTTATGCGCTTTATGCCGTTTGACTGTTTTGATCTGCGCTCTGTGAGCTTGATTTCTGCCCGCTCTGTCCTGAGCCGTTTTGGCGCGGATCGCCGTCGGGCGGTGTGTCGCCGGGCTGCTGTCCGGGTTGTCCGCCTTGTCCTCATTTTCCCCAAGTCAAGAGCCGGGAAAAACACCCGAAAAATGACCCTATTGCGTAACAGGGGCGCAGAAAGGAGAGTTTATGAGAACAGGGCTTACGA
>OHAU01003232.1_pt1 | contig 13518 bp, 8 predicted proteins | sample 1577181 | NCBI WGS metagenome assembly OHAU01 (sample SAMEA3541472, study PRJEB24748) | human gut metagenome | biome: human gut; feature: human-associated habitat; material: faeces | place: China | collected 2012
ACTTTTCAAAAGGTCCCTCTACTTACTCTGAATAAGGGGTGCCATTTGGCAGGGTGTTTCGAGAAATTTCTCAATTTTTCTATCAAGACGCAAAAAATCCGCCCTCCCGATGATGGGAGGGCGGATTATAATCGCTATTGACTTATAGATGGCGCATATAGGAATAGGGCACCGACCTAACGGTCGATGCCCTAGATTTCTCGCCAAAAACTGTTATCACAGTAAAGAACACGGATCGTCGTCAGGTGTCAAAATATAAGTATGCTCTTTGGCTCTCGTTACTGCGACTCGCAAGTTTAAGATGGCTTGTTCTCTGCGTTCTGGCTTTGAGATAATTCTATTCTGGTATCTTCCCTCGTATACAATTACTGCATCGAACTCTTTTCCCTTCGATTTATGTATAGTCATAACATTTACCCCGCTCCATTTCCTTGTACTCATTGAAAAATGCTCTTGTGTTAAGGCGTTAGCAACCGCTTCTGTTGCACCAACATAAGAACCGTTTTCACGCCAAAGTTCATCTAACGATGCGTAGAGTTGTGAGCCGCGTTGGAGGAGCCTCAAATGCTTTGCATCTTTAAGAAGGTTTTGATATGCCTCTGACTGCTCATTTCCAATGATAGTCAATACAATTTTCCAATCATTTATTACATTTCCAGAAAATTGTGCCGAATTTGTCAAAGATACAATATCCTGTGTGTCAGCAATCAGCTTTTCACGGTTTTTTCCTTGAATCTTCTTTGTTGAGGAATACTGGCTCAGTGCAGACGCGAGAGATACATCTGCCTTTGAAGGTGGTTTATCAGCTCCTTTTCGGCCCAGTATATGCTCAATCAATGGAGTAAGAACCGCTGATTCAGTACAGCATTTTTGTGACCCGGTCTCTAAAATGCTAGCGATTGTTAAAGCGGCTAAGTATGGGCCAGCAGTATCAACAGCTACTTCGTGTTCAATAACTGGGCATTTTTTGCCGTTCTGCAACTGCTGCTCTCGCTGAAAAGAGTCTGAAACTTCCAGCATAAGCGCATTTGTTGGAACCAGTATGGCCAAGGACCAATCGGTTTTCTTCATCTCATATAAGCTTTTTTGGACTTCTAACACCTTGTATTTCAACACCAAATGTGTATATGGCAATTTTCGAAATGGGTATCGGCACACTGAAACATCTTTATATCGTTTCCCTGCGTTTTTGCCTTGCAATAAATCATTTCCAAATTCAGCAATGTCTTTTCCATTGCTACGATTGTTCTGCTGCCCAAAATCGAAAATCTTCGGTTTAAAAGATTCAATAAATTGTGTAATTCTTTTTGGATCAGCTCCTCTAAAGTCGTAAATTCTTTGTTCCGGATCGGCCAATGCTATTAGTTTCGACTGGGTTCCTAATAATTGAATCAACTGCCACTCATCGGCACTGGTATCTTGAAATTCGTCAAGAATTATAACAGGATACATAGCACAAATTATTTTCTTGAGTGCGTGACTTTCGGTCAGAAGCCGTGTGCAAATATTTGCGAATATATCAAAATGAACCGTTCCTTCCGTGTTGAACATTTCGAGCATTTTCTTTTTCCGTTCCACCTCATTTAGCCCCGATAAACGGTGTCCAGATTCGTGAGGCGGTAACAGATGGAGTGGCTGTGAATTGAGCAAATATCCGTGATGCTTAATTATATTCCAAATGAAACCGTGGTAAGTATTGATTTCAATCTGTTTTTTTAATTCTTGAGGTATAAGTTCGCCTGCTTGTTCTTCTACTCTTGATATAGTTGCACGCGCAAAACTCAAGAAAAGTATCTTTTGCGATTTGCGAATAGTATTTGAGTCGGCTGTCAACTCTTTCGCCTTAAATAGCGCAATAGTTGTTTTTCCGGATCCCGGTCCACCCATAATGAGCAAATTACCATCCGACGCTAGTATCTCATTTCGCAAATCATCTTTTTTGAACTCTATCATACTTCACCTTCGGTCATAACCGAAACAGCCTGAAGCGAATAAACCGATTTTTCTATTGCAAATATGGTCTCAGTTATGAATTTGGGCATTTCACTTTCAGAACAATATTCAATTAATTCAGCAAGCGACCCATCTCCTTTTTTGTGTTTGAAAAAAGCCTTCATAATTTTATAGAGTTTCTCAAATTCCATACCCGTCCGTGGTGCTTCAGTACTCAAATTAGATGGCCACTCATTATCTTTGACAAGTTTCAGCCCATATTTTAACAGCGTATCTTGGTTCACTCCTTTTAATACAACATCTTCTATTCCGTGCTCTGTTGCCTCGTACATATAGTCAACTGCAACTTCTATCTTCTTTCGTACATCATCATCTTGCTTGTCAAAAATTGCGTATACTGTTTTACCCATCTTCTTATAGTATTCACCCAATGGTGCCACCTGTGTATCCGTATTTGCCTGTACAAGAGCTATGCCCAGCAAATCGAAAGAACAATTTCTTTCCGGATGCAGGCGTTGAAGTTTTTTCGCCGCTGTTGAATAAACATCATACTCGGTTCTTCCTTCAACAATAAGCACACGCCGGGCCAGCAACGATTCGCAAAAACGCCTTCTCATTTCTTCTCGGTATGCCTTCATTTTAACCGTAGGCGGCATTCCAGCTGGAGCTGCTGTAAGATCCCCATTTGTTTTAGAAATTACCAATATTTGATCGGGTGGGAATTCCTCAATCACATATGGCGAATGGGATGTGAAAAGAGCCTGTGTAGATTTTTCTATCACAGTTGAAATTACCCTTTTCTGAATATGGGGAGGTAAAGCAATTTCTGGCTCTTCCATTGCAAAAATTACATTTTCTTTTATATCAGCAATGATTGACAAGAGCGAAAGTACAAGCGTATTAACAGTTCCCGTCCCCTGATGCGTATATGGCGTCAAGTATTCAGTACCATCTTCGCGATACGCTCCAGACCCCATAAAAACCGTAAGCACTTTGCGCAGATGTTCTCGAGTCAAATTTGAAACTTTTATTTGCGGCTTGTCTGCCGCCTCGTACGAAACAATGTTTGATAGCGAGTCCTGTACCGATGTCAATATGTCTGAAACGCCTAATTCAGACTCGTTTGCCACTGAAACGCCCTTAAGCTGCTTGAGAACATCCTCCCACATTTGTGGTTTGACCTCTTTCATCTGGAGAATTATATCCAGCAAGGACCCTCTCTCTAGGCTTAGTGCGCGGCTTCCTGTTCTAAGGGTGCGTAAGTATAGAAATCCACAATTTCGTTTATCTTTTTTTCTAAATAATTCAGGTGTGCTTCCTTCGCGAAGTGTCTCAGCAAAGTATGTTTGCCCTTCAAAGTCATCCTCTTCTAAATTATAGTTTCCTTGAAAGGCTAGCCTGAGGGCCGGTTCGACTGACTCTACATCCGTACTGCTCGCAGGAGGCCCGCTTATAAGAGCTCCTTTACATCTATCCCACCACTCAATGTGATTTCCAAAATATATTTTCTGGTCTACACTTAATCCGATAACTGTAACTTCTATTTTAATCTGGACCGGAGTATCGTTTGCCAAATATTCTCCCGCATAAAAATCGTGTTCATCTATTACAGGACTTCGTGAAAGACGATCTGGTCCCATAACCAAATCAATAGCCTCAAATAGAGTGGATTTTCCTGAGTTGTTATCGCCGACAAACACTGCATTTTTGCTTACTAAAATAGACGCATTTTTGATCCCTCGAAAATTTGAAACATCAATTTTACATATGTTCACAACTGCATCCCCCTCTACAAACAACTTTGAATTTTAACAAGGCACTTTGCTTTTTAACTGCAAAAAATTAACTCAGCAATCAGCTTTTCCTCATCTCCCGATACACCACATCGGCCAATGCGCTCATTATGGCATTGTACTTGTGCTGATCCTCAAAGAGCGAGGTATAGGTATCCTGCGATTCCAGATAGCTGTCCTGAGCCGCTGCTCCGAAGGCCTTAGGGAAAATGCTTTCCACAAAAATCTGCGGATCTGAGGTCTGCGCCATCTTGGTCAGCTTCTTATCGGCCATCAGACGGCTGCGCAGAGCCGTCAGCAGCACTTTGTCTCCCTCGGTGAATTCACCCTTGTACTTTTCGTTGATCTTGGCGATGATCTCATCCAGCGGCGACTTTGTGTCCAGACCCATTGCACCCTTTTGCTTGGCCGGTTCGTACACACCCTTCACCTGTTCCAGCTCAATGCTTCCGGCGAAGGTCTTTTGCAGCTTGTAGTATTCCAGCTTCAACTTACCCTCAAGGTCCACCATATCCGTGGTTTCCGCAGGCAGCAAATTGATCAGATAACAACAGAATACATATTCCTTGTGCAGTTCCTTATCGAACATCCGCAGGATCTGCGAAATATAGCCGTACCACTTAATGAGATTGCGCACCTGACGGCGGAACTGATACCGCTCGTTGGGCGTTTTTTGATTATAACGGTCTGCTACAGGCTTCAATACACTGGTCATTCGCCCCATCGCCCGGGCATCCTGCCGGCCTGTGCTGAAATACTCCTTGGCAAAAGCCTCAATATCTGCATCGTTATAGACCGCAAAGCCCCGCAGCTCCTTCTGCGTCTGATAGATCAGGTCAGCGTTGACCTCCTGCGAAAGCGAGGTTTCTTGATAGAACGGCTGAAACGCCTCCAGAATGTCCTCTTTCTTGTTGGCGAAATCGAGAACAAAGGTGTCCACCTTGCCGGTGCAGGTGCGATTCAATCTGGACAGCGTCTGCACCGCTTTGACGCCCTTCAGCTTCTTGTCCACGATCATCGTGTGCAGCAGCGGCTCGTCAAAACCGGTCTGGTACTTCTCGGCAACGATCAGCACATTGAAATGGTCGTGGAACTCCGCCTTGGTCTGCGTTTCGGCGATGTGCGTCCCATCCGCACGAACATTCAATTTCGGCTCGGTATACTCCTCATCACCGTCCTGCACAGCACCCGAAAAGGCCACCAGCACCTGCACATCGTTGTACTTCTGCTCCTCTATGTAGCGTTTGACCTCGTGGTAGTAGCGCACTGCCGCAAGGCGGGACGAGGTAATGACCATCATTTTGCCCCTGCCGCCGATCTTGTTTCGGGTGGTTTCCCGGAAGGTCTCCACGATGATCTGCGACTTCTGTGAAATGTTATACGGATGCAGCTCCTGATATTTGCGGATCACCTTAGCTGCACGGCTGGCGGGCACATCCGGATTATCTTCCGAGGTTTTGACGATTTTGAAGCAGGTGTCATAGGTCATATAGTTCTGGAGCACATCCAGAATAAAGCCCTCCTCAATGGCCTGCCGCATACTGTAAATGTGGAACGGATGAAAGCTGCCGTCCTCATATTCCGTGCCGAACAATTCCAGCGTCTTGTCCTTGGGCGTTGCGGTAAAGGCAAAGAAGGACAGGTTCTTATGCCGCCCCTGAACGGTCATTTCCCGCATCAGGCGGTCGTCCGGGTCCAGTTCTTCTTCGGCCTTGCCCTCGATCTCAGCGTATTCCCGCAGAGCGTCCTCGGTATCCGCAAGGGCGGCTTTCAGTTTCAGAGCCGAGCTGCCGGTTTGGGAAGAATGGGCCTCGTCTACGATAATCGCAAAGTTCCGTCCCGCTACTTTATCCACTTCCTGATAGATGACCGGGAACTTCTGCAAGGTAGTGACGATAATGCGCACGCCGCCGTTGATGGCGTCCCGCAGGTCCTTGGAGGTCTTATCTTCCCCGATGGTCTCAATAGCGCCGAGGGTGTGGTCAAAGCCGGAAATGGTCTCCTGCAGCTGCGCATCCAGCACGGTGCGATCGGTAACGACGACCACGCTGGAGAACACCGGCTTGTTCTCCTCATTGAACAGCGAGGCCAGCCGGTAAGCCGTCCACGCAATGGAATTGGACTTGCCGCTTCCGGCGCTGTGCTGGATCAGGTAATTATGCCCGGCTCCGTTCTGCCTGACATCGGCCAGCAGCTTGCGCACCACATCCAGCTGATGATAGCGCGGAAAAATCAGCGTTTTGCCGTCCTTCGGGTTCATAAACTTCTGGACAATGTCCATCATACTGTCCTTCTGAAAGACATTCTCCCACAGATACGCTGTTGGGTAACCGTTTGGGTTTGCCGGATTGCCCTTGCCGCCGTCGTTTCCGGCTCCGTTGGAGCCCTGGTTAAAGGGCAGGAAATAGGTGTTCTTTCCGGCGAGCTTTGTGGTCATCCACACCTCGGTGTGATCCACGCAGAAATAGGCCAGAATGCGCTTGTTGAACTGGAAGCACAATTCCCGCGGGTCACGGTCATACATCCACTGCCGCTTGGCATCGTCCACCGTTTGTCCGGTGTACTGGTTTTTTAATTCAAAAGCGAATACCGGGATGCCGTTGAGCACCAGCACCATATCCACGCTCTTTTTCGTGTCGGCAGAGAAGTACCACTGGCGATAGCACTCGATGGTGTTTGCCGCCCACTGGGCAGCCGCCGCCTGATTCAGGGCAGACTCCGGCTTAAAATAGCACACCCGAAAACGCAGTCCACGGTGCTTGAAGCCGTGGCGCAGGACAGAGAGCAGTCCCTCCGTCTCGCAAGCCGTGTTGAACGCTGTGCAGAACTTCCGCACCGGGTCCACCTGATTGGCGTTTTCAAATCGCGCCCACTCCTTGGGCTGGGTGCGCTGGACAAAGTCGATCAGGGTATTCACATAGAGCCCCTGTTTTGCGTCATAGGTGTCTGCGCCCTTGGTATATCCGCCCGCCGGGGAGAGAAAGAAGGATTCTATATCCGCTTCAAAGCGTTTTTCGCTTGCATCAGTTACCATTGTCTCTGTCCCCTAACTTTCTGCTCAAATTTTCCTTTGATCGACTCACACACAACATCTATGCTATCACAAAACAGCGTTTCCTTTGCTATTCCGAACAACGCCAGTTCTTTTAAGATTTTTTCCTTTACGCTACCGGCAACAAGGATTCTACCTGCAATAAAATCCGCATCCTTCTCGATTTTATCAATATACGAATAAAAGCTCATTTGGTCGTGTTCGATGTGATTCGGAAACAGGATATACCTGCCTTGCTGCGCCTGTTGACGCATTTCCTTGACAGGCGCGTAGATAAAATACGGGGTTTTGCAGCATTTCTCGATCCACCTGCCGCCTTCATCATCTGTCTTATGGCAAATTTCGTTCGTCTGCGTTTGCTCGAGAAAATATGGCTGTCGTTTCACTGCGCCATAGAACAAGCTTAATTTCAAGAATGTAGCTCGGGCAAATCGGTAGCTGTCTGCAATAGCGTTGACGATTGGATAATTGGCCACATCCAACTCGTTTGTCTTAAATACAATAACTTCGCCATCCGCTCCTGCATTTCCGGCGCAAGCAAAATACAAAGCGACCAAAGCATTTTCCGTAATGTCTAAAAGGCGGGTTGGGATTCCGTGGTGCTGTAAAAGCGCCAATAGTTCGATTGGGGAAAGCGAATCATTAAAGACATTCGGGAGCTTATATTTCGCCATTTCAATCATATTGCGTTCTTCGAAGAAAATCGAAATATCGCAGGCAATTTTCTGCTTTCTGGCTATTGACGGAAGCAAATCATACGCTTTGTTTGACTGGCCTCTAAAAAGCAGCGTCTCGTTATTCGGACCACCATCACGGATAAGAGAGTTGTCCAGTTCTGTGATCTGCTGAACAAATTCAGCAACGCTCGAAACTGTCGTCACAGCGGATGCGCCTCCTTTTTGCCCGTCACATACTCATAAATCAGGGATTTCTTGTAGTTTTCGATTTCGGTAAGGTATTGCTGTTTCTTTGCAACCAAAGCATCAATGCCAGCGCATTTCGTATTCAATGCTTCAACAATCTCTGCTTGTTCCTCAACAGATGGAAGCGGAATTGTAAATGCTAACACCTTGCTTGAACTGGTACAAGCCAAGTTTGTTGTTTTGATTGCTGTCACATCAAAATACGAGCGCCCGACATCAGACACGGTTAAATATTCCAAGAACTCTGGAAGTAATGTATCCTTGCTTGTCTGAACCGCAAAAATATGATTTTGGTGTAGGCAAGGCTCAATCTCACCATGCCAAACACAGCCACGGCCCAATTTATCCCGATCTCCGCCTTCAGTCATAAGCACATCGCCAGCACGCAACCTGTATTTTAAATCTTCATCTTGCGTTACCTCAATCGTTGTTAACACAGACAAGTCAACATATCCATCTTGTACATTCGCAACCCTTAAATAAGGCCGTTCAACAAGGCTGTCTGTTTTTTCGTACTTTTTCCCGAGCGTTATTCCAGACTTAATGGCTGCACAATGGCGCAGCTGCGTTTTCCGCCACTCCGCCGGAATGTCCCCTATCCATTCAATGCCGCTGTCCTTCATCGGCCTGTCGCCACGGACACCCTTGGTGACTGCCTGCGTAATGACCGCCTGTTTCAGCTTTTTGTATTCTTCAATGGACGCACGGGTCTTTTCCAATACAGCGTCGATCTCGGCGCACTCTGCATCCAAAAACGCCGCAATGCGCTCTTGCTCGGCAAGTGGTGGGACAACGATTGGCTTATTCTTTAATTCGCTATAACTTAAGATTTTTCGCAATCCTCTACCCATACTATGAAATGCTCGGCACGCATCATATGACTTTAATAAATAGCAAATGTACTCAGCATTTATATCGTCTCTAGGGGACAACGCAATATATGCAGAAGTAATAATTCCATTGCATTCAACTCGAGCAACTCGTTGCGTCACAAAATCAAATTCCAGATTTAGTCCGTTTATCATAATGGTATTGGGGTGCACAACCGTATACGCAGAATATGTCTCGTTAGTTTCGTCTTCGTCCCATTTTTGAGGCTTTGCAATAATTTTCCCCATCTTAAATTGTAATGCATTACTGTACGCATTAGCCGTATTTTTCTCTTTTATCTCTTGAAAATGAGACGCTATTCTATGAACTCCCCAAGCGGCAGGTATAGCCCCAACCCACTCAATCCCACTGTCTTTCATTTCACGCATTTGCCGTCAGCCCTCCTTATGGAACAGCGTGTTCAAACTGTCGGCAATCTCACGCTCCAGCTTTTGAATCCGCTCCACAATGTCGTCCACCGGCTCCGGCGGCTGATACTCGTAGAAATAGCGGGTCATCGGAATTTCATAGCCCACCTTGGTCTTGCTCTTGTCGATCCACGCATCCGGGGCGTAGGGCAGAACTTCACGGGCAAAATAAGCGTCAATATCCTGCACCAGCGGCACATTTTCGGTATCCCGCAGGGCGGTGTCCGCCACCGGCTTGCCCCGCTTCATCACGATCTCGCCGTTTTCGTCCCGCTGCGGACGCTCTACTACGATTTTGTTGTAGCCGAACTCCTCACTGCCGAAGATCTTGCTCTCGCAGTACACGCCGGACTTATCCCCATACACGGCGTTGTTCCGGTATTCGCCGTAGGCCTGCACGATCAGCTCCCGGCAATGGTCGCTGATGTCGTTGCGCTTGGTTCCGATGGCTTTGCGGCGCTGTTCATAGCAGTGGGACGCGTCAATGAGCTGCACCTTGCCGCAGCGGTAGGCGGGCTTGTCCTTGCACAGCACCCAAATATAGGTGGAGATGCCGGTGTTCATAAACTGGTCGGTGGAAAGCTGGACTATGGCGTCCAGCCAATCGTTTTCCAGAATATACTGGCGGATGTTGCTGGGGCCGCTCCCGGCATCACCGGCAAACAGCGGCGAGCCGTTCTGAATGATCGCCATTTTGCCGCCCGGCGCCAGCTTAGACAGGCCGTTGAGCACAAAAAGCTGCTGACCGTCGCTGATTTTCGGCAGACCGGGCGCAAAGCGCCCCAGCTCGCCCTTGGCGGCTTCGGCCTCCACCGCCTTCTGTTCTCGCTTCCAGTCGATGCCGAAGGGCGGATTGGAAATGCAGTACCGGAAGGTGAAGCCCGGAAACTGATCGTCGGAGAGCGTATCACCGAACCGCATATTATTGGGATCGCCGCCCCGGATCATCATATCCGCCTTTGCAATGGCGAAGGTGGAGGGGTTAAACTCCTGCCCGAAGCAGGTCACCTCCACATCGCTGTTCAGCTCGTGGATGCGCTCCTCCATACAGGAAAGCATCTGCGATGTGCCCATCGTCATGTCGTACACGGTCACATTGCCGTCATCCAGCTTGGCATCGCACAGCAGCAGGTCGGTCATCAGATAGATGATGTCCCGGCTGGTGAAGTGCGCTCCGGCCTCCTCGCCGAAGGACTCGGAGAAACGCTTGACGAGATCCTCAAAGATATAGCCGCAGTCCACGGCGCTGATTTTATCCGGACCGAGGTAGCCCTTGGGGGAGCTGAACTCCTTGATGACCAGATACAGGCTGTTGCACTCCACCATACGGCGAATGATGTTGTCAAAATCGAACTTGGCCAGCACATCCTGCACATTGCCGGAGAACCCGGCCAGATAGTCCCGGAAATTCGCTTCAATATTGTCCGGGTCGGCCAGCAGGCTCTCAAAAGTAAACCGGCTGGTGTTATAGAACTGATAGCCGGAGGCACGGGTCAGAAAGCCGTCGATAACCGCCAGCTTCTTAACCTTTTCATATTGCTCGATTACCGCATCGTGGGTGGGCAGCAGGCAGTCGTGAAACCGCTTGACCACCGTCATCGGCAGGATCACAAGGCCATATTCGTGGGGCTTGAACGGCCCACGAAGCACATCCGCCACATTCCAGATCATCGTGGCCTTTTCCTGTATATTTACGCCCACAGCGCTGCTTTTTTCGTTAACCATTGCTTTCTCTCCTCACCCTACTACCACTTCGACCTTTTTACCGCTGAAGGCCACGCCGTATTTATAAATCGTCCTGACCCCGGCGGTCGTCAGCTCGGTTTCGTATTTCTTGTCGTTGATCTGCTGCAAGGCCGTCTCGGACAGCTTTTTCAGCTTTTCGTCGCTGCAATTTTTCTCCGCTTTCAGCTCAATCAGGATGCCCGGAAGACCCTTTTGCGTGGGCTTCAGCTGAATGTCATAGCGCCCGTCGCCGGATTCCCGGTTGGAGGTCACGAAAGCGCCGCCCAGCAGGGCGCACAGTCCCAGCATAAAGCCGTGGTAGAAGTTCTCCCCGGCAGTATCGAAGGAGCTGACCGACTGGGTCAGCAGCGTTTGGATCTGCGCTTTCAGCCGTGCGTTATCGCCGGAGAAGATGGCCTCCTGAACGGAAATCGCCGTGGACGGCGGGATCAGATTCTCCAGCCGCTGCAAAATCTCCTTGTTATACACCAGAGAAATCTCCCGGTTGGGCAGGGAGACCTCGCACATAAAATCGCCGCTGAAGGAGGGCGTGGTTTTCAGCGCCTTCAGATAGCCGGTCACCAGCAGGAAGCTGTAAATGGTGGAGGGATTGCTCTTGATCTGCGGATAGATCACACCGGTGTCGATGAAGGTGGTGAAGGTCTCGCCGTTGACCAGGGAAGTCAGACGGTTATAAATCTCCTCGTCCGCCTGGGCAAGCACTTCCCCGATAATATCGTTGCTGCCGGTGGAGACCCAGAAGGGCCTCGGCTCGCACTCGTTGCTGAAGTAGTTGACCACCGACCACGGGTTGAAAATCTCCGTCTTGCCGAAGCGGTAGCCGTCGTACCACTGGCAAATCTCGTCATACTTATCGGCAGCGCCGTAGTATTCCGCCATCTCCATCACCTCGTCGGCGGTGAAGCCGAAGTAGGCGCTGTATTTGTTGTCCAGCACGGAGTTGATGGACAGGTTATTCATCCCGCTGAAGATGCTCTCCTTGGCCACCCGCAGAATGCCGGTGAGGAAGCCGAAGGACAGGTGCTGATTATCCTTGAACCCGCCGGAAAACAGGTTTCGCATAAACCGGATGACCTTGTCGTAATAGTCCTTCTGGTAGCCCTGCTGGATGGGGGTGTCATACTCGTCGATGATGATAATGGGCGCAACGGCATAGTGCTTGTGCAGCATAGAGGACAGATCCAGCAGTGCCGAAGCCAGCTCTACCTCGCTGACCTTGCCGTCTGCCAGCTTTGCATAGGTCTTTTTGCTGTACTCGTCGCACTTTTCACTGGTCAGCAGCTCTTTGTGCCGCCGGGTCTCCTTTGCAAAAATATCCCGGATGGCCGCAAAGGTCTCCTCCCAAGTATCAAACTTCACATCCTTGAAGGTCAGGAAGATCACAGGGTACTTGCCCTGATAATCCCGGTACTTCTGGCCGCAGGCCCAGATCTTCTTGTCCCGGAAGTAGACGGAGGTATCCTTGTCGCTCTTTTCAAAGTAAGTGCGCAGCATATCCATATTCAGCGTCTTGCCGAAGCGGCGGGGGCGAGTGAACAGCGTCACCATCGGACGCTCGTCGATAAAGTCCTTGATCATCATCGTCTTGTCAATATAGTAGTATTCCGACGAGGCAAGGCAGTAGTTGGACACGCCGATGGGCAGGGGCAGCTTCGGTGCGCGCTCCGTCTTGCGGAAAGCGCCCGTCTTGAGCCGCTGATCCGCCGGCTTCTGCGTATCAGCGGGGATCAGCCAACGATTGCCCTGCTTTTTCGCACCGGCGATTCTTCCATTCTTGCAGAGCGTCGCAACTCTCCGCTCCGTTATATTCCAGCGCACTGCTGCCTCTCTTACCGAAATCATTTCAGCCATAGGGGGATACCTCCACGCATAAAATCACAAGTACATTATACCCGAATAAAAGAACAATGTCAACAAAGTTCGGAACAATGCCATTGTAAAACAGCATTGTTCTTTTTCTGTATATAAAATAAGCGGAGGTCATCGACCCCCGCTTGCTCGTTACCCATATACAATTTCCTGCATCACGATCTCGTTCGCTCGGTTTCGGATGCCGTTCATCTTCCGCACCCACGCCATCGGGTCATCGGCTTTCAAGGCCTCCGTCACGCCCTCGGTGTCTGCGTATTGTTCTACCAGCCGAAGAAAGAGTTCCTGCGCCTGCTCCTCGATGTCCGCAAGGTGGCCGCCCAGTGTCCCGGCGGTCAGCAGGTTATAATACAGCACCCGGTGGTGCGCCTTCAGAAAAGCTCGCCGCCGCTGGCCGTAAACGCCGACGGGACGTTCTTCTTCTGGCGGTAAGCAAACATTGGGTAGGCAATAGTCGCCCTGCCTTGTGTAAGTGCCGCCCAGCTGCTCAAATAGCGATTTCATATGTGATCCTCCCATTCAAAATTTCCCCGGCAGGCCTGTAATGCAAAATGCACCCGCCTTTCGGTTACAGTCTACCAAAACCGAAAGGCAGGTGCGAGTGTGCGAATTTCTGAATCGCACATTATTTCTTCATCTTTCTACTGAATTCATTCAGCGTCTGAATATGCCAAAGACTTTTACGGGTGATGGATCGAAAGGTCAGGGAGCAGAAGAAATCCACAAGAAAGATTTTCGGGATGCAGAACTTCAGCCCCTTCTGGAAGGCTTTCAGTGACCCCCGGCTGCACCAGTTGTGGACGGTGGTCAGGGTGTAGCCGGTCAGGGCCACCACATCCTTTACCGTGACCACATCCGGGTATTTGCGCAGCAGCTTTTCATAG
>OHAU01003265.1_pt1 | contig 13370 bp, 20 predicted proteins | sample 1577181 | NCBI WGS metagenome assembly OHAU01 (sample SAMEA3541472, study PRJEB24748) | human gut metagenome | biome: human gut; feature: human-associated habitat; material: faeces | place: China | collected 2012
ATATGAAATATAAAGTGATGTATACAGCAGGAGCAAAGAAAGATCTGCGAAATATTTTCAGATATATTTCAGAGGAACTGTTAGCTCCAGAGAACGCTGCCGGACAGACAGACCGAATTATGGCTGCTATTCGAAAGCTGGACACCATGCCGAATAGAAAAGGCGAAGGAAATCAGCGTGCATCTGTTGTGACAGATACACAAAAAGAAGCGATAAATTTGGGAAGAGAGATATCCAGAAATCAGAGAGGAGAATTATTTATCCATGGTGTAGATGGAAAAATTAGAGCACGTGATTCTCATGGGAATGATCCGTATCCACCAAGAGGGTAGGGAATGAAAGAAAAATGATTAAGATGCTGTTTGCGGAGAAAGTAAGTTTTCTGTAAGCAGCATTTTTAGATAACTTTACTATTGCGGTAGATTACGGTCAAAGTGACGGAGATGCTAAGTATTATAAGATGGCGGAATGTCATAAGCTTGTTAAAATTCATCAGTTAGGGCAAATGTTTCTTGCCAAAGCGTAATATTCAATATGCATAGATGTCACTTATCAATATATGATTTTTCTAAGCGTATAGGAATAAGTAAATTTGGATTGACAGAAAATATAGAAAAGCGTATTATAATAGCAAGAGGTGGGATTTCCCACGTAAATACTTGCATAGGAGGTGTTGGTAATGGAAGCAATGAAAGATTATGTTGCCCATCTGGATAACAAAAAAAGAATTACGCTCAGAGGAGCTGCTTATCAGTATTACAATGTAAAAGAATATGGAAATGGCTGCATTATTCTGGAACCTCGGGAACTGGCAGTGCCAGAGAGCATTTCAGCCAGAACCCTGGCAGATATGGATCGTGCAGTAAGTAACTTTAAAAGAGGAGATGTTTCTCCGGCTATTGACCTGTCAGATTTTTAAAAGGAACAAAGAATGAACTTTAATATACGAATGGGAATCCCTGAAATGCAGGAACTTTGGCTAGATCTGCAGGAGAAATATCGTTCTGGGAATATAAAAAAGAAGGAAGAACAGTTGTATAAAAAATGGGGAAAGGCTTTAAAGCTGTTATCGGCAGATCCAGGGTATCCAAGTCTTCAAACCCATGAGATAGAGCCATTGTCCAGACGTTATGGAATGAAAGTGTGGCAATCATATCTGGAAAATAAAACCAGTGGCGCAATGAGAATGTACTGGGTTTATGGACCAGACCAGAAAGATATTACAATTATCGGATTGGAGCCACATCCGGAAGATAAGAAAAATGGCGCATATGACCGAATTTCACTGTCGGATTTGTCGAAAAAATCTTATTGCATAAGCAGTGGTAGTAAGATTATAATAAATGTAAAGGAAACAAAAGATAAGCTATGGAGCTATAGATTATAACAAGTGAATGAAACATTGGATAATTTGAAAGGAGGAATTGTCGATGGGAGCAACAGCAACAGTGAGAAAATCAGATTTTATAGATGCAATGGAAGAAAATCAGAAAGATGTTCGTAAGATGGTAATGGACAGTTACCACGATATTGAAAAAGGCAAAGGCAGAGATTATAAAGAGTTTTTTGCAGAATTAGAAAGCAGGTATAGGAATGCGAATGTATAAAGTTCTGATTCTTCCTCTGGCAGAGGAAGATATCATGAATAATACGGATTATATTGCGTTCGAAAAAAAGGCACCTGAAACAGCGTTAGAATTGGCAATGGGTTTTCGTAACACCATTGCCAAAATTGAATTTATGCCTAAACAGCATGAATTAGATGAAGATGAAGAATTGGCAGCGCGAGAAATCCGAAAGTGTTATTATAAAAATTATAAGATTTATTTCTTTATAGATGAAAGAAGTAGTACGGTATATGTGCTGAGAGTTTTACATATGTTGGTAAATGCAAAACCGTTATTGCTGAATATGAGGTTGTGATTTTGTACCAATCATGTACCAATTTTGTACCAATCCATTAGAAATATCGTAGAAATACAAAGAGCTACATGGACTGAGAGAATCTAAAAAGTATAGAAAAACAGGCATTTGTAGGATATAGCAAGGATATATAAAGAGATGTTCTGACAATCCCGACAATGAAGTCCTTAGATGGTGTAAATAAGAAAAATGATGTAAATAATACAGCTTCTGAAGCACCTGAAAAAAATGTAAAAACTGAGTCTGAAAAGATTGATTTCTCTAATGTGAAGATTGAGCCAATCTTTGAAGAAATGGTAGATTTCGATACATTTGCAAAATCTGATTTCCGTGCAGTTAAGATTTTAGCTTGTGAAGCAGTACCGAAGTCAAAGAAGCTTCTGAAGTTTACATTAGATGACGGAGAACGCAAAGACCGTGTGATTTTAAGCGGTATTCACGACTATTACGAGCCGGAAGAACTGGTTGGAAAGACAGCAATCGCTATCGTAAATCTGCCACCGAGAAAGATGATGTAAAGATGTACCGTTTTACAAAATAGACGGGATGTACTTCATTTGATAAAAAACTAAAAAAACAGCGATTTACATCAAACTTACATCAATTGATGCAGAAATCGGTGCAAGCAAGAAAAAATCGCATAATTAGCAGAATGAATGGGCAGTCCTGAAATCGGGATTGCCCATTTTAAAACAAACAGGAAAAAAGGAGAAATAAACATGGCAAAGAAAGAAGAAAGATTTGAAGTTACATTTAGAGACGGAAGTCAGCTTAAGGATGAAGGAGTTCGCCAAATCCTTGTAGATAAGGAGACTGGGGTTAACTATCTTTGTTGGAAATCTGGATATGGAGCGGCTATTACACCTCTTCTGGATTCAGAAGGAAAAGTCATAGTGACAAAGTAAAAATCGCATTTGTTCATTTGTAAAGTAATTGTACACAATGGGGCTGTCCTGAAAACGTAGTTCAGCGATAACCTATGGTTATTGCTATAAGCCTCTATGCAGAAAGTTTGTCAGGGAATTGTGTTTATTTTTTGAAATGAAATATATTGCCTATTTTATTCCTGGAAATACCAAAAAAATGAGAATATAAGCACAAAGAAATATAATATAAATACATTTTATTTTTTATATTCAAAAAGTAAAATATATTTAACAAAATATTTTGGAGGTGTGAAACATGGCAAAATTTTTAAGTATGGTCAGTCCGGATGATGTTGAAACTCAAATATTAGATTGGGGACAATTTCAATGGCTAAATGAACCAAGAGTAACAGGAGCACAGAAGCAAATCCTTGGATTAGGACGTATAAAACCAGGAAAAGGACACACACGGCATAATCATGAAGATAGTGAAGAGTTCATTTATTTTCTTGAGGGAAAAGCCAACCAGACTATTGAAAATGAAGATGGCGTACAGGAAAAAGAATTAGGCCCCGGAGAAATGGTTTATATTCCTCAGGGAGCATATCATTCAACCATTAATGTGGGAGATGGAGATCTTGTATTCTTATGTTGTTATCTGAATGCCGGTTCAGAGCTTGCAATCGCTAAAGATGCAATAGAGATTTTACCTCCTAAGAATAACTGGAAAAAAGAAGAATAGTATGGATAGTAAAAAAGGGTAGGATTGTTGGAAAATCAACAGACTATCCTTTTTGACTATGCTTTTGTCAGAATTATTGATTCTTATAATTGAAATCAGGGAATTGAATGGATATAATAAAAAATAAAAAATGCGTGAGTCAAGAGAGAACAAGATATGGATAGAGAATATATTTTACGACTATTACATGCACAAGTAAATATTAATGGACATATTGTTGGAGCTGCTGTCGGGTCTGGAATGACTGCCAAATATGCAGTGATGGGTGGGTCTGATTTTGTGATGGCACTCAGTGCCGGTAAATATCGAGTCATGGGAAGAAGTTCTTATGCGAGCTATTTTTGTTATGGAAATAGTAATCAGACAGTGATGGAGCTTGGTACCAGGGAATTACTTCCGGTGATTCAAGAGGTTCCGGTGTTATTTGGTTTGTTTGCATCAGATCCGGAGATCCATTTATATGAATACTTGAAAATGATTAAAGAAAATGGTTTTTCGGGAATTGTAAATTATCCGACAATGTCTTTGATTGATGGAAAGTTTCGAATTGCGTTGGAAGAAGAGGGAAATACATATCAGAAGGAAGTAGAAGCAATCCGTCTGGCACATTATTATGATTTGTTTACGGTTGCATTTGTGACGAATGCAGAAGAGTCTGAACTGATGATAGAAGCCGGAGCGGACGTTATTTGTGCACATTTGGGATTAACAAAGGGTGGTTATCTTGGGGCCAAAAATGTTCTTTCTATTCAAGATGGAAAGAAATTGACTGATGAGATATTTGAGGTCTGTATGAAGAAAAATCCGGATGCTTTGCGCATGATCTATGCAGGACCGGCCAGCACTCCGATTGATATGCAGTATATGTATCAGAATACTGCATGTCAGGGATATATTGGAGGTTCAACCTTTGAAAGAATTCCCGTGGAGCGGGCAATTTACAATACGACAAAGGCTTTTAAAAGTTACGGCAGTCTGGATGAAAACGATCCAATGATGAAGATGATCAATGGAAACTGGAATCCCGGAGATTATACGGAATTTGTAAAAAAATATATCGAAGAACATTATATGAATGAAATAAAGTTAGCAGATCTTGCGTTAGTCGCACACGTTACTCCTTCGTATCTTAGTACAAAATTTAAAAAAGAAACAGGAATTTCTTTTACAGAATATCTGGTGAGACACCGGATACGGAAGGCGAAGAAATTAATAAAATCTGGAAATAGTTCGTTTAAAGAAGTGGCCGATGCAGTTGGGTATCATGACTATGTACAGTTTAGTAAGATGTTTAAAAAATACGCAGGTGTTGCTCCCAGTATTTATAGACAAGCTAGTTTTAAAACAGAATGAATAATATAAACACAAGAATACTTAATAAATAAAATAGAAAGTAATAATATAAACACAATAATAAGAAAGATAAACACATTTACTGTGTAATCAATAAGAGGTAGAATCTAAGCATAGACAAGAGGTTCTACCTCTTAATTGTATTCACTGGCCGGTGGAAAATGTAAAAGATGGAGGGAGTGGACAGATGAGCAAAACAATAGCAATTGCCGGTACCTTTGATACAAAAGGAAAAGAATTTTTGTATGTAAAAGGTCTGGCAGAAGAATTAGGAATTACTCCATATATGATACACACAGGCGTATTTGCACCAGCCTTTGAAGTAGATGTGACGAACATGGAAGTTGCAGAGGCAGCGGGATATGATATTGAAGATATTGTGAAAAAGAAAGACCGTGCATTGGCAACAGAAGCTCTGTCAAAAGGAATGGAGATTTTAATTCCGAGATTGTATCAGGAAGGTAAATTTGATGGAATCATTTCATTTGGTGGATCAGGGGGAACTTCTCTGGTTACACCGGCAATGCGTGCGTTGCCAATTGGTGTCCCAAAGGTCATGGTTTCCACGATGGCATCTGGAAATGTTTCGCAGTATGTGGGAACGAGTGATATCATTATGATTCCGTCAATCGTAGATGTAGCGGGACTCAATAAAGTATCAAAAACGATCTTCCGTAATGCGATTTTAACAATTGCAGGAATGATCGGCATGAAAGAAAAATTAGGGGATGAAAAAGAAGACAATAAGCCGATGGTGGCAGCTACAATGTTTGGCGTGACAACACCTTGTGTGGATCGGGCAAAAGCTTATTTAGAAGAAAGTGGATATGAAGTTTTAGTATTTCATGCGACGGGAACCGGTGGAAAAACAATGGAAACATTGATAAGTGCGGGATTTTTCCAGGGAGTTCTGGATTTGACAACGACAGAATGGTGTGATGAGCTTGTTGGAGGTGTGCTCTCAGCAGGAAGTACAAGATGTGAAGCTGCAATCAAATGTAAAATACCACAAGTAGTTTCTGTAGGTGCCTGCGATATGGTAAATTTTGGACCAATGGATACAATTCCTGAACAGTTTTCATCGAGAAATCTGTACAAACACAATCCAACGGTTACATTGATGCGTACAACTGTACCGGAAAATCAGAAAATAGGTGCGATGCTGGCATCCAAATGGAATCAGACAGAAACAGATATGGCAATTTTACTTCCAGAAAAGGGTGTTTCCATGATCGATGCAGAAGGACAGCCGTTTGATGGAGTGGAAGAAAGAAAAGCATTATTCGATGCAATTGAAAATGGAATCGATAATGGACATGTAGAGATTATAAAATTGGACTGTAATATCAATGATAAATTGTTTGCAGAGACTGCAGCCCAGAAGCTGATTGATTTAATGGAAAAGAAATAAAATCATAAATATAAACAGGAGGATTTGATATGTTAAGAAAAACCAGAAGTGAAATTATGGACGATTTTAAGGCACAGGTAGCACAGGGTAAGATTTTAGTAGGTGTAGGTGCCGGAACAGGAATCACTGCAAAGTGTAGTGAAAAGGCGGATGTAGATATGTTAATCATCTATAACTCAGGCAGATTTAGAATGGCAGGACGTGGTTCTTTGTCAGGACTCTTATCCTATGGTGATGCAAATGCGATCGTTCAGGAGATGGGACAGGAAGTATTACCGATTGTAAAGAAGACACCAGTTCTTGCAGGAGTATGCGGTACAGATCCGTTCCGTGTAATGGATATTTTCTTAAAACAGTTAAGAGATCAGGGATTTAATGGAGTACAGAATTTCCCTACCGTAGGATTGATCGATGGTAAATTCCGTGCAAATCTTGAAGAGACCGGTATGGGATATGGATTAGAAGTAGATATGATCCGTGAAGCCCATAAATTAGATCTGCTTACATGCCCTTATGTATTTGATCCGGATCAGGCAAAAGCGATGGCAGAGGCAGGCGCGGATATCCTGGTTGCCCATATGGGACTTACTACAAAAGGAACGATCGGTGCAGAGACAGCGGTTACCTTAGATGATTGTTGCGTAAAGATCCGTGAGATTATCAAAGCGGGACGTGAAGTGAATCCGGATATTATGGTTATCTGCCATGGTGGACCGATCGCGGATCCGGAAGATGCAGCTTATGTGATTAAGAATGTACCGGAAATCGATGGATTCTTTGGAGCATCTTCTATTGAAAGACTTGCTTCAGAACGTGGAATGACTGCACAGGCAGCTGCATTCAAAGCAATTGAAAAATAGATATTCTGAAAATGAACAATAAAAAATATTAATAGAAGTGAGGGGCTATCGGGAAATAGATAGTTCTAAAACAGGGAGTGCATGACTCACAACGAGTCATACACTCCCTAAAATTTATCTGAAAAAAGAAAAAAAGATGGCTAACGACAACCATCTTTCTCTCCGTTACATGTTATAATGTAACTATGCTAACAACTAATTATTATAACGATTTTTTTGAGTTAGGGCAACAGAAAATTAACTTTAGTTTCTTCGAATTGAGTTTACCTGACGACGATCCAGTCTATACCCTTAAAAAAGTGATGGAGGAATTAGATTTTTCTGGGAACTTTTTATTGACGGTACAAAGATCGAGGCGAATGCGAACCGTTATACTTTTGTATGGCGCGGAAGCATCAATTACCATCTTGCAGGCCTCCTGGATTCTATCGACCAGCTTTTTGAAAAATATAATGCTTTTTTGCAGGAAAATGATTATGGGGCAAAGTATGGGCTGGGAAATGCACAGATGTTTGTGATCGAAGGAATGGACAAGGTCCGGGAAGTGATCGAAAAGAACAGAAAACGAAAGCTTGTAAAACATAAAAAGCTCTCCAATAACCGTATTATAGAGATCGATAACTGTTCTCCGCTTGAGATACGGAAACTTCAGGACAATCTCACGATGATCGCAGTCAGCGAAGGGATCAGATTCGTTTACGGAAAGGGGAAAAGAAAATCTGTGCTCCAGCAGCTGCATGAGGAACTGGAACAATGCGGAAAACGACTGATGGAATATAAAGAATGTTTTGAGATCATGGGAAAAATTTTATCGTACATGGATATGTAAGCAGCGACCGCACCGATTATAATACCCTGATCCCGGTCCTTGAAAAACATAAGAATGCTTTCGGGCGTATTCTGGAAGAAGTAACTGCAGACAGCGGGTACTGCAGTGAAAAAAATCTGCTTTATTTAAAACAGAATGAAATATCCAGTTATATAAAGCTGCAGGATCACGAGAAGCGAAAAACACGCGCTTATTCAGAAGATATCAGTAAATATTACAACATGAGGACAGGGATCTTTGAAGATGAACAGTTCTATATCTGCCATGACGGACGTGAACTGCGGCATCTCAGGACAGAGACCAAAGAGCAGGATGGATATACACAGATCTTTGAGGTATATGGCTGCGCAGACTGCAGCGGATGTGAACACAAAGCCCGCTGTCTGTATAAGTATGATGCGGAGAAAGATGCCGAAAAGAACAAAGTCATGAAGATCAATGAACAATGGGAGGAACTGAAAGAAAGATCCCATGCCAATATCCAGAGCGAACGGGGAATCCTGAAACGCCAGACACGTTCCATTCAGACGGAAGGACATTTTGGAGATATCAAGGAAAATGAGAACTTCCGGCGTTTTAATTACCGCTCATCAGATAAGGTATATAAAGAATTCATGCTGTATGCCATTGGAAGAAATATAAATAAATATCATCGTTTTTTATACGAAAAACTGAGAAAATTTGAGGGAAAAACTGCCTAGAAAAAAATGCGGCCGTAAAAATCCAAACAAGGATTTTTTGCGGCCAAAAATAGAAAGTATTTATCAAAGTAAAAATATCCTGAACAAGTTGCAGAGCCAGAAAGCTCTGTAACTGTCAGGATATTTTTGTTTGGTATTGTCAGCTCTAAAAAACGTTATTTACCGACAGCCACATTGTAAATGGCGGTTTCTTGTTAAAAACTCGAAAATCGTTATAATGAGTTTACCAAATAATAAGGAGAACTCAAAAATGAATTTAGGAGAAAAAATCAAAGAATGCAGAAAGCAGGCAGGTTTTTCACAGGAGCAGCTTGCTGAAAGACTAAATGTATCAAGACGAGCAATTACAAAATGGGAAACTAATAAAGGTATAGCTTGTGCCGGTTCGATTGGAACCATGCAATGATTATGGGTAAAGAGTTTGCTGGAAAAGTAACTCCCAGGCGGGTATGGGATAGCATTACACTTTGGACATTTCAATCTAAATTTCTGAATAAGGAACGTAAATTGATGACCATGCTCAGTTGTCCGAAATGCGGGATACTCAAGCAGGGTGTTCCCGAGGATATAGACAAATATGCGGATGAAATTTTAGATAAAATGTGACTTAAATGCTATAAGCATAGAAACACAGATATTCAAGCATTTGCTTTAGGGCTTCGATGGGAAGACACACATTTTGTACAAGGCTTTGTGAAAGAGAAACGAACTTGAAAATAATCCAGTCGATCATGGGGCATAAGGATATTCAGACCACTATGGATATCTATGCAGAAGCGACAGAGGAGAAAAAACAGGAAACATTTGAAGGCAAAATCACAATGAAAGAAGCACAGAGCCTTATTGATAGTTACTATGAAGAAGGACCAGTGCATTTGTCTGATGATGAGCGTACCGAAGAAGCAGATAAGGTTTCGTCCCGTATTGTTGAAATTCTTTCTGAAACAGCGTTCTCATTTTCTCCGAATGAGTATATTGCCATCCACCGTAAACTATTTCAGGGGATTTATAAACACGCCGGAAAGATTCGAGATTACAACATCACAAAGAAAGAATTCGAGTGCGTCAAAACTTCTTTCAAATTTAGTATAGGCGGATATTATTGAACCGGTATCCGGATACGGAAAAGGAAAATGAGGAACATGGATTAGAGTAATATGAGTCCGCTTTGCGAAAAGTAATCAGGGAAACGGAGGACAATTCTATGACAGATAACACAAATAAAGGCTTTTGGGAAAGAATGGCAAGAATATATACTGCATTTATGTCAAAAAACGATATCGCTTATGGGCAAATCTGCAAACTGTCAGAACAGTATATAGACAGTGAGAAGTCTGTCTTGGAATTGGCTTGCGGAACGGGACAGATTACCTTTTTAATGGCAGGAAAATCCGGCTCGTGGGAAGCAACAGATTACTCGGAAAATATGATAAAAGAAGCTAAAAAACGCAATCAAGGCGAACACAAATGCGAACAGCTCCGATTTTGTGTGCAGGACGCAACGAATTTGACTTATGAAGATGAAAAATTTAATGTTGTCGTGATTGCAAATGCTTTACATATTATGCCACAGCCAGAGAAAGCATTAAAAGAAATTCACAGAGTTTTGAAAAAAGACGGAATTTTGTTTGCTCCTACCTTTGTTTATGAAAGGGGCTATCCCAAATTGCCGATATGGCTTATGGAAAAAGCCGGGTTTAAAACCTATCATAAATGGCAAAGCGAAGAACTGAAAGAATATGTCGGTAGCGAAGGCTTTCAGGTTGTTGGAGCGGCATTGATAAAGGGCAAACCACTTTCGGAATATGTATTGGTTGGGAAAAAGGAGTGATAACGTGAGAATATTGATTATTGGTGCAGGTGTGCTCGGTTCAAATTTGGCACACTCTATGCGAAAAGGAAATGACATAACCATTCTTGCAAGAGGTATAACCTACCAAAATTTAAAAAGCGGTGGACTTGTAATCAAACATAAGTTTGGAAAGAAAACAATAGACTATTTTACTGTTATAGACAAGCTTCAAACAGACGATATTTATGATGCCATTTTTGTTGTATCCAGATTTTCATCTTTAGACAGCATTGTTCCAATGATAAAACGCAACAAAAGCAAAAATATCGTGTTTGTAGGTAACAATATGACCGTTGAGAAATATGAAAATTTGGAGAATAAAAATGTATTGTTTGCATTTTTTAGTGCGGCAGGCAAAAAGTACGACGGCTACATAAATTCTATCTGCCTAAATAAAATTGAAATCGGAAGGACAGACGGCAAGGATGTTAGTGATAAATTTATAACTTCTATATTTGCAGGTACGAAAATAAAAGTGACGATAGATAATAAAATGAATGATTATCTGAAAACACACGCTTGTGCTGTTCTTCCGCTTGTGTTTGCAAGCTATAGAGCAAATGGTAATTTAAAGTTGCTGAAAAAAGATAAAGCGTATTCGTTAGACATTATGGATGCTATCATCGAAGGTTATGATGTGCTGAAAAAAGCAGGCTATGAAATATTGCCCAAAGGGGAATACGAAACCTGTGTAAATAAAAAGAAATGCTGTGCTTGGATGTACAGATTTATGTTTTCTAATTTTATTGGTAAGCTGTGCATATCTGATCACGCAATGAGTGCAAGGGAAGAGTTTATGATGTTGGAAAGTGAATTTGAAAAGTTGAAGAATGAAACCGGAATTGAAACCGAAGCGTATGATAAGCTGAAAGTGGATTTTTTGCATTATACGAGGTAAAGGAGAACACATATGAAGTACCACATTGAAAAGAACACCGTTCAGGAAACATTGATTATTCCACTTTACGGAAGAAAGAAATGCACAGAAAAATTCCCTCAGCTTTTTAAAGATGAAACGGCTGTACGCTTAATCGAACAAATCGATTATGATTTTTCGGAAGTTGAGAAAAAGGGCGACAGTACGATGCAGGAATTCGGCTTTTTGGAGATTGCTATACGCCAAAACGATTTAGCGTATGAAGTTAAGGAATACTTAAAAAGTCATCCAAACGCCGCAGTTGTAAATATGGGATGCGGTTTGGATAACACGGGAAGAAATTGCGATAACGATTCTTGCCGAATTTATAATATAGATTTCCCCGATGTTATAGAAGTCAGAAATTCTCTGCTACCTGCCGGAGAGCGTGAAAAAAATATTGCCGCCGACTTGAAAGATACCTCTTGGTTTAATGAAATTCAAGCCGACGGCGGAGTGATTTTCTTCGCTTCGGGAGTATTTTATTATTTCCTTACAGAAGATGTAAAAGCGTTGTTTTTGGCAATGGCTGAGCATTTTGCACAAGGTCGTATTGTATTTGACACCTGCGGCAAGACAGGTGCCAAGATGATATCAAAGACATGGCTCAAACAAGCAGAAATTAAAGATGTAAACGCATATTTTTCCGTTGGAGATGCTCAAAAGGAAATTGCCCATTGGTCAGACAAATTTGAGGTGTCAAGTAGGGGATATATGCTCGGTTATCAAAGTCTGAATGTGCCGTCGGTCAAAAGAATACATCGCATATTGGCAAAAGTCGGCGACAATATGATGAAAATGAAGATTGTTAGAATTGATTTCAAATAATACGGCGGAATGATTTTATGTTTAGACCGATGAGAAGAATAAAACAACAGGTGTCCGATGACGAGTACAAAAAAGGCTTGACAAGTGGATATAACACTGTTATGCTAATAGCAATATAACAGTGTTACATTGGGGTGCAAAAATGGCAAATGAAGAGTCTACAACATTACAAAACATATTGGCGGCAGGTAAAGAGGAGTTTCTTGAAAAAGGTTTTAAATCTGCTTCGCTTCGCAATATCGTCAAAACGGCAGGAGTTACGACAGGTGCATTTTACGGTTATTTTTCCGGAAAGGAGGCACTTTTTGCCGCTCTTGTTGAAGAACATGCAACGGCTATAATGAACATATTTATGTCTGCTCAGGAAGATTTTGAAATGCTTGACGAAAAAGAAAAGGCAAATCATATGGGCATTGAAAGCAGAAAGAGCATTAACTCTATAATTGATTATATTTACGAGCATTTTGACGAATTTAAATTGATTATTTGCAAAAGCGAAGGTACCTGTTATGAAAATTTTGTACATAATATGGTTGAAATAGAAGTAGCGGAAACTTTTGAATTTATAAAGATTTTAAAAAAGCAAGGCTATGATATCCCCGATATGGAAAAAGAAGTTTGCCATATGATTGCAAGCGGAATGTTTACCGGTGTATTAGAACTGATTGAGCACGATATGAAAAAAGAAAATGCAAAAAAATATGTGTCTACATTTTTGGATTTTTACATTGCAGGTTGGTCGAAAATTTTAGGGATTTAAAAGCCCTTTAATTTTTATATAGCGGTTAGTGTAGGCTAACTAAAAATAAATGATTTGGAGGAATCAAATTGAAAGAAAAAAAGGAATCAAGTTTTTCAAGACTGATGGGATTTGCGGAAATTTACAAAAGTTTTACTTATATTTCGCTTGTTCTCAGTGCCGTAAGCAGGGTTCTTGCGCTTTTTCCGTTCTATTACATATGGAAAATAATCAAAGAAGTGCTTGACGTTATGCCGAATTTTCAAAACGCAACGGGAATTGTTAAAAACGGTGTGTTTGCCGTTATATTTGCACTTTTATCTATGCTCATTTATATTGCAGCTTTGCTC
>OHAU01003267.1_pt1 | contig 13366 bp, 10 predicted proteins | sample 1577181 | NCBI WGS metagenome assembly OHAU01 (sample SAMEA3541472, study PRJEB24748) | human gut metagenome | biome: human gut; feature: human-associated habitat; material: faeces | place: China | collected 2012
CATCCAGGTTGGAGAGTGGCTCATCCATAAGGAATACCTTAGGATTACGAACGATCGCACGACCCATGGCAACACGCTGACGCTGTCCACCGGAAAGAGCCTTTGGCTTACGGTCTAAGAGACCTTCCAGATCCAGGATCTTGGCTGCTTCACGAACCTTTTGATCGATCTCAGCCTTTGGTAATTTACGAAGTTTCAGGCCGAATGCCATGTTGTCATATACGGTCATATGTGGATACAAAGCGTAGTTCTGGAATACCATTGCAATATCACGATCCTTTGGCTCTACGTCATTCATACGCTTGCCGTCGATCAAAAGATCACCGCTGGAAATATCCTCAAGACCTGCTACCATACGAAGGGTAGTAGACTTACCACATCCAGATGGTCCTACGAAAATGATAAATTCCTTGTCCTCGATATCAAGGTTGAAATCCTTAACCGCATGGAATCCATTTGGATATACTTTGTTGATGTTCTTTAATGAAATGCTTGCCATAATAAAAACCTCTCTTCAATACTAAAAATCTTCTGTCATTATTTTACGATGAACTCATCGATGGCTGCCAAAACAGCATCCAGATTGTCATCCTTCTGGATATTCAGTGTCAGGTTCTTGGAAAGATCCAAACTGAAGATACCCATGATAGACTTTGCATCAATCACATAACGATCGCATACCAGATCGAAATCATTGTCAAAAGATGTGATTGCACTGACAAAGCGCTTTACCTTGTCAATAGAATTGATATTAACAGTAACTGAAGTCATACGAAATCTCCTTTCTGATTGGTATAAGCACTATTCGCCAACTCATGAACTTATTATAGGAAATCCCCTCCCACCTGTCATCGTTAAACTAACCAAAATAAACAAGGGATGTTCGTCACTTTAACTTGGTTGACGAAGTGCTTGCACAAACGTTAAAATATCTATAAAAATACAGAGGATTTTGAACGAGGAGAGATCATGACAAGCGCAGAAAATATCGAGGAATTATTAGACCAGATACAAAATCAGACAGGCATCCGTTTTTCCATTACGGATAGCCAGATCGATGATGAAGAATTGCTCATCACCTTAAAAAATATGCTCCGTGCCGGGCACAGCAGTACATCCAAGGAGGGCTTTTTGCGCGGACTTTTGCTGGGTCTTTTATCTGATCAGGAGATCGCCGAGGGGATCCACCGCTTTCATCTGGAAAAGAACGGCTACTTTTTCCCGGTCCTCATGGAGACCAGACAACCGATCTCATCCATGGAGCAGTCTATCTTTGCCCAGTTCTTCTCCTCCGGTGCGGATACTCTGATCCAAACCGATGAATGTCATATAGCGCTCATCCGCCAGTTACCGCAGGAATCCTCCCAGGAGACACTGCGCCAGATGCTCTTTGATATGCAGGGCACTCTGGAGGCAGAAGCCATGGTCTCCCTGCATTTTGCCTATGACCGTATCGCCACATCCTTAGACCAGTTGCCGGGTATTTTTCTCAATATCTCCTCCGCTATGGAGATCGGCAATATTTTCTCCGATACGGAGCACATCCACTGGGCGCAGGATCTGGGGCTTGGCAAACTGGTCTATCAACTGCCGGTCGAGACCTGTGAAGAATATCTGCACGATCATTTCCACGGGCTCCACCTGACGGATATTGATGATGAGACCCTGCACACCATCCATACCTTTCTGGACTCGGGTCTTAGCATTGCAGAGTGCGCCAGAAATCTCTATCTCCACCGCAATACCCTGATCTACCGCCTGGACAAGATCGAGCAATTGACCGGGCTGGATATCCGCAAGTTTGATGATGCCGTCATCTGTAAAATGGCGCTCATGATCTCCACCTATCTCATACATAAGAGCGATCAGTAAACATATAGTTAAAAAATCCCGGACAAGGCAAAGAACCTGTCCGAGATTTCTATAGTTTCTATGTAATTTTTTATACGGTTCTTCTGGCACCGTCGCCGATGTCTACCACATAAAATTCTGCATCAATACCGGTCTTTTCCTTATATCCGGCACCAACTTTTTCCATAAAGGCGTCTACCGCATCATTCTTGACAATGCTGACGGTACAGCCACCAAAGCCACCTCCGGTGATACGGGATCCAACCACACCGTCGATAGACCATGCCAGATCTACCAAGATATCGATCTCCTCGCAGGATACCTTGTAATCATCGCGCAGAGATACATGGGATGCATTCATAAGTTTGCCGAACTTTTCTACGTCGTTATCTTTTAAAGCAGCAACTGCCTCAATGGTACGCTGGTTCTCTGCAACCGCATGGCGGGCACGCTTTTTACATTCTTCATCAGTGATAACTTCCTTGTATTTTTCAAAGCCTTCGTTATCCAATTCGCCCAGACTCTGGATGTCAACGACCGTCTGTAACTGTGCCAAGGCTTCTGCACATTCCTCACGGCGCTTATTGTACTGTCCGTCCACCAGACTATGCTTTACCTTGCTGTTGGTAATGACGATCTTGGCATCCGGCAATGCGATCTTGGCATATTCATAGGAAAGGTCGCTCGTATCAAGGAAGATCGCACAATCCTTTTTGCCCATGGCAACGGCAAACTGATCCATGATACCGCAGTTACAACCATTGAAATTATTCTCAGAATACTGACCGATCAAAGCCAGATCTGTCATAGAAAGATCAGCAAATCCATAAAGATCACGCAGGATGGTTCCGGTTAATACCTCTAAGGATGCAGAAGAAGAAAGTCCGGATCCGTTTGGGATATTGCCCCAGATCGCCATATCAAAGCCTTGTGTCATCTTCTTGCCCTTGCCGTCAAATGCCCAGACAACGCCCAGCGGATAGTTTGCCCAACTGTAACTTTTCTGGTAACTAAGGTCTGACAAAGATACTTCCACAACCTCGCAATCCTCCAGATTTGCTGAGAAGAAGTGGATCTTATCGTCCTCTCTCTTTCTTGCTACACCATAAGTACCGATGGTAAGGGCACATGGAAAAACGTGACCTCCATTATAGTCTGTATGCTCTCCGATCAGATTTACACGTCCCGGTGCAAAATACTCGCGGATATCTCCACCGTCTCCGTAGATCTCTACAAATTTTGCTCGCAAATCCTTTGCGTCCATGCCTTTTTCTCCTTCCATTTGCTTTTATTTCATATGCTTATATATGTACCTTGTCCGGTGAGATCCGCTGCATTGCTTCCAGCAGATCCTCTCCGGCTCAAACAAGACCTTGATCTCATTTCCCATATCCGGATCCCGGATGATCATCGTATAATAAGTCACCGCCGGGTCATGGGAAAGACAATCGTAAGTCTTCATATTTCGTCCGATGTATGGCTGTACCGGCTCTGTCTTGGAACGGGCAACCACAACCAGGTCCTTCATCTCGCAGGAGATCAACTCCTGTCGCTTGGTCTTACGTTTGATCTTGGTGATCTCCAAAATACCATTGGTATAGGTATAGTCAAAATCTATCTTGGTATTCTGCGTCACAAAATAGCAGGCGATGATCATAACGATCAAGGGAATACCAAACACCCTGTAATCTACAAAAACAAAATTGAGTGCCATAAAGATCGTGATCATGATCATAAGCACATTGTAGATCTTGGTAACCGCCGGTGCCTTTCTATGGACAGATTTTTCTATATATACATCCTGGTAGATCACTTTTTATCCCTCCGTAAGATAATAGTCTCGTAAGGTGATATTTTACCACTCCGACTACCCAAAAGCAACTCGCCCTCGCCAAGTTCCACATGTTGATTCATGGCAGAAAAGTTCTGCAGGATCACATAATCGCATCCTTCCTTGCTGCGCGTTGTCACTTCCACGCCCTCCGGGATGTAGTTAAACGGCTTGCACACGCGGGAAAGTTCCACGATACGCTTGTAGAGATCGTCGTAGCATGACTGCTCCACATCCGCCCCAATATAGTAGCCATAGCCCATGCCATAAGGCTGGAAAGTCACAGCCGGCTGTCCCTGGTAAAAATCCGTGCCATAGGTCATCAGCACACGCGCGCTGGTCACATCGATCAACTGGCACAGATACTTGCTCTCGTATGAGATCTGGTTTGCAAAAATACTGCGGTCCTCCGGCACCAGTTGATTGGTCTCTCCATCATACAAGCCGTCGATCTCGGTCTGGCGCAGTCCAAGCAAATCTGTAAGTCCTGCCGGTGTTGCTCCCAGATAGCAGCGGTCGGTCGCATCCACAATGCCGGAATGATAAGTCGTAATGAAGATACCTCCCTGTGCCACAAAATCACGGACTCTTTCAGCAAAGCCCTCGCGGAACATATATGCCATTGGTGCCGCTAAGATCTTGTATCCCTTAAAGGCATGATCCATATTGATCACATCTACATTTAAGCCAAGTTTGCGGAAAGCATAATAGGACTTTTGCACGGCTTCTACATAGTGGAGCCCCTTGTTTCTAGGTCCCTGTGCATCTTCCATTGCCCAGCGGTTCTCAATATCATAGATCACGGCTACATCCGCATGGGTGGTCGATCCGACCAGTTCGCGGATGGCTCCCAATTCCCACCTTGGTCACTTCTTTAAAGACGCGGGTATCCCTGCCGCCATAGTGATCGATCACAGCACCATGGAACTTCTCAGATGCTCCCCGGCTCTGGCGGATCTGGAAATAAAGCACACTGTCAGATCCATGCGCGATCGCCTGCATGGATTGCGCATCCAGCATGCCCGGTCTTTTCAGTTTGCTGACCGACTGCCAGTTGGTGCTGGACGGGCAGGATTCCATCATCAGGTATGGCTGATTCTTCAAAGAACGCATGAAATCATGCCAAAATCCATTGTCCGTAGCGGTCAGGATCTCCGATTCTTTGTGCCAGGTCGGATAGGTGTCCCAGGACACTACATCGATCAGTTTTGCCAGTTGGTGATAGTTGAGACCATAAAAATCATGCATCATATTGATGGTGGTAGGAATATCCGATCCCGCATCACGGATCGCCTTGATCTCCTCCGCAATAAAATCTCCGGTCTGTTCGCTGACAAAGCGCTTCCAGTCCAGATTTAAGCCGTGTAACATGGTCTCGCCCAGTGGAGACGGACTCTCCACCTGGTCAAAAGACTGGTAAGTGTGACTCCAAAAAGTCGTACTCCATGCCTGATTGAGTGCCTCCACAGTCTTATATTTGTCCTTTACCCAGTTACGAAAAGCCTCCTGACAGAGTGGGCAATGGCACTCCCCGCCATACTCATTGGAAATATGCCAGAGAATGACCTGCTTTCTTTTGCCATAGCGCTTTGCCAGTTCCATATTGATGGCACGCACTTTCTGACGATAGATCGGGGAGGTATAACAGTGATTGTGGCGATAGCCGTAATGAGCACGCTCACGCCTCTCATTCACACGGAGCACCTCTGGGTATTTCTCTGCCATCCACTGTGGTCTGGCACCGGATGGCGTTGCCAAAATGACCGATATGCCAGCCTGATCCAGACGATCCATGATGGTATCCAGCCAGCCAAAGTTGTATTTTCCTTCTTCCGGCTCTAAGGTCGACCAGGAGAACACTCCCAGCGTTACCGTATTGATATGCGCCTCCTGCATCATGGCGATATCTTCTTCCAAGATATCCGGTCGGTCTAACCACTGCTCCGGATTGTAATCTCCTCCGTATAAAACCTTGTCCAAGTCCATAAATTCCTCCTTCTCCCAAAAGACAAATGCTCCCACCTTCGTGAGAGCATTTGCTGAAAACTCTCTTTTCTATATGCCTCGGAAAGAGAATGTCAATGTTAATTTTTTGCTGTTGTCGATCAGATATTCCGGATGCGTCAATGCGCCCCAGGTATCGTCTCCCGCAATACCCATCTGCTCCAAGCCGACACGGATAAAGGTGTAATGTACCAGTGGAAGTTCTGTCGCATGCAGGGCATTGTCCAACTCATGCGGCGAGTACGGCAGGGCTGAAAAATGTAACTTATCGCCCCGGAATAAAAGTCCTCTGCCTTTTTCGTCTGTCACCTTTGCATAGCGGACACCGACTTTGTTGCCACATTCCTGCGGAACCAGATATTTTGCCATATTGTCAGCCACTTTATTGCTATAAAGTCCCAATTTTGCATGGCACTTGTCGACATAGGTCTCTTCCGGTCCCAAGCCGTACCATGTCAGATTGTCATAATCTGCATCCATGGTAAAGAGCATGCTGTACTCCGGCAACTCGCCAACTTCAGCGGATGGATCCATAGTCATTGCAACCTTGACCTCGCCGTCACCATAGACACTGTATGCCACCTGACAATCCATCTGTGGTTTGACCGGCAAATGGTAGGTATAGGTGATGGTCACATGATTCTCTGCCTCATCAATCGTGCAGTCGGTTGCTGCACGTCCGTGTTCATATTTAAAGGAAGAATACATACTTGCAATCTTCCACTGTCCTGCCCGAAATGGCAGGAGATTTGCTACATCATTATCAGTCAGGGCACGCCAGAAGTTTGGCTTTGGAATGGACTTGAACAACTCTACGCCACCATAACGGTAGGAAACAAGTCCTCCGTGTAAGATAGAGAATAAAACTTCAAAATCCTGTCCCTTAACACCAACATTATGCCAGCCTCTTGTCACCTGATATGGTCTGTCGGACGGTACTGCCTCCGGCATATGCCCGAGCACTTCCTGTCCGTATGCCACCTCATGTCCTCTCTTTGCCCAAGGGGTATCCTCGCGCAATACAAAGGATAAGGTCAATACATATTCGCCGTCTGTCGGAACCGAAACGTCCAATTCGATCTTCTTCTTTCCCAATGGCTCTACATCAATGGTCATGACCTGCTGATCCACAAACTGCCCCTCTTTTTCCAGCGTCACGATCGCATCATATACATTCGTGTTGGTAAAGAGATTTTTGTTGTGGATGGTCGCGATCCGGTCATGGATCTCGATCGCCATCGGCTGATAGTTATACTTGACTTCCTGCATCTTTGGCGATGGATCTCTGTCCTTGCCATAGCAGATGCCGTTGCCACTGAAATTGTAATCACACGGGCGCTCGCCAAAGTCACCGCCGTATGCCTGAAATTCATTGCCATAGCGGTCTTTCTTTGTCAGCGACTGGTCGATATAGTCCCAGATAAATCCCCCTTGGAAAAGAGGCTCCTCTTCCATAAGATCTGTATATTTGTGCATCGCACCACAGGAATTGCCCATAGCGTGTGTATATTCGCAAAGAATATACGGCTTGTCACGATGCTTCTTTAAATACTCCCGAATTTCTGCTGCCGGTGTGTACATGGAACTTACCATGTCCGTTGTCTCCGGATAACGCGGATCCCACCAGACACCTTCATAATGTACCAGTCTGGTGTCGTCCCATTTGTGGAAGGACTTGCTCATTTCTAAGATATCCTTGCCACCGAAGGACTCATTACCACAAGACCAGATCACAACAGACGGATGATTTTTGTCGCGCTCGAACATACTTCTGGCACGATCTAAGATCAACTCCTGATATTCCGGTCTGTCGCCCGGTACAACAAAATCTCTGTCAACCAGTCCCATCTGGTGTGCATTCCATGTTCCATGCGTTTCCAGATTGGTCTCGTCGATCACATACAATCCATATTCATCACAAAGACGATACAATGCGCTTTGATTTGGATAGTGGCAGGTACGGACTGCATTGATATTGTGCTGCTTCATGGTGATGATATCTTTTAAGATGATATCCTCCGTGATGGCTCTGCCACGGTCTGCACTGAATTCATGACGGTTGACACCGTAAAATGCGATACGTTTGCCGTTGATATGCATCATACGGTTCTTCATTTCAAACTTGCGGAAACCTACCCGTTCTTTTACCACTTCCTCTAAAACTCCTGCCGGATCTGTGACACGGAGGGTCAGATCATACAGATAAGGATCCTCTGCACTCCAAAGAGACGGGCTCTTAACTGGCATTTCCATGTGGTTGGATCCCCTGGTAAGGTCCCCCGTCATGACCATTTCTACCTCATCATCTGACAGGCAGATCTCTGCCTTGCCATCTGCGGTAGCCTCTAAATCTAATTGTAAGACAGCATCCTTGTACTCATTGTCAAGGACAGTTTTTAACTTCATATCGCGAATATGAACTTTTGGTATCGTATAGAGATAAACATCCCTATAAATACCGGAGAATCGGAAGAAATCCTGATCCTCACACCAAGAACCTGCCGTCCACTTGTAGACCTGTACGGCTAATTTGTTGGTGCCCTTTGTAAGATACTGTGTCAGTTCAAATTCAGATGGTGTGAAAGAATCTTCACTGTATCCAACATAATGGCCGTTCAGCCACAATGCCATACCACTTTCTACACCTTGGAAAGAAATATATACCGGACCATTCTCCATGCTCTTCGGCACTTCAAAATATTTGACATATGACCCTACTGGATTGAATTCCTCCGGAATCTCTCCCGGCAGAACTGCCTGTCTTCCATCCCATGGATACTGGGTGTTGGCATATTGCGGTGTGTCATATCCTTCCATCTGAATATGTGCCGGCACTCGGATATCATCCCAAGTCCTGCAATCGTAGTCCTCTTTCTCAAAGCCTACGATCGCAGATGAGATGTTTTTTGCATAGGAGAATTTCCAGATACCGTTTAATGATTCCCTGAAATCAGAGCATCCTGCCAGGGCACTTTCCTCACTGCGATAATATGCATGATCGGAATGTGCCGGCAAACGATTTTCCATAAAGATTTCAGGATTTTTTATGATACTATATCGAAATTCTGCCATATTCATTACCTTCACTTAACTTTAATCAAACATCATAGCAAGTATGACTTGCCAAACTTATTTTACAGAACCTGTGATACCTTCTGCGAACTGCTTCTGCAATACGAAGAAGATGATCATGGTTGGGATGGAGCAGAACAATACGCCCATCATAAGCATTCCATAATCTACTGTGTATCCACTTGCCAGGTTGGCGATCAACATTGGCATGGTCTGTGCTCTGGTATCAGCCATAACAACCTTTGGCCAAAGATAAGCGTTCCATGCGTTCATGAAGGTGATAACCGCTGCTGCTGCATAGGTTGACTTCATGACCGGCATATACATGCGGAAGTAGATCTGAAACTCTGACAATCCGTCCAGTCGCGCTGCCTCCATGATATCAATCGGGAAGTTACGTGAGTTCTGGCGGAACATCATAATCAAAAACGGTGTGGAAATACTTGGTAAGATAAATGCCCATACCGTATTCAAAAGTCCTGCAGATGAGATCATCTTAAAGAGTGGGATCATGGTTGCCACCTGTGGGATCATCATTGCAAGAAGCAGGATAGAAAATACTTTATCCTTACCTTTGTCGTGGTACAATTCAAAACCAAATCCTGCCAAAGAGCAGATAAAAAGTGCTACGACTGTCTGTACGATCGCATAAAGGAAAGAGTTTCCAAGTGCTCCCCACAGATCTGTCTGGGATGTCAGATTTTGGAAGTTCTCTAAGGCATAAGAGCCAAAAGTGATCTTACCTCTTGCAACATCGACAGAACGGTTGGTTGCTGCTGCGATCATCCAGTATAACGGGAATACCGAAATAAAGGATACGATAATCAGAAAAATATAAGTTGGTATCAATCTACGCTGGATAGCGGAAGAGTTCTTTTTATTAGTCACGATTATCACCTACTTTCATACTGATTGCAGATAGGATAGCAACCAAAATAAAGATGAAGAAGGACATTGCTGATGCATATCCAAACTTACCAACACCCTGGCCAAATGCATTGTTGTAAATGTAATGTGACATGGTCATGGTTGAATATGCAGGTCCACCCTGTGTCAAGTTTACAGATTCATCAAACAACTGTAAGGTACCATTGATTGACATGATAACAGTCATAACGATGGTCGGCATCAAAAGCGGAACTGTGATCTTCCAGAAAGTCTTCCATCCGTTGGCACCGTCAATCTTGGCTGCCTCGTATACGGAATATTCGATATTCTGAAGTCCTGCCAGATAGAATACCATGTTGTAACCCGTCCATCTCCAGATCAGTGCGATAATGATGATGGCTCTTGCACTTCCGGTATTTCCAAGGAAGTTGTAGTTGGTCTCAAGGATACCAAGATTGACAAAGATCGTGTTGATCAGTCCATCTAATGCAAAGAGTGATTTGAAGATCAATGCATAAGATACGAGTGATGTCGCACATGGTAAGAATACCATGGTACGGAAAAGTCCACGACATTTGAGGTCTCGGTTGTTCAGTAACTGTGCTAAAAGAATTGCCAGAACTAACATGACCGGCACTTCGATCGCCAGATAAAGGAATGTATTACCTACAGAACGAAGGAATGTCCTGTCGGCAAACATACGTGTGTAGTTGTAAAATATAGGATCCGCCATCTTTTGGTTGACACCGGTTCCTGTTGTAAATGATGTAATGAAAGCCTGAACCATCGGCCAAAAACTAAAGACTGCGATCATGATCGCTGCAGGCGCCAAGAAGAACCAGCCTGCTCTTTGTTGTTTACCCTGTATGTTCAAACTCTTATGCTGCTTGCTCAAGTTAAGCCCCCCTTTTCGATTTCATTGAGGTTTCTTTATGGAAAACGGGGAGTCGGAAGATCCGATTCCCCGCTTTTTTAAATATAATGTATGGAATTACTCTTCCATTGCAAAGTCGATATCATCCTGTGTCTGCTGAATTGCATCCTTAACAGATGTTCCATTGTGGATGTTTGTGATTGCTGCTGACAACTTCTCACGAAGTGTGTAGTGGTAATCACTCTGCTCAACAGTCTTAACGTTTGCTCCCATTTCTACGATCTTAGCGTAGATTGGCTGATCGTTGAAGTAAGCAACGCCTTCCTGGTAAACATCAGACTTACCAGCTGAGATACATGTTGTGATAACACCACCGTTACGAAGTGCATTGTCGTATGTATCGATTGCGCCTTCACCACCACCAAAGGTGTATGCTAAGAAGTCTTTTGCAAGATCAACCTTGTCACCCTTGCAGTTTGCTGTGATGTAAAGTGAAGAACCACCGTTAGAAGCATATCCTTCTTCGCCGCTCAGTGTAGGCATAGAAGTGATCTCCCACTTACCAGAGTTCTCATCAACCTTCTCAATGGTAGGAATGATCCAGTTACCATTCATAACACCTGCAACCTTATCCTTCTGGATATCGTTGGTGTAACCATCCCAGTCGTTCTCAAGAAGTAATACGTTCTTTTCCTGCATTCTCTCGATCACGTCTAAGATCTTCTCTAATGTCTCATTGCCAACTAAGTTAGCCTTGCCATCCTTGAACTGTGAAACGCCTTCTGCCTGAAGCATCATGTAAGGAAGGTCATTTCCACTACCGTCCATTGAAAGAAGATACTTGCCTGTCTTGTTGTAAACCTGCTCACCGATCTCGATGAATTTGTCCCATGTGATTCCGGTAACATCATCTAATGTGTAGCCACATTCCTGTAAAAGATCAACTCTGTATGCAAATACGACTGTACCGTTATCTACAGGAACACCATAGTGCTTGCCATCGATGGTAGAGAATGATAATTTCTCTGATCCGAAATCGCTCCAATCGATGTCTGCGTCATCTACATCCTGCCATGCATCCGGGTAGTTTGCCTGATACTGCTGAATGTAATGATCCTGGAATAATACGATATCCGGTAAGTTGCTGTAGTCTCCAGCCTCTGCTGCTGTTGTGACTGCATTCTCAATATCCTTTGACTGAGACTGCTCGATGATCTCGATCTTGGCATCCGGATTCTTTTCCTTGTATGCCTCTGCTGCTGCCTCGATTGCCGGGATGTTGAAACTTGCATCCCATGCTGCAACGGTCAATGTGTTCTCATCATCTGAGGTGTACATTGCTGCTGCACTGCTGTCATCTGAACTTGAGTCATCTGACGTTGCATCACTGCTTCCCTTACTTCCACATCCTACGAATGTAGACATTGCCAGTACCCCAACCAGCAATAAAGAAACGACTTTCTTCTTCATTAAAAATCCTCCTTTAAACATCGCTTATTTGGAAATCCGTGTGAGTGAATGTCTTTGAGATTTCCTTTGCTTGAATATAAATCTATTATACCTAGCCATTTGATTATTTGTGATTAAAAACGCGCCTCTTTTTTGCAAAATCAACCATTCAGAAACGATTTTCACATTTCTCGTTTCCCTCTTTGAACAATTTGCAGGAACTTTACTCCCAAATTTTGAACATATTGCACAAAATAAGAAAAAGCCGGGAAGTCATGCTTCCCAGCCCTTTAATGCACTGATCTGATAATTTTTCAGAATACCCTCTTGATAATTTTCTTTATGCTTCCATTGGTTTGGACTATAGCCCGTCAAACGCTTAAAGTTGCGGTTGAAGGTCGACTGGGTCTGGTAGCCCACGCGAAAACTAACTTCCTCCATGGAAATGTCCTGCCTTGCCATCAGCCCGCACGCCTTATCTACGCGCACCAGATTCACATAATCCAACGGCTTCATATGCATGGCATCCTCAAAGACACGGCGGAAATGGCTCTCGCTCAGTCCGCTCGCCTCGGCAATATCCTCCACACGCACCTGCTCCATGTAATGCGTATTTACATATTCTAAGGCATCGCGGATGTATTCGTTGACACGATGCGTATGCATGGAACGGTCGCGCTCCTCTGCAAGCCGCATCATTTCGACCACGAGGGCATAGAGATAACCGCGCACGCTCTCCTCATAATAGATGGTCTTATCCCGGTATTCCCGGATGATATTTAGGATCAGGCGTGCCATGATGCCGTGATTTTGCTCGCTTTTCATCGTACCCCGCCGGTTAATGACACTAAGCACACGATCTTCTAACAAGGCATCCAGATGCATTTCCGTCCTTACAAAGCGGTCAATATCCACAAAAAGATACTCCCACTTACAGATATGCCCCGGTGAACTGTTGGTCGTATGGGGGATATTGGCAGGAATGATAGTAAACTGCTTGCCCGAAGAATGATAGGTCCTGTCCTCAATGATCAGTTCCCCGTCCCCATGATAGCAATAGCCGATCTCCATATAATTATGAAAATGAAGCATATCCCGAATGCCTACGCCGTACTCCTGCTCCCAGCCTTTTCCGAGCAGGGGAAGTACATAGGTGTCTGCCGGGATCTCATAGTAGCGGTACTCCATCCGCTTTTTCTTCTTTGCCATGTCCGTCCCTCTATTTCAATTTGGAATATTTCTTCACATAGGTGTTGCGCTGTAAGGCTGCATCCAAAAGTCCCAGATGCGCGTACTCTCCCTGTCTGCGCCCATAGGCATATGCCAGACAATTTTTCTCCAAGACCATAGCGACCGCTTCTGCTTCTTCCGGATCCGATGCCAGACAGAGCGCGCCG
>OHAU01003269.1_pt1 | contig 13365 bp, 8 predicted proteins | sample 1577181 | NCBI WGS metagenome assembly OHAU01 (sample SAMEA3541472, study PRJEB24748) | human gut metagenome | biome: human gut; feature: human-associated habitat; material: faeces | place: China | collected 2012
CATGGGGGGATTGGCCGCTGTGGCCGCGTTCTTCCCGGCGGGGAATGTATTCGTATTCCACCTTACCGGTGGAGATCACCTGGCGCAGGGACTCGATCACCGCGGCCTCGGCCCGGCGGGCGGTGCTTGGCGGACAGACATATCAGAGCGTGTATACAAACGAGCGGATGATGCGGGAAAGTTCTGCCGTCTGGAAGCGGATCCAGACGGTGCTTCGGCGTGCCCTGAGGGACAGTCGTGTGGAAGTGGAAGATATCGATGCCGTGATTCTGGCAGGCGGTTCCGGAAAGATGCCGCTGGTACAGTCTTACATGGAGCAGCTTTTTGATCAGACACCTCTGGTAACTGGTTTCAGTGATCAGCTGATTGCCCGGGGACTTGGACTGGTGTGCGGTGTCATGGAGCGTAAGGATGAAGTGAGGGATTATATTCTGACGGATATCTGTCCTTTTACGCTCGGTACCGGAGTGAATAACGAGACAGATCCAAAACATCCATATATGAGTGCTATTATTGAACGAAATACGATTCTTCCCTGTTCGAGAATACAGCGTTTTTCTACTGCTTCGGATTATCAGAAAGAAGTGAAAATTGAAATCCTGCAGGGGGAAGAACCATATGCGGAGGATAATGTGCAGCTTGGGCTGATCACAACCATGGTTCCGAAGAAAAAGCGTGGACAGGAATCTGTGGATGTTCGTTTTACCTATGATATTAATGGTATTCTGGAGGTAGAAGTAACGGTTGTATCCACAGGGAAGAGTGTGACAAAAGTGCTGTCTCAGAACATGGATGAAAAAGAGATTGCCAAACGGATGAAGCAGCTTGAAAAACTGAAAGTACATCCAAAAGATATGACAGAGAATCAACTGATTCTGGAGCGTTTGCAGGCACTTTATGAAGAAGCGTTACCTGAAACCAGAGACAGGTTGATGTATCATATCCGGAATTTTGAAAGTACTTTGGCAGAACAGGATCCGCGCAGGATTCGGAAATATCGGGAATTTTTAGAACATATGATTGCGTCATTGGAGCATTATGATCCATTTGAGGGAAAACTGGATTTCCCTGAGTGGAGCGATGATGACGATGGCGAAACGTAATCTGTTTTAGATAAACGAATTGGAATCGTCAGACCAGAGATAGAAAGCGTCAATTACGATAAACAGATCAGAAAGAACAAGAAAACACAGACACTTTTGGAGGAGACAGTCAGATGTATGAATCAGAAGCGTATGAGATTTTACATATCAAACGGGGAAGTTCACAGGAGGAGATAAAGGAAGCCTATGCAGCTTTATCCAAAAAGTATCACCCAGAGGAGCATCCGGATGAATTTCAGCAGATCCATGAGGCATATATGACGCTGCGCAGACGGAGCCGTGGACAGAGAAGTGAACGACGAAATCCGGAGCAGGAACCCAAAACGATGGAAGCAGAAGATGCATCTGTTGGAGAAGCAGCAGAGAAAGTAACACCCAAAAGCAATCATCAGGGTACATTTTCAGAGGAAGAATTAGAAGGTACAGAACAGAATACGAATACTTCAGAGAAAAGTACAGATAGCACAGAAGCAGAAGCGCAGGGTGAATATCAGGAAGTGACAGAAGATTATGGCATAGAAGATTATGCGGAGAAAAATGCAGAAAATCAGACTGTATGGGAATCTCAGAGTGAATCTGCACAGCAGGATCCTGCGCCACAGTATGATTTTGACGAAGTAATTGAGGAAAATGAGCGGAAGGATGAGCAACGCCTGATCCTGCTGATTCAGAAAGCTCTAGTTGAGATGGAAATGTTGCTAAAACCACCATATTGCCACAAATTAAAGCTGTTTCAACAGTTTTTCCAGAAACCGGAATATCAGACCGCATTAAAGCAACCGGCGTTTATGGCATATTTTGCAGATATGCTGACAGATAGTCATCTCAAACCAATGATCTATGATCATATTATTGAGTATTATCGTTTCCGTGGACTGAACCCGGCGGATATGTACGAGGAAGCGGCAAAACTCTATTATGTACTGGATGATAAACGTGGGATGAAGAAAAAGAGAGCTGGATTCTGGCAGGGGGTTCTGCCGGTGGCAGCAATCGCCGGTATCCGCGCAGGTACACGATCAGCAAAACCGGGAACCGGTGCAGGAAATTTGTTTGGATTTCTGTTTGTTGTAGTGATCGTGATTGCATTGATGTTTATTTTATATCGTCAGTTGTATAAGAATCATTCCGGACTGTTTGCACAGGCGATGGTTGCGTTATTGTTGATGATTTCTCAGTTTGTCATACTGATGGGAGATTTTTATGCTCCACTGATGGGATCAGATGGGGGAACGGTACTTGCAGTATTCCTTTTCCTGATGGGAATTATCTGGATCATCGGTGTCGGAATCGTTGCGATCATCAAAAAAATGAGCAGTTTCAGGAGAAAAAAATAAGAAAAATATATCGTTCATGTCGTAAAAATGTCATTTCATGCAAATGGCATTTTTTTTTGTACATTTTGTTGTAGAATAGTGACAGAATGTAATGCTTTTTGTAATATTTCTGAAATATTGCGGATAAAGTACGACAAGAGGAAGGAGAGCTTATGAAATATTTAAAAAAGATTATGGCAGTGGCGCTGGCAGTGGGAATGGTATTTTCCGGCAGTGTTGTAGACGGAAGGGCATCGTCCTACAGGGTAAATAATTACTTCGATGAAGCAGCGAATACAACAATTGATGAGCTGTTTTTCTATGATGAAGATGCATACGGAAAAAAACTTGGTGTAACATACGAAAAAACATCTACAGAGTTTGTAGTGTGGGCTCCGGTTGCAACAGATGTAAAAGTTAATATCTATACAACTGGAAGTAATGAAGATGAAAATGCATTTAAAGTAGGCACATATGTGTTGGAAAAACTGCTTAGAAATGGAAGATGGACCGGTGCATGGGAAATAACACTTGTAGGCAGATGGGATGACTATTATTATGACTATACAATTACAAATGCAAAAGATATTCGTTATGTGGATGTAAATGGAAACGTTAGTGGATCAACTTTTAATAAATATCAGACAGCAGATCCATATGGTGTTGCTGCCAGTGAAGACGGAAAGAGGTCTTATATTATAGATCCGTCTACCGTATCTCCGGATGGTTGGAGCAATGACAGACATGTGTATGTAGATACAGCAAAGGCAAACACGGTTTATAAAGTAAGTGTGAAGAATTTTTCCGCAGATCCGGCTTCCGGTACAACAGGCGGCGGAAAATACAGTGCATTTACAGAAACGGGTGCAACGGTAAACAGTGCGGGTGAACTGGTGTCCGGTATTGATTATCTAAAAGAACTGGGTGTTACAACCGTACAGCTTGCACCGTTTGCAGATTTTGCTTCCACTGACGAATACGGGGAGTATGATATTCAGAACTTTAATGTTCCGGAAAGTTCTTATGCTTCGAAAAAGTCAGACAGCAAGACTGTTATAAAAGAATGCAAAGAAATGATTCAGGCACTGCACAAAGCCGGTATTTCTGTTGTGATGGAAATGCCATATACGCATACGGTTTCTCCGAAAGATTCTGTATTGGAGAAAACAGTTCCGGGATATTTTTATAGAATGGTATGGCGAGATAGTGCAAATGGTTATACCTATTATACAACTACGGATTATGATAATGAATGTGCGACCGAGCGTGCGATGTATCGGAATTATATTGTGGATTCCATGGCATACTGGGCAAAAGAATATCATGTAGATGGATTTTCTATTGATCTGATCAGTAACGTTAATACAAGAAGGGATAGAAACAGCACAAGAGAAAACGACTGGTTATCAGAAATAAAAACAGGACTGGCGAAGAAAGATTCCAATCTGGTGATCTGGGGTGACGACTATCAAAAAGCCGATCGCCAGAACAAAACTTCTCTCTATGATACGATCATCAACAATATCGGTGGCAGTGATTATGGAGAAAGAAACGAAAAAGCAGTAAAAATTTATAAACAGACAGCAGCAATGAAATATGCAACACCGGGAACCTTATATATGGATGCCGGAGAAGAAATGTGTAACAGTGTCAATGGAACATCACTGAAAGACAGTAATCTGGTTGAATGGCAGGATTCCGCAGAATTTGCCGATGTAGTATCTTATTACAGAGGTCTGATGGATATTCGAAAAGCATTCTCACCGCTTGCCAGGAGTCAGGATATAGCTTCCAAAGAGGCATATGTATTGACAAATACAACAAAAGCTGCCGGTGAATGGAATAGCATGGCAGTATTAAATAACGAGACAGATGCTGCCAAACAGATTACTATTCCGAACGCAGATGCAGATTCTGAATGGGTAATTATTGCAAATGGCGAAAGTGCAGGTGTGGTATCTCTTGGAGAGATTTCCGGAGCTACTGTAAATGTACCGGCATATACCACAATGATCCTTGTAGATAAAGCAAGTTTTACAGGATCAGCTGTATCTACGACAAGAGGAAAAGTAGTTGTTCAGTATTTATTGAAAGACAGCAAGCAGCCATTACGTGAGGCAATTACACTTCAGGGTACACCGGGCACCGGTTATAAAGTACCTGCAAATATAAAGATTCCGTCCGGATATACACTTTTAAGCAAAGAAGGCAGTGAAAAAGGTAAGTATACAGCAGGAACCCAGACAGTCACTTATTATTACAGCACAATAGATGCGAATACTGTGGTAGACGGCATCAAAAATAATGGTACTTACTGTGAAAATGCAAAATTTAAAGTAACCTCTGCTGCTTATACTGAAGTGACAGTTGATGGCAAAAAACTGACCGCAGGTGAAGACGGTTACTATACTGTTTCAGCAGCAGATGGTGTACAGAAAATTGCGCTGTCAGACAAAGACGGATATAGTATTTATCTGACTATTACGGTAAATAAAAATCACACAACAGACAGCAGCGATTGTACAAAAGAATCTACCTGTTCTGTTTGTCATAAGACATTCCCGGCACAGGCAAGTCATAAGTTCGGTGATACGTGGTTAAAAGATGACACCTATCATTGGAAAGTTTGCGAAAATGAGGGATGTAAAGCAACAAGTACAAAGACAAAACACAGCGGAACAGACGATGGTGACTGTACGACAGCTGTAACCTGTAAAGATTGTGGTCAGATCATTACAGAAGCAAAAGCAGAGCATACCTATGGCGAGTGGCAGTCCAATGGTGACGGCACACATACACGCAAGTGTACCGCACAGGGTTGTACAAAAGAGGAAACCAAAAATTGTACCGGTGGAGAAGCAAGCTGTACAAAGAAAGCAGTTTGTACCGAATGCCAGAAAGAGTATGGTGATCTGAATCCGACAAATCACAGCGGAAGTGTTGAATGGGTACAGACAGAGACAACACATCAGGAAAAATATAACTGCTGTGGCGCAGAAGTTTCTGCAGCTGAGAATCATATTTGGGAAAATGGTCATTGCAGTACCTGTGGATATGGATGTAATCATACCGGAGGAACAGCGACCTGTACCGAGAAAGCAATTTGTATAATCTGTAAACTTCCGTATGGAGAAGTAGATGCGCATCATCATACCGGAATGGAAAACTGGGCACAGACAGCAACAACCCATGAGAAGAAATATGATTGCTGTGGCAAAGTGACAGTAGCAAAAGAAAATCACAAATGGAAAGATGGCGTTTGTGAGACCTGTGGATATGTATGTGTACATAGCGGCGGAGAGGCAACCTGTACCAGCGGAGCTATCTGTGAAAACTGTGGCAAGGAGTATACTGCAAAAGATCCTTCTAAACATAGTGGAAAAGTAGTATGGGTACAGACCGAATCAGATCACAGACAGGTATATGATTGCTGTGACGCACAGGTATCTGCAAGCGAAGCGCATGACTGGGAAGATGGTGCATGCAAAGTTTGTGATTATCAGTGTAAACATACCGGAGGAAGTGCGACCTGCGTGAAGAAAGCAGAGTGCGTGATCTGTGGTGAACAGTATGGTGTATACAATATGAGCGTTCATGAAGGTTTGAAATTTGTCGAAGCAAAAGCAGCTACCAAGACCGCAGAAGGAAATGTAGAATACTGGTATTGTGAAGACTGTGGTAAATATTATATCGAACAGAATGGTTTTGTGGAAGTTACGAAAGAACAGACGGTCGTTGCAAAACTGACAGACAAAAAGCAGGATAGTAATTCCGATGATAAGAAAAATCCTACACCTGCTACCGGAGACACAGATAACAACAAACCGACTGGATCCAACGGTAATGATACAAAGACTACACCGACAACGGATACAAAAGCGGCAAATAAGGCAGAAACTACAAAGAAGAAATCTCCAAAGACAGCAGATGATAATCGTATGCTGGTATGGTTTATTCTCTTTGCAGTGGGAGGAACCGCTGCAGGAGTGACTGTTTACGGTCAGAAAAGAAGAACAGGCAGATAGGAAAGAACGGTTTCTGAGGCAGCGCATACGCTGAAGCGCGAAACACTCTCTTGACATTCCCGTCAGATTCGCTTAGAATAACGGTTGATTACAGTTTTTCAATTAGAAAAGACATATAATAAGAAATCAGCTGTGACGGGAAATAGTACAGGTGGGAAATTCTACAGAGAGAGGATGTACATGTGATGCATGTATGCTGCGACATCCTTGTTTGGAACATTTGGAACCGAGCCCTGAGCCCCATGCGATGAGTATGGCGTAGAACCGGCGTTAACGGTATTGAGTGGATATGCAGCATAATGCATATAAGCAGGGTGGTACCGCCGGAATTCCGGTCCCTATGAGGGATTGGATTTCCGGCTTTTTCTATCTTAAATAAGTGTAAAGGAGATACAGTCATGGCAAAGGACAAAAAATTAGTAGAAGCCATTACATCTATGGATGTGGATTTTGCACAGTGGTACACAGATGTAGTAAAAAAAGCAGGATTAACCGATTATTCCAGCGTCAGAGGATGCATGGTCATCAAACCGGCAGGTTATGCGATCTGGGAGAACATTCAGAAAGAGCTTGACCGTCGTTTTAAAGAGACCGGTGTAGAGAATGTATACATGCCAATGTTTATTCCGGAAAGCCTCTTAAATGTAGAGAAGGATCACGTGGAAGGATTTGCACCGGAAGTTGCATGGGTAACACACGGTGGATTAAACCCGCTGCAGGAGCGTCTCTGCGTACGTCCGACATCGGAGACATTATTCTGTGATTTTTATAAAAATGATATCCAGTCTTACCGCGATCTGCCAAAGGTATACAATCAGTGGTGTTCCGTTGTAAGATGGGAGAAAGAAACACGTCCGTTCCTTCGTTCCAGAGAGTTCTTATGGCAGGAAGGTCATACCCCTCACGCAACTGCTGAAGAAGCTGAGGCACGTACAGTACAGATGCTGAACCTTTATGCAGATTTCTGTGAGGAAGTACTGGCTATGCCAGTCATCCGCGGACAGAAGACAGAGAAAGAGAAATTTGCAGGAGCTGAGGCTACTTACACCATCGAGGCACTGATGCATGATGGAAAAGCACTGCAGTCCGGTACAAGTCATAACTTTGGCGATGGATTTGCAAAAGCATTCGGCATCCAGTATACAGACAAAGAGAACAAATTACAGTATGTACATCAGACATCCTGGGGTATGACCACACGTCTGATCGGTGCCATTATCATGGTTCACGGCGATGATTCCGGACTGGTTCTGCCGCCGCACATTGCACCGACACAGGTTATGGTAATCCCGATCCAGCAGAGAAAAGAAGGTGTTCTGGAGAAAGCACAGGAGATTCAGGAGCGTTTGGGCAAAGTATGCCGTGCAAAATTAGATGATTCTGATAAGAGTCCGGGATGGAAATTCTCTGAGCAGGAGATGCGTGGTATTCCGATCCGTGTAGAGTTAGGACCGAAAGATATTGAGAACAATCAGTGTGTACTGGTTCGTCGTGATACACGTGAAAAAACAGTTGTTTCTCTGGATGAAGTAGAGAATGTAGTTCCTGAGTTATTAGAGACCATTCAGAAAGACATGTTCGAGCGTGCAAAAGCACATCGTGATGCACATATTACAGATGCTCACAACTATGACGAGTTCTGTGACGCAGTAGAAAATAAACCGGGATTCATCCGTGGTATGTGGTGTGGAGACCGTGCATGCGAGGACAAGATTAAAGAAGAGACAGCAGCAACATCCAGATGTATGCCGTTTAACGATCAGGAGCATATTTCTGATGTATGCGTATGCTGTGGAAAACCAGCGAAAAAACTGGTTTACTGGGGTAAGGCATACTAGGAATCAGCAAAAACAGCTGATCCTCAGTATAGGAGATCGCACAGATTTGCAGAGGAAGATGTCATTTTGTGACTCAAATCTGGCGGGAAAAACGCAGAGACGTTTTTCTGTTAAAATAAAAATCAGCATGAGAAAATAAAAGTTCAGGAGGGTGCGTATGAAGATCGAGTTACCGGAAAAAGTAAAAACCGTCATTGGTGAGCTGAAAGCACATGGCTATGATGCCTATGCGGTAGGCGGTTGTATCCGTGACAGTATCCTTGGGCGCACCCCTGGAGACTGGGATATTACCACGTCTGCCAAACCGCAGCAGGTGAAAGCAATTTTTCCACGGACGGTGGATACCGGGATTCAGCACGGAACCGTAACAGTGCTGATGGATAAGGAAGGATTTGAGGTCACTACTTACCGGATTGACGGCGAATATGAGGATGCCCGTCATCCCAAGGACGTGATCTTTACGTCAAATCTGCTGGAAGATTTAAAACGCCGGGATTTTACCATTAACGCTATGGCTTATAATGATGAAACCGGTCTGGTGGATGCTTTTGACGGTATCGCAGACTTAAAGGCGAAGCGTATCCGCTGTGTAGGAGAGCCGACGGAGCGTTTTACCGAAGACGCCCTGCGCATGATGCGTGCGGTTCGTTTTGCGGCACAGCTTGGATTTACTATTGAAGATGCCACCCGTCAGGCAATCTGTGATATGGCGGAAAACCTGTCAAAAATCAGTGCAGAGCGGATTCAGGTGGAACTGGTGAAACTGGTGACATCCGATCATCCGGAGGAGATGAAAACTATCTATGATACCGGAATTGCTGCTGTGATCCTGCCGGAATTTTGTACCATGATGGAAACAGAACAGCATAACCCACATCACATTTATACGGTGGGAGTGCATACAATTCGCTCCATGCAGGAAATCCGGGCAGACAGAGTGCTGCGTCTGACTATGCTATTCCATGATGTGGCAAAACCGGTCTGTCGCACAGAGGATGAAAACGGAATCCATCATTTTCACGGTCATCCGGAAGTTGGAGCAGAAATGGCGCGTAAAATTCTGCGCAGACTGAAATTTGACAACGATACGATCCGAAAAGTAACCGCACTGATTCGGGCACATGACGATCGTCCGCCATTGAAAGGACGGGCAGTCCGCCGGGCAATCTTCCGCAACGGAACGGAGCAGTATCCGGAGCTTTTTGAGGTAAAACGGGCAGATATTCTGGCGCAGAGCAGCTTTTTACAGCAGGAAAAACTGCTTTACGTGGATCGCTATGAACATATGTATCGCCAGATCATAGAAAAACATCAGTGCCTGTCCTTAAAGGATCTGGCAGTAAACGGTTCCGACCTGATCGCAAGAGGGATTCAACCGGGCAAAGAGATTGGTGTAATCCTGCATGCGATGCTGGAACAGGTTCTGGAAGATCCGAAGCTGAATGAGAAAGAAGCGTTACTGGACTGGTACTTTAACTCAAATAAGTAAGTCCCTTGTGTTCCTTAGATAGAGTGATTTTTACATGAAACAATAAGAAATAAAGGACTTCATCACCAAGGCATAATTTAACACACCTCTTCATATGATTAAAAGAGTGCAAAACGGAAATCAATTGTACATTAATCATATAAAGGGGTGTTTTTGTGTATTATCAGGTGGAACAGGTTCTGGAAAAACAGGAACCGGAGATTGAAAAATTTTACAAGGGACGGGGGATTCTGATCTGTGAATCAAAACAGAATCTGTTCGCGCTGAAGGAATATACCGGCTCTTTACAGAAAGCAGAATTTTTGTACTGGCTGGGGATCTGCCTGGAGCAGCAGGGGATTCGCTGTGATGCGATGCTGAAAAATAAAGAAGGCGCACTGCTCACAGAAGGTGTGGATCATGTTTTTTATACATTTCACCGCTGGATGCGCGGGCGGGAATGTGAAGTAAATAACAGAGTCGATCTGCTGCTGGCAGTTTCGTTTCTGGCGCAGTTTCACCGAAGCTGCTGTGGGGAAGAATTTGTCCGTGTGTCAGAACAAAAAAATGTATCGGAGCAGAAAAATGCGGAAAATGCGGAGGCAGACAGTAACGGAGGACTTTGTGTGGAATACCGCAAACACGACCGGGATCTGCGGCATATCCGCAAGTACATATTAAAGCGGAATAATAAAAGTGATTTTGAACGGTTGTTTTTACAGTTCTTTGATCAATTTTATCAGCAGTCAGAAACTGTGGTGGATTTTCTGGAAAAAGATCCCGAAAAGGATGGCGGATACACGGTGGGAATCTGCCATGGGGAAGTGAATCAGCATAATATTTTATTTACGCCGGATGGAGCGGCACTGATTCATCTGGAGCATGCCGGAGTCGGACTTCAGATTTCGGATCTGGGGAATTTTATGCGCAAGATCATGGAGAAAAATAACTGGAATGTGCGGCTTGGCATGGAGCTTCTGGAGGGATACCGCAGGAAACAGGAGCTGACGGCGCAGGATTTGCAAGGTCTTTATTACCGGTTGTCCTATCCGGAGAAATTCTGGAAAATTGCCAATCAGTATTACCGCACGCGGAAAGTGTGGGATTCCGGCAAAAATTACGAAAAATTGCAGAAAGAGATCCGGCAGAACCAGGCAAGAGAAGAATTTCTTGCGGTGTTGAAACAGGAATTATAAGAGGGCAGTTTTATGTGCAGATATGAGCGATATCTGCACGGATATGATGCGCGAACTGCAAAAAATTAGTTTCCAATTACTCACCGTTATGCTATAATAAACGTGTATGAGCAAAATATGCTCACATGATTGAAGTGAACACAGGAGGTTAATGTCATGGGTTACAGAGAAGCATATGAATCCTGGTTAAACAATCCTTATTTTGATGAGGATACCAAGCAGGAATTGCGTAACATTGCAAATGATGAAAAAGAGATAGAAGACCGTTTTTACATGGATCTTGAGTTTGGTACAGCAGGTTTGAGAGGTGTCATCGGTGCCGGAACGAACCGTATGAACGTTTATACCGTTCGTAAGGCTACACAGGGACTTTCCAACTACATCATTAAAGTAGGGGCTCAGGCAAAAGGTGTTGCAATTGCTTATGATTCCAGAAGAATGTCTCCGGAATTTGCAAATGAAGCAGCATTATGTCTGGCAGCAAATGGCATTAAGGCATATATTTTTGAGAGTCTCCGCCCGACACCGGAGCTGTCCTACGCAGTACGTTATCTTGGATGTACCGCAGGTATCAACGTAACAGCAAGCCACAATCCACCGGAATACAACGGATACAAAGTATACTGGGAGGATGGCGCACAGATCACACCGCCGCATGACAGCGGAATCATGGCAGAGGTAAAAGCTGTGACAGATTATGCAACTACCAAGACAATGTCCAAAGAGGACGCCGTTGCAGCAGGTCTGTATGAAGTGATCGGCGCAAATATTGATGATCCGTATATCGCAGAACTGAAAAAACTGGTTCTGAATCAGGATGCCATCAATGCCGTTGCAGATGATCTGAAAATTGTATACACACCACTTCACGGTACAGGAAATATCCCGGTTCGCCGTGTATTAAAAGAGCTTGGTTTCAAACACGTTTATGTAGTTCCGGAGCAGGAACTTCCGGATGGTGAATTCCCGACTGTAAGCTATCCGAACCCGGAAGCTGCTGAGGCATTTACTCTTGGACTTGGCATGGCAAAAGAGCTGGATGCAGATCTGGTACTGGCAACTGATCCGGATGCAGACCGTCTTGGCGTTTATGTAAAAGACAGCAAAACAGGCGAATATCATTCCCTGACCGGAAATATGTCCGGATGCCTGATCGGTGCTTATGAGATCAGTCAGAGAAAAGAAAAATACGGACTTCCGGCAGACGGAGCCTTTGTAAAATCTATTGTTTCTACAAACCTTGCAGATGCTATCGCAGCAGATTATGGTGTAAAACTGTATGAAGTTCTGACCGGTTTCAAATTTATCGGACAGAAGATGCTTGAGTTTGAGACAAAAGGAAACGGCACATACCTTTTTGGTATGGAGGAAAGCTACGGATGCCTTCCGGGTACATACTGCCGTGACAAAGATGCTGTTGTTGCATCTATGGCACTGTGTGAGGCAGCTGCATACTACAAGACACAGGGCAAGACTCTGTGGGATGCAATGCTGGATCTCTATGAGAAATACGGCTATTACAAAGACGATGTTAAAGCGATCACATTAAAAGGTATCGAAGGTCTTGCAAAGATCCAGGAGATCATGACAACACTGCGTGACAATACACCGGCACAGATCGGTGAGTACAAAGTGCTGACAGCAAGAGATTACAAGAAAGATACCGTTACAGATCTGGCAACCGGTGAGGTAACACCGACAGGTCTGCCGAATTCCAATGTTCTGTATTACGAACTTCCGGATGCAGCATGGGTATGCTTCCGTCCGTCAGGTACAGAGCCAAAACTGAAATTCTACTATGGTGTGAAAGCAGATACCATGGAAGCAGCAGATGCCAAAGCAGCAGAACTTGGTGCCGCTGTTATGGCAATTGTTGAGCCAATGCTTGGCTAGAAGAAAACAGACTGTTTTTATGTTGAAAACTGTCTGGAAAACCGCTGAAAACGTGGTTTTCCTTGACAAATACAGGGAAAACAAGTATAAATAGTCTATATAATAAAAAAGAGAACACGTTTCGTTCTATAGGAGGACAATTATAATGAACAAGACAGAATTAGTAGCAGCTATCGCTGAGAAAGCAGAACTTTCCAAAAAAGACGCAGAGAAAGCATTAGCAGCATTCACAGACATCGTTGCAGATACTTTAAAAAACGGTGACAAAATTCAGTTAGTAGGTTTCGGTACTTTCGAAGTAGCTGAGCGTGCAGCAAGAACAGGAAGAAACCCACAGACAGGTGCTGATATGGAAATCCCGGCTTCCAAATCTCCGAAATTCAAAGCTGGTAAAGCATTAAAAGATATCGTAAACGCATAATTCGTCTGACGAAGTACAAATAAAAACGAAATAAAAAGCGATGTTTATTCAGAAATGAATGTGAACCGTTTTTATTAAGTAAAAATTTTGCAGATAAAAAGCAGA
>OHAU01003275.1_pt1 | contig 13335 bp, 10 predicted proteins | sample 1577181 | NCBI WGS metagenome assembly OHAU01 (sample SAMEA3541472, study PRJEB24748) | human gut metagenome | biome: human gut; feature: human-associated habitat; material: faeces | place: China | collected 2012
GTTGGGGCCGCTGGGCTGATGTGGGGGCACGTGGTTGTTGCGGGCCCTGGTCCCGGCGGCGGCCTCGGCGCTTTGCGCCTGCCGCCTTTGGGGACTGCGGAGCGCGGCCGGCGGCTGCGGCGCTGTCGCGCCTGCTGCCTTGGGTGACTTTGGGGTCGATTGAGGTTGTCTGCACAATTCGCGGTATTATGTTGCGGAGTTTTGAAAGGAGCCGCTGGTGGTCACGACGACGTTTGCCTCGCCTTTGGGCGAAATCTTGCTTGCCGCTGATGGCCGCGGTCTGACGGGGCTTTGGTTTGAGGGACAGGAGCATTTTGGCTCCACGCTTCTCCGGGAAGACTTCGAACATGTTGAAGGTGCCGACGCGGTTTCCGGTATTGGTGGCATGTCGTCGGTGAGTCCGGCAAATGGTGCGGCCTCTTCGGTGCTTGAGCGTTCCTGGGCTTGGCTGAATGCTTATTTTGCAGGGCAGGAACCTCGGTTTACGCCGCCGTTGCATATGATCGGTACGGCGTTCCAGCGTGAGGTTTGGTTTGAGCTGCTTTCTATCCCACGTGGCGAAGTCGCTACGTATGGCGAGATTGCCCAGCGTATTGCGGCTCGACATCGTGTGCCGGGAAATGAGGTGCCCGTTGTGTCTCCTCGTGCGGTGGGGGCTGCGGTCGCGCGTAATCCCATTTCGATTATTGTGCCGTGCCATCGCGTGGTGGCGGCCGACGGATCGCTCAACGGATATGCCGGTGGGCTCAATCGCAAGGAGTGGCTGCTTCGGCTTGAGGGCGCGTACGAGGAGTAACGCCAAGGCACTTTGCATAGCCAAGACGCCATGAAAGAATGGGACGCGCTTTCCGAATGGAGGCTCGGGCGGAAACCACGTCCCGGAATTCCGTTTTAAAGCGGGATGCGCTTTCCGAATGGCGCCCCAAGCGGAAACCACGTCCCGGAATACAGCCTCAGAGTGGGACGCCGTTTCCGGTTGAGACCACCTGCTTGGACATCTTTCTACGCCCGCTCCTGCAGGGCGTAGATTGACTTATCCATGTTGAACAGGTAAGCCACGACGCAGACAATAAAGAACATCGGCAAGTTGCCAAAGCCGAAGACCTCGCAGCCAATGAGGATCGGAGCGAGTAGCGTGTTGGTGGCGCTGCCAAAGACGGCGGCGTAGCCCAGCGCGGCGCAGAGCTCGACGGGCATGCCGAGAATCCCGGCGAGTACGACACCCAGGCTGGCTCCGATGGAGAACAGCGGCGTGACCTCGCCACCCTGATATCCTGCGGCAAGTGTGGTGATGGTGAGTGCGAATTTGAGTACCCAGTCCCAAGGCATGATGGTGACCTTGCCGTCACCGTTGAGCGCCGCGGATATCAGGTTTGTTCCAAGGCCGCAGTATCGCCCCTGCCACAGCACGAACAGAATCGCCGACAGCGCAAGGCCCATAACGGCGACGCGTATGTAAGGGTTGGGGAGCAGCCGCGCTGCAAGGGTCTTGGCATGGGCAAGGCACCAGGCAAAAGCTCCACCTACCATACCAAATGCGACACCCAGCAGCGCCAGCCGTCCAAGACCGGGGAGGTCGAGCGCATACGAGGCGGTAACGGCGACCTCGAACTTCTCGAGCCCCAGGGCGCCGGAGGTCATGCTTGCGGCGAGCGATGCCGTAAGCGCGGGAAACAGCGCGCGGTATTCCATGCGCCCTGCGACCAACACCTCGACCGCAAAGACCGTAGCAGCGAGCGGTGTTCGAAAGAGTCCGGCAAAGCCAGCGGCCATGCCGATAAGCAAAAACGTGTTGCCGGGGTCTCGGAAAGGTAGACGCCGGCCGATCCAATGCGAGACGGTTGCACCGATCTGCACGGCCACGCCCTCGCGTCCCGCGCTGCCGCCAAAGAGGTGCGTCCCCCACGTGCTCAGCATAACGAGCGGCACGAGACGCGGGGAGATGGCGTCCTCGCGTCCGTGGCCTACGTCGAACACCAGGCTCATGCCGCGGTCGGTGCCCTTGCCCCAAGTGCGGTAGGCAAACACAATGGTAAGACCCGCGAGGGCGAGGAAGGGGAGCAGCAACGCGACGTGCGAGTCCCGGAAGGCACCGATTGCCAGGAGCACACGACCAAAAAGGGCACAGATGGCGCCAACGATAACGCCGATAGGGATTCCGACGGCGCCCATGAGCACGAGACCGCTATAGGTGTTGACCAGGCGTTTAATCCTGCTCGATGCGCTGTTTTCCGACACTTCTCCTCCAAAACAAAAAAGACTCCTGCCGCGGCGTGATACCCAAGGGGCGTCACGTAACAGCAGAAGTCATCAGCAACAAGGCGGTTTAGGGCGACGCGACAGCTTAGCTAGCGCGCCCAGCGGAGACATTCATTCCGCAGCGGCATCATAGCGGCGGGCGTGGTTTGGGTCAAATGGTTGACTTGGGTAGCCTCAATGCCTCGCCTGTACCCGCCATTCCCCCATATAAAACCTGCCAAAATAAACCTGTCCCTTTTTGGTCGGTGGGAAATGGGTAATACTAAAGAGTTATCCGACCAGATGGGAATTAATCGATGGCCTATATCGAATTCAAAGACGTCATCAAAGCATACGGCGAGGGCGATGCCCGCATTCATGCGCTCGACGGCGCGAGCTTTACCGTTGAGCGTGGCGAGCTTGCCATCATTCTGGGTGCTTCGGGCGCCGGTAAAACCACGGCGCTCAATATCTTGGGCGGCATGGACACGGCGACTTCCGGCACCGTGACGGTGGACGGGCGTGACGTGAGCGCTGCCAACGAGGCGCAGCTCGTGGAATACCGCCGCGCCGACGTGGGCTTTGTCTTCCAATTCTACAATCTGGTTCCCAACCTGACGGCCCTCGAAAACGTTGAGCTCGCAGCTCAGATCTGCCCTGATTCGCTCGATGCCGAACAGACGCTTCGCCAGGTTGGCCTGGGTGAGCGCCTCGCCAACTTTCCGGCGCAGCTTTCGGGCGGCGAGCAGCAGCGCGTGTCCATCGCCCGCGCACTGGCAAAGAACCCCAAGCTGCTTCTGTGCGACGAGCCCACGGGTGCACTCGACTACAAAACTGGCAAGCAGATCTTGCAGCTGCTGCAGGATACCTGCCGCAAGCAGGGCATTACGGTCATTATCATCACCCATAACTCCGCGCTGGCGCCCATGGCCGATCGCTTGATTCGCTTTAAGAACGGTCGCGTGGAGAGCGAGACGGTCCAGCAAAATCCCGTGCCGATCGAGACGATCGAGTGGTAGCGCCCATGGATCAGGACCGCCAAAACAACCAGAACCACGATACGCAGCACGTGAGTCACGACCGGGAGTTCGCGACCTACCGCTCCGCCCAAAGCTCAAACGATATGGTGCCGACGGTGTTCCGCCGTAGCATCTACCGCACAATCCGCGGCAGTCTTAAGCGCTTCTTGTCCATCGTGGTCATCACCGCACTCGGCGTGAGCGTGATGTGCGGCCTCAAGGCGGGTTGCGAGGATCTGTGCGATTCGGTCGACGCTTACTTTGACCAGCAGAATGTTTATGACATCAACGTGCAGTCGACCTATGGTCTGACCGATGACGATCTTGCGGCCATTCAGGAGGTCGACGGCGTCGAGACGGCCGAGGGCATCTATACCGAGACCGCCTATACCGCCGTGGGTACGACGCGCGAGCGTGTCGTCGTACAGAGCCTCTCCAAAGAGAATATTGACCAACCGGTGCTAGTACGCGGCGAGCTGCCCGAGACTTCGGGCGAAGTGGCAGTGACCTCACGTTTTTTGAAGGCTTCTGGCAAGAAAATCGGCGATACGGTGAGCTTTGCCGCCAACGATGCGAGCTCGTCGAACCAAAGCGCCAAGGACCAGTTTGCCGCGGGCGATTACACCATTACGGCCGAGGTCCTCGATCCCACTGATGTGAGCTCCGACTCGACAGTCAACGCCTTTCGCGCTGCTTCGGCGGCGGACTATAAGTTCTATGTGAGCGAGGACGCCGCGACGTCGTCGTCCTATTCCGCAGTCCACGTAGTCGTCGAAGGAGCCAAGAGCCTCAACTCCTATTCGGATGCCTACGCGGCAAAGATCAACAAGGTCAAGGGCAATATAGAGAAGATCCGCGAGGAGCGTGAGAAGGCGCGCGCTCAGGAGCTGACAGTCGACACGCCGGCAAGCTTGGATGCGGCCGAGCGCCAGGCGAATATGCTCTTTGGGATTGAGCAGGACAACATCAATCGCATGGCCCAGGGCAGCGAGGAACGCGTCCAGGCTCAGGCCGACCTGGATCAGCGCCGCGCCGCCGCCGACCAGCAGTTTGCCGATGCCCGCGCCGAGCTTTCCGATTTGGGTGAATGCACGTGGTACATCCAGGACCGCGACAATATCGCAAGCTACTCAAGCGTGGAGAGCGATAGCTCGTCAATTGAGGCTATTGCGACGGTGTTCCCGTTCATCTTCTTTATCGTCGCCGTGCTCATCAGCCTCACCACCGCCACGCGTATGGTCGAGGAGGAGCGCACACTCATTGGCCTGTACAAGGCGCTCGGCTACTCGCGCGAGCGCATCCTGTCCAAATACGTGGACTATGCGCTGTGGGCGTGCCTGATTGGCGGCGTGCTCGGCAATATCATCGGCTTTGTGGGCCTGCCGCTGTTCCTGTTTACGGTGTTCGACGACATGTACTCGCTGCCCCAGATGCTGCTTTCGTACGACATCGTGTCCTCGATCGTCTCGGTGGCGCTGTTTGCCGTGGGCGTGGTGGGCGCCACAATTATCGCCTGCCGCCACGAGATGGCCGAGACCCCGGCCTCGCTCATGCGCCCCAAGGCCCCGCGCGCCGGCTCGCGCATCCTACTTGAGCGCATCGGCTTTATCTGGCGCCGCATGGGCTTTTTGAACAAGGTGGCTGCGCGCAACCTGTTCCGTTACAAAAAGCGTGCCTTTATGACCATCTTTGGCATCGCGGGTTGCACCGCGCTTGTGATCTGCGGTATGGGTATTCGCGATACGTCGGTGGCGCTTTCGCCCAAACAGTACGGGCATATCACGCGTTATGACTTGCTGGCGGTCGCCAACCCCGATGACTTTACGCAGACGTGCGCGGCGTTGGATGAGCGCAGCGCGGCCAATGATTCCAACGTGACCGTGACTTCGACGCTGCCGATTATGACCGACAACGTCACCTTTACGTTTGGCGGCAAGAGCGAGACCGTGCAGCTGATCGTGGTGCCCGATGACCGCACGAACGACCTGGACGACTATGTGCGCCTCGAGGACGAGTCCAAAGAGCCGCTGTCTTTGCGTGACGGAGACGTGTATCTGAGTAAGAGTTCACAGCTGGTGCTGGGGATTCAGCCGGGCGATACGGCATACGTCCAGGATTCGTCGCTCAATGTTGCCAAGGTCAAAGTCAGTGACATTTCGCTTAACTATCTTGGCAACACGCTTTACATGACGCAGGGCACCTATGAGCGCGCGTTCGGTCGAAGCGCACGCCTCAACGGCGTCTTTGTGCTGCTTAAGGGCTCGTCGGCCGACCAGATTGCGTTTAGCAAGAAGCTTAAGAGCGACGGTTGGCTCACCATCTCGAGCACGGCCGAACATTGGCAGAACTACGAGGCGAACTTTGCGATCATCAATTCGGTCGTGGTGCTCGTGACTTTTATGGCGGCATGCCTGTCGTTTGTGGTGGTGTTTACGCTGTCCAACACGAATATCTCCGAGCGCGAACGCGAGCTGGCGACCATCAAGGTGCTGGGCTTCCGCCGTGGCGAGGTGCACCATTACGTCAACAAGGAGACGTTGATCCTCACGGCAATTGGCGCCGCGCTGGGCGTGCCACTGGGCGGCTTGCTGGCCGAGAGTTTTACGTACATTTTGCAGATGCCGTCGCTGTACTTTGACGTCGAAGTCGAGCCGCTAAGCTACGTGCTCGCCGTGGTGCTTTCCTTTGGCTTTACGTTTATCGTCAACCTAGCCACCAATCGTACCCTCAACAAGATCGACATGGTCGGCGCCCTCAAGAGCGCCGAGTGACCTGCCAAAAAGGGACAGGTTTATTTTGGCAGGTTTTATCTGCGCAAACGCCGGACAACCATTAGGTGGCCCGGCGTTTGCCCCGTTTTGCTGGGGATGTCTGTCGTTCAGTGCTCTTACTGGCCAATCCAGTGTTGCGCATAGCTCTTAATGTCCTCGGTAAAACCGTCAAGGTCGTCAAGGGTGATCACGCTGTCGATAAGCAAATTGGCTATCTCGCGGTGCATTGTGCTGCGGCGAATGTCGTTTGCAATTACGCCTGAGGACAGCTTGTCTCTATTGAGGCGCTCTTCTAGTGCCCAAAATCTACTGGACGCTTCACTGTCGCCGTTCAGTATCTCAACATACTGGCCGATGAGCTTTTCCATATAACGTTCTTGCCATTGAGGAAGCATTTTCTTAAACAGCTTCCAGTCGCTTTCGGCTACGTCGCGCATATGTCCTCCGCTCGTTAAACGGGCTTTTCCATTTGCCTTTCATTCTATTTGGTTTTCGCTCACAGGCGTGGATGAGAGGCTCTCTTTAGCCTTCGAGATTGGGCTTGTATGGGTCGTATGCCACAAAATGGGCCTATCTACTACGTTTGCTACCACACCCTCGACCGTGACAAAGATTATGAAATTAAAACCGCAGGTAGAGGGCTTGCCAATTTTCGGAAAAGGCGGGTATGGTCGGCCCTCTCGAGTTAAACGTAGTAAATAGGCCCTTTTCTTGGCGCGCGGTCAGCTCAATGCTAATCTCCGTGCCGGAACTGACCCAGTTGTTTGTAAGTTGCGGTGATATACGGACTGTTTGGCGCTTTGGAGCTTCAAAACAGTCCCTATCTCACCGCAACTTAGGAGAAGGGCGGGGGCGGTTGGGTGCTGGTGGGTCGGAGCGTGTTAGGCCTGTTTGCGGTGCTTCCATTGTTTGCGGCACCAGCGCATGAGCGCCTTTATGACGGGAATCGTGATGAGGATGATCCATGCAGGATGGGGCTGTCCCAAACAGAGCCACATGTAGAGGAACCAAGCGATGGCGGCTGCCGGGTAGATGACCTCGATCAGCTTAGATAAGTGGCGTTGGTCGATAAAGTCGCCAAGCGCGTAATAGACGGGAATCAGAAAGACGAGGAAGAGTCCCGTAGCCCATGTGCCGTAGACAATGCCGAGCACCAGACAGGCGAGGGCGACAAGCGCGGGGAAGGGGAATTTGTTCCATGCACGTCCGACCTTGGTGTGGAAATGCTTGCCGTGATGGTCGAGCTTGTCGTGTGCTTCCTTCCAGCTGGAAAACGTCTCGCCGTCGATGGTGACGGTGCCGTCGTCATTGGTGCGTACGCTATGTCCATCGTCCTCAAGCGTATCGATATGCACGCCGTCCGGCCCCACATGCACCTCTTCGCCCTTGCGCTCGTTGGTCACATGGATGCCGCTCCAACCAACATGGACTTCCTCGCCTTTATTGGGATCAATGACGTGGATACCGCGCGCGAGGGAAATATCGACAAGTGGCTTATCGCTGCAATCAGCGTGTTCAGTAGAAGCCTCAGCCTCCTCAGCCTTATCTGAAGCTTTGGTGCCGGCGTTGCTGTTCTGCGCCTCATCATCAGCCTGCGAGTCGTCAGTGCTATCCACCGCCTCCCCATACAGCAGCTCATCCAGCGACACGCCATACAGCGCGGCGAGCGCAATAAGGTTATCGGTATCGGGAGAGGATTCGCTGCGCTCCCATTTACTGACAGCCTGACGACTCACACCCAGCTGGGCGGCAAGCGCCTCCTGAGAAAGCCCGGCAGCCTTGCGGCGATCGACGAGCCGCTGTGCCATCGCAAGATCCATGACAGTTCCTTTCATGTGGTGACCGTAATCGAATGAGCCGAGTATGCCGAGAACAACCGGTAGCGACCACCATTTCTAGTTAGAATCTGCCCCAACCCTACCGCAACTACCGGTAGCAACCCCTAACGACCAGCCATTTCAGGACAAATGTCAGTGCTACTCTCAGCTAAGAGCCTGCAACATCCCAAAATCTCAGCCCACGCACCCGCAGCAAGAAGACGAATAGCCTCGGCCTCCCTAGTTACCGCAGGAGGCCTCAGGGCTTACATCCCAAATCTTTCCGCAGGACGGAAGGACCCCGCCGCGCGAAGCGCACGGCGGGGGCCTGACATGTCCGAGGACGATTTGGGATGTAAGCCCTGGGGTCTCCGATGAGAGCAGTTTCGGCCGAGGCTATTCGTCGCCGAAGCTGATGCCCAGCGCCTTGGCCTCGCGCACCAGGTCGCTCTGGGGGTCGACAAACTTGAGCTTACCGGCGACCTCCTCGAGCGGCATGTGGCACATCTTGCCGTCACGCAGGGCGATCATGTAGCCAAACTCGCCGCGCAGGCAGCCAAGCGCGGCCTCGACGCCGCACTGGGTCGCAAAGATGCGATCCTGGGCATCGGGCTGGCCGCCGCGCTGCGTGTGGCCGGGGATGGCGACGCGGGCCTCGCGACCAGTCTTGGCCTCGATCTCCTTGGCGATGTCGTAGACGATCGACGGACTCGTGCGCTCGGCGAGCTTTTTCTTGTACTCCTTCTTGGGCAGCGCCGCGTCCTCCTTGGAGATAGCGCCCTCGGCGACGGCTACGATGGTAAAGCGGCTGCCGGTCTCCATGCGATGCTCGATGGTCTTGATGACGTTGTCCATGTCGTAGGGGATCTCGGGAATCAAGATGACGTCCGCGCCGCCCGCGACGCCGGCATACAGCGGAATCCAACCGACCTTGTGGCCCATGATCTCGATGACAAACACGCGGCCGTGACTCGAGGCAGTGGTGTGAATGTCGTCGATGCACTTGGTGGCGACGTCGATGGCGCTCGTAAAGCCAAAGGTCATCTCGGTGCCCCAGGTGTCGTTGTCGATGGTCTTGGGCAGGGCGATAACGTTGAGGCCCTCTTCGCGCAGGCGGTTGGCAGTCTTGGTGGAGCCGTTGCCGCCCAGCATAAACAGGCAGTCGAGCTGCAGCTTGTGATAGGTGTGGACCATCGCCGGCACCTTCTCGACGCCATCGGCCTCGGGAATATCCAGACGCTTGAACGGCGTGCGGCTCGTGCCCAAGATGGTGCCGCCGCGGGTGAGGATGCCGCTAAAATCGGCGGGCGACATGACGCGGAACCTGCTGTAGATAAGGCCCTGGTAGCCGTCCTCAAAACCATAGATCTCGATAGGCTCTTCGCTATTGGTCATGAGTGTTTTGACGATGCCACGCATGGTGGCGTTGAGCGCCTGGCAGTCGCCGCCACTGGTAAGAAGACCGATCCTGAGCATGATGAATCCTTCCGGGCAAGTTATAACATGCGCATAAGTTTACCCCCGCACACTGTTGATACAGGGGTAAAACGTGTTAGCTCAAATGTATAGAAATGTAAGCAGCGTCAGGCGAGCGTAAGGACGACGGGCCTGGCTCCTTACAACGCGAAGGCGTCGACGTCGCCCCAATGGCGGCGCAGCGTGATGGCGGCAGCGGGCTCGGTGTTGTCAAAGACGACCGACCACTGCGTGTTGCTGGTGATGTCTTCCGGATTGGGCTCTTGCGCCGCAGCGCGTAGGGCCTTCCAAGCGACTGCCTCGTCTTGTGCGCCGGCACGGGCGTCGAGGACAGCGGCGATTGCGACGGCGCGCTCCTTGCCATGGCCTAGCTCGCCATTCTTTTGGTTGGGCAGCACTTCGTCGCCATAGCAGGCGTAGAAGTTCGTAACCTGGCGCACGGGCGTCGCCTTGAAAGCGCGGTCCGGATCGCGCGGATCCCACTCTACTACGCGCGCGTCACCGGCGGCGTCGTTGATAAAGAAGTGGTAGTCGCGTCCGGCCATGGCGTGCATGTCGTAGGCGGAAAGCAGGTCGACGGCCTCCTGCGTGGTAGCCGCGCGGTCGAGCACCAGGCGGATGGCGAGCGAAGTGTTGATGACGGGGCGTTGCGTGTCCTGGTCACAGGGCTTGGAATCCAGGGTGAGTACGGCAATGGACACGCCGCACTCGTTAACACCGTCGAGCTGGGCAAACGGGCCCATGAGTGCGGCGGCGCGTCCAGCGACGGAGTCGAGCGGAGTGTTATCGCCCAGGTTGTTAAGGGCGGCAAACCCGATGGAGGCATAACCGCCGCGTGGGTGATTGCGCACCAGCAGCGCCGAGGTGTCGTCCTTAAAGTCGTAATTGCGACCGGTGCGCACGCGGCCTTCGGCATCTACGGCGACAAAAGCGCTGCAGGCAAACTGGGGCGCCTGGACATGTACCGGCACACCGGGCAGCACCTGCGCCACCACGGCATCGATGTAGGCCTGGTCGTCGCGCACGCCAGCGGCGATGATGCGATCAAGATCGTAGTCGTAGGCGATGTCGATTGCGTACAGGTCATAGCCATCCTCGTAGCCGGTCAAGCGTTTGAGCGACGCGGCGGACTTGATTTGCTTGTGATAAACGATACCGGTGGCAGCGGCAAGGCCGACGGCGACTCCCGCGGCACCGCAGGCGATGGCAATGTTACGTGGCTTCATGACGACTCCTCTCGTCCTGTTAGCGCAATTGTCGCAAAAGGAGTGCGGGCATGATGACTCAACTTGGTGAGCGGCGCGGAATTAAGCACGGAATGAAGAGTGCGGCGCTGGCGTGGCGGGGTATGCTGGAGGGGACCATCAACCCAGCGAAAGGGGAGAGCATGACGGATCAGGAAACGCCCGAGCGTGCGCATGTGACGGCCGACGATATCGAGGCTGCCAACGACCTTATCGACTTTATCGAGGCATGCCCCAGCATGTTCCATACGGCGGCGACCATTATGGCCGAACTCGACGAGGCGGGCTTTACCTACCTGCCCGAGAACGCGGCGTGGGACATCGAGCCGGGCGGGCGTTATTACACGCAGCGCAATACCTCGAGCGTTGTTGCCTTTAAAGTGGGCGAGGACCTGGCCGCGACGTGGGGCGAGGACGGCGTTGCCGGCGACTACCATTTTCAGCTCACAGCGTCGCACAGCGATTCTCCGACGTTTAAGGTCAAGGCCGTGCCCGAGCTCGACGGCGCGGGCGAGACGCTGCGCCTGAACACCGAGGCCTACGGCGGCATGATCGACTACACCTGGTTCGACCGTCCGCTGGCACTCGCGGGCCGCGTGCTGGTGCGCGAGGGCGACCGCATTGAGAGCCGTTTGCTCGCTACCGAGCGCGAAGTCGCCATCATCCCGAGCCTTGCCATCCACATGAACCGCGGCGTTAACGAAGCCTTTGCTCCCAACCGAGCCGTCGACCTTTGCCCGCTTATCAGCGCCGGTGATCTTAAGCAGGGCGACTTTGATGCTCTGATCGCCGACGAGCTGGACGTTGAGCCCGAGCAGATTCTGGGCCGCGATCTGTTCCTGGTCAATCGTCAGGATGCGCGCATTTGGGGCTGGGCTGACGAGTTTATCTCGACGCCCAAGCTCGACGACCTGGCCTGCGCCTACACCTCGCTGCAGGCATTTTTGGGTGCCGAGAACGCGCACGATGTCTCGGTCTTCTGCTGCTTCGATAACGAGGAGGTTGGCTCCGAGACCAAGCAGGGCGCCATGTCGACGTTCTTGGCCGATGCATTGCGTCGCATTAACGGCTCGCTGGGCTTTGACGACGAGTCGTACCATCGCGCACTTGCCGCCTCGATGCTCGTGAGCTGCGACAATGCACATGCTGTGCACCCCAACCACGCCGAGAAGTGCGACGCTCGCAATCAGGTTGTGCTCAACGGCGGCATCGTCATCAAGGAAGCCGCCAACCAGCACTACTGCACCGATGCCTTTAGCCGCGCGGTGTTCCAGGCCATCTGCGATGACGCTGACGTGCCCACGCAGGCCTTCGCCAACAAGAGCGACATGGCCGGCGGCTCCACGCTCGGCAATCTGTCCAATATGCAGGCGAGCATGCATGCCGTGGACGTGGGCCTGCCGCAGCTGGCCATGCACTCGAGCTACGAGACCGGCGGCGTGCGCGACGTGATGTACGCCATCCGCGCCCTCACGGCCTTCTACGAGCGCAACCTAACCATCAACGGCGCCGAAAGCGTGGAGCTCTAATACCTGCCAAAAAGGGACAGGTTTATTTTGGCAGGTTTTATCTGGTCGAATGCAAAGGGTGAAACCGAACTAGATCTGTGATACGTGGCCGCCGAGGTGCAGTGTGCCTCGGCGGCTTTTTGTGTACAGAGCACGGCTAATGCTTATAAATGCTATACATGCTTTACGTATCTACCATAGAGTTTTATGATAGTTTTGAAGTATTAAGGAGGGGTCATGACCACAACAGCCGCTCAGATCAACGTGCGTCTCGATGCCGATCTTAAAAGGAGTGGGGACGCCGCTCTCTCCAGGGCCGGTATGACGCCGAGCCAAGCGGTGCGAGCGCTCTGGCAACTTGCGGCATCTCTGGCTGATCGGCCCGGCGCGCTCCAGGACATTCTTTCGCCCGGTCGTGCCCGGGCGGTACAGCGCGAGCGAGAGAAAGCCGCCAAGCACAAGCTCGAACTCATCGACCAGGGTTCGCAACTGTTCGCTGCTGTTTGCCGCGAGTCGGGAATTGACTTGGCTAAAGTGCAGCCCTCGGGTAATGAAGAGCTCAAACGGAACGCTTATGCGGATCGCTATGGCGAGGAGATGAGCTGGCTCTATGAGTGAGAATCCAAAGCGCATCTTGGTTGACACCAACGTGTGGCTTGATTATTTCATCCCCTTACGACGTGGTCGTTCGGCCACGATTGAGTTTTTGCGTGATGCGTGTACGGCTCAGGCTGAGCTGATATATGCGGCGACATCGTCCAAAGACCTGTTCTATTTGATTTCGAGCGAACATAAGGCGTGGTATCGGCGAGAGCACGGTTTGCTGTCTCAAGATGCCGCTTCGGCGGCGACATCACTTGCATGGGATTGTCTTGATGTGTTGTCGCAACTTGCTACGCCCGTGTCCTGCGACCTGAGCGACATATGGATGGCGAGTAAGCAGCGTAAGCTCCATAGCGATTACGAAGACGATTTAATCATCGCGGCAGCGATGCGCGCAAAGGCAGATCTCCTGGTCACCAACGATGCCAAACTCTGTTCACACGCACCCGTCGCAGCAATGAGCGTCGACAACGCAAGAAACTATCTAACAACGCTTAAATAGCGCTAGACCTCACCAGTCGAACAAGAGTCAGCCAGACCCGGCAGGTAGATTACGCACCAGTCAGACCCCGCAGGTAGAACAAAAGTCAGCGAGAGCCCGCCGTTTGAGCCAAGGTGCCGTGAAATGAAAAGGCGCTGACCTTCTGGTCGCGCCTTTG
>OHAU01003276.1_pt1 | contig 13327 bp, 10 predicted proteins | sample 1577181 | NCBI WGS metagenome assembly OHAU01 (sample SAMEA3541472, study PRJEB24748) | human gut metagenome | biome: human gut; feature: human-associated habitat; material: faeces | place: China | collected 2012
TAAAGTAACCGTGGCAACATCAGATGGCCTTGAGCAGGTGATTATCCGAAGTCAGGGGTGCCTTCTGATGTCAGCCAGAGAATTGCGGCAGGAAATCGAGCGGATAAAAGTCGAAATCCGCCGTGAGCATCTGGAGAAAAATCAGGAGAGAGGCAATTATCTGCTGAATTATCTTCCGGAAGAAGAGGCCGGGCGGATGGAAGCCATCCGTCAGGGCCTGATATCAGCAGATGAAGCGGATGCGGACAAAAGGCGCCGCTGATAAATAAGATACCATGAGACAAGAACGATTCCTTTCAGTATGCTGGAGATACTGATGCTCCACCAGATGCCTGAAAGGCCAAGGGGGGTTTTTGTCAGAATAAGAAGTAAAGGAATACGCATACATGTCAGCAGGATGCTTTCGCTGGAAGGCGGCAAGGTGTTGCCCAGACCTCCGAAGGCACCTGCTGTTGTAATTTCGGCACACATAAAAAGCTGTGAAAAACCCATGATGCGCAGATAGTCGATACCGATCGGCAAAACAGCATCATCGTTCAGGAAAATTCTGAAAATCGGTCCCGGGAGGAAAACAAGCAGTAATGTGCAGAGACTTCCCCAGACAAGAACAATTTTCATGATGGAACGATAACCGGCTTTGACACGATCCAGCTGTCCGGCACCATAGTTCTGTGAGATAAAGGCATTGATAGCGGCCATAAAACCGTCGGCAGCCATCCAGGACAGGGATTCAACCTGAGTGCCGACTTTCTGCGCAGCTACAGCGCCGTCCCCGTAAACGGCGACAAAGCGGGCAATCAGCATGGAACAGCATGAAAATAGCATATCCTGCAGAGAAAGCGGAAGGCCGATGCGTATAATCTGTGTATAATACTGAAATGGCCTTGGTTCCGCCAGTTTCAGCCCACGGTAAAGGGGGTGTCGTTTCCTGATGGCAAAGATAAACAGGATAAAGACAAACATCTGGGCAAAAACAGTAGCAACAGCGGCACCGGCCACGCCCAGAGCCGGGAAAGGGCCAATGCCGAAGATCAGCAGCGGGTCCGCGATGACATTGCTGACAAGACCGCATGTATTCATGATAAACGGTGTCCGGCTGTCCCCATAGACATTGAAAGATGACGTGAAAATCTGGTTCATAAAGGTAAATATAACCAGGCCGCAGGTAATGCGGAGATACAATACAGCATCATGGATGACTGCCGGACTGCTCAGATGAAAAAAGCCGATCAGTGAGTGCGCCAGAATATTTATACCAATGCCGAAAAACAGGGCAAATACGATGCCAAGCTTCAGGGCAGCGCCGAGATAGCGGCGTGCATCATCGTCGTCACCGGCGCCGAGGCAGTGACCAATCTTCACCTGACCGCCCATCTTGGCCATCATGACCAGTCCATTGGAAAACCAGGTAAACATACCGGCTACGCCGACACCGGCCACTGCGCCGCTGCCAAGACGGCCAATCCAGATCATGTCGATGAAATTGTAGGCCATCTGTATAAAATAAGTCATGACAATGGGCACTGCTAAAATGCAGAGTGAGCGCATGATTTTGCCATGGAGTAAATCAATTGTTTTGGTCATAAATCCTCCTAGATTTCGAATCTGCCAGCAGGATGGCAGATATTGTAGTCTGTCGTAAGTTTAGAGAACAGAAAGGGATATATTTTAAACATTATCAGTGATTCTCTTAAATCTTAGTCGCCAAATACTATGGTAACATATTTGAAAATTTGTGTAAACTGAGAAAAAGCAAGTATAAAAATTGCTCATGGCAGAAAATTCAGTCAAAGGGTCGCTTTACAAGGTAAGGCTGGCGATGTATAATGTGCAAGAGGCTAACTTAGTTATTAAATGCAAAAAAATAAGTGGATTTTAATAATAATATTGTTGTGATGTACCAGGCAGATGCAAATTTCTCATTTCTCTGAAATATTGAAGAAATTTGCTCATGCCGGTAGATTCAGAAAGGAATTTAAAATGAAAATCGTAGTTTTAGCAGGTGGAATCAGTACGGAACGAGATGTTTCTCTTGTATCGGGAATGGGTATTTATAAAGCATTAAAGAGCAAAGGCCATCAGGTCATGCTTTTGGATGTATTTCTGGGTTATGCGAATGAGGACTGGAAGAATGTGTTTGAAAAGGATGTAGACTGGACAGCTTCTGTAGGCGCTATTAAGGATCAGAATCCGGATATTGATGCAGTGAAGGCACTTCGTCCGGATTGGAAGAAGAATTTCTTCGGCCCGCATGTCATTGACATCTGTCAGCAGGCGGATGTTGTCTTTATGGCACTGCATGGTGAGAATGGCGAGAACGGAAAGATTCAGGCATGTTTTGATCTGAATGGTATCCGTTATACTGGCACGGATTATGTAAGTTCAGCAATCTGCATGAATAAAGCTATTTCTAAAGATTTGTTTGCAGCAGGCGGTGTGCCGACACCCGTTGGCATTCGATTGAAGAAAGGGGAAACACCGGATGTAAAGGTGCCTTATCCTTGTGTTGTGAAGGCTTGCTGCGGCGGTTCAAGTGTCGGTGTTGTTATGGCGAATAATGATGAAGAATATGCGGCAGCACTTGAAGAAGCGTTTAAATACGATGATGAAGTCGTTATTGAACAGTATATCAAGGGTCGTGAATTTTCTGTAGGTGTTGTAGATGGTAAAGCGTATCCGATCATTGAGATTGCACCGCTCCAAGGCTTCTATGATTATAAGAATAAGTATCAGGCGGGATCGACGATTGAAACATGTCCGGCAGAACTCAGTGAAGAGAAGACACTGGCCATGCAGGCGGCAGCAGAGCAGGCTTTCAAGGTACTGCGTCTGAAGAATTACGCACGTATGGATTTTATGATGGATGAAAAGGGAGATTTTTACTGTCTGGAAGCCAATACACTGCCGGGTATGACACCAACGTCACTGCTGCCTCAGGAGGCAAAAGTGCTGGGCATTGAATATGCGGATCTTTGCCAGTTATTGATTGATATTTCCATGAGAGATGAATAACAGGAAGGAAACGGTATAAATTGATGAAAAATATGACTTTAGAGAATATTGCAGCTGCATGCGGCGGCGAGATTTATTATATGCGCGAAGATCTGGCACAGGAAACGGCAAAAGGCGTTGTTATCGATTCAAGGCAGATTGAACCTGGCTATATTTTTGTGGCAACAAAAGGTGAACGTGTGGATGGCCATCGTTTTATTCCCGACGTATTTGCAAAGGGGGCGCTGGCAGTTATCTGTGAAGTATTGCCGGAAGAGGACCTGGGACCGTGTATCCTTGTGGAAGACAGTTTTATGGCTCTGAAGCAGGCTGCTGCTTTTTATCGTCAGCAGCTGAATATCCGGGTGGTGGGTATCACCGGCAGTGTGGGTAAGACCAGTACAAAAGAATTCATTGCAGCCGTTCTTGCTGAGAAGTATAAAGTACATAAAACAGCCGGCAACTATAATAATGAAGTCGGTCTGCCGCTGACGATTTTCGGGATTCAGGATGATGACCAGATTGCGGTTCTTGAGATGGGAATCAATACATTTGGTGAAATGCATCGTCTCAGTGAAGTGGCCAGACCGGATATCTGTGTGATGACGAATATCGGGCAGTGTCATCTGGAAAATCTTATTGACAGAGATGGCATTCTTCGGGCAAAATCTGAGATTTTTGACTTTATGAATCCGGAAGGAACAGTTATTGTCAATGGTGATGATGATAAGCTGGCAACAATTCATGACGTTTACGGCAAAGCACCGATAACTTTTGGTATGAACAAAGATAATGCCATCTGGGCAGATCATATTGAAAATCGTGGATTGCTGGGAAGCCGTGCGGATATTCATATGGGGGATGTGCTGGTGCATGCCAATATCCCTCTGCCGGGTGAGCATATGATCTACAATGCTATGGCAGCAGCGGCAGTGGGAGTTCAGTTTGATATGACGAAGGAAGAAATCACGGCGGGCATCAGTCATGTTGAGGCTGTTGCAGGGCGCAGTCATCTGATTGAGGCCGGAGATAAAGTTGTCATTGATGACTGCTATAATGCAAATCCGGTATCCATGAAAGCAGCGATCGATCTGCTTGCGACGGCACCGGGACGCAAGGTGGCTATTCTCGGTGATATGTTTGAGCTTGGAGAGAATGAGAGGGCCATGCATCGTGAAGTCGGACAGTATGCGGCCGAGAAGGGCATTGATCTGATTCTCTGTGTGGGTGGACTTTCCTCCGAGATGTATGAGGGGGCTGCTGAAAAAGGCGGAGAGGCCAGACATTTCGAGATAAGAGAAGCTCTTGAAGCGGTTCTTCAGGATCTTCTTCAGCCGGGTGATACTGTCCTTGTAAAGGCTTCTCACAGTATGGCTTTCGAAAATATTGTGCAAAATATACAGGAGAACGAATAAATTTTGTTGGAAGTGTTCACAGTAAGCCTGAGAAATAGTTTGCATGTTTGTTAATTTTTTAATTATTGCGGAATGCATTGCAATCTGCCAAAAAAGTGATAAATTATATATGTGAGATTGTCAAAAGACAAATTTAGGAGGAATATATATCATGAGCAAGAATATGCAGGGTTTCGGTATGATGATTCAGAAACTGAAAGCATCACCGAAGAGAATCGTTTTTACAGAAGGTACAGATGAAAGAATTCTTGAAGCAGCATCCCGTCTGCTGGCATCCAACTTCCTTACACCTATCCTTGTAGGCAAAGAAGACGAAGTTCAGACAGCAGCAGAAGAATATGGTTACAATATCAGAGGCGCTCAGATCATTGATCCTGAGAACTTCGACAGAATGGATGAGATGATCGCTATGTTCTGTGAACTTCGTAAGAGCAAGAACATTCAGCCAGATGAAGCACGCAAGATCTTATCCGCAGGCAACTACTTCGGTACAATGCTTGTTAAGATGGGTGTTGCAGATGCACTTCTTGGCGGTGCTACATCCTCAACAGCAGATACAGTTCGTCCAGCCCTTCAGCTGATCAAGACAAAACCAGGCAGCAAGATCGTATCTTCATGCTTCATCATGGTTCGTCCATCTGCTACAGGTGAGAACGAAGTATTGTCTATGGGTGACTGTGCGATCAATATCAAGCCAACAGCAGAAGAACTGGTAGAAATCGCTATCGAATCTGCTGAATGCGGCCGTATTTTCGGTATCGATCCAAAGGTTGCTTTCCTTAGCTACTCAACACTGGGTTCAGGTAAAGGTGAAGATGTTGACAAGATGCGTACAGCAGCTGCTATGACGAAAGAAAAAGCGCCTGACCTTCCAATCGCAGGTGAATTACAGTTTGATGCTGCCGTTTCTCCACGTGTCGCTCGTACAAAATGCCCAGGCAACCCGGTTGCTGGTCATGCGAACGTATTTGTATTCCCTGATATCAACGCTGGTAACATCGGTTACAAGATTGCTCAGCGTCTTGGTAACTTCGATGCATACGGTCCAATCCTGTTAGGTCTGAATGCACCAATCAACGACCTGTCTCGTGGTTGTAACGCAGAAGAAGTTTATTCCATGGCTATCATTACAGCAGCATTAGCTGAATAATTATAAGCGTGAGAACAGAATAGAATGACAGAAGAGAGGGTATCCCATACGGACATCCTCTCTTTTTTTTGTAAACAGGATTCCTCTTTAATATAATTTGAGTTTGACTGTTTACATTTTATATTTAATTTCATCATTTGCATTTTGTGTTCATTTCAATCGCTTAAGTAAAGGAAAAAATCAGTTGAAAAAAAGGAATATTCCTCATATAATATATGTATAAGTCGCATGATATTGTTACTGGGAATCAACATACATTCGGAGAGGAAGATGAATAACTGCTTCTCTCCGAATTTTCATGTGGGAAATGTTTGGATGTTATGATAATGGGGAATTAATAAAGAATAGGAGATAAGGGGTATGGATGAGAATACAGTCGCAGTGGGGAAAGATATTGATCTGGAGACGGTCATTTTGCAAAATGTGGATTTGGTGGAGAACATCGGTGCTTTCAAAGAAGTGGCAGAGCAGTTTCAGCAGCTGATGATGATGTACAGTTGTGCCATCCGGGAGGTGCGGACGAAGTTAGAGGTGCTCAATGACGAGTTTCAGGTGCAGCGCAGTCATAATCCTATTTCTTATATTAAGTATCGCGTGAAGAAACCGGGAAGCATTTTGGAGAAGCTGAAACGAAGAGGCTATCCGGTGACGCTGCAGTCTGTGGAGGAGAATCTTCATGATGTGGCCGGTATCCGTGTCATCTGCAGCTATGTGCAGGATATTTATATGGTGGCGGATATGCTGACTTCCCAGAATGATATTACATTATTGGAAGTGAAGGATTATATTGCTAATCCGAAGCCAAATGGTTACAGAAGTTTACATCTGGTTGTACAGATTCCGGTATTTTTTTCTGATGGATGCAAGCTGTTGAAGGTAGAAGTTCAGATCAGGACAATAGCCATGGATTTTTGGGCCAGTCTGGAACATCAGCTGAAATACAAGACGGAAGGAGATGTGCCGGATAGTATTGCAGCGGAATTGAAGGATTGTTCGGATGTGATCGCCAATACGGATCAGAGAATGCAGAATATATACAATACATTAAAGAAGGATCGTCCGGAGAAAGAAAATTAGTATAGTGTTACATATTGTAATGCGGGGTATCTGCGGTGAGAATGGGCAGATACCCCGATGCTTTTTGGATAAATAATGCTAAGAAATGGTAAAAATGTCAGTTGACACAGAACTTTGGCATAGATATAATAGAAATAAATTAAGAAATCTTGCAAAAAAACCAGAAAAATGAGGCGATGAAATGGCCTTAAGGCGCGAAAGAATGAGACTTGGTGATATTCTCATCAAGCAGAATGTATTAACAGAAGAACAATTGAAGCAGGCACTGGAACTCCAGAAGGGTTCCGGCAAGAAGATAGGCGAAGTACTGGTAGACAGCGGCATGATCACAGAAGAGATGATCGTACGTGCGCTGCAGATGCAGCTTGGCCTTAAAGTCGTGCATCTTTCAGGGGTTGTTATCCCGAAGGAGGTCAGGAATCTTGTCAGTGTCAGTCTACTGAAGAAATATCAGTGTATTCCTTTTGAATTGGATCCGTACAATGCGAATATCCTGCATCTGGCGATGGCTGATCCAATGGATATGACAGCCATTGACGATATTTCCATTGTAACGAACCTGCAGGTTGAACCGTACATAGCAACAACCAGAGAGGTTTTGACAGCCATCGACCGCTGTTATGGAGCATCTGAGACCATGGATGCGGCTCGTAGATTTACAAGAGAGCGTGCACTGCTCAGAGGAACAGCTGAAGATGAAGGCGAGACCGATGTCAGTGATGCACCAATTGTGCAGCTTGTCCGCTCACTGATTGAGCAGGCAATCCGTCAGCGCGCAAGTGATATTCATATAGAAGCCTTAGAAGAAAAGGTACGTGTCCGCTATCGTATTGATGGTGCACTCTATGAGAAGATGGTTTATGATAACAGTCTTCTTCCGGCGATTGCCACACGTATCAAGATCATGGGAGGCATGGATATTTCTGAGAAACGTAAGCCGCAGGATGGGCGTATGAGCATTGAGGTTGACAGACAGGAATATGATATTCGTATTTCGTCGATTCCGACGGTTCATGGTGAGAAGCTTGTGCTGCGTTTATCTTCCAAACTGAATCTGACAAGAAGCAAGAAGGAGCTTGGCCTTTCAGATGCTGAAATGGAGATTTTTGACCATATGCTGGCGCACCCATATGGCATTATTTTTGTTACCGGTCCAACCGGAAGCGGTAAATCTACAACTTTGTATACAGCCCTGAGTGAGTTGAATACAGAGAACGTCAACATTGTGACAGTTGAAGATCCGGTGGAAGCCGATATTGAAGGCATCAACCAGATTCAGGTGAATCCGAAGGTGAATCTGACATTTGCTTCGGCTCTCCGTTCAATTCTCAGACAGGATCCGGATATCATTATGATTGGTGAGATCAGAGACCGTGAGACAGCATCAATTGCTGTTCAGGCATCTATTACCGGTCATCTGGTTGTATCTACGATGCATACGAATAATGCGGTGGGTACTTTGAACCGTATGGCGGATATGGGTGTTGAAAGCTATCTGATAGCGGATTCCATGGTGGGTGTCATTGCACAGCGACTGGTAAGAAAGCTTTGTCCGCATTGCAAAAAGCCACATATGGCTACCACAGAGGAGAAGAAACTGCTCAGACTGCCGCCGGATAAGGAGAAAGAGATTTATGAACCCGGCGGCTGTCATTCCTGCAATCAGACAGGTTATTTCGGACGTATCGGTGTCTTTGAGATGATGGAAGTCAATTTCAGCCAATGCGTCTACAGAGAAACTGACAGAGGCGGCCAGAAGAACAGGCATGCACACACTGCGTGAGAATGCCGTTCAATATGTCTTAGATGGTGTGACCTCCGTAGAGGAGATGCTGCGTGCATCCTATGAATAGGAATAGAAGAGCATGTATAGTTTAGATGAAATTTTGCGGATGTCTGTGGAAGAAAAGGCCTCAGATATTCATTTTACAGCAGGGTGTCCGCCTTATTATCGTATTGACGGTGTACTGACACCACTTAAAGGCGACAAGTTGCAGCCAACAGATCTGGAAGCATTGCTGCTGCCGATTTTGGACAGTCGTCATAGAAACGAGTTGGAGACAAACGGACAGACGGATCTGGCTTATGCCATTCCGGGAGTCGGGCGGTTCCGTGTCAATGTTTATAAGCAGCGTGGTACTCTGGCTTCGGCCATGCGTTGCCTGCCATTTTCCATACCGGATGCGGACAGTCTTGGAATACCGGCGGAAGTGCAGGCATTAACAGCTAAGAAGAGAGGCCTTGTATTGGTGACAGGGCCAACCGGAAGCGGTAAGTCCACAACACTGGCGTCGCTGGTGGATATTATGAACAGGAAGTATCCGTATCATATTATTACGCTGGAGGATCCGATTGAGTATCTGCACAGACATCAGTGCTCCATGGTGAATCAGCGCGAGATCGGCAGCGATTCCAATGATTATGCACAGGCACTCAGGGCGGCACTTCGAGAGGATCCGGATGTGATCCTGGTGGGCGAGATGCGAGATCTGGAGACGATATCCACGGCGTTAACTGCAGCCGAGACGGGACATCTTGTCTTATCGACACTGCATACCATTGGAGCGGACAAGACCATTGACCGAATTATTGATGTTTTCCCGCCGAATCAGCAGCAGCAGGTGCGCATTCAGCTGGCATCCGTGCTGGAATGTATTATTTCACAGCAGTTGATCCGCAGGGAAGACGGAAGAGGGCGAGTGGCTGCATTGGAGGTGCTGTTTGCCAATACGGCGATTCGCAATATGATCCGTGAGAACAAGACTTATCAGATTATTTCCGCGATGCAGACAGGCAAGCGTCAGGGCATGCAGACTATGGATGATGCTATTTATGAATTGTTTCTGCGTGGCGATATCAGTGCGGATTCTGCGGTTTCCTATGCACAAAAGCCTGGGGAGATGAGTGGCAAAGTCAATTTTGATATGCCATAAGATGCCGTTAATGAAGATTAAAGAGTGAAGAGAGGACGAAAAAATGCCGGGATTTTCTTATGTGGCTGTCGATCAGGCAGGCAAAGAGATAAAGGGCAGTATAGATGCGGAAAACAGTGAGAGAGTCGCGGAAACCCTCAGAAGAGACGGGCTGCTGCCTTTGTCAATCAAAGAGCAGGGTGTACTGAACAGGGAAATTGACTTTGCCATCGGCAAAAAGGTTAAGCCAAGAGATCTGAGCGTGTTCTGCCGTCAGTTTGTCAGTATCACAGAGGCTGGCGTTCCGATGAAAGAGGCTTTGCAGATGCTGGCAGAGCAGACAGAGAATAAATGGCTGAAACGGGCGATTGCGGAAGTACTGACCAATGTAGAAAAGGGTAATACGCTGGCGGATTCCATGATGGCGTTTCCAGATATATTCCCGGGAATGCTGGTGAATATGGTTCGGGCCGGTGAAGCATCCGGCAGTCTGGAACTGTCTTTCTCACGTATGGCGACCCATTTTGAGAAAGAGGCCAAACTGCGAGCCACTATCATGAAAGCGACGATCTATCCGATTATTTTGATCTGTGCGGCCGTTGGCGTCGTGGCAGTGATGCTGCTATTTGTTATTCCTATTTTTGTTGATATGTTTGCAGATTTGGATGTGCAGATGCCTGCCCTTACCCTTGCGGTAATGGGCACCAGCAGTTGGATGGCATCCCATTGGTATGTGATCCTGATCATTGCGGTTATTGCAGCTGCAGCCTATCGCCTGATTTATCAGACTGATCAGGGACGGCTTGCGATAGACAATGTTAAGATGAAGATGCCGCTTTTTGGCAAACTGACAGTAAAAACGGCCTGTGCACAATTTGCCAGGACGATGAGTACGCTTCTGTCAGCGGGACTTTCAACGACCAGCTGTCTGGATATTGTTGCGGGCATTATGAAGAATGTTCATTATGCCAATGCCTTTTTGAAAGCAAAGGAAGAAGTGATGAAAGGTATCCCTCTTTCCGAACCTTTGCAGACAGCGGGCATTTTTCCGCCGATGGTTTATCATATGACGGGCATCGGTGAAGAGACCGGTAACCTGGAAGAGATGCTTGAGAAACTGGCTGATTATTATGATGAGGAAGTCGAGATGGCGACCCAGAGTATTCTGGCAGCCATGGAACCGTTGATCATCGTCTTTATGGCATTGATCGTCGGTACACTGGTCATCGCCGTTATCCTGCCGATTGGCGCTATGTATGAAGGCCTGGACAACCTGTAGAAGATCGTTCAGTTATTCTGCACTTCAAAGCAGTTAAAAGTAACTAATGGATTCTTTGCGAAAAGCATTTGAATATGCGATTGGGAACCGCATAAAAAGTTTCCGACAGTAACATGAAGGTGATGCGGCTGGCATAGGGAACCGTGTTCATCCATAAAAGAAAGAGAAATAAAGAAGGAGACAAACGTCATGTTAAAATTTCTTAAAGACAAGAAGAAAGATAATAAAGGTTTCACTCTGGTAGAGCTTGTTATCGTTGTAGCAATCCTGGCTATCCTCGTTGGCATCCTTGCACCACAGTATACCAAATATGTAGAAAAATCAAGAAAAGCAGCCGATGCTTCTAACCTTGAGAACTTGGTAACAGTTGTAAAAACAGCAGCTTCTGACAGCACAGATACAATTGCAGCTGGTGAATATATAATTACACTTTCAAATGATGCAAATGTTTCTGTTACTCAAGGCACTACGACATCTCCAGCGTTAGACAACGTATTTAATGAGTTTGCAGGTAATGATTGGGCTGAGACAAGACTTAAATCAAAGAAGTGGAAGAATGATAATAATGGAAACACTATTAGTGCCAAAGTAGAAGTTGGAGCGGATGGCTCTGTCACAGTTACATATAATCCTACATCACTTAAGACTACTGCTAATGAATAAGAATTAGTACACTAATTTTTATGTTTTCAAAGCCCTTGGGAAGCGTTTCGCCCAACAAACAAATTTTGCAGCTATAAGAAAGGATCCCCTATGCTTCTTTTTTTAGAACTTATCCCGTACATCGTTATCTTCATATTCGGCATTACCATCGGAAGCTTCCTCAATGTGTGTATTTACAGGATGCCGCTTCACGAGTCCATTGTGACAGCGCCATCCCATTGCATGACATGCGGGAGCAGGCTTCATTGGTATGATATGGTGCCGGTATTCAGCTGGCTGATCCTCGGCGGTAAGTGTCGGAGTTGTAAAGCAAAAATTTCTGCACAGTATCCAATCATAGAGGCACTCAACGGTGTCCTCTATGTATTGGTATGTGTGGTAAATGGCATGAATCTAAGTAGTGGAGTGATGTGCCTGATGACTTCTGCGCTAATTGTACTGAGTGTGATTGACTGGCAAACTTATGAAATACCTGTATCCATCAATATTTTTCTGGGTATTCTGGGCGTTGCTTCAGTCATATTGAAGCCGGATGCAGTACTTTCGCATCTGATGGGCGCGGTATGTGTGAGTGGTATTTTACTGGTCATCTATCTGGTCAGCGGCGGGAGAGCCATTGGCGGCGGCGACATCAAATTGATGGTAGCCTGTGGTCTGATCCTTGGATGGCAGCTGATCATTCTGGCATTTTTCCTTGGATGCATCATTGGCTCTGTGATCCATCTGATTCGTATCCGGGTCAGCGGGGCCGGGCATATGCTGGCGATGGGGCCTTATCTGTCAGCGGGCATTTTTATAGCCGCATTATGGGGAAACAGCTGGATTCACTGGTATATGGGCATGCTTGGAATCTAATGAAAGTATCCGGCAGATTGATATCACAAAAAGTAACTGAAAAATGAATCAATCCTTTTCAGTTATAAAATTATAGTGTTTATTTGCAGGCATCTGAATGACTGCATTAGCAGTACACATCATAAAGATGGTAAAAATAAACACTATAATTTTGCAACTGAACATTTTTATGAGGAGACAAAAAATGGCGAGATTTATAAGTGTTGAAATAGATGCCTCCCAGCTGCGGGTGGCGGAAATTGAAGAAGTCGGAAAAAAAGAGCGAATACTTCAGTGTTTCAGTATCCCGATGCCTCAGGGAATGACAGAGGACGGAGAAGTGCGTGACACCAAAAACCTGGCAGAATTGCTTGTTCAGGGATTGGAAGCCCATGCTATTAAATCCAAAAAGATTTATTTTGTGGCGGGTTCTTCACGTATTGCCAGTCGTCGTATCCAGCTTCCGATGGTGAAAAAGAATCAGATACAGGAACTGATCCAGACAAACAGCAGTGAATATTTTCCTGTGGATATCAGCAAATATGTTTTATCTTATACGATTCTCGGCGAGATCAGTGAAAAGGCAGACCGCAACGAAGAAACCAATCCTGATCGTAAGAATGCCCGAAATAAAGGCAATAAACAGTATGATCTGATGGTCTATGCAGCACCAAAGTCCATTTCTGCGGCTTATAATGAGCTGGCTGAGAATGCAGGACTGACGATACAGGGCATTGGTTATACTGGTGACAGCCTGTATCAGGCGGTTCGGGATATCTATGCCAAAGGCGTCCATTTGTTGGCGAAGATTGAGAAGAAGTATACCATGATCAGTATTATCAAAGATGGTGATCTGGCCCTGCAGCGAATGGTGAATTATGGCGTGGATATGGCCATTGATACAGTAATGCAGGAAACGGTTTTCGGTGAAATTGAGAATGAGTGGCAGGCACTGGATGCACTGTATACGGGTAAATGTCTCAATGCACAGCTTGATGCGGCACCC
>OHAU01003278.1_pt1 | contig 13311 bp, 10 predicted proteins | sample 1577181 | NCBI WGS metagenome assembly OHAU01 (sample SAMEA3541472, study PRJEB24748) | human gut metagenome | biome: human gut; feature: human-associated habitat; material: faeces | place: China | collected 2012
AGAACCCCTCCACCGCCTATCGGCTGTCCCCCTCCCTTTTCAAGGGAGGCAATTTTATTTTTCTTGACATGTGGGATTTTTTTCTGAAAAGGGCTTGCTTTTTTTTCGGGAATGTGGTATAATGTGAAAGATAATGAATGTTTGCAGGTTTCTGCATCGTTCAGCACGAAGCCGCCGCTGTTATGCTGCCGCTTTGTGTACTCGAAACTAGACGGGAGGAGGGACTTTCCCATGAGCGTACTGGAAATCATTGTTGGTGCTGTGGTACTGCTGATCAGCGTTGTTCTGATTATTATCTGCATGATGCAGGAGCAGAAGCCGCAGAACGCCACTGCTGCACTGACTGGTGCAAGCAACGATTCGTTCTATGACAAAAACCGCGGACGCACAAAGGAAGCACGTCTGAAGAAGATCACATTCATCTGCTCAGTCGTTTTCTTTGTTTTGATTCTGTTTATGGATATTGTAATGCCGCTGCTGACCAAGTAAACGGCAGATCGTCCTGTGCTTCAGGAGCCTGTTTCGATTCTAGGTTATCTAGGCGGAACAGGCTCTTATGTGTTTTCCGTCCGGAACAGCACAAGTACAGGACTTTTTTCTGACTGCACATCTTCTTTCTGCACATTCGGCAATATCGTCAGAAAAACAACAGCAATGAGAAAGCCGCACAGGGCGGCAGAAGTGAAAGGATTTTTATTTTATGGCTAATACCCAACTGGGCGGGGCTGAAACGATCGACAGCTACCGCAAGAAGATCATGACGATCCTGAAGAAAAGCGGCCGCACACCGGTCAGCGACCGCGATCTGGCTACCAAGTGCCGCACCAACCGCGGCGGGGCTGCCAATTTCCGCAAAGCGGTGCAGGAACTCTGCAAAGAGGGTGCGATCTGTGAACGCCGCCGCGGCTATGTTTCCTCCGCAAACATGGGCTACTATCCGGCAACGATCGTCCGGCTGAGCCGCACATTCGGCTTTGCCCGTCCCGAAGAAGAAGGGGCTCAGGACGTGTTTATCCCCGGCAAGTTCTTACAGGGTGCCATGACCAGGGACCGTGTCCTCATCGGCAACATTCCCTCCCGCAGCGGCAAGCCTGAAGGCGAAGTGCTGGCGATTCTGGAGGAAGCAGACAGCAAGATGACCGGCGTTATCATTGAGGACAACGGCAAGCTGATGTTCCGTGCGGACTCCATGTCCAAGACTCCCATTCAGATCCAGCGAAAGGACAGCGTGATCTATCACGAGGGCGAAAAGGTGCTGGCAGAAGTGGTTTACCGCGGTCAGCGGCACGCCGAGCACAAGGTCAAGATCGTGTTCAGCTTTGGTGTCTGCACCCGTGCAAGCGTCTGTGCCGAAGCAATGGTTGCCGTTCGCGGTGTCAACGTGGACTTTCCGGAAGAAGTCGTTGCCGAAGCCGACCAGCTGGCAAATGCTCCCATTCCGCAGGAGGAATACGCAAAGCGTCTGGACCTGCGGGAAACCCCGATCTTCACCATTGACAGTGCCAAGTCCAAGGATCTGGACGATGCCGTTTCTCTGGAAAAGACCGAAACCGGCTACCGTCTGGGTGTGCACATCGCAGACGTTTCCCACTACGTCCGCCCGCACACCCCGCTGGACAACGAAGCTCTGGATCGCGGCACCAGCATCTACTATGCAAACCGCGTCATTCCCATGCTGCCCACCAGCCTGTCCAACGGCATCTGCTCCCTGAACCCCTGCGAAGACCGTCTGGCATTCTCCGCCCTGATGGACTTGGACGAAAACGGCGAGATCGTCAAGTACGAGTTCCGGAAGACTGTGATCCGTTCCGCTGTCAAGGGCGTTTACAGCGAGGTCAACGAAATCCTCGCCGGCACCGCTTCTCCGGAGCTGCTGGAAAAGTACAAAGCTGTTCAGCACATGATCCCGCTGATGGACGAACTGTGCGACATTCGCCTGCGGGAACGGAAACGCCGCGGTGCTCCGGAACTGGAAACCGCAGAGGGTGCACTGGTCATCAATGACGAGGGTGTCTGCGTGGACGTTGTGGCACGGGAACGGGGCAAGAGCGAGTGCATCGTCGAGGAAATGATGCTGCTGGCAAACGAAGCTGCCGCAAAAATGGCACGGGAAAAGAACCTGCCCTTTGTCTATCGTGTGCACGACAAGCCCTCTCCGGAAAAGATCGAGCGTCTGGAACAGGTCCTGCTGCGGCTGGGTGTCGAAGTGCCGGTATTCACCGACATCAAGCCCCGTCATCTGGCGGAGATTCTGGACAACGCACGAGGTACTGAACTGTATCCGGTTCTGAATGTCATGGTGCTGCGTTCCATGGCAAAGGCAGCCTATGCTCCGGAAGCGATCGGACACTTCGGTCTGGCACTGAAAGACTATGCCCACTTCACTTCCCCGATCCGCCGCTATCCCGATCTGGCAATTCACCGGATCCTCAGCAACTACTGCGAGAACCCCAACGCCGAAGCGATGCACGAAAAGTACGATGCTTTCGTGATCGAAGCTTCCATGCGTTCCAGCGACACCGAAGTACGTGCCATTACCATTGAACGCAACGCCGACGACTGCTACAAGGCAGAGTACATGCAGCAGCATCTGGGCGAAATTTTCGACGGCATCATTGCCGGCGTGACCGACTTCGGCTTCTACGTGGCTCTGCCCAACACCGTAGAAGGTCTGGTACACGTTTCCACCCTGCCGGAAAGCGACTGGATCAACGACGACAGCATTGCTTTCAAGGAAGAACAGGGCAGTGCATGCTACCGTCTGGGCGACACCGTGCGGGTACAGTGCACGAAAATCGATGTCAACAGCGGCAACGTAGACTTCGCCCTCGTAGAAGAAGGACAGGAAGCCGCCGCCAAGTAAAGGCAATTTTCAATCTTAGGGAAACACTGAATAAAGCTTGTGCGTAAGATGCGTAGTCAGATTTTTCGGCAGATTGCATAGAAATTCCGCAGGCATACTGTATGTATGGTAAGGGATTTCTGGGCAATATGACGGAAAATCTGCAAGCAGATTGCGTGCAAAGCCGTCAGGCGGGCTTTATGCAGTGTTTCCTTAGGCAATCAACGCCCCGAAAGGTCACTGCTTTTCGGGGCGTTTTTGACAAAACCAAAAAATCCCCGCTGCTTTTCCACAGCGGGGATTTTGTAAATCGTATCCAGTTGTGCTTAGCGGCGATCCAGAATGTTGAAGATTGCCATCAGGTCGTCATCTACCGGCTTGGACTGCTGCTGCGGTGCTTCTTGCTTCGGAGCAGCTGCCGGCTGTGCCGGTGCCGGATTCGGTGTGCTGCCGCTGACTTTAACGTCATCTACCAGCGGGTTATCTACCGGAATCGGTTCTTCTGCCGGAGCAGCTTCTTCCTCCGGTGCTTCTTCCTCTTCCGGAGCGTCCGGATCTACCATATCGAAACCAGCCGCAATTACAGTAATCACCATTTCGTCCTGCATGTCTTCCTTGAATGCCGTACCGAAGATGAATTCCACATCTTCTGCCGCCTTGTCGGTAATCATCTTGGTGGCAACATCTACGTCGGTAGACATAATGTCCTCGCTCATTGCGATGTTGATCAACAGACGCTTTGCACCGGCAATCGAAGTTTCCAGCAGCGGACTTGCGATAACAGCGTTGGCAGCTTCCTTTGCCTTGTCCTTGCCGGAGCCGTGACCGATTGCCATGTGGGCATAGCCGGCACCCTTCATAATGGTGGAAACGTCTGCGAAGTCCAGATTGATGTAGCCTTCTTCTACGATCAGATCGGAAATGCTCTTGACACCAGTCTTCAGCACGTCATCTGCCAGTGCGAAAGATTCCCGCATGGTCAGGGGCTTGTCCAGACCTTCCAGCAGCTTTTCATTCGGGATCACGATCAGGGAATCCACATACTTCCGCAGTTCTGCGATACCTCTTTCTGCCTGTAACATCTTCTGTTCCCGTTCAAACGCAAACGGCTTTGTGACAACTGCAACAGTCAGAATGCCGGCTTCCTGTGCCAGACGTGCAACGACCGGAGCCGCACCGGTACCGGTACCGCCGCCCATGCCGGCAGTGATGAATACCATGTCAGCACCTTTCAGAGCTGCTTCGATCTCGTCTTTGTTTTCCTCTGCACTTTTCTGTCCAACTTCCGGCTTGTTGCCGGCACCGCGGCCTCTGGTGAGTTTCGAACCGATCTGGATCTTGGTGGTTGCCTTGGAATTATTCAATGCTTTTGCGTCAGTATTGACTGCAATATACTCGATGTCATGTACATCAGAAGATGCCATGCAGTTCAGGGCGTTGCCGCCGCCGCCGCCGACACCGATCACCTTAATATTTACATCGGGATCAAACGCATCTTCATAGATAAAATCAGTCATCTCAACATTTCCTCCTACAAGAACTTCTGTGGTACGCTGTATATTTTCCGCATCGTCCGTCTTCCGCACATACGGATACCTTCTTTAGAAATACACTTATTATTTTAACACATTTCCGAAAGCATTGCAAGCTTTTTTTTGAAATAAATCGGGTTTTTCCCTTTCCCACAAGATTTTAAGGGAAAATCCGCCTGAATTTCACAATTTCATACAGATTCCGTAAGGACATTTTCGTTACTGCCAGCCTGCCGCTGTTGTTGTGGTTTCTGTCTGGGTTTCTGTGGTAACGAGATTGCCGTATTCGTCGGTTTCCGTCACAGGATTTCCGTATTCGTCCGTTGCAGTGGTTTGCAGCGGTGCCGTGGTCTGCTGTTCCACCGCCTCCTTGTCCCGATAGGAACACTGGTGGTCGCCCACCATAGAGAGATAGCCCACCTTGTCGGGGGACAGCTGTCCCAGCACAGTTTCCGCCAGCGTGATCTTATAGTCCATATCGCTCCAGTTTCCCAGCTGAAAGGACACTCTGCCGTCAAAGATCAGGTTGATGTTGTATTTATCTGTGAGGTCGATGGAAGTCACCGGACAGTCCAGCCCCTTGGCGATCCGTTCGGACAGGGACTGAAAGATCTTGTCCTTCTGGCTGTCCCGCGATGCCAGCGTTTTCCCCGGCTCCCGCACGGAAGCTTCGAAGCCGGTGATCGTCGGCAGGGACGGATCACTGTCCGGACCGCTGACCAGAATTTTTCCGGCGGCACTGACTTGCAGCGTACCGCTGGAATCCGTCACATTAAACGCCGCCTTGCTGGGTTCAATGGTGATGACCAGCCGGTCGGGGAAGTCCTTCTGGATCGAAACGCTGTCCACAAAGATCAGCCGGCTCAGAATGTTTTCCTTGACCGTTTCGCGGTTCAGCCGCATCATATTGTCACCGGTATGTACACCGGAAGCCTTTACCACGTCGTTTTTTTGATACGGCTGGTCGGCATCTCCGGCAACGACGATCTGCTCAATATTAAAGAACACTGTCATCGACAGCGACACACCCACACCAATCACCAGAATTGCCACCAGCAGCCCGTACAGCGGTCGGAACCGATTCCGGCGGCGGCGGCGTTTCGAACTGGTCTGGCTCTGGATCTCTGTTTTTTCCACGTCCTGCATGACTTCTGCTCCTCACTTCTTTTCTATCCGACACGTTTTGGTGTCTGTTCTGCCGGCGGATTCCGATACAGGGGCAGTTTCCACGCGGAAAATTTTTGCCCCAACGCCCTGCAATGTCTGCTCGATCGCCTCATATCCGCGGTCAATGTGTGCGATCTGCCGCACCTCTGTTTTCCCCTGTGCTCCCAGCCCCGCCAGCACCATGGCAGCTCCGCCCCGCAAATCAGTGGCGGCAACGGAAGCACCGCTAAGAGAACGCACACCGGTAACTACGGCAATTCTGCCGGACACGCGAATTTTCGCCCCCATTTTCACGAGAGCGTCCACATGACGATAGCGGTTCTCGAAGATGTTTTCTTCCAGCACGCTGACACCGTCCGCCAGACTCAGCATTGCCATAAAAATCGCCTGTGCGTCAGTGGGAAAGCCGGGGTGGGGCATGGTGCGGAGAAACGGCACCGCCCGCAGCCGCCGCGGTGCCAGCAGGTGCAGCCGATCCGGTTCTGGAAATACCCGACAGCCGATCTGTTCCAGCACAGGGAGCATATTCTCCATAGGCTGAGTGCTGACACCACGCAGGCACAGCGTCCCGCCGGTAATTGCCGCCGCCCCCAGATAGGTCACACCGGCAATGCGGTCGGGCATGATCGTATGACGGCTGCCCCGCAGCTTCCGGACACCGGAGATCACAATGGTGCTTTCGCCGTCGCCGGAGATGTCTGCCCCGCAGCCTCGCAGGAATGCCGCCAGATCGCAGATCTCCGGTTCTCTTGCCGCATTATGCAGCACCGTTCTGCCCTCTGCCAGCACCGCCGCCAGCATGACATTTTCCGTAGCCCCCACCGAGGGGAACGGCAGGTGTATGCCTGCTCCGTGCAGTCCCTCCGGTACGGTGCAGTCCAGCTGTCCCCCATGTACAGAAAAATGTGCACCCATTTGCCGCAGGGCATCTAAGTGCATATCAATGGGACGGGGACCCAACTCACAGCCGCCGGGATAGGAAAGATGACAGCTGCCGGAGCGTCCCAGCACAGCCCCCAGAAAAATGATCGAAGACCGCATCTCCTGCATCAGCACTTCGGGGATCGTATCCGCACACAAGTCCCGCACCTGTACTGTCACGGTATGTTCCTGCACGGTGCACCGGCAGCCCAGATGCGTCAGGATCCGGCATGCCGCAAACACATCTGTCAGGCGGGGACAATTTTCCAGAACCGTTTCGCCGTCACAAAGCAGTGTTCCCGCCAGAATGGGCAGGGCACTGTTTTTTGCCCCATGGAGAAAAATTTCTCCCTCCAGCGGTTTGCCGCCCTCAATCACCAGTTTTTGCAAACTGCATCACCTCTTTTTATTTTCAGTGTATGCAGTTTCGACAGAATTGGTGAAATGTGCAGGCAGGCGGGCTTTCTACAGTGTTTCCCGCGGTCTTACTTGGATTTTGCTTTCTGATATAGCTGGGCGACCACGTTCCAGATGCGGTCGTCCGTGTCTGCAATTTCCAGCGACTTCGCCTTGTGCCCCATTTCCGTCAGGCGTTCCCGATCGGCATAGAGCTGTTCCACTTCTGCAATGATGCGTTCCGGCGAAACGTCCTTCTGTTCAATGACCACAGCCGCACCGGCATCGCCCAGCACATTGGCGTTGTGCAGCTGGTGATTGCCGGTGACGATGGGGGACGGGATCAGAATGGAACCCCGTCCGGCAGCCTCCAGTTCCGCCAGCGTGGACGCACCGGAACGGCAGATGACCAGATCTGCCGCCGCCAGACAAACGTCCATGTCATTGATGTATTCCGTGATTCGCAGACGGTCGCCTTTCAGCGGAATGCCTGCCGCAGCCATTGCCTTGGGGAAGGTTTCCTTTCCCATGCCGCCGTAGCCGTGAATGTGGTTGATCGACAGCCCCTTCTGCACGTGCCACGGGATCACCTTTGCCATTGCTTCGTTGATGCAGCCTGCTCCCAGACTGCCGCCGAACGAGAGAATGCACATACCGTCATCAAAGCCCAGCTGCTTCCGTGCTGCGGCTCTGTCCATGCCGGAAATGCCGCCACGCACCGGCAGACCGGTGACGGTATACGGACAGTTCAGGTGGAAGAATTCCAACGCCTTTTCCACAGTCAGCATCACGTGGTCTACTTCCTTTGCCAGCATCTTGTTGGTGACACCGGGGAATGCGTTCTGCTCGTGAATGGCACAGGGAATCCCCATGCGGGCTGCGGCGTGGAGGATCGGTCCTGCCACATAGCCGCCGGTGCCAATGGCAATGTCCGGCTGGAACTGCTTCAGGATCTGCTTGGCACGGTGCTGCGAAGTTGCCAGATAATACACCGCCTTACAGTTCCGGCGAATATTTTTCAGCGTCAGCTTCCGCTGAAAGCCTGCCACATGCATGGTTTCCATCGGATACCCCGCCGCCGGCACCAGACGTGCCTCCATGCCGTTAGGCGTTCCCACAAACAGGAACTCTGCGGACGGGTCATGTTTTTTGATGATCGAGGCAATGGCAAGTGCCGGATTGATATGACCGCCGGTGCCGCCTCCTGCTAATAATACTTTCACGCGTTACCTCCCTGCAGCTGTACTTCTGCCTGTGGTGCTCTCTCCGCTGCCGGTACCCGCTGGGGCGACTGATACCGTACACGGGAGATGTTCAGGACAATGCCCATTTCCGCCAGCTGCAAGATCAACGCCGTGCCGCCGTAGCTGAAAAAGGGCAGACTGATACCCGTATTGGGGATCAGGTTGCTGACAACCGCAATGTTGAAAAATGCCTGTAGTCCGATATGAGATGTCAGACCAATTGCCATTAACATGCCGAACTTATCCTTGGCACGCATAGCAATATAGAATCCGCGAATGACCAGCAGGGTAAACAGCAGCACTACTGTGAGTGCTCCCACCAGCCCCAGTTCCTCGCAGACGATAGAGAATACAAAGTCGTTTTTGGTTTCCGGCAGGTACAGATACTTCTGGCGGGATTCCCCCAGTCCCAGACCGAACAGTCCGCCGGAGCCAATGGCGATCAGGGACTGACAGGTCTGCCATGTATTGCCCTGACTGTCTGCAAACGGATCTACCCATGACTGGATACGCTTCTGAATGTAGTCGTAGTTGCGGGACATGATCGAAACCAACAGCAGAGCACCTGCCGCACCGATAACACCGATCAGCAGAAACTGCTTGAGATTGACACCGCCCACAAAAATCAGAATGATACAAGTCATGACGATCAGAGCCGTTGCAGAGATGTGCGGTTCCTTGATGAGCAGTGCCGCAGGTACCAGCAGTGCCAGCAGCATCGGCAGCATGCCCCGCAGGAAATACCGCATGTTGTCATAGTTCTTGGTGATGACATAGGAGTAGAAGATCACCATGCCGATCTTCATGGTTTCCGAAGGCTGAAAGTTGAAACTGCCAATGGCGATCCAGCGGGTCGCACCGCCGTCAGTAACGCCGATTCCCGGAATAAACACCATGACCAGCAGGATCAGCGGCAGCACATACGCACCGATCGCGATCAGTTTTTTCTGAAAGAAATGATAGTCCACCATGCACAAAAACAGCATCAGCACCAGACCCAGTCCGGCATTTTTCATCTGGCTGACGGCATAGTAAGAACCCTCTTTTCCCTCGGCAATTGCCCACGCATAGCTGGCGGAGAACATCATGACAATGCCCATGACCAGCAGTGCAATGACAATGAGGAAAAACGGCAGATCGACTTCCCCGTACTGTACCCCACGCCTCCAGAAAAGCTGCATATCCCCCAGTCTGCGTTTTTTTCCGGCAGTTTCTTTTTCCGCCATATAGAACCTCCTTCTGCCTTACAGCAGTACCAGCAGCAGTCCGCACAGTCCGGTAACTGCACCGAACAGCGAAAATGTGATCACAATTTTATACTCACTGAATCCGCTCATCTCAAAGTGATGGTGGATCGGTGTCATCTTGAAGATGCGGCGGCCTTCGCCGTACTTCTTCTTGGTATACTTGAAATAAGTCACCTGGATCATAACGGACAGTGCTTCCAGAATGTACACCAGAGCCACCAGGATCATGCTCAGGTGCTGGTGGCTTGCCAGTCCGATAGCTGCCACAGAGGCACCCAGATACATCGAGCCGGTGTCCCCCATGAAGCACTTCGCCGGGTGCAGGTTCCACACCAGAAAGCCCAGACAGCCGCCTGCCAGTGCCATGGTAAACAGGGTGTAGCAGCCCATTTGCAGCTTGCTGCAAATCAGGGTAAAGATCAGCATTGCCACCAGTGTCACCGTGCCGCACAGACCGTCCACGCCGTCAGTCAGGTTCACCGCATTGGTCAGGTACAGAATTACCAGCACCATCAGCGGATAGTAGAACCACGAGATGTTGAACCGGACAAAGCCCAGATCAATATGGGTGTCCCGATCGCCCAGCCAGTACATTGCCGCCAGCCACAGCACTGCTGCCACCACTTGCAGTACGATCTTCTGCATAGGCTTCAGCCCCTCGTTCTGCTTCTTGGCAACCTTTGCGAAGTCGTCGATAAAGCCGATCACGCCGAACAGCAGGCAGAAGATCATGCAGCTCAACAGCCGCAGTGCCTCCCGATTACTGAATGTGGAAACGAAATCGGTGGTACCGAAAAAGCGGTACAGGGCATAGCCCACCGCGGTGGCAATGATGCTGCCGAAAATGAACAGCAGTCCGCCCATCGTAGGCGTACCCTGCTTGTTGGCGTGCCAGCTGGGACCGAAGTCCACCTTAATGGGCTGCCCGAATTTCAGCTTGTGCAGCCACGGCAATAGTGCTTTTCCTCCGAGGGCTGCCACGACAAACGCCAGCAGTCCCACCAATATGTTAATCCAGAACGGCATGATCTGCGTCCTCCTCCTGCTCAAAAATCACATCGATACAATCCTCTAGGTGCATGCCGCGGCTTGCCTTGAACAAGATCACATCATTGGGACGGAGATACTGCCGGATCACGCGGCAGAGTTCCCGTTTGTCCTCGGTGTGATACACGGCAACTTCCTGCATTGCGGCACGCTGTGCCAGATAAAAAGATTCTTTCCCGTAGCAGAACAGAGCGTCCACTTCACTTTCTGCTGCCATATCGCCTACCAGTGTGTGCAGCTGGCGGGACATTTCGCCCAGTTCCAGCATATCCCCCAGCACGGCGATTCGTCTGCCCTTGCACGGCAGATCCCGCAGCACAGTCAGAGCTGCTTTCATGGAGTCAGGGCTGGCATTATAACAGTCTGCAATAATGGTATATGCACCCCGCCGGTAAATATTCTGCCGCAGTCCTACGGTGTGATACTGCTCCAGACCCTTGCAGATCTGTTCCGGTGCAATGCCTGCCAGCCGTCCCACGCAGAACGCCGCAAGGGCATTCATTACGTTGTGGTCACCGGCACAGGGCAGTTCCACCGGATAGGTGCTGCCGTCCTGTGCCAGAATGGAAAAGCTGGTGGACTGTGCCTTTCGCTCCACGTCTGCCGCACGGACATCAGCCTTTTCGCTGTGCATGCCGTAGGTGATGACCGGACGGGAGAGCTCCCGCTTCAGCGGTGCCAGCAGCGGATCATCGCCGTTGACCACCAGCGGAGCATCTGCCGCCATGCCGTCCTGGATCTCCAGCTTTGCCTGCCGGATCCCCTCCTGTGTCTTGAGGTTTTCGATGTGGGAATAGCCGATGTTGGTAATGACACCAATGCTGGGTTCGGCTGTCCGTGCCATGCGGCTGATCTCGCCGAAGTGGGACATGCCCATTTCAATGACTGCCGCCTGATGACAGTCCTCCAGCCCCAGCAGTGTTTTCGGCTGTCCGATCTCGTTGTTCAGATTGCCCTGTGTTTTCAGAGTGCAGAACTGGGATTCCAGTACGCAGGCGATCATTTCCTTGGTGGTCGTCTTTCCCACGCTGCCGGTGATGCCCACCAGAATCGGGTGAAATTTCTCCCGATAGAACCGTGCGATCTGCTGCAATGCCCGACCGGTGTCCTTCACCACCAGACAGGGACAGTCCCCCACCTGCCGGTCTGTGACGGCTGCCACGGCTCCCGCCGCGATCGCCTGTTCCACAAAAGCGTGGCCGTCAAATTTTTCCCCACGCAGTGCCACGAACAGACAGCCTGCCGGCAGGTCACGGGTGTCTGTGCTGACACAGGTGATCTCTGCCTCTACCGGCACAGCACAGTGCAGCACCGCTTCCAACTCTGACAATTTCCAAGGTTTCATGTACAATATATCCCCCAGTCCTATTTATCGCTTCGGTACCAGCGGCAGGCACTCCCGCACGATTTCCCGTTCGTCCATATGAATATGTACGCCGCCTTTCAGTACCTGATAATCCTCATGGCCTTTTCCGGCAAGCACAATGACATCTTCCGGCTGTGCCAGCTGCATGCTCCGCAGAATGGCTTCCTTTCGGTCTGTTACGACCTCATAGGGCACATCGCTGTCAGTGAGTCCGGCGAGAATGTCGGCAATGATCGCCTCCGGCTCCTCATCTCTGGGGTTGTCGGAAGTGACCACCAGAAAATCAGCATACTTCGCCGCAGCCTTTGCCATTTTCGGACGCTTTGTGGCATCGCGGTTGCCGCCGCAGCCGAACAGACAGATCAGTCTGCCTTTGGTGTATTCCTTGACACTGCGGAGAATATTTTCCACAGCGTCCGGCGTGTGGGCATAGTCGCAAATCACGGTGAAGTCCCGTCCGGTGGGGATCACTTCGCAGCGGCCCCGCACACCGGTGCAGGTTTCCAGAGCCTTGCGGACATCGTCCACCGACATACCCACGGCACAGCATGCAGCCACCGCTGCCAGTGCATTGGACACGTTGAACATGCCGGTCAGGTGCAGGTCTACCGGATAGGACTTTCCACCGCAGCACAGCCAGAAGCTGGTGCCGTCTGCTCGCAGCTTAATGGCATCGGCGTAGAAATCTGCCTGATTACTGCTGCCATAGGCGATTTTCGGGCAGGTCACTTCGCTGTACAGCCGCTTGCCGTAGTCATCGTCTGTATCGATCACTGCCGTATCACACCGGCTGAACAGCAGTTTCTTTGCCTGATAATAATTTTCCATGGTGCCGTGATAGTCCAGGTGATCCTGCGTCAGGTTGGTAAACACCGCCGCCGCGAAATGGGTTTCGCCGATCCGCTGCTGCACCAGCCCGAAAGAAGAAACCTCCATGACCACATCATCACAGCCAGCCTCTGCCATTTTCGCATACAGAGCCATCAGGTCGTAGACAAACGGCGTGGTGTTGTCGGTGTGGACGATCTCGTCCCCGATCTCGTTCTGAATGGTACCGATCAGCCCCACTTTTCTGCCGTTTTCCGTGAGAATATGCTTGATGAGATTGGTGATCGTGGTCTTGCCGTTGGTACCGGTGACACCAATGAAACGCATTTTCCGTTCCGGATGCCCGAACCATGCGGCACAGAGTTTTCCGTACAGGGCACGGGTGTCCTCGGTGAGGATCTGCCGGTCGCCCAGTCCCAGATCATGATCTACCAGAACCGCCGCGGCTCCCTTTTCCAGAGCCTCCGCTGCGGCAGTGTGTCCGTCAAAGCGTTCACCCCGAATGCAGGCGAACACCATACCGGACTGCACCTTTCTGGAATCGTCCGTCAGTCCGGTGATCTCCAGATTCTCCAGACTGGTTTTCGCATTGTCTTCCAAAAGCGTATACAATTGCATTTCTCTCATCCTTTCTGTGTGTGAAGGCATGATTCTCAAATTTACATCTATGGAAACACTGAATAAAGCTTGTGCGTAAGATGCGTAGTCAGATTTTTCGGCA
>OHAU01003286.1_pt1 | contig 13291 bp, 16 predicted proteins | sample 1577181 | NCBI WGS metagenome assembly OHAU01 (sample SAMEA3541472, study PRJEB24748) | human gut metagenome | biome: human gut; feature: human-associated habitat; material: faeces | place: China | collected 2012
GGGGCTGCCGTTCGTCAGCGGGATACTCATGAAGATTTACAAGACGATCGGGCTCAACTGGGAGCGCATGGGAAACGTCCGCTTTGCGGTCACATATAAGCCGCAGAACGACACGCTCGACCGCGCATATGCCAAGGAACGCGCCATGCAGGTGGCTAAGGAGTGGAGCGAGGCCATGCAGACGGGCGGCGCCGTGAAGGACTTTGTCGCAGTCGGCGACGTCCAGATAAAGGTTATAGGCGCCGACAATCAGATTTTAGACAGCGAGGTGCCCGTGCGTCAGATGCTCGAGCAGATAGTTGCAAAAACCGGACTGCCGCCTTTTATGCTCGGTCTGTCATGGTCATCGACGGAACGTATGTCGGCTCAGCAGGCGGACGTGCTCACCAGCGAAATCGACGCATACCGCCGCATTTTAACTCCCGTCGTCGAACGCATATGCCGCACCTATCTGCTTCTCGAGGGAACGCCCTCGCAGGTGGAGGTCGAGTGGGATGACGCTATGCTTCAGGACAATGTCGAGCTTGCGCGTGCCGAGCTCTATGCGGCGCAGGCGGAAAAAATCAGGAAAGAGATTGAAAACGGGGAGTGATAACTACGCAGAACAGTGTTCTTTCGGGCGCTCCGACTCCGCAGGAGCTGGAGCTTATCAACAGTTATACCGTAAAGCCGCTCAAGGCGGAGGAGGTCTATACCTTCGGCATCGTGCTTTGCGACAATGAGATCGACCGCGACTTCGAACGCTTCGATATTCCGGCGCTCGAAAAGTTAGCAGAGCTTTTTGTCGGCAAGACGGGGATATTCGACCACAGTATGAGCGGCAGAGATCAGACGGCGAGGATATTTTCCTGCCGCGTCGAGACGGACGAAAACAAAGTTACCTCGGCGGGCGAAAAATATACGAAGCTCTGCGCGAGAGCCTATATGCCGCGCAGCGAGAAGAACGCGGCGCTCATAGAGGAGATAGACGCGGGGATAAAGAAAGAGACGAGCGTCGGCTGTTCGGTCGGCAGAAGCGTTTGCTCTGTCTGCGGCAAGGACGGGCGGACCGAGCCCTGCGCCCACATAAAGGGTAGGGAGTACTGCGGCAAGCTCTGCCACAGGATACTCTGCGACCCGACGGACGCCTACGAATGGTCGTTTGTAGCCGTCCCCGCTCAGCCGGCGGCGGGCGTTACGAAGTCCTACCGCGCGGACGAGCAGACCGTAAAGACCGTCAAGCGCCTCTCCTGCGCCAACGGGGGAATGACCCTGACGAAAGCCGAGGCGGCGGGACTTTACGGCTACATAGACGAGCTCGAGAAGCTCGCCCGCGAGGGCAGGGAGTACCGCGAGGAGTTAATATGCGATGTGATACGCATGGGCGCGGCGGCTCTGCCCGATATGCGCGGCGAGAGTCTCTCGGCGATATGCGGCACGCTCGGTCTCGAGCAGCTCAGAGAGCTGAAAAAAGCGTTTTCGGGCGGCGGAAAGCTCAACAGCCAGCTCTCGCCCAAAAATACCGAGGCCCGTTCGGGCAACAGCGAGTTCAGAATTTAAAGGAGGATATTTATGTCAGTTTCAACTAAAGGTTTTTGTGAGAATGTTTTAACTCTCAAGGCGGCAAGCGGACTTAAGGCGGGCGTGCCCGTCGCGGTCAGCGCAAACGATACCGTCTCTTCTGCGGGCGCGGACGCAAAGTTCTGCGGCGTCGGCGTCAATGTAAACGGCGGCTATGCGGGTGTTCAGCTCTGCGGTGCGGTCACCCTGCCCTATACGGGCACGGAAGCCCCTGCGGTCGGCTATGCTGCGCTCGCAGCGGACGGAGCGGGCGGCGGTAAGGGCAGCACAAAGGGCAACAACTATCTTGTGCTCAACGTCAACACCGCCGCCAAAACAGTGAGCTTCATGCTCTGATTCTGAAAGGAGAATAATATGACTGCTTTTGATAATATCAGACTTGAAAAAGGTCTCTACGCATCCGGCGATTTCACCGGCGCACTCGAAAAGATAGACCCCTCGGAGAATTACAGCGGCACCGCGCTCGAGGGACTTGACGCGTATCAGCGCCAGCTCAAGCGCTTTAATATCAAGGTCAGCGGAGCGGGCAGCGACGTTGTTGACAAGTTCTTCAAGACCTCCGATTCCGCCGTGCTCTTTCCCGAGTATGTCTCCCGCGCCGTCAGGCAGGGTATGCAGGAGGCGAATGTCCTCCCGCGCATAGTCGCGTCGACTACGGTCATAGACTCGCTCGACTACCGCTCGATAGCCTGCGAGCCGAGCGATGACGAAAAGGAGCTCAAGGTCGTTGCCGAGGGCGCGTTTATCCCCGAAACCAGCGTCAAGAGCAAGGAGAACCTCGTCCACCTGAAAAAGCGCGGCCGCTCCCTTGTCGCTTCCTATGAGGCCGTCCGCTTCCAGCGTCTCGACCTGTTTACGGTGACTCTGCGTCAGATAGGCGCATATATCGCGCGCACTCAGCTCAGCGACGCTGTTGACGTGCTCATAAACGGCGACGGCAACAATAACGCCGCCGCAAACACCGCCGTCGAATCAGCCGGCAAGCTCACCTATACCGACCTTGTCAACTTCTGGAACCTCTTCGACCCCTATGAGCTCAACACGATTATTGCAGCTCCCGCGCAGGTGGCGCAGATGCTCGGTATCTCCGAGTTCAGGGATGCCGCGGCAGGGCTCAATTTCCATGCGACGGGCGAGGTCATAACTCCTCTCGGCGCAGATCTTATAAAGGGCTCCTGCGTGCCTGCGGGCAAGATAATCGGTATCGACCGCAGCTGCGCCCTCGAAATGGTCACCACAGGCCCCGTATCCACCGAGTACGACAAGCTCATTGACCGCCAGCTCGAGCGCGCGGTTATAAGCTCGACGGCGGGCTTTGCAAGGATATTCGACTCCGCCGCCCGCACCCTTACCGTCTGACGGCGGGGGTGAGAGCATGATAACTCAGTGGAGCGTACTCTCCCTGTTAAAACAGCTTACGGACATCGGCGAGGAGGAGGAAAAGCTCTGCCTCGGGATAGCCCTGAGCTCGCTCGAACGCGTACAATCGAGATTAAGAGCCGATGCGGACATGGACGATGTGAGAATCGCTCAGGCCGCCGCGGGACTCGCCTATTACGCCCTGTGCGTGCGCCGCGCGGGCAATTCGGACGGCGTCGAGAGCTTTAAGGCCGGCGACATCACCGTTAAAAAGGGCGCGGACAGCTCGCTTAAATTCGCGGCGTCCGTGCGCGACGCTGCTCTCGCCGAGCTCACGCCTCTTTTGAGCGACGACGGTTTCTTCTGCTGCGGGGTGGAGATATGAACCTCTCGGCGGAATTTAAAAAGTGGGGCAGGGTGCTCGTTATCGAGAATACCGACTCCACGAGAACCGCTCCGTTCAAGGGCTTTATTCAGCCGCTGAGATACAAGAACAAGATGTACCTCTACGGCGTAAACACCGAGATAGGCTACAATTCTCAGGGCTATTATCTCTATATCGGCCCGCCCGAGGACGCGCTGATAATCGACGGAGATATAAAATATCAGATAGACCGCGCGGAGAAGATAAAGCTCGGCGAAGAGGTGCTCTATGTCTGGGCTGTTGTGCGAACGGTCGTTGAGATAACGGAATAATATTAAAGGGCTGCCGGGCTTTCCCGGCAGTCCGGTTTCAGGGAGGTTTTTATGAGTACAATAAGTGTTCTGCCCTCGCAGATAGCGGGCTGGCTTTCCGAGCAGACAAGTCTCGGCGGGATAAGATTCATAACCGAATATCCCGCCGTCAAAAAGGAGATACCCCTAAAGCGCGTCACCGTCGCCGTGGGCATAGGGGAGATGGAAATAGTGGACAGCTTCACCGAAAACGACGAGGGTGTGCTGATAAAGAACGAATACTGCCGCCTCGCAACTATAAAGATAAAGCTCGCCATCCATGTCCCTTACAGCAGGGGCGGCGCTGCCTGCCACGATATTTTGACCGCCATTATCGACTGCCTGACCTTCGACACGGATTTGAATGTTGTCGAGTCCGGCTGCTCCGGCGTCAAGGCGGACAGGGACACCGACGCCTTTGTGCTCGACGCGCACATACTCATGCAGGCGGATTTCTGTCCCGCCGACACAACGGGCATGAACTTCCACTGCTTCCTCGACAAGACCCTGCTCTGCGGCTCGCACGTCCGCGATACCGTGAAGCACGTCACCGCCGAGGATAAGGCTCTGTGGAACGCACCTGTAAAAATCGGATCATATACGGGCACGGGTGCAAAAAGCCGTTCTGTAAAAGTCGGCTTCAAGCCCACCGCCGTATTTGTTTTTTGCAGGAGTATGCCCGCCGCTATAGCTGATTTTTCGGGCTCATCAACAAACTGCTATGTTGCCGCCGCGACTCAGGGAGGTGGTATGGCGGGAGTCGGCATAACCTCCGACGGCTTCAGCATCAGCTCGGCGAGCGCCGTCAACGGGGGCAAGAGCCAGCTCAATGATTTGGGCATGACCTATTCGTATATTGCGCTGAAAATATGATTTGCCGACCCTTTTATCGGACAAAACTTCCTTTTGCTGCGCTTAAAATGTGATTTTGCATCATTTAGTGCAACTTTTGGGGCGAATTTAAAATATTTACCCGTTGACAAATATTTGATGTGACACTATAATTATAAGCATAGCACGAACAAATGTTCGAAAACAAGGAGATGAGCAAATGTCAAAAAGAAGTGTCGGGGCGGCGATGGATTTCTCGTTTCCGACTCCCGAAGAGCGGCAGGCGGCAATGTGCGTCTGCTGCGGCTCGCACTGCCCGGGCTGCGAATCACCGGATGACTACGCATGGCGGCGCAGAGATGTTGACCTGTCATTGCTTACCGACGAGGTGATAAAAACGAGGCTCACGCCGCGCGAGAGGGAGGTGACCGAGGCCTATTGGTTCGACGGCCTGACCGTCTCCGCAATAGCCGAGAAAATAGGCGTGTGCCCGTCGAGCGTATCGAGACGGCTCGAAAAGGCACAGAGAAAGATTTATGACGCGCTGAGCTTTACCGTTAAGTATCAGCATGATTTGGAGAGCGTTGAATTTCTGCCGATAGCCGTCCGAAGGGCTCTCGCCGTGAGCGCGGCAAAAAGATACGAGCCGGAGAGCATAGGCGGCAGGATAAAGAAGCTCAGATGCGGCGAAAACATAGGCGAGCAGATGCTCTGCGATGCGCTCGGAATGCGAATAAAGACGCTTAGAATGATAGAGAGCGGAGAAAAGGAGCCGAGCCTGCACCAGCTGACGGAGCTCGCCGGTTTTTTCGGCACAACGGCGGATTATCTTTTGAAGGGAGAAGAAAAATGACGTTCAACAAAACGCTTTGCGACCTTGCCGACGAATATTTCGAGCAGGCGCAGGTGCTCGAGGGGATAATTGCAAAACACAGAAAACGCCTCGCGTCTCTCCCTAATCCGGAGACGAGCCGCGAGGCCTACGGGATAAAATCGCTGCTCAATGTGCTCTATGCGGAGCACAGGGACGTAATGGAGACGGCAAATTTTCTCAAGGACAACTATTCCGGGGAGGAAAATCAATGAGAGATATAAAAGTAAAAATACTTGCGGACGGAACGGCTCAGGTTGAAGAGCCGTTCTGCTTTTGCGGGGAGCATAACGCGGCGCGGCTTTGCATCACGCTGAACGAAGAGCTCAAAACCGATGCGTCGTATTATCTTCTGAGCTTCGACGTTTACGGGCTCAGCCGCCGCATAATGTCGAATATTATAAGCGGCGCGGACAGCGCGCCCGCCTATGTCAAGGACGGTGTTATATATTGTCCTCTGCCCGAGGCGCTGACCTCGACGGGTGAGCTCTCGGTTCAGGTCGAGGCGCACAGACGCGATGAGCTTGAGGTGAAGGCGGTAGTAAAATCCTCCGTGTTTACCCTCGGCTTTGAGCCGTCGGTCATGGGCGTTGACGGCGAACTTGAGGAGGCGTGCGGTATTTTGCCGCAGATTGCCGCCGCGGTGGAAAGTTTGCGGGAGTTAAAAGCCGTGTTCGGCGATCCGGACGACTTCAGATTTGCCATAATCAACGCGCTCGGCTACACTCCGAGTCAGCCGGCCATGCGATCCATCTGTAACAGCGCGACGGTGTCCGAGTATACCCGCAATAATTCGGAATACTGCATGACTGGGCTTCAGACACTCAATATAAAATATCCCGAAGCTACAGAAAAATTCGAGTCTTGGATGCGCCTGACCTTTGCCGAGAGCGGGACAATCACCGTCACACTTCCTGCCGACACCAAATATATCGGCACAGCGCCCGATTTCAAAAACGGCGAGACATGGGAACTCAGCTTCAAGGACAAGGTTCTGGCGGCTCAGAAGGTCGGTGAGGGCACATGAACAGGCGCAGATTTATATGGCAAAAGGCAGAGACGCAGAGCGGACTGCCCGAAGGCTATACCGCAGTCGATTATTTGCAGGCTTCCGGCGCGCAGTGGATAAACACCGAAACAACACCTTCTCAGGATACAAAAGTAATTATAAAATTTATGGCTAATGACTGGGGTTATGCGAGCTTAATCGGCGGACGAGCTACCTCAGACTCAAATGACCAATTTACTACTTATCTTGATTCCCGTTCAAATGGTAGGTTCTTATTTCGGATGGATGGGATGTCATCAGCCATAACTTATTATGGCATTAAGTTACATACTGTTTATATCGCCGAGTTTTCGGGCACAAAAATGGAATTTATGCTCGAAGATGGTACGATTTCTTTTACCAGTGGAGTTACAATATCTGACTTTTCTTCCACTGTACCTATGCTTTTGTTTAAAGCGCAAAATGTTGGCGGTACGGGTTTATATGGAAAAGTTTATTCTTGCAAAATTTATCATCAAGATAACCTTGTAAGAGACTTTCAGCCCTGCCTCGACACAGACGGCGTGCCGTGTATGTTTGATTTGGTTTCTCGAAAGCCTTTCTATAATGTAGGCACAGGCTCTTTTACGTGGGGGGTGATTAAATGATATACGGAAAACTTGTGGACGGCGAGCTCAGAGGAGCGCCGCGACCGATAAAAACGGCGGACGGCGACGTGTTTACAAACGACCCGTCAATATACCTCGCTAACGGCTATAAGCCGATAATTTTAACGGACTGCCCGTCCGACGGGAAGAGCTATGTCGGCTCATGGACGGAGACGGAAACAGAAATAACGCAGGTGTGGACGGAGCAGCCGCAGACGGACGAAGCGACCCCCGAGCAGATGGAGGCGGCACTACATCAGATAGGAGGCGCGGTCGATGAAAATCAGTGAGGTCAACAGTATCGTCGAAAAATCGACGGCTAAGATAATCGAAGCGGCCGAGGTCAGGGCGGACTTGCTCGCGGTAGCTGCATATATCCCAAAGGGACAGCGAAAAAAATACGGCGCGGAGCTCGAGCGCATTTTAGCAAAATATGACGGTTGACGGGAGGCATAATGTGAAAATCTGTATTTCGATAGGGCACGGAAAATCGGCGCGAGGGGGCTATGACAGCGGCGCCACCGGCGGGGGCTTCCACGAATTTCGCATAGCGCGAAGGATAGGCTTTTACATAGCCGAAGCGCTTAAAAGCTGCGGTTGCGATGTGTCGCTCATAAATTACGACGCCGATATGTATCTCACGGACAGAATAGCCTTCGTCAACCGCGGAGACTTCGATCTCGCCGCCGAGATCCATCTCAATGCGGGCGGCGGAACGGGGAGCGAGGTCTATTATAAACACTCGGACTCAAAGGGCAAAAAACTCGCCGCAGGGATAAGCGCGGGTATTGCAAAGACATTTTCGCTGCGCGACAGGGGAGCTAAAATAAAGCTCAATTCAGCGGGCAACGATTATTTCGGCTTTGTCCGCTCGGTAAAGTGCCGCAGCCTGCTTATCGAGACCGTGTTCATAGACAGCTCTTCGGACAGGAAAAATGTCGAGGACGAGGCGGGGCAGAGACTGTGCGGGAAAGCGATAGCCGAGTCGATAGCCGCATTTTACGGACTAAAAAAGACCGCGCCGCAGAAAGCTAAGCCCGTCTGCGATATCCGAGCGGGCGACCGTGTGAAAATAATCGGAAAGATATATGCCACGGGTCAGCGCATTCCCTCGTGGGTGAAATTAAGGACTCATACCGTCGCAAGGCTCGACTCAAAGCGCGCATTACTCAAAGAGATTAATTCGTGGGTTTTGATTTCCGATTTAAGGCTCGCAGAAAGACCGTCCGTCTCTGTCGGCAGTGTGGTTTCGATAAAACCCGGCGCAGTCTACGGCGGCTGCACCTCGGCACGCGGAAGAAAAGTGCCCGAGGCACAGCTCTCTCCGAAAAAACACACCGTCACAAAAATCCGGCAAAACCGCGGCACGCTCGAAGCCCTGCTCGGCGATATTTCGAGCTGGGTCGCGGTCGGCAGCCTCGAGGAGGTGTGAGATGAACTCGGAAATAACTGTTGCTCTGCTCTCGGCGGCGGGCACGCTCTTAGGCTCGCTCGGCGGAATACTCGCCTCAAACAGACTGACAAATTACCGCATAGCGCAGCTTGAAAAGCGGGTGGACAAGCATAATAACTTGGTCGAGCGCATGGCGACTGCGGAGGATTCGATAAAATCCGCGCATAAGCGTATAGACGACCTTGCGCGCAGAAAATAAGGGGGATTTTCATGAAAAAGCTTTTTGAATATGCAAAGAGAGTGTCGGTAGGCACCTGGGTCAGGGGCATTCTCTCTCTGGTGTCGATAGTCAACATGGCGCTTGCCGCGTTTGGAAAAACGCCGCTCAATATAGAATACGGCGAGCTTTATACGGCGATAAGCCTGATTTTTGCCGCCGCCGTCGGCTTTGCGAGCTATTGGAAGAATAACAGCTTCACCTCTGCGGCGATAGAGGCGGATAAATTCCTGCATGAGCAGCGCATAGCGGAGGAAAAAGATGATAACGGCAATTCTATATAATTTAATGAACTTGACAGGGCTTTATCTGGCGTTAATATTTTTTGTGATACGCCGTATTTTCGGACTGCTTTGAAATAGACCGAGCCGCCGTGGGGGAACTCCTCTGCGGCGGCTTTTTTGTTTCAATTTCTCTTTAAAAATGCTTGCAGACGCAACATTCTTGCGTTATACTGTAATTGCCGTATTTTATACTCGGGCTATAATCCGCAGGGCGGAAAAATATATTTTGGAGAGAAGAATATGCTGGATTTAAAACAGACCGACAGAATGCTCAAAAAGCTGGAGCGCTTTGTCGATATCATCGAACCGATGATTTTTGAAAAAGTCGGCGAGACGGGACCCGTCAGCGCATTTGCCACGCTCGAACGCTTCCACAGTATTCCGGAGAACAGCCTGTTTGACCCGATAGAAAAGGGCTACAAATGGGGCGAGGAGTTCGGTTACTGCTGGTTCAAGACCGATTTTGTAGTCCCCGACGGACTTGACGGAAAGGATATCTTCATCCGCCCGCATATCTCGTGCTATGAGGGAACTCTTTGGGTGGACGGCGTGCCCTACGGCAACTTCTGCACGAAGATAGTTTTCACCGGTCACGGCAACCATTACTGCGACCTGCTCAGAAAGGACGCAAAGGCCGGCGATAAAATAGCAATAGATCTCGAATACTACGCGGGTCATTCGTATAAGGGCTGCCACCCTACGGAGAATCTCCCGCTGCTCACCTATGATTTCTCTTATGAGGGCATAGATATCTGCGTCAAGAACTACGCCGTTCAGGAGTTCTATTTCGATTTGCGCACTCTCGTTCAGCTCGTCAAAAATCTGCCGGACAGCTCGTTCAGACGTGCGTCCGTAATAAATGAGCTTGAGCAGGTTTTCAGGGAGATATATCAGTCGCCCGACGATGTTGACCGCGATGAATTTATGGCGGCTCTCGAGAGAGCGAAGCCCTATCTCAAAAAGGCGCTCTCCGTCAAAAACGGTGATGATGCGCCCAAGGCCGTGCTCATAGGTCATTCGCATATGGACACGGCGTGGCTCTGGCACGTCGGAGAGACGGTCAAGAAGTGCGCGCGCACCTATGCGAATCAGCTCGCTCTTATGGACGAGTATCCGGAATATAAGTTCATCCAGAGCTCATCCTGTCACAGCGACTTCCTGCGCCGCAAATATCCCGACCTCTTCGCGCGCATCCAAAAGAGAGTCAGCGAGGGCAGATACGAGCCCAACGGCGGCGTGTGGGTCGAGTGCGACTGCAACATAACCTCCGGCGAGTCCATGGTCAGACAGTTCCTCTGGGGTCAGAGATTCACGAGAAAGTATTTTGATTTTACCTCGAATTGCTTCTGGCTGCCAGATACCTTCGGCTACAGCGCTGCCATACCGCAGATAATGAAGGGCTGCTGCGTCGATTATTTCCTGACTACTAAAATCGACTGGAACGACACAAACGTTTTCCCGCTCGATACATTCTATTGGGAGGGCATAGACGGCACGAAGGTGTTCACCCACTTCAACCGCACCCACATCTGGCCCGACGCAGAGGACCTCTTGACCTATGTCACGGGCACACCCGAGAATAAACATTCATGTATAAAAGACAGGCGCGTGACCGATACCCGCATTATCTCCTACGGCTACGGAGACGGCGGCGGCGGACCGCAGTTCGAGATGCTCGAGGCGGCCAGACGCTGCGCCGACCTCAACGGCTGCCCGAAGTCCGAGCACAAGCTTGTCGGCGAGGCGATGAAAGAGCTTGAAAGCAATGCCTTTGAGCCCGATACCTACGCGGGCGAGCTGTATCTTGAGCTGCACCGCGGCACGCTCACCAATCAGCACGTCATAAAGCGCAACAACCGTAAGGCAGAGTTCGCGCTCAGAGACCTTGAGATATTCACGGTAAACGATGCCGTGAAGAACAATAAAACGGCGGACAGTGCGGACATAGCTCCGCTCTATGAAAAGCTGCTCGTCAACCAGTTCCACGATATTCTCCCCGGCACCTGCATTCCCCGCGCCCATGAGGAGTCCCGCGCTATGACCACCGCGCTTATAAAGCGCGCCCGCGACCTCGTCAGGGAATTGGCAGAGAGCGATGCTTCCGACTGCGTGACAGTCACAAACACCCTCTCCTTTGACCGCTCCGACGTGATAGTTCTCGACTACAGCGGCAAAATCGTTGACGGTGATTACAGGCAGCAGGTCTATACGGATTTGAGAGGCAACAAAAAGCTCATGGTGGGCGGCGTGACCGTTCCTGCGTTTTCGAGCGTTACGCTGAAGCTCGTCGACGGCAAAATCGAGGGCGAGAGTGCGTTCAGGCTCGACGGTGAGCTCCTTGAAACTCCGTTTGCGTCGGTGAAGTTCGCCGATAACGGCACGATTTCGTCCTTTGTCGATAAGCGCGCCGAGCGCGAGCTTTGCGGCGACGGCTATAATCTCAACACTCTGCTCTTAGCGGAGGATTTCCCGTGCGATTGGGATAACTGGGATGTTGACGCCGATATTGAGATGAAGTTCGAGGATGCCTCGAAGCTCATCAGCCGCGAAATTGTTTCCGACGGCTCCGTCGCGCTCGTTATCCGCAGCAAGTACGCGATAAGCGACAAATCGACCGTCACGCAGGATATGATATTCTTTGCGGACAGCGCCGAGGTGCGTTTCGATACCGTCATGGATTGGCAGGATAACCACCGCTTCCTCAAGGCGGCGTTCGATACCTCCGTCAGACAGGAGTTCGCCCGCTTTGATGTCCAGTTCGGAAATGTAAAGCGCCCGACCACCCGCAACAACAGCGTTGAAAAGGCGAAGTTCGAGGTGCTCAACCATAAATATACCGACCTCTCCGAGACCCGCTTCGGCGTCGCCGTCCTCAACGACAGCAAGTACGGCATAAGCGTAAACGGCGGCAAGCTGCGCCTGTCCTTGCACAAGGGCGGTCTGCGCCCCGATTTCAAGGGTGACAGAGGCTTCCACCACTGCGTCTATTCGTTCCTGCCGCATGACAGCGGCTTCTCCGCCGAGAGCGTTATCAGACCGGCATATGAGCTTAATGTTCCCGCCGCCGTGACAGGCGGAAAATACGAGGCGCAAAAGCTCATTGATATCGATGCCGACAACATCTTTGTCGAGGCCGTAAAGCCCTGCGAGGATGCGGAGCGCGCGTTTATCGTGCGTATGTATGAGGCGGAGGGCACGTTCACAACCGCCGATGTCCGTTTCTTTGACGGCGCAAAGAGCGTGAAGATAACCAATATGCTCGAGGAGGAGCAGAGCGAGGTCGAAAGTATCGCGCCCGCGAAGCTTCAATTCAGACCCTTTGAGATAAAGACCCTCAAGGTCACTTACTAAAGGAGGAACGGCATGACAGTCGAAAAGCTTGAGCTTAAAAGCAACCCCGGCGCCACGCTCACGGCGTATTTGCTCGATACCTCCAAGGAAATGCCGAATATGGAAGAGCGCCCGGCGGTTCTGGTCATTCCCGGCGGCGGATACTATATGTGCTCCGACCGCGAGGCCGAGCCGATCGCCATGGCGTTCGCCGTGCACGGATACAATACCTTTGTCCTGCGCTACACCGTGGGCGAGGGTAAGGAATTCAAAATGCCCCTTGCCGACGCAGAGGAGGCGCTGGCGCTCATACGCGAAAAGGCGAAGGAGTGGCACGTTACAGCCGATAAGATAGCCGCCATCGGCTTTTCGGCGGTGCTCCAGCAGGTTTCTTGCGATACGGTCATACTTATGAATCAGAATAATTTCAAACTTATCCTTTTCACAGTCCCGCAATAGTTTTTGATACTGCGTTCTATTGGCTGTCTTGCCGCTTACAGCTTCATCAATGTACGTATCTATGATTTGATATTGCTTATTGCTTGCGTAATCTCTACAGGCTCGTAGCTGGGCTTCTATGCTATCCTCTGTCTGCTTGTCCGATGAATAGCGGGCATATATAACCGCCCTTTGCATGGCTGCACCTCCTTATTACAGAATTCTGTTATTTTGGGAGAGGAATTCAATTCCGTACCTTAATGTATGGGATGTAAGCATTCTTTACAACCTGTCATAATATCTAGTTTTGTCTGGTTTCTCACGCTTCGCTCTAGCTTCAAGTGTCATTTTCATGGCTTCTTTGTTTTATCCCAATATATGCTGAATCTATCATCATCCACCATTCTTTCAAGGATGTCAAGAGCTTCAAATTTTCCGCGGCGGTTTAGATATTTAAAGGTGTCTAATAATTCACGCTTTAATCTTCCGTCGGAAATTTCTTTAACATTCTCTAAATAAATTCTGTCGCTCTCTTCGATGGCGCGCATCCTCATATTAATTTGTTCTGTGGTTAATGC
>OHAU01003290.1_pt1 | contig 13283 bp, 13 predicted proteins | sample 1577181 | NCBI WGS metagenome assembly OHAU01 (sample SAMEA3541472, study PRJEB24748) | human gut metagenome | biome: human gut; feature: human-associated habitat; material: faeces | place: China | collected 2012
AATATTTTTTACTTCTCCTATATTTCCCGTAAATATAGTTGCTTGTAAAACATGATAAACCATTCTAGACAATTGAATATTTTTGCCAATATGCTTTTCTTCTTTTGCAAACAAATAATGAATCAATTCTCTTCTTTCTTGTAGTGGTCTATCATTTAAATCTGGAATCTGCACAATTAAAGGAATTCGTCTTAGTAATGTTTTTAACAATACCTGGTTTGGATTTTCTGTTGTTGCCATAATTATTTGAACATTGGATTTATACCATTTAACGTTATCACCAACCATATGATATGAACCGCCATCCATAAATTGAAATATCTTTTCCTGACATTCCGGAGGTAATCCATGCACTTCATCTAAAAAGAGAACCCCATCATTGGCATAATGTAAAATTCCTTGATTATCTTTATCTGCACCTGTATATGAACCCTTCTTATATCCAAATACATTGGTTAAAAATAATTCTGGATTGTTACTGTATTCAGAACAATTAACCGGAATAAAATTGCCTTTTATTCGTCCAATAGAATGTCCATAATCATAAATCAATTTTGCTATATAGCTTTTACCTGTCCCAGAAGAGCCCATCAATAATATTGGCAAGCCATTTCCAGGATACTGAATTGCAGCAACACATTGATTTATACATGATTTTAATGATCCATTATATCCTATCAATTCTTGAAATGACGTATCACTGTTATTAGAACTTATATCTTTGAGTAATTCATCAACTGTTTCATACACATCTTCAGAAATACTTGTTTTATATTTATTCTCTAAACTTAAACGACTAACATAAGTAAGAGGGTGGGTATTAATTTTGATAATATCGCCTTGTTTATTCAATTTAAATAAAATTTTTTGAACTTCTTGCTTACTTCTATTTACTTCCAACGATATTGCGTTCACTGTAAAAGAATCAAGATCATCCCAAGAAATATTTTCTGACTGTTGATTGATGTAATTTAATATAGTCTGTTCCACTTTATACCCCTCCTCCTTAAATGCATAACTAATTTAAACTCCTTTAGTATTTAACAGCAATAATATATACCAACTAAACTCCAGTAAAGTGAACAAACATAAATTATCACTTATTGCTTTCTTTACGTTCATATGAACTTGGCATATTCAAAAGTTTTCTATATTTAGAAACCGTTCTTCTAGAAATTGTATATCCTTCTTTCTTTAATAAAAGATATAATGTATAGTCACTATAAGGAAATTCTTTGTCCTCTTTTTCTATAAAATCTTTGATTTTACAAATAATATCATCATTTTTCTCTAATATACATTTCTGATTTAATAATAACCTTACAGGATAAATATTATCATTGTATATATAAAATTTATCTTTTATACAGCGGCTTACCGTTGAAATATTAGAGCCTATATTTTGAGCGATTTCTTTCATAGTACAAAATGCAATTTCATCTCCATATAAAAAATGATTTTTCTGGCATTTTATGATTTCATTCATTACTAACATTAGTGTTTTATTTCGCTTTGTAATATCCTCTATTAAAATATTAGCCTGATCAAAATACGCTTTTAAAACGCTATCCGATTGAATTTGACTCGTATAATCTTCAAATATATCCTTAATTGGATCAATTGCATATGCAAAGACTTTATTGTTTTCAATCTTTATTTCAACATCTGGAATTATAATCTCTTTCAACGACATATTTGAATCATATTGAGCAGCTGGAAATGGTGCTTGTTCTTTTATTACATCGATGGCATCCATAATTTCTTCAACATCACACTGATAAACTTTTGCCAATAAAGAATAATCTTTATTAATTAATTCTTCTGCATGATTCGAGAATAAATCAAATGCAAAATCCTGATTATCTTGCTTCAACTGAATCTTAATACTGTCTATAGAATTCCTCGCAAAAATTCCTGTCGGCTTCATTTTTTGAAGTTCATTTAAAATTCTAAAAAATTCATTTTGATCAAGTTTTAAATGTGTACAATATTCTTCATCCGACATTGTAAGAAACCCATTATCATCTAAAGAGTCTATAATAAAGTACGCATATTTATCTTCAACATTTAAAGAATTTAATCTATATTGAAAGTGCAACTCACTCTGTAATGAATTATCAATTTTATACCATTCATGTTCTACATCTTCGACTCTATGATATGATTTTATGTTCGTTTTTTCCATAAACAAAACTTTTCTCAAACGATAGAGCAACTCCGTATTATTCATCTTTAAAATAGATAACGAATTATTTTGTTCATAATTAAATTGAATCTTTTGTTTTATCGTTGGCGTTGGATTCTGTTTTATGGATATATTATTCTTTTCCATGAAATAATTATAACATTTTAAGTTTCTTTATTACATTTATATTAAATCATAATAATTAAAAAGTGCCATAACAGAATAAGTGTTTTCCCGCACTTATTCATTATAGCACCTACAACTTCTAAGCTATGTACAGTATGAATTGGACTTTGATAGAATGTACCAATTCCCATCCATTCTCCATCTTCTACTGTACGAATGTTTCTTAATACACTTGTCATACTCTTTATAAGTATCAATCCGATCAATACCTGTAGATAAGACTTCATCAAAGGCATGAATTCCTAGTGTTGCTTCAAAATTCCGTTATTTCGATTAGTATAAGTATTATTTTACTATTCAACAATTTCTTTGATTTTTTCTGCAATATGCTTTGCATCCAAACCATAATAATCTAATAAATCTTTAGGTTTTCCACTTCTACCAAATGTATCCTGCATTCCTAACATATATTGTCTGCATGCAATTCCTTCTGGTGCAAGAACTTCACTGACTGCACTACCTAAACCACCATAGACATTGTGTTCTTCCACGGTTACGATCACATCATGCGTTTTCGCTGTTTCAATAATCAATTCCTTATCAATTGGTTTGATGGTTGGAATATCAATAACTGTTGGTTTATTTTCTAATAAATCATATGCCTTTAAGCTTTCCTGTACCATTAATCCAGAAGCAATAATAGCTACCTTGCTTCCTTTTTTTAGTACGGTTCCCTTGCCAAATTCATACTTGTAGTTTTCATCATATACATCTTCCACTCCAAGTCTTCCTAATCGTACATAACATGGTCCTTCAATATCATATACGGCCTTGATGATTTCTTCTGTTTGTTTGGCATCACATGGCTGAAATACCTTCATATTTGGAATACTTCTCATTAGAGCCAAGTCTTCAATACACTGATGGCTTGCACCATCTTCTCCAACACTGATTCCGGCATGGGTTGCACATACTTTTACATTCAAGTTTGGATAACAGATACTGTTACGAATCTGTTCAAAAGCTCGGCCTGCCGCAAACATCGCAAAGCTGGATGCATAAACAACCTTGTTACTTGCAGCCATACCAGCAGCTACTGCCATCATATTTCCTTCGGCAATTCCCATATTGAAATGATGTTCAGGTCTTGCCTTTTTAGCTTCGATTGTCTTTGTTGATTTTGTAAGATCGGCATCCAACACAAATAGATCATCATGTTCTACGATTAGTTTTGCCAAAGTCTTACCATATGCTTCTCTTGTTGCCGTTGCCATTATTCAAGACCTCCTAATTCCTTCATCGCCTGTTCATACTGTTCATCATTTGGTGCTGCTCCATGCCATGCATAATTATTTTCCATGAAAGATACACCTTTACCCTTAATAGTATGCGCAATGATTACAGTTGGTTTTCCCTTTTCATGCTTTGCCTGATTGAACGCATTTCTTAATTCATCAAAGTCATGTCCATTTACATCTAATACGTTCCATCCGAATGCTTCAAATTTACTTGCGAATGGTTCTGGTGAAATGACATCCGCAATATTTCCATCAATCTGTAAATGATTATAATCAAGAATTGCACATAAATTATCTAGCTTGTAATGACTTGCAGCCATAGCCGCTTCCCAAACTTGACCTTCTTCACATTCACCATCTCCAAGCAATGCATAGATACGGTGGTTATTTCCATCTACCTTATTTGAGATAGCCATACCTACGGCACAAGAAATGCCTTGTCCTAATGATCCGGTAGACATATCCACACCGGCTACATAGTTCATATTTGGATGTCCTTGTAGTTTTGAATCAATATGTCTAAATCCTTTTAAATCTTCCTGATCAATAAAGCCTTTTTCAGCTAATGTCGCATACAATACAGGACTTGCATGTCCCTTGCTCAATACAAAACGATCACGATCGATTGTATTTACATTATCAGAATTAATATCCATCTGTTCAAAGTATAGTTCAGTCATGATATCCGCTGCACTCAATGAGCCTCCTGGATGTCCTGATTTTGCACTATAGACTTCAGTTAGAATATTTTTACGAATATTATTTGCGTGTTGTTCTAATTCTTTTATTTCCATCATTACAATCCTTTCTATATGGAAAGGAAGAATGACAATTTGCCATTCTTCTCTTATATTTATTCACTCTGTAAGTTTGCTAGGATTCCATCTGCCATTGTGCATAGAATGATGCAGCATGATGTTGCGCCGGCATCTAAATGGCCTTTGCTTCTTTCTCCCAATCGGGCTGCTCGACCAATCTTAGCTACCATATCTTTTGTGCTTTCTTTTCCTTTTTTTGCACCCTCTTTTAATGCATTCAAGCATTCACTGAATTCTTTTCCTTCTGCATTAGCTGCTTTAAATGCTTCATATGCCGGTACGACTGTATCCACTAATGTCTTATCACCTGGCTGTGCTCCTGCTAGATTCATCAATCCTTCTTTTGCATTCAGTACAGCTTTTTCAAAAAGATCACTTGTGATTCTTCCTTCTCCTTTGAATGTTTTGGATAACTTCGAAAAGAATGTTCCATAAATAGGACCCATACTTCCTCCGATATCCATCACTAATGTACGTCCCAATGTTTTCAATGCATCTGAGAAGCTGTCTTCATCGCTGATTCTTTCTCCGGCCATCAAGAAACCCTTGTTCATATTTACGCCATGATCTCCATCTCCTGTTTCTCCGTCGATCTGGCTTAATAGGTTGGCATTTTCATGAATCGCAGTTACGATTTCCTGAACAATTTTTGCGTTGTTTTCATTTAATAGATATTGCATTCTAATGTCCTCCAAACTGAGTCAATCCCATTGTCTCGACTTCCATGTCCATACATTCTTTCAATTCGTCATCCAGTTTCATTAAAGTCAATGTGATTCCGTTCATCTCCAATGAAGTAAAGTAGTTTCCTACATATGACTTATAAACAAAGATTCCACGTTTCGTTAACAACTCTTCCACTTCATTGTAGAAAATATATTGTTCCATTACTGGTGTAGCTCCCAATCCGGAAACCAAGACAACGACTTCGTCTCCTTCTACATATGGAATGTCTTCACAAACTAGATTTACCATTTCATTAGCCATTCCTTTGGCATCTGACAGCTTTTCTACTTTGATTCCCGGCTCTCCATGGTGACCAATACCGAATTCCATAGTTCCTTCTTCAATATTGAAATTTGGTTTCCCATTTGCAGGAATTGTACAAGGACCTAATCCAACGCCTACACTTCTTGTATTGTCGATAGCTTTTTGTGAGGCTGCGATTACTTCTTCTAGTGATGCGCCCATGTTGGCTTTGGCTCCGCCAACCTTCCACATCAGGATTTCTCCAGCAACACCTCTACGTTTCTTGATATCTTCTTTACTGGCGCTGGCTACATCATCATTTGCAACAACCGTTTTCACATTGATATCGTCATCATCTGCCAATTCCATAGCCATCTTTACATTCATATTGTCTCCTGCATAGTTTCCATACAATACGGCAACACCCATTCCTTGATCTACAGCACGGATACAGTCATAAAAACTCTTTGCGGTTGGTGAAGAGAAAATCTCACCTACAGCTACAGCATCAACCATATTCTTACCACAATAGCCAATGAATGCTGGTTTATGTCCACTTCCTCCACCTGTAACAATTCCTACTTTTTTCTTGTCTTTTGAAAAGTTAGATACAACAACTCTTGGATTATTCGGATCTACATGAATAATGTCTTTATGACATTTTTCAAATCCTTTTAACATATCCTCTACAACCATATTTGGATCATTAATTATTCTTTGCATAAATATTATCCTCTATCTATATTCATTTTCTATTTCCATAATTTTTTCTACTTTAGGTGTGCTTGGCCCATCCTTAAATTCTATTTCTAACCAGCGATCTAATAATAACTCAGCTGATTGAGGAGCGATGATACGTGCACCCATACATAAAACCTGGCAGTTATTACTTTTTATCATTCGTTCAAGTGAAAAAATATCATGTGCTACAGCCGCACGAATTCCTGGCACTTTATTTGCGGTAATAGCCATTCCAATACCTGTGCCACATAGTAACAATCCTCTCTCACAATTTCCATTTGTGATCTCCTTACATAATTTATCGGCAGTTTCTGGATATAATGATGGATCTTCATTATATACACCCACATCCACTATTTCGTTTCCTTTATCTTCTAGATATTTTTTCAATGTTTCTTTTAATTTGTATGCTGCTTCATCACAACCTACGACAATTTTCATTTTAATTCCTCCTATACGAAAGGGAGAGAAAACTTGAATTGCTTTCCCTCCCTATTTCTAATTAAAGTTCTGTAATCGCAAATACAACTTTAATTGGTTTGTTTTCAAAATTTACTAATTGATATTTAGTTCCAGCAGGGATGAAGAATGTTTCTTCTTTTTCTAATACAAAGCTTTCTTGAAGATCCGTTAAATTCACTGTTACTGGTCCATCAATACAGAATAATGCAGCATCTCCTTTGTGTTCATCTGGATCTGAGCATCTAGGACCGTATCCACCAGCTGGTAGAACAAATTCACCAAAGTGTCCATAATTATTACTTGTAATGAAACGCATTAACATTGGATGTTTTGTTCCGTGAATATTGTTTAATTTTTCAAAATCACGTACTGCATATACTGCACCTGTTTCACGTGCTTCTTCTGGATCGACTGGCCAATGTCCAATGTCATCTGTACATCCTTGTCTAGAGATATCTTTAATTTTATCTCTCATATTAGGAAGTTTGTCATTATTTGGTCCTTTATAGAATTTTGTTTCTTCTTCTGTTGGAATAACTGCAGGTGGAATTGATTCACTCCATGCCTTTGGTGTAATGAAATATAGAATACGTGTTTTCTGATCAGAGAAGTTATGGCAACAGTGCCATGCACCTTCTGGCATAAATAGTCCTTCACCTGTTTCTAGATAAGCAAATTGACCATTTCCACTTCTTTGTAATACTGGACCATTTAAAATGTAGTAACTTTCATCCCCAGGGTGAATGTCTAATGGAGCAAACACTCCACCAGGTCCTAATTCATAAATACCTAACATAAATGTATCTGTGGATACTAATGTAAATGTATTATCTGATGTTGTAGCGTCATTAGGTGGATAAAGAGCTGTTGAATACTCCCATTTATGAATCAATCTAGGTTTCTTTTCTTCAGGTGGGAATGGAAATTTCCCCATGATATCAAATAATTTTGCCATATATCTTCCTCTTTTCTAATTAATCTTCTGTTACTTCTTGTTCAACTGGTTTCTTTAATAATAACAACACACCTGCTGTAACTAATCCGCCGACTAGTAATGCAACCAAGAACAATACAACGTTATTTAATGCGAATAATACGAACAATCCTCCGTGAGGTGCTTGCATTGTTAATCCAAATGCGTATGATAATGCACATCCAACAGCAGAACCTGCCATCAATGAAGGAATAACTGATAATGGATTTGCTGCTGCAAATGGAATAGCAAATTCAGTAATCATTGCGAATGCACCAGCTAATAATCCTGGAACAGCGTCACGATCTGTTTGAGTAAATTTAGCTTTAGAGACTAATACAGCAATTGCGATTCCTAAAGGTGGAGTCATAGATCCAACGAAGTTTGCAGCCATAGGCATGAAGTTTCCTGTATCCATAGCAGCTAATGCAAATGCGTATGCAACTTTATTACAAGGACCACCCATATCGAACGCTAACATACAACCTTGAATAATACCTAATAACAACATATTTCCTGTTCCCATTGAATTCAAGAAATTAGTTAATGCTCCTGTAACTGCAGCAATTGGAGATCCAATAACATAGAACATCAATAAACCGATAGCTGCCACACCAACAAATGGAATAATTAATGTTGGTAACAATGATCTTAATGAGTTAGGTAAAGGAATCTTTTTCAATGCATTAGTTAAATAACCAGCGATGATACCAGCAATTAAACCACCTAAGAAACCAGAAGCCTGTCCTAATCCCCATGGATCTGTAGCCATCCAGCCACCGACCATACCAACAGCGATACCTGGCTTATCAGCGATTGAGTAAGAAACATAACCTGCTAAAATTGGAACCATCAATCCAAAGGCAGCTTTTCCTAACCAGAAAATTGTTGAAGCAAAGTTTCCGCCTTGGCTAACTGAACTTGGAATATCATATCCTCCAATTAAGAATCCTAATGCGATCAAAACACCACCAGAAATTACGAATGGTAACATGTAAGAGACACCCGTCAATAAAGCCTCTTTAATATCTTGTAATACGTCTTTCATATTATTTTACTCTCATATTATTATTTTCTATTTCTCTCTTTTTTGATTTTAGTTGTTTTATTCAAAGATAATGCTTGGGTTTTTAATTACTTCATGAGGTGTACATTTTTTAATTTTATCTTTATAAGCATCAAAGCGACTTGCCTTACTAATCTGTACATCATTTGCAAAAATAATTAAGTCTGCTGATTTAATATCTGAATCTCTTAATCGGTTTTCAATGCCTAACGCACCTTGCGTTTCAACTTTGCATTCATATCCTCTTTTTTTGCATTCAGTTTTAATAGCTTCAGCTGCCATATATGTATGAGCAATTCCTGTAGCACAGGAAGTAATAGCTACTACTTTCATATTGTAAATCTCCTTATTTTATTATTATTCAAAACACTCTATTTCATTAATTAATTCATCATATGTATTGCAGGTAGCAAGCTTTTCAATAAATTCATCATGTGCTAGCAGACCAGCTAGAGAAGCTAATACACGCATGTATTCTTCTCCGCTTTGGTTTCCAGCAATTGCTAGCATGAATATGTATTTAACTTCCCCTTCTTCACCATTCGATTTGTAGATAAAAGGCTCTTTACATCTACAAAATCCGATGCCTGGTTTGATTACAGCTTCACATTTGCCATGTGGCAACCCAATATAGTTTCCCATATAAGTTGGTCCCAATGATTCTCTGTAGTATAAAGCATCAATATACTCTTGTTTATTTGTCACAATTCCAGCTTCTACAAAACGATCTGCCATATATTCAAATGCTTCTTCTTTATCAGCAAATGGAGCATGATCAAAAACTACAGCTTCTTGAACCAATGTGTTTGATAGTAAAGATTTAGGTTTATTTTCCATTCTTGAATACCGTTAATACTTCACGAGCATATTCACGCATGAATCGATAAGCTTCTTCCTGTACTTCATGCCAGAACATATTTCCATCATTTTCTGCCAATACTTCATGAATATGTTTACTAGTTGCTTTTGCCATATATGAATAATAATTAATTTTTGAACATCCTGCTGTGATAGCGGCTTGAACTTGATCACTGTCAACACCACTTCCACCATGCATTACAATTTTTGTTGTGCTTGGTACTAATTCACGAATTTTAGTTACACGTTCAATATCAAGTACTGGTGGTTCAGCATAAATACCATGAGCTGTACCGAAACATACTGCAAGTGCATCTACACCTGTTTCTTTAGCAAATTCAGCTGCTTGTTCAGGATCTGTAAATGTCTTTTTAATTGTTTCATGTGTCCAACCTGTAGTTTCTCCACCATGTGAATCTTCTTCTGTTGAAGTCATAATTCCTAATTCTGCTTCAACTGTTAAACCTAAATCATGTGCAATTTTTGTGAACTCTTTTAAATTTTTCAAGTTTTCTTCGTATGGTAATGCACTGCAATCATACATGATAGATGTAAATCCAGTTCGAATGGCTCTCATAACAAAGTTATAGTCACTTCCATGATCCAAGTGAACACATACTGGAACTTTTGCATTCTTTGCATATTCAACCATCTTAGGTCCGATTTCTTCGATTGGTATTAATGAATCATGAACCTGAGCATGATCAATAATAATTGGTACATTTAAATCTTCGGCTGCACCAATAACAGCTCTTAAAGTTTCTACGTTTGGTGTATTAATACATCCAATCGCATATCCTCCTTTTTCCGCTTCTTCCAAAATCTCCTTCATATTTACTAGCATACTCTATTCCTCCTTATTCGATTTTTTCTGCGATTTCTTTTAAATTTTTTAATCCATCAATTGCCAAGGCTTCTCCTGTTGGAGCAAAACTTCTCCAAATTGCACAATTTGAATTCAACTCTTCAAAGCTTGGATCAAAGCTCTCTATTACACATGGTCCTGTATAACCAATTTCTTTTAACGCTCTAAAGAATTCTTCAAATGGTACTAATCCTGTTCCTGGGATACCTCGATCATTTTCATTTACGTGAACATATCCTAAATATTCTTTTCCACAAGTCTTAACGGCTCCTGAAAAACTCTTTTCTTCACGAATCATGTGGAAGCAATCCAAATGAACTTTGATATTGTTAGTTCCTACATCCTTACAGTATTTCACTGCATCTTCTGCAATATTTAAGAAATGAGTTTCAAATCTGTTTACACATTCCACACAGATATTTAATTCTGGATCTACCGTTTGTGCATATTCACAAACTTCTCTCATAGCTTCCACTGAATGTTTCCACTCTGTTTCCGTTCTTGGCTTACCAGATAAGCATCCCCATCCAGCATAGTTGACTCCACCAAGAATCTTACTTCCTAATTTTTTATTAATATCTACTAATAGTTTTAATGAATCGACACCATTCTTACGAACAGATGGATCATCTGATAATAGATTTCGTTCTGCATCTAATGTTGTTGTTGTAACAGGTGTTAAATTTGTCTGTTTTAATTCATTGATTACTTCCTCTACTGGAAATGTTTCTGGATGTGCTATCGCAAAATCAATAGTTTCAAATCCTAACTCATCTGCCTTTTTTATGATCCAAAGATCTTTTTCACTAAAATTTTCGGTCCAAATAAAACTATCAACTCCAAAATTAATTTTCATATTACCTCCTGACTATGTACCTAGGTTTTTTACCTCTCTCACGCGCTTTTTACACTCTCAGTTTATTCAAAATGATTTTTTTATTCAAACTTCATAAATTCTTCTTTTGCACGATTAAAAATCCCTTTTTAAATTATTAAAAACCCAGACCGTATTTTAGTCTGGGCTTACATCCATTCATTCATTTTTTTATAGACAAGCATCATTTAAGATTTCAAATGATTCATATACAAAATATATTAAAGCAGGATACATTTCATATTTCACATCATCTATTTCTGCTTAACATATACCAAAAAACGTAGTTTTAGTGAAATTATAGTGCAATAACAATCTTATTCCACTTAAATTCTATGTCCTTAAAATCGCTTTATAGTTTATAATAAAAGCACTATTTATTCAAATCTCATAAATTCTTTTTTTGCACGATTAACAAGTGCATTTAAATATATTGACATTTCAAATAGCAATTATACTATTTAAAAATGCCTTAAATTTCTTTTTCTATTGATAAAGAAGCTGCACGTAATACCGAAATAAACTCTTCTATATCTTTTGCGTTCTCCAATTTGTCTAAAGTTTCTTTAGAATTCATCAATTGATAGAATGATCTAAAAAAATGACTAAAAGTATTGGCATCATCTGTATTAATCGCAAATATAAAAATCAACCAAACTTTTTCATGTTCATGCCATTGTATTGGATGATCCAATTTAATAACTGATACTCCACTTTTAACTACACTTTCTTTAAACACATGGGGAATCGCAACTCCATTACCTAATGCCGTTGAAATTAAGTTATCACGCTTTACTAATGCTTCATAAAAGCCTTTAATTGTATATCCCTTTTCTTCCAGCAATTCACTACCTTTTAAAAGAGCTTTTTCTCTTTTCTTAGTCTTATAATTGAATAAAGCCAAATCTGGATTAATCCAATTTCTTAAAATAGCTTGATTTCCTTGTTTACATGAAATAATGCTAGACAATTTATTCTTAATAATCAATAAATCCTCATCGTCCATACGTCTAGAAACTTTTACAATTTCATCATTATCAATCAAGACGGTTGTAATAGCTAAGTCATAATTCGTTAAATCTTCATTTTTTAATTCTTTTAGATTTACAATTCTATCTACTTTTATTATTGGAAATTCACTTATCATCTTTTTTATTTTATAGTTCGCAATATGCTCATCAAAAGACGTAATAAATAATGTATGTACAACAACTTTTATATCTTCACATGCATTATCAATCAGCATAGTAATATAGGCTACATCCGATTCATTAAAGTCAATGTGAAGTGTGTCACGAGCTGAATCTAAATACGTAACTACAACGCTATATAAACTAGCCAATCTTGTTTTTACGTCTTTTATAAAATAAGAATCATTGATAGGTCTATAGCTAGTTTGAATACTTTTCTTAGTAAATAATTCCTTTAATCCTTTTTCTAACTTTTCCGAAACATTTAACTTTTTTCCCACCAAAACATGACTCATCTGATTTAAAAAATCTTCAACGTATTCGTCATTAATATCATTTTGATATTGTACCGAAAATGCATCATCATATGTTCCAAATAATCGAATTTGAACAGCTAGACATTGTGCTTCAACCAATAGAAAGTATTTCTTTGCATCTATAAACTGACCAAAAATAAATCTAGAAACTTCTAATTCTTCTTTAGTTATTCCATATTTTGTAAGAATATTATTCTTTAAAATTATATTTCCTTCTTTAATTCGATTTATAGAAATTACAATATATTCCATTAATTGAATAAAAGAAACATCTCTAAATTGCATATGTAATGTTTCTTCTATATCCAAAACACAATCCTGAACACTATAAATATCATTATCTGGATATACATAACTAAAATAATTATAAAATGTTTTTGACACTCTTAAATCCAAATCATCTGGTCGTGGAAGTCTTTTTTCTAAGTGATTTGCATATTGATTGTTTGCATCCAAAATGGCTTGACGCATATCAAACTCATTGCCTTCAATTTTAATACCAAAGTTTTGAATACGAATCATCTGAATATTAAATATTTTT
>OHAU01003291.1_pt1 | contig 13278 bp, 10 predicted proteins | sample 1577181 | NCBI WGS metagenome assembly OHAU01 (sample SAMEA3541472, study PRJEB24748) | human gut metagenome | biome: human gut; feature: human-associated habitat; material: faeces | place: China | collected 2012
GAAAATGATTTCATTTCTTTGCCGCCTGCGGGCGGCAAACTCTGCGAGGCTTTTTTCAGTTAAAGCCTGCCCCGGTTCATTTGGATAAATTCCCGGTAGTCGCTGAATTTCATAGGCTTGGAGAAATAGTAGCCCTGGATGACATCGCAGCCCATTTCCTCCATCTGCCGGAAGGTCTCCGCGTCCTCCACACCCTCCTGGGTGATTTTCGGGCTGAGCTTATGGGCCATATCGATAACGCTTTGCAGGAGCAGCTTATCCCGGTCGGGATGGGGGCCGGAGACCAGGAGCTCCTTGTCGATTTTAATTTCATCGAAGTCCAGGACCTTCAGGGCCGCAAAGGAGGAGTAGCCCGTGCCGAAGTCGTCCAGGGAGCACAGGAAGCCCGCCTCGTGAAGCTCCCGCATGACCCCGGAGAGATACTCGTAATTCTCGTAGGCAAAGCTCTCGGTAAACTCCACGGTGATGAACCGGTCCCGAATGCCGAACTTCTGCTTAATGCGCTTATAGTACTCCAAAAAATCCGGCTGGATGGCCGTGACCCGGGACACATTCACGGAGAAGGGATAGATCGGCTCTCCCTTTTTGGCCGTGCTGGCCGCATTCTCGCAGGCCTTGTAAAACACGAAGCGGTCCAGGTTGTTGATAAAGCCGTTTTCCTCGAAAATAGGGAGGAATTCACCGGGGGTGCGGTAGCGGTCGATCTTGGTGTCGAACCAGCGAACCAAAATTTCGCTGCCGTCCATGCCGCCGCGCTTCAGGTTGTATTTGGGCTGGTAGAAAATGTGGAACTCGTTGTTTTCAAAGGCCCGCTGCATACGGCCCTCGATCTCGGCCTTCTTCAGATAGTTATCCCGGAGAGTGTCCCCGTAGAACTCCAGAGAGACGGCACCGGTCTTGAAGGTAGGCTTGGCGTCCACAATGTTGAGCTTGTCGATCATTTGACCCACGCTCCGGTCCTCCTCCCGGCCCACCTCGTAAATGCTGTAAGAAATGTGCAGCTTATACTCGTCGTCCTGGGGGAATTTATAGCGCACCACCTGCCTGTACAGGCCGTCCAGTCGGCTGGTCAGGGCCTTTTTCTCCCGGTAGTGGAGCAGGAGCAGATAGTGCCCGTCTCCAGCATAGGCAAAGGTCTCGGAGACCAGCATGGCCTGAGCGCAGCAGTTGCGGAGGAACCGCAGCACCGCCCGGTTCTGCCGGTCGCCGAACTGCTCAGAGATATAGCGGAAGTTGTTCACCCGGAGCATGACAATGGCAAATCGGGTCCCCTTGAGCCGATTCACGATGCTCTGGGCCTCCGCCTCGAAGCCGGAGCGGGTGAGGCAGTCCAATTCGGCGTCCATGGTGGTGAGGGTCTTTATTTTTCGGTTCGTGCGGATGCGGTCCACAATGGCAAAGGCCAAAAAGCCCAGGAGCATCAGGCTCAAAAAGGCCACGGTGCCCCAAATGGTATTGAGCACCTGGCGGCCGGAGCCGTAAAGCTCGGTCATCTCATATAGTCCCACCAGGATCAGCCCGCCGCAGCCGCTGCCCAGAGGGCGGACGGACAGGGCGTACTGCACCGACCCCACCTCCACCACAGCCGACTGCTGTCTCCCGGTGGATAGGGCGGTGGTGATGCGGCTCATGGTGTCCCCGTCGGTGATGATCTGCTTAAACAGCCCCTCTTTCACGGAGCCGAAGCCCGGGTCCACGGCGCTTCCCACCCGGATCTTTTCCAGGATGATGCCGTCGTGCTTGCACAGCAGCACAAATTCCGAGGCCTGGACGCTGCTGATATACTGGCCGCTCTCCTGAACCAGCGCCTCCAGGGAAACCGCCGTGCGCATATACAGCAGCACCACCCCGTCCACATAGGCGGAATTGCAGGGGGCAAACACGCCGAAAACCATGTTGGCATTATCATACTGGAACAGGCGGGAGACGGCGCTGCGTTTTGCTTCGGCCAGGTCCGTAAGCTCGCTGTAGCCGGTAACGCTGTCTCCGCCGGGGGTGTAGACCGCGCCGTCCTTCGTGTAGAGTATGGCCACAAATTTGTCCCCGTCGGCCACGCGCATACTGGAGCCCGTGCTGCGCAGCCGCTCCACCGCCCCCTCTAAGGACCCGGCCTCGCTGACCTCTGAGGCGCAGTAATCCGCCCGCATTTTCAGGGCGCCAAACTGCTCCTGCAGCTGTACCGCCTGTTCTCCGGCATAGTTTTCCGCCCGGTCCAGGGCCTGGCGGTCGATGCTCTGGAGATAGCCGCTGCTCACGGAAAACAGATGGATGAGGAAGGATATGCACAGGATCACAATGAGGGTAAAGATCGATGCCTTTCCGTATTTGGCCAGGAATTTATTCATCTGCCGCTCCTCCCTCCTCGTTTCCCCGGTTTTCCTCCGGGGTAAGTCCCTGCTCCTCCAGGCGGCGTACCTCCCGGGCCACCAGGCGATGGAACTCCTCTTCCGTCAGGGTGTTCTCGTCCTGCTCCTGCAGGGTCTTTACCACCGTGGGAATGAACACAAATCCGCACACGGCGAAAAACAGAGCAAACACCAGCACCATGCCCATAGGCGTAGAAAAGAGCCTGCCCAGGGCCGTCATGAGGGGCAGGTTCTTCTCATACACGGCCACAATGTCCTCCGGCTGCACCGTCCAGGGATCTGGCAGGGACAGTGGGCTGTCCCCGCAGGTCTTATAGCCCTCCGGGGTTTGCTCGGTAATGCGGTGGGTGATGTAGCTGCCGTACACCGCAGAGCCCGTATCGCGGCAGACAAAGACGATTACATCCCCCACCTGCACCGCCTCTGCCGAGGTGCTTTTGGCGAGAATGTAGCTCTTTTCCGGGATGGTAGGCTGCATACTGGCCGTTTCCACCCATAGGAGGGTGCGGTCAAAGAGAAACAGAGGCTGTCCGCTTTTCTTTTGCAGGAAGAAAAGCAGCGAAGCCGCCACGATCAGCAGCAGAGCCCCGTAGAACAGGATCTGCGAGAGGATTTTCTTGCATTTGTCCATTATTCGTTATCCTTGTTGTCTTTTTTCCGGCGCAGGAGCCGGGCCAGAAAACCGGGCTTTTCCGCCGGAGGCGGGACAGGCTCCGGGTTTTCCCGGCTGTCGGCCAGGAAGCCGCCTACATCGTCCAGGCCCTTTTGGGCCGGTCGGCTGTAATCCATGGCGGCGGGATACTGTATGGGCGGAAGCAGGCGCTCCCCCTCCCCGCTCTCCGTCTCCCTGTCGGCAGCGGACGCCGGTGCTGTGGCGGCGGGGCTGAAATAGTCGGCGGTATGGACCTGCTTCTCCGGGGCAGCCTGGGCATCCGTAAGCTCCTCCGGGGCCGGAATGGTCTCCCAGGCGCCGGGGGTCATCTCCTCCCCCTCCGGCTCCCCGCTGGTGACGATGGGTTGTATCTCCTCCCGGGCGGTGGCAGGCTTGGCGGGCTGGGCAGGCTGGGCCCGCTCCGGTTTTTGCGCCGGGCGCACCAGGCCCCGGTCCAGCAGCTCCTCAAAGGGCAGCGGCTCATATTGGGCGGTGTCGAAGGTCTGCTCCGGCTCCGTCTTTTTTAACTCAAATTTCTTTTCCAGGCGCTCTATCAGCTTCCGGGCCGCAGCAAGCTGGCCATCGGTTTTTATCCGCAGCAGAGTGGGTGTGGCGGCGTAGCGCTTCACGGCGGACACATCCGTCACCTTAAATGCCTTGGGCAGCTTCCCGGGCTCCAGAGCGATGTAGAGCAGGATCTCGCCCGCCTTAATGGTAAGCCGGGCCAGCACCGTCTTGCCCAGGTAGAAGGCATAATTGGTACGCCGAGGGATCATCTTCACGGTCTCGTAGCTGCGAAGGGCATCCACCAGCTGGGCAAAGCGGGCCTTGGCGGCTTCGTCCGCCAGGCGCAGACGGGCCTCCATATCCTTTTCCAGGCGAAGGTTGCTCTCCCGGGCGTCGTAGAACGCGGCGGCCTTCAGGGCCACCTGGACGGCAAAGGCCATGTCCCGGGGCTGTCGGGGCGCAGCGGGCTGCACCGCCGTAAAGTCCTCCGCCTCTACCGGGTCCGCCTCGTCCTCCACGGTGAGGGTAAGCCGGGCGTTCAGGGTAGGCGAGGTAGCCGAGGTGAGGATATTTTCCTCTGTCCGCTCGTCGCTGCTGCGGCAAAACTCCAGATACTGGGCCGCCGCCGCGCCGAATAGCCCTCCCACATACTTCTGGTCCGGCTGCAGGATCGTCTCCTCCACCGTGAGGCCGCAGCCGCTCTCCTCGTAGCTTTGCAGGTAGGTCCATAGGTCCAGGCACTGACGGAAATACTTGTTTTTCAGGATGGCATTGGTGCGCAGGATAGGGGGCTTCACATAATTGCGCCCCATCTCCCGGACGAAGTCCGACTCTATATAGGCCCGGGTAATGTCGTTAAGCTGCTCCACCCGCTTCCACAGACGAGAGCCGAAATAGCTTTTCTGCACGCCCTTGGCATCGGTTATCTTCTCCGAGCGCTGGATGTTGATGGTCACCAGGGACTTGGCCTGGCCGTGGTAAAAGGAATCCGTGAAGCGGACGCTGCTGATGCGCTCGTCCACGCCGTTTTCCAGGGCAATGCGGTAGCGCTCGCTGACAAAGAAATAGAGGTTTGCCAGCAGCGTATTGAGGAACTTATTTTCATAGGTGAGGATAGAATCCTCCCGGATGATATTGAGCATCTTGGAGGGGGTCACATCGTCGCCGTCCACGCTGGAGATAAAGTCCGTGTGCTGGCAGAGATGGGCCACGGAGCGGCCGGTGATCTTCCGTGTCAGCTCCATGGGGCGAATCTCCTCCGTCTCGGCAATAAAGTGCGAGGGCCGGCGCAGAAGCTCGTCGATGGCGGGCAGGGCCTGCTCAATGCGCTCCACCCAGCCCTCGTCCAGGGCGCGGAGCATCTTCTTTTCGCTGAGCTTGATGGTCGCTTCTCCCGCAGAGAGGGCCGAGAGGACCTCCACGAACGCCCCCTCTTCGCCGCTGTATTTACCGGTAGGACGGATAAGGCCCCGGCGCAGCAGGGACTCGAAGCTGTCCCCGGGGAAGCTCTCCGGGGCAAAAACCGCCGCCGGGGCGTCCTTTTCCCGCAAATCCAGGGTGGCCGCCAGGTCGGCCCATTTTTTCAGGGCATTTTTCAGCGCCCCCTCGCTTTTCAGTGGGAGCAGGGCGGGGGTTTTTTCAAACCTGCGCAGCTGGGACACATCCTGGGCCTTATACCGGGGGCCGGAGGCCGCCTCTGCGCTTTGGGCTAAAAGCAGGCACAGGCTGTCCTCAAAAAAAGCAAGGGCGGCTATACGCTTGCCGCCCGCCGTGAAATAGATGCCGGTCCAGGCCGTGCGGTAGCGCACGCCGCTGAAGGACAGGAGGGCGTTGGCCGCTGCCGCGCAGCTTTCCTTGACGCTCTCCTGGGAGAGCATCATCTGCGCAGAAAAGGACAGGCTGAAGCGGGCGCGAAGGGTGGGATCGGACAGAGCGCGGGTATTCTCTATTTCAAAAGCTGTGGTGGCCATATCCGTCCCACCCTCCTATTTTAATACATTTTCTGCAGGCGCTGCAGATACTCGATGCTCTCAGCCATAGCGCCGGGGCCGAAGAGGGAGTCCATCATAGCGATGAGCCCGCGAATTTCGCCCCGGATCAGGGAGAGGTTGAGGCTTTCAAACTTGCGGAAAACCTTGGTAACAAAGATGTAGTCGATGGCCTCCGTCTCGGTGCCGCCGCAGGCGATGTAAACCGGCACGAAGTCCTTTAGCTGCTTCATAATACGGTTGCCGAAGGCAATGCGGAAATGCTGGATAACATACAGGTCCAGCTTTTCGATCTTGTCCAGAGCCTCCCGGCTCACGGGGAAGTCCAGCTTGGCCTGCTCATACAGCCGCTCCACCTCGGAATAGGCGATCTTCTTGGCCGGAGTCTTGGGGGCCTCAAAGGGGATGCCCTTGCTGTCCAGGTTAATGACAAAGGCACGGTCATAGACCTTGTCGGAGACGGAGAAGGTGGAGTCGTCGTTGTTGATGGTGCCGATGTACCAGACATTCTGGGGAATTTGCAGGAATCCGTCCCGCAGATGGGCCGGGTCGTTCTCCCAGGAGGAGGGCACCAGCTCAATGCGCCACTCGTCGGGGTTGGGCATTTCCAGCACTGAGAGCATCTCGGCGAAGTAATACTCCACCCGGGAGATGTTCATTTCGTCCAGAATGACCAGGTTAATTTCGTCGTTGTACCCGGCCTCGTAGATTCGCCGCAGCACATCGGTCTCGTTGAATTTTTTGGTAAATTCATTGAAATAGCCGAACAGCTCGTTTCGGTCCCGCCAGGAGGGCTGCACGGAGGCGATGGTGGCGTCATTTTGGAAGTATTTGCCCATCATGTACGGCAGCGAGGTTTTACCGGTACCGGAGATACCCTGGAGGATCACCAGCTTCGTGCAGGCAAAGCCGGAGAGCATCAGGCGGATGGTGCGCTCATCGTAGTACAGGCCGTTGTTGGTGCAGGCGAAGTTGCGCATATCCTCGCAGATGTCCCGGAGGGTCATGCCCCGCTCATAGACCGGGGGCGTGTAGTAGATATACTTCTCGTCCACGGCGGCCAGGCGGGTAAAGCGGGCGGCCGGGGCGGCGGGCAGGTTGGCCTGGGGCTGCTCCGAATCCTGCTCCTCGGCAGGCTCCTCGGTAGACTCCATAAGCTCCTTGAACTGGTCATAGGACAGGCCCGCCTGCGAGACCTTCAGCTGCATGATCCGCTCCTTTTCGGAGGTCAGGCGCAGGACATCCCGGTGCAGGTCGGCGATTTCCTCCAAAAGGTCCTCGTTTCCCACGATGCCGCGGCGGAAGCGGATGTACTTCCGCACGGCCAGCACGGCCAGGAAGATAACCCCCGCCCACACGGCCAGCACCAGCAGGAACGCCAGAATGGAGAATATCCAGTCGAACACGCCGAAGTTAGGTGCCTCGTCGGCCCAGATTTTGAAGTAATAGGGCAGGTTAAAAATCTTGATGATGCCCAGGACGATCCCCTTAACGACCATCAGGACGCCGCCCAGCATATTGTCAAAAAAGGCCTTGAACCAGGTCAGAAAGCCGTATAAAAAGTCATGCATAGCAGATTTTCCTTACAATTTCAGTGCGGATTGGTGTGTATGTAGGGTCTTAACCCAGGGGTGCGGTGTACCTCGGGGCGTTAAGACTTGATTTCCTCGTTATTGTTTTCCTTCTCCTGCTGCTTTTTCAGGTACTCCTCCACGGCCTTTTGACGGATAAGCTCCTCGTCGGCGGCGGAGATGACCTTCTTGCCGGAGTTCTTCACGGACATAAAGGCCATAACGAACTTCACAAGCTGATAGATAAAGAACAGGATTAGCGGCAGCAGGATGCACACGCCGAAGCCCACCTGGGTGCTCAAGAAGCCCATCACCTTGCCCAGGGCGGGAATCTTAGAGCCGGTGTACACGGCGATGATGGTGCCGCGGCTGACCTGGCCGCCATCCACCAGGTCGTTGTTGTCGCCCTTGGTGGTAACAGAGACCAGTGTGCCGTTTTCATTGCGCTCAACGGCCACGATACGGTGGGTGTTATAGTCCACGGTGTCAGAGCCGTCCAGCTTCATCTCGAAGGTGATGATGTCCCCCACCTCCAGGGCGTCAAGGGCGGCATCGTCCTCGGCAATATACTTGCTCAGGAGCATGGTGCCGGCGGAGAAGCCGGCGGGCTTGTCGGCAGGGACGCCGGCAGGCTTTTCCGCGTCCATGGACTCGGTTTTCACATTCAGAAAGCAGGTGCTTCCCACGGTGGGGACATTTTTTGCGTTGGTCCCGGCGGAGACGGCCACAATAGACACGCCTACGCACAAAACCACCAGCACCCAGATAAGCACATCCACCACGGTGCCGATGATTTTCTTTGTATTTTTCTTTTTTTCCATTCCCGTTTAGCTCCTTTGTATGATTTGAGGAGTGCGATGCTTGTTTTTATAGGGTCTTGCGGCCTCCCGCAGCTGTGCCGGGGCTTTGCCTGCGGGTGCGGGAGATACGCCGGTGGGCGGGGTGATAGCGCCCCGTCTTACGGATGCATAGGTAGCCTTCGGCTCGGCCCTTACGAATTTCGGCGTGGAGGTGATAGCGTCCCGTCCTACGGATGCATAGCAGAGGTTGTGTAGGGCGGGCTGCCCCCAGCCCGCCGGGGCCGGGGATTCCCCCCGCAGCGCCCCCAGGGCGCCGCGGGGAGGGAAAGCAATTAGTCGATGGAGAAATTAAAGGAAGCCTTAACGCCCTTATTCAACAAAGCAGAATTGGTCGTTTTTGCAACGGAATCAGTGCCATCAAAGTACATATAAACGGTAATATCTGTAGTTGAATTCGCGGCAAGAGAATTGGCAATGATAGCCTTACCACCGTCCATCGCAGCCGTGGTCAAATCGCCTGTAACAATAGTACCATCTGCTTTATACAGGACAGTCTTATTATCGGCGGTCACTACAAGGATACGAACAGCGTCTTTAATGCTATTAGCCTCCCCCTCCGTCACATCGGCAAAGGTTACAGAATCAATCTTCAGATTGGGTGCTGCAGCGGACTGAGAAGCATTTTTAAATGTCATGGTCTGCTTCAAAACCATGGGTGCCCCTGTCATTTCATCGGCAACCGTCCCCGTCATGATAAGAGAACGGTCGGCAGAAGCTGTACCGTCTGCCATCGTTACAGATTTGGTCGCATTGCTTGTCTGGGCATCGTCAATATCCGTACTGGAAGCCCAACCCCAAGAAACTACACCAGTTTCAACCTTAGTAGCAGTAACGAGCTTTAAAGGAGTATCAGCAAGATTATCCGCAAGCACCCAAGCCATAGTAGTACCGGCATCAGTTGTCTTCGTGCTATCAAGTTCTGTACCAAAATTGGTTCCATCAGCACTGATTTGCAGATAAGGGTCAGCAGACTTAGCAGTAATCTGCATATTGGCTGCGGAAACCGCCTTGTTCATCGAAAACCACGCGTAGGTGGAGGTTCCCACGAAGAGTGCTGAGACCAGCAGCATACACAGGGCGGGAATCAATTTTCTGAACTTTTTCATTTGTTTTTCCTCGCTTTTCTCTAGTTTTTGTATTTATCCAAACCGTCTCAGTACGAAGTCGGACGGTGAAGGAACGGAATAATAAGGCGAAAGATAGCCTCCCTTGCCTAAAGGGAGGGGGACCAACCGAAGGTTGGTGGAGGGATTCGGTGCGGGGTAGCCGGTGTTCGCACCGGCTTCGCAATGACACCTTTTCAAGAAGTGCGGTGAGTTTCTTTGTGGTGCGTAGGGGAGGGGCTCTGCCCCTCCCGCAGGCGACTGCGAAAGTCGTCCCTACGGACGCATACAAGGGGTACAGGTGGGGCGGGAGCAGAAGGCGTGTCCCGCCCCACCGGGAAAAGAGGGTCTATTTTGAGGGGTCCCATAACTGCCGCAGCGGGGTCCCTCGCCGCGCTTTTGCGCGGGAATGGAAACGCATCGGACGCTATGGCGAAGGACCCCGTGAGCAGTTGGGGTAAGTTAGGGGTACGGCGGGGCGGGGCGTCGGGGACGCCGCCCCCTACTGGGGTGTGCGGGAGTTATTCCTCGGCCACCACATTCATAACCATGTCCACCTTGAACTCGCCGCCCAGGATGTCGTCGGTGCAGTCGGGGTCGTTGCCCTCGATCCAGATGACCACGGTTATTTTGGATATATCCCCGGGCTTAAAGCCCGCCACCCGGCCCTGGGCCACAGAGCCGCTGGCGGCGAAATTGGTCATGGTGCGGTTATCCGGGTCCACCTCCGGCAGGCCGCTGCCGCCGGTACGGGGCTTGGCATAGTCGGTATAGTCGCCGCTGCGGGTATATTCCTTGGTGAAGCTGTCGTAGTAAAAGGGCGTATAGTATAGGCGCACGCGAATGGCCGAGTCCACGCCGATGGTCTTGCGGGAGATGACCAGGTCATAGTCATAGGTAATGGTGCTCTGGCCCACATTCTTGGCGTAGAAGGTGTAGGCCACATAGTTTTCCCCGTTGTGCTCGCCGTCCACATCGTTGAGGTCGGCGGGAAGAGAGTTGCCGTCGATGTTGGTAACATCCTTCACGGCCTTGGAATTGAGATAAGATACGGGGTTGAGAAATTTATCCGATTCGCAGAGGGTGAGGTAATATTTGCGGTCGGTGAGGTTATTGATCTTCACCGTAAAGCTGCCGTACTTGGTGAACAGAATGGAAATGATGTACACGATGATAAGCACCAGGGTAATGAGCCCCAGCACCGGCGGCACGATCTTCTTATACAGACGGTAGCGCTTGACCTCCTCCGCCGACCGGGTCAGCACGGACCCGGGCTGTTTAGTTGAAACCGGCAAGGGATGCCACGCTCCTTTCCGATAAAAGGTCTGTCAGTTCTTTTTCCATATACAGGCTCCGGCCCTCCGTCCGCAGGCCCGGGGCCGGGGTATAATACGCGCACTGGGCGTCATTGAGCCCCCGCAAAACCGTCTCCGCAGACACCCCCACAGCCAGGGTCTGAATGCCCAAGGCTCCGGCGAATTGTACATAGGCCGCCATGCCCGCAGGAAAGTCGCCCTTACGGTCCCGCTCCAGCAGCAGCAGATCCGGGGCCGCCAGAGGCAGCACAGACATGGGAAAATCCGCCCGGCCAAAGCCCTCCACGGCCACCTTGCAGCCCAGAGAGCGAATATGCAGCAGAGCGCTTTGCAGGTCCTTGGGCGGCAGGCGCAGCAGCTCCGGAGCGAAGGACAGGCACACCGCCTCGGCGCACTTGGGGTCCGCCGCGCGTAAAAGCCGTGTCACCTCTGCCGTCAGGGTCCCGCGCCTCACCAGAGACACAGGACACGAGAGCAGAAATAGGGAGATGCCGCGGGCCTGCGATTGCAGGGCGGGCAGAGCGCCCAACACCACCCGCAAATTGCGCGCGGTGAAGGAGGAGGCGCTCTCCCGGTCGTCCTCCAGCGCAGGCATATAGTCCTCGGGATCGAGAGTTCCATAGTCCACACTGTTGACCAAGGCCCGGCTGCGCAGGCCCGCGACATTGGAGAAGAGGCAGTCGTAAATAGGCGTGCATTTCAGCTCAATGGGCCGCACGCCGCTGTCGATGGTACGGGTAACGGAAATATTCAGCTTGTCCATCCCGCACCTCCATACCATCCGAAAAAAAATAAACCCCGGTTGCAATCTCTGAAAATTGCAACCGGGCTGACTTAGATGAGCAATAAGTCCCCTTGGCTTTGCGTCACTGTCTCACGGCAGTTTTGCCAAACGATCTTAACTTCAGGATAAAATTACCATAATCGTCCCCTTCTGTCAAGTATTTTTTTTCGGTTTTTTAACGCCCCCTCCCCCGGCAGGGAAACATTGACTTTTCCCCAAAATTATGAGATACTTTTTAGATATTATGGATTCTTGTCGGTATGCATTTGCAGTCCGGCCCGACAGGGAGGAAACACAGATGAAACTAACGGAACTGGCGCTGCTGGCGGTGGGTCTGTCCATGGACGCCTTCGCGGTGGCCATTTGCAAGGGCCTGTCCGTGCAGAAGCCGGGATGGAAGCACTACCTGACCGTGGGGCTGTGGTTCGGCGGCTTTCAGGCGTTGATGCCCACCCTGGGCTACCTGCTGGGCACCACCTTTGAGCGATACATCACCTCGGTGGATCACTGGGTTGCCTTCGTGCTGCTGTGCCTCATCGGCGGAAATATGCTCAAGGAGGGCTTTTCCAAGGAGCAACAGGAGGAGAGCGCCTCCTTCGGCTTCAGGTCCATGCTGCCTTTGGCCCTGGCCACCAGCGTAGACGCCCTGGCGGTGGGCATCACCTTTGCCCTGCTGCCGGATGTGCATATTTTCCGTGCCGTGGGGCTTATCGGGGCCATCACCTTCTGCCTGTCGGCAGTGGGCCTGAAGGTGGGCAATATCTTCGGACTGCGCTATAAGAGCAGGGCCGAGATCGTAGGCGGCATCATCCTTATTCTTATCGGTGTGAAGATTCTGCTGGAGCATCTGGGCGTTATCAATTTTTGACGGAGGAAAACCATGGCGGATATTCGGGAGATCGCGGATTTTTCCGCGCCGGAGCTGGATATTTTTGCGCGGCTGCGGGACAGTCAGCTGGCGAATTGGGAGTGTGCGGAGCAGGGCGTCTTTATCGCCGAAAGCCCTAAGGTCATTGCCCGGGCGATGCAGTCCGGCTATGAGCCTATCTCGTTTTTAATGGAGCGCCGTCATGTGGAAAATCAGGCCAAGCCCCTGCTGGAGCGGTGTCCGGAGGTGCCGGTTTTCACGGCAGAGGAGCCGGTGCTGGCCCAAATGACGGGCTTTCACCTGACCCGGGGAATGCTGTGCGCCATGAAGCGCCGGACGCTGCCCCGGGTGGAGCAGGTGTGCGCAAATGCCCGGCGGGTGGCGGTCTTGGAGCGGGTGATGAATCCCACCAATGTAGGCGCCATCTTCCGCTCGGCGGCAGCCCTGGGCATGGACGCGGTGCTTTTGACGCCGGAGTGCAGCGACCCGCTGTACCGCCGCAGCACACGGGTGAGCATGGGAACGGTGTTTCAGATCCCCTGGACCTATCTGCCGGAGGGAAGCTGGACGGAAAAGCTTCACGCCCTGGGCTTTCGCACGGCGGCTATGGCTCTGCGGGCGGATTCGGTGCGGCTGAATGACCCCCGGCTCCTGGCGGAGCCGCGCCTGGCCATCGCCCTGGGCACCGAGGGGGACGGTCTGGCAGACGGCAGCATTGAGGACTGCGACTATACGGTGTGCATCCCCATGGCCCATGGGGTAGACTCGCTGAATGTGGCAGCAGCCAGCGCCGTGGCCTTTTATCAGCTGGGCCGGGTGCAGGAATAAAAAAACAGAAAATTTGGAGAAAAATGTGTTGACAAATGCCCGGAAGTATACTATACTAAGCAAGTCGGCAGCCAAGGTGCCGCGAAGTGAATAGAACCTGGGGGTATAGCTCAGCTGGGAGAGCAAGTCACCAGTAAAGCAACCCGCAATCGCAACGCGGCATCTAAAAAGTTAATATCCCGGAAGTCCAGTAAAATCAAGGGGTTCCGGTTCCATGGGGGTATAGCTCAGCTGGGAGCCCGGTTGAAGCGGTAAACAACCCCCGCACTTAAAACTCAATATTTACACTCTCTTCCACATGGGGGTATAGCTCAGCTGGGAGCCCGGTTGAAGCGGTAAACAACCCCCGCACTTAAAACTCAATATTTACACTCTCTTCCACATGGGGGTATAGCTCAGCTGGGAGAGCGCTTGAATGGCATTCAAGAGGTCAGC
>OHAU01003293.1_pt1 | contig 13273 bp, 10 predicted proteins | sample 1577181 | NCBI WGS metagenome assembly OHAU01 (sample SAMEA3541472, study PRJEB24748) | human gut metagenome | biome: human gut; feature: human-associated habitat; material: faeces | place: China | collected 2012
GTGTTGCAAATGCGTTGCGAACTGAGTAAATTCCACCGCTTTTCACCACATCTGATAACTCCACAAACCCTTGTAAAACAAGGATTTGAACGTAAATTCGAGTTCTGAATATTATCTCTTTGGTAACTGAAATTATCGCTTGCTGAACTGTGGAGCGCGACGAGCTGCTTTGAGACCGTATTTCTTACGCTCTTTCATACGAGGATCACGAGTAAGGAATCCAGCTGCTTTAAGAACTGGTCTGTACTCTTTGTCTGCCTCAAGGAGTGCTCTGGAGATACCATGTCTGATAGCACCAGCCTGTCCTGTGTATCCGCCACCATGTACGTTTACAAGTACGTCAAATTTTCCTTCTGTCTCGGTAGCAGCCAGTGGCTGACGAACGATAACTTTAAGTGTGTCTAATCCAAAATACTCATCAATGTCTCTTTTATTGATAGTGATTTTACCAGTACCTGGGGTAAGGTAAACTCTTGCTACTGATTTTTTTCTTCTTCCTGTTCCGTAGAATTTTGCGCTAGCCAATGTTTTCTACCTCCTAATTAAAATGTTAAAACTTCCGGTTTCTGAGCCGCATGTTTGTGTTCAGGTCCGGCATAAACGAAAAGTTTTGTGTACATTTCTCTTCCTAATGGTCCTTTTGGAAGCATACCTTTAACTGCCAGCTCAACAACTTTCTCAGGTTTCTTAGCCATCATCTCTTTTAATGTAGTCTCTTTCATTCCACCTACATAATCAGAGTGATTGTAGTAGATCTTCTGATCCATTTTCTTTCCTGTAACTTTGATCTTGTCAGCGTTAACAACGATTACATAATCACCTGTGTCAACGTGTGGTGTAAACTGAGGTTTGTTCTTTCCTCTTAAAACGCTTGCTACGCCAGAAGCCAGACGGCCAAGGGTGCAGCCTTCAGCGTCAACTACATACCATTTTCTCTCGATTTTATCTGGATTAGCCATATAAGTCTGCATGGTTTTACCTCCTGTTATTTATCAACGATTGTTTGTATAAATGCGAATTCTCGCATATGTTAGTAATATGGAAACGATGGTGCAATTACTGCGGAAATGTCCGAAACCGCTGATAAATACCGTCGCCGGGGCTATTGGCTAAAGTATCTCGCACTACGTCACATTGAGTTATTATATTATAAGCCTCCGTTTCTGTCAACCACTTTTTCCCCATATTTCCATCTTTTTTTCAAAAAGTTTTCCACATTCTTCCTGGATTGCTGATCAGCTTTTCCACAAAGCCTGCTTGCTGTCTCCACCTTATACACGCCCATCCACAACAGGTGTCTTTTGGAACAACAATTTATACACACTTTAATCAGGCATTTTATAAATTTTCTTTGTCAAGCGTTTTTTATAAATTTTCTCTGGTATTTTTCTCCGCAATGTGCTACATTAAAAAGAATGTATTCACAGGATACACAGTAACTATTTTATTTTTTCAGATAACTATTCAGCAAATACTATTCCGCGAGGCATTTTCACTATGAAAGCCCCAGGAGACAACTGTGAAAGTGCCGCAGGAGGGTTCGCCTTTCTGTGCATCACAAAGCGCGTAACTGTAAGAGAACTGAACAGTTACTTTTATTTGAGGTGAAGTTTTCATGATAACATTTTTATCCCATTTTTTCATCAAAGATTACAAAGACTACAACTCCCCCCAGGTTCGCCAGTCTTATGGCATGCTCTGCGGAGCTGTGGGAATTGCCTTGAACATTTTTCTTTTTATAGGAAAATGGCTTGCCGGAATCCTAAGCGGCTCTATTGCCATCACGGCGGATGCCTTCAACAACTTATCGGATGCAGGCTCCTCTGTGATCACTCTGGTGGGCTTCAAGCTCTCCGGACAAAAACCGGATACAGAGCATCCCTTTGGACATGGACGCATGGAATATATCTCCGGACTTCTTGTCTCAGTTGCGATTCTGATCATGGGCTTCGAGCTGATCCGCTCCTCCATTGACAAGATCCGCACCCCGGAGCCCATTGAATGCAGCCCGGTTATTATTGCTGTCCTTATTGCATCTATTCTGGTAAAAATATATATGTACTACTATAACCGCACTATCGGTCACAAAATCGACAGTACTGCCATGCAGGCTACAGCTGGAGACAGTTTAAGTGACACAGTTTCCACCAGTCTGGTTCTTCTGGCAACTATCATCAGTCAGCTTACCGGATTGGTGCTGGACGGATGGTTCGGTGTCCTGGTGGGCATTTTTATCTTCTATACCGGAACCACTACAATGAAGGATACCATTGATCCCCTTCTCGGACAAGCCCCGGAGAAAAATTTAGTAGAGGAAATCGAAGAGATCGTTCTTGCCCATCCCCTTGTCCACGGCATGCATGACCTGATTGTCCATGACTACGGTCCAGGCAGACTAATTCTTTCCCTCCACGCTGAGGTTCCCGCCCACGGAGATCTGCTGATTATCCACGATGAGATTGACAACATTGAGCATGAGCTTCAGGACAAACTGAATTGTTCTGCCACCATCCACATTGATCCCATTGTCACAGACAACAAGGAGGTCAATGAAATACGCAGCCAGATTGAAGAAATCACCCGCAATCTGGACCGTCGTCTTTCCATTCACGATTTTCGCATAGTAGAAGGTCCTACCCACACAAACCTGATCTTCGACATAGCGGTTCCTTTCGAATGCAAACTCACCAACGTGGAGATCACAAATCTCCTCAAAGAACGCATCCGCAATATGGATGATGGCAACTATTGTGCCGTGATCCAAATCGACAGAGTATATTCATAAAAAAGTTCTTTTCCCCATACAAAAAGACTAGAGCGTGTTTGAAAAAGGCTTTCTGCAAGATGTGCGTCACAATTTGTGGGAGATTTTGTCCGGATGAGGGCGCCGTAGCGGGCTACGGCAACCGAATTCGGGCAAAATATACCGCAAAGTGGGGCGTGCAGATTGCGGGAATGATTTTTCAAACACGCTCTGGTTCTTCATGCAGCTGCATGAAAAATCAGTCTTTTTGTTATTTCGTCCGCACTGCGTCCGCTTTGAAGCACCTTTCCTTATCGAATATTCAAATAAACATCCTCTCTCGTATGAAATCCCCCGTCAATGATCACCTTATCCATATTTTCCGCCATCACCGCTATTGGATCGATTTTATAATAAGGAATGTCATATGTCCCGTCATTGAAGGTTTCTACTGCCTTGTATTCCCCTTCTCCGGAAGTAATATCCTCTCCTTTGCCAAGCGCCACTGCGAATTCGGCCGCCGTATTCGCTTCCTGTTCAATAGGCTTATAGACGGTCATTTCCTGTGTACCTTCCACAATCCTCTGACAGGCTGCCAGATCCGCATCCTGGGCCACCACAGCAACCTTCCCGGCCAGCCTGTTCTCCGACAATACCTTCACTGCCTGACTTGCCAGATCATCATTTCCGCACATCACCCCTACAATATCTTTTGTAACTTCCAACCCCTGAGTCACATGATTTCCGGCCAGCTCAGCCATCCAGTTATCGCAATATCCCGTATAAACCACATTCAGATTACTGCCTTCAATGGCTTTATTGAACCCCCTCACAACTTCATCCACATTTCTGTCTGTAGGAGATCCATTGATGGCAAAAATATTTCCTCCCTCCGGGCAAGCCTTGACCAGAGCCTCTCCCATAAGGGTTCCAACCTTTTCATTATCAATGGTAATATACAGATCTGCATTAACATTTTCCACAATGCGGTCATAACAGATTATATAAATCCCCATTTCCCGGGCTTCCTTCAGCACATCATACAAAGCATTTCCATCAATAGGGATCACCACGATCACATTCATCTTTTTCTTAATAAAATACTCTATCTGGGAAATCTGCTCTTCCACAACGCCTCCGGCTACCTGCACATTCACTTCTGCCCCAAGGCTCTGGGCAGTAGAAACAAACATATCCCGATCCCGCAGCCATCTCTCAATTACAAAAGAGTCAAAGCTAAGCCCGATCTGCAGCTTATCTTCCTCTTTTGCTTCTTCCTTCTGCGGCTCCTGAGGCTTACCTCCGCAACCTGCTGCCAATGCAGCTGCCAGGAGCAAAGCCAACGACAAGATCAGCCAACGACACTTTCTCATTTTCCATACCTCGCTTTATACTCACTTGGAGTCATATCCATCTGCTTCTTAAAAATCCTGCTGAAATAATTGGGATCCGAATAGCCGCTCTGAATTCCCGCTTCCTTTACGCTCACATTTGCATCTACCAGAAGCTCTTTGGCTTTATCGATCCGGACTCTGGTCAGATACTCAATAAAATTCTCTCCAGTCTCCTCCTTAAAAATCTTGCTGAAATAATAAGGACTGATATTTACCTGGCTGGACACATCATCCAGAGAAATATCCCTGCTGTAATTTTCCTGAATATAAAGCATGGCCTTCTTTACCGCGGAATTGGACTGATCTTCCTTCTGATCCCGGATTGCCCGGCATACATTTACCATCTTTTCCTGGAACCATTTACGAAGATCCTCATAGGTTGAAAGCGACATGGCAGTATCCAAATAGTCCCTGCGGTAACTAAATCCATAATTGATTGCGCCGCTTTCAAAAGCAATCTTCTCACCCCAGATAATAAACTCCAGTATTTTCAGGCGGATATTATTCATATCCTGTGAATAATGCTCTACCATCCAGTCACAGAAGAAGTTCACCTCCTGGAGCATCCCCTCCTCATTTCCCTCCTCAAGACAGCGGAACATCCTCTTCTCATCATTGCCGGGAAAAGCCTCGTCATAGACACCATTCTGGGAAAGATCCTCTATATGGATTACCCTGCCCAGGCTTCCGTTTAATGCCCGGAGTGCTTCGCGGTAAGATCTCTCCAGCTCTTCCATTTCCCATACTCTTCCAATTCCCACACGGAATTTTGCATCCAGTCTGCCCTCAAGCCTTGTCACCAGTTCTCTTGCCTTTTCCACCAGATCGATACGGTCTTCGTAAGGATTCTGGAAAATTTCACAAGGCACTACCACAGGAATACGGTTGGACATAATATTTCCAACCACACAGGGAAAAGCAGACTTCACCACATCCCGGAATTCCGGATAAAAGCTCTGCGCCTTCACATTCATTCCAACCGGGCTTACCAGTCTTCCATTTTCATAGCTTTGTCCAAACTGCACCACCATAACATAGCCCTGGCCATATTCAATATCCAGAAGCTGCTGGTAATAATCTGCTGCTGCCATCTCCTTCTGGAAAAGAAGAGAATTCACATAACCAGATTCCACAACCGGGATAACTGTCTCCAGCTTTTCCTGGATTTTCAACAGATTACTTCTCTGATCACGAACCTTATCCACCTTTGCTGTCGCTTCTTCCACCACAGAAATAATCTTACTTTTCGAAATCGGTTTCGTAAGATACTGTTCCACACCAAGATTGATGGCTTCTTTGGCGTAATCAAATTTGTCATATGCAGAAACTACATAAAACAAGGCGGAATTGTTGAACTTCCGGATTTCCCGCATAGCCTGAATTCCATTAATTCCAGGCATGTGAATATCCATAAACACAATATCCGGGTGAAAGGTCTCCGCCTTCTCGATTACCGCCCTTCCTGTTTTCGCAGTTTCCACACTGCATTTATCTCCGAATTCAGCCAGAATCACTCCTTTAAAAGCCTCCAGCATAAGTCCTTCATCATCTGCTATCAGAATACGGTACATTTTTTTGCTCCCCTTTATTCAGCCTCTGTCACTGCTCATTGCAGCATACTCCATGCTATCACTTTTTACTCATTCACTGGTACCTTCAACCTCCACCGGTAAGGTGATATGCACACTGGTTCCAAGTCCAAGGCCCTCACTTTCTATGGTAAGAAGATCTTTTTGTTTATAATACAATTCCAATCTGTCAATTACATTTCCTACTGCTATGCCTGTAGAATAACGGTCCTCTCCATTATTTCGTGCTTTCCCTGCCATAACGGATTGAATCATCTCCTGTGTCATTCCGGCGCCATTATCACTGACTGTGATTTCCAGGTCATCCCCATCCTTGTGAATGGACATTCTGATTTTTCCAGTTTCCATACAGTCGTGAATTCCATGCTGCACGGCATTTTCCACCAGAGGCTGCAAAATCATGCTTGGAATCCTGAAATTCCCGATTCCCTCATCCACATCTTTTTCATAATTGATATCTCCGGCAAATCGGACATTTAAAATATAAATATAATTGTCAACTGCATCCACCTCTTCCCAGAGAAGAGCATCATCCTCCATTTTCCGCACATTATATCGGAAAAAGTCTGCCATCTTTTCCAGAAAAACACCGGTACGCTCTGCATCCTCCAGCATGGCAAGCTGGGCCCCGGCATTCAGACAGTTAAACAGGAAATGAGGATTGATCTGAGCCTGAAGATATTTCAGCTGTGCTTCTTTCAGATGGGTCTCCATAAGAAGCTCCCTCTCCTTCATCTGTGCCTGCTTCTCTATACTCTCACGCTGTTGTTTAATATGAATGCGTATGCTGTCCAGCATCTGATTAAAGCTCCGGGTTACCACGCCAACCTCATCCTCGCAGACAACAGGCAGAATTGGCACATTCAGATTTCCCATGGCAACCTCATGCGCAGTACTGGAAAGCTGGGTCAGCGGCCGGATCATGGATTGCACAAACAGAATGATAATGGCCACACCTACTGCCGCCACAATGAAAATAACCACCAACGCCAGCCGATACAGTACATCCATAGAAGAAAGCAGGAGCTGGTAATTGGAGGAATTCATCCGGAAACGCAGATTATTCAACTTGTAAATATAAGAATTGATATATTCATAAAGCTGCAGTTCTTTTTCATAAGAAGCCTTGTACTTCTCAATATTTCTGCCTCGCTTGGCTTGAACAGTCTCGCTGGTCTGATTCAGATAGCTTTCTGACATTCTGCGTATATTTTTTTCCAGCATTTTTACTTCATTATCCACATTCCGGTCATTCAGCTTATCCAGAAGCTCCCGGTAATCCTGCTCATAGCGATAGTAATTTTCCAGAGCCTTGGTTCCCTTTATATTCAGATATTCGTAAACCGTTCCTTCCAGCTTGTTTAAGGTATCCGAGAGATCATTAATCGCTGCATTGCTGGAAAAAACAGCATCAATCCGGTCTACACCGGTATGGATCTGTTCAAAGATAAAAAAATTGATGCATACTACAAACACCATGACAAGGGCCATAACAAAGCTTAATCTTGTCTGTATGGAATTCTGGACGGAAAGGCTTTCTTTTCTCTTTCTCACTTAATTCCCCTCCGTTCTGTAAGTCCCAACATTGCTTCTGGTGATCACATGCTGACCCACACTGTAATAGTTGCTGGTATGTCCCAAGGAGGAAAACTCTTCCAGGGCATTCACGCTGTATCTTCCGATTTCATCCATATCCAGAGCGATAGCCGAAGAAATAATCCCTTTGCTGATACCATCCAGAATTACATCGGAATAATAAAAACCAACTACATCCACATTTCCAACCTGGTTATAGTCAACCAGAGCCTGGTAAACGCACTCTGTCACAACCTCATCCATGCACACCAGCACATCTGGCAGGTTCTCCTCGCTTACAAAAATATCCCGGACAAATTCCTCTGTATCAAAGCCAGAGCTGCTGTCAATGTTGTATTCTGAAATCGTTACGGTCTGATAATCCTTCTTTTTTTCCTCCAGTTCTTTTTTAATCTGGTAATAAATCAGATTGGTCTCCTGGGTCTTGGACTGGGAATTTGACAAAAGAAGGACCTGCGTATTCTCATGTTCCTTTAAAAGTCCAAGAATCTGTTCCGTGTAAGCATTTCCCAGCTGATAACTATTCAGTCCAACAAAGCTGATTCTGGCACTGGAGGAATCATCTGTCAGCACCGTAACTACCGGAATATCCGCATCTGAGGCCTCCTGGATCAGTTCCTGCTCTTCATCGCTTCCATCAGCTTCCAGAATGATCCCGTCCACCTGGGAGGCAATTCCAATACGCAGATAATCCGCCTGACTATAATTGGAATCGTGCCCGGGCTCGATCAATTCCAGATAAGCATCTGCATCCTTTGCCGCCTGGCTGGCGCTTTCATAGATGGAATCCCACATCAGGGTATTTTCCGCTCCTGCTATCATCAGATAATGTTTTGCGTAACTGGATGCACCCTCGCCTTCACCAAGATCCACCTGATCCAGTTTTTTCTGGAAATAAATCCAGATTCCAGAGAGAAATAACATACAGCCTACTATAATAAAAAAAACAGTCAATGTGGATTTTTTCATAATTAATAAGTTCCTTTATTGCCCGCGCTTTTGCCTGTAGGCAAACCGCCATTTTATAAATATGATTTCAAATATCTACAGTTTACCATATTTGCATGCTATATGCAAAAGAAGCCATTGCATTTCTGCAACAGCTCCTTTCTAATTACTTTTTACTGCACTCTCAGCAGTTTTTTTGCAATTATTTAGTTGGATTTTCTGTTAGAGATAACATCAAATACAACTGCGATCAGAAGTACAGCACCTTTTACAACATACTGCCAGGAATCACCGATACCCATGATTGACATACCCATGTTGATAACACCAAGGAGAAGAGCACCGATTACAACACCGCCTACAGTACCACTTCCACCGTATGCAGAAGCACCACCGATGAAACAGGAACCGATTGCATCCATCTCGAAGGATGTACCTGTACTACCATTTACAGAACCTACACGTGCTGCGCAGAGAAGACCTGCAAGGCCAGCAAGTAAGCCCATGTTTGTATATGCAATGAAATAAACCTTATTTGTATCGATACCGGAAAGCTGTGTTGCTTTCTCGTTACCGCCGATTGCGTAGAAGTAACGTCCAAACGCTGTCTTGGATGTGATGAAGTTGTAGATCATGCAGATTGCAACTACCCATACAAGCATTACGGAAATACCTTTATACTGATATAATTTGTAGCAATACCACAGAATAACAACTGCAATCACGGCTGCTCTGCTGTAATCAGAAGCTGCTGTATTCTGGCGATAACCTTTTTTCGCTTTGTTTGCTCTGGAACGCATGGTAGAGAAAATAATATAGCATGCGATCAGAACACCAACGATCAGTGCAGAATATTTCTTTCCATCATCAAGTCCCGGAATGTTAATGTAGGATGTAAATACATTCAGGAAAGATTTGTTCTGGATAGATACTGTCTTATTATCCAGTACCAGACGTCCAAATCCACGGAAAATGAACATGCCGGCAAGTGTTGTGATAAATGGAGGAATTCTCTTATAACCAATCCAGTAGCCCTGCCATACACCAACCAGAAGGCCGATTACCAGGCAAAGGAGAATGGTGATAAATGGATTGAAGCCCTTGCTGCCGATCAGGACAGCTGCAACACCACCAACGAAGCAGATAACAGATCCAACAGAAAGATCGATGTTACCACCAGTTAAGATACAGAGTAACATACCACATGCAAGAACCAGTACGTATCCGTTCTGAAGCATAAGGTTTGACATGTTCTGTGCGAAAAGAAGTCGTCCATCAGTCAGAGCACAGAACAGGATAAATACGATTACAAGTGCAATAACCATCGTATATTTTCTTAAAAAGTCTTTTATTTTTGCATTCATTTTGTTTTCCCCCTTCATTATTTCTTCTGATTCTGCATGATATGTGCCATGATGCCTTCCTGGGTAGCTTCTTTCGCATCCAGTTCTCCGGCCATTTTACCTTCATTCATGATATAAATCCGGTCGCACATACCAAGGATTTCAGGCATTTCTGAGGAAATCATGATTACAGATTTTCCCTGTTCCACCATCTGATTGATCAGACAGTAAATATCATATTTTGCACCTACGTCGATACCACGGGTAGGCTCATCCAGAATCAAAATATCTGGTTCTGTGAACATCCACTTTCCAAGAAGGGCTTTCTGCTGGTTACCACCAGACAGGTTACCAATACGCTGCTCATTGGAAGGTGTTTTCGTTCCCATTTCTTTTGTCATCTGCTCCGCCAGCTGTACCTCAAGGTCCGTGTTGATAATTCCATTATCACAGACTTTGTTCAGACGGGCAAGAGTTGTATTGAAACGAATGGACTCATCAAGGATCAGTCCGTTTGTCTTACGGTCCTCAGTTACATATGCAAGACCATGCTGGATGGCTGCACGAGGATCTTTCAAATCTACTTTTTCACCCTTTATGTACAATTCTCCGGAAATTGCACTTCCATAGCTCTTACCGAAGATGGACATTGCCAGCTCTGTACGGCCTGCACCCTGCAGTCCTGAGAAACCAACAACCTCACCTTTATGTACTTTAAAGGAAATATTGTCGTCTACTATTTTTTCCGGATACAGAGGATGATGAACCGTCCAGTTCTTTACCTCCAGCATCACTTCTTTACTTACATTGTGCTCACGTTTCGGATAACGATCTTCCATAGGACGTCCAACCATTCCTTTGATGATCCTGTCCTCGCTTAAGTCATCCACGCCTTTTGTAAGTGTCTCGATTGTGCTTCCGTCTCGAAGAATGGTACAACGGTCTGCACAGTAAATGATCTCATTCAGTTTGTGTGTGATAATAATAGATGTCAGTCCCTGTTTTTTAAATTCCATAAGCAGGTCCAGAAGCATCTTTGCATCTTCATCATTCAGGGATGAAGTCGGCTCATCCAGGATGAGCAGTTTAACATCTTTTGAAAAAGCTTTCGCAATTTCTACCAGCTGCTGTTTGCCGGTTCCGATATCTTTGATCAGGGTCTGGGCAGATTCATGAAGACCTACCTGAGCCATATGTTTCTCAGCCTCGCTGTATGTTTTATCCCAGTCGATGGCTCCTCTTTTATTTTTGATCTCGTTTCCGAGAAACATGTTTTCACCGATGGAAAGCAGTGGGATCAATGCAAGCTCCTGGTGAATAATAACGATACCTTTTGCCTCGCTGTCATTAAGCTTTTTAAACTTACACTCTTCACCCTCGTAGGTAACCGTTCCAGTATAGCTGCCGTATGGATACTGACCACTTAATACGTTCATCAATGTGGACTTTCCCGCACCGTTCTCACCGATCAGCGCATGAATCTCGCCACGCTGAACTTCAAGGTTAACGTTATCCAAAGCTTTGACACCGGGGAATTCCTTCGTAATGTGTTCCATTACTAAAATATTGTCAGCCAAAATGGCGCCCCCTTTCCCATAAAACAGGCGGGGCTTTTCACCCCGCCCACATTTAAACCTTTATTTTTGATTTGTATGACGTTTTCGTTCAGCCTTCATTAGTTTGCCGGATGAAGATATCCGTCATCATCCATTGTGTAGTATCCTGGGTCAACCAGTGCTTCCTGAAGGTTGTCTTTTGTTACAACTGTAGGAACCAGAAGGAAGGATGGGCATTTGTTGCCTTCAGATGTCTCATAGGACTCTGTATCATATGCACACTCGAAATCCCAACCAGATTTTTCAATCAGAGACTCATCAACTGTATCACCAGCCAGCATTGCTTTTGCAAGGTCAAGTGTTACGACTGCTTCATTGGCAACTGCTTTGTAAACGGTCATGGACTGTTTTCCGTCAACGATGTTTGCAAGGTTTGCTTCATCACCATCCTGTCCTGTGATCAGGACTGTGTTATCACCAGCATAGTCAGACTCGATTGCCTGTGTTACACCAAGTGCTGTGGAGTCGTTGGAGCAAAGAGCTACGTCAAGCTGTGTTCCGTCTGCATAATAGGATGCCAGAATATTCTGCATTCTTTCAAGTGCTGTCTGGGTATCCCATGCAGGTGTTGCAACAGAATCAAAATCAGTCTGTCCGGAAACTACATTTAAGGTTCCTGCATCAATGTATGGTTTTAATACATCAAATGCACCGTTGAAGAAGTATCCGGCATTGTTATCAGCAGGATCACCAGCTGTAAACTCGATATTGTATGTCTTGTCTCCAGCATTGTCCAGATCCAGAGAATCTACTACGTACTGTCCCTGAAGGGTACCTACTGTGTAGTTATCAAAAGAAATATAATAGGAAACAGCGTCGGACTTGATCAGACGGTCATAGGAAATAACCGGGATTCCTGCATCTGCTGCTTCATCCATAACTGTATTAAGAGCCTCGCCATCGATAGCTGCTACAACTAACAGGTTAACTCCGTCGGAAATCAGGTTCTGGATATCGTTTACCTGACGGTCTGTCTCGTTGTCAGAGTATGTAAGTTCTACTTCGTATCCAGCATCTTCGAACTGTTTCTGCAGATAGGAACCATCACGATTCCAACGCTCCAGAGACTGTGTAGGCATTGAAATACCGATCTTTCCGCCAGCTGCTCCGTCTTCTGCCATTACCGGAACTGCAAGTGAACCAACTGCCATTGCTGCTACCATTGCCATTGCTACTTTTCTCTTCATGAAAAAACCTCCCGTATCATTTTTATTTGCTATGTTCTATAGCTTTTTGATGGGATTATAATATCATATCGATACTCTGTGTAAAATGGACTAATTTTGGATTGCCCTTTCAATTTTTGTGTTATGATATGCACAAAATTGTGCTGGGGTGGACATTTTTGTTATGGAATAGTGCCAGATTGTAATTATGTGCTATTGACATTTTTGAGATATGAAGTGTTATAGAATTCCCGAATGTAATTTTGCTATTTAATGTGTTGAAAGTTGTTAAAGGCGGACGCATTCGGACAATGGTTATTGCTCACTCGCCGGCGCAACGCTCCAGCGAACTAACTGCTAACTGCGACTAAATCGTTCAGGAGAGCCTTCACGATTAAGTCTCCGTAAGCAGTGGATTTCGCCTACGCTAAAACCGCGCCTGAAATGGCTCGCTAGAGCAATAACCATTGCCCGAATGCTGTGTACTGGCTGGGACTTATTTGTACATAGAAACTTTCAACAGGTGGGGGAGGGGGAGTGATTGGCTTCCCTATACTGTATCGGAAACGAAAGTTTATGGGGAACTTGTCGGAAATTAGCGGCTTTTACAATTTCAATGAAGTATTTGCACATTTTAAGGGCTGTTTTGCAAGCAAAAAACTTGACATATTATTTTATGCGCCTTCGATATCCCATTTAGATGGTTGATACTTCGCTGCTTTATTAGTTTTACCTAATCTATCATTGCCAAGAAAGTATCGAGAAAACAATCACTCCCACCACCTCCTTGTTAAAAGTTCCTAAACAGCATCAGTTTCAGCCAACACACAGCATTTGGGCAATGTGTATTACTCCAGCGAGCCATTTCAGGCGCGCTC
>OHAU01003297.1_pt1 | contig 13260 bp, 12 predicted proteins | sample 1577181 | NCBI WGS metagenome assembly OHAU01 (sample SAMEA3541472, study PRJEB24748) | human gut metagenome | biome: human gut; feature: human-associated habitat; material: faeces | place: China | collected 2012
GTTACCTCCACATTCTTTTTTATTTTGAATGTCCGCAAAATCCGTCCTACATCAGGCCATCACGGATATAGTAGTAATCGGCCCCTTTATAACGGATCGCCATCAGCTGACCGCTGCCGTCATACAGATAATGTTGCCATGTCATCATCACGGCAGCCCCATCCCGGAATTCCAACTGTATTCTCGAATTTTCAGAAACAGGTTTTCCGCATTGAGTTCTGCTTTTCTCAGACATTCTTTCTCACATGTGTTCTTGCATTTAAAGAATATCTTATCTAGCTTTCTTAGTTTTCGTGATGTTGAGGTCATTATATTCCTTTTTTTAAGAATGCCAATAGTTATTTCTTATATTTCCAGAAATTATTGACGAGTTTCTGTGATAATGGTATAATGATCTCAGAAAATGAAAAGGCATGAAACTCTCAGTATCCCAGATGCTTCATTTCGATCAGCCGAAACAGTATCTATGTTTCTGTTATGACTGTTCTTTATAAGGATACTGATATTTCACAAGACAACTGATGATGATAGAAGGAGATTTTTTCAATGAAAAGCACTGTAGGTGAAACCTTAAGAAAATGCAGAGTTGCAGCGGGGAAGTCCGTGCGGGAAATGTCTGAATTACTAACTGCCAATGGTTTTAAAGCATCCGAGAAGACAATTTACAGCTGGGAGAACGGCAACAGCCAGCCCACCCCTGACGCCCTTTTAGTCATGTGCCGTGCCTACGGTGTCGAAGATGTCCTCGGCACATTTGGCTACGCACCTGAGAAACCAACCACCATTGCCGCTCATTTTGACGGTAATGAATTTACACCTGAACAGATTGAGAAGATTAAGGCTTTTGCCGCCTTTATCAAGTTCGATGATCAAAGGAAGTGATTCACCTGAATACTTATGAAGAATTATTGCAGGATGCCGATGATGAACAGGTACACGTTCATGAATCTGTTGACCTGAACGGAGACAGCACCGGAGAGAAACGTCTGAACGGTCTCTATGTAGATGGCCATATTGCGCTGGATTCACAGCTGAAGACCACCGCAGAGAAGACCTCTATTCTTGCCGAAGAAATGGGCCATCACTTTACAAGCGTCGGTGATATTACCGATTTGAAGAATGTGAACAGCCGACAGCAGGAATTGGATGCCCGCCTGTGGGGATATAACCGTCTGATCGGACTGCGCGGTATTATCCGTGCCTTTGAACATCACTGCCAGAACCGCTATGAGATGGCAGAATATCTGGATGTTACGGAAGATTATCTCGAAGAAGCCCTGGCCTGTTACCGAAGCAAATACGGCGTTTATACCGTTGTTGATAACTATGCGATTTACTTTATTCCCAATATAGCTGTTGCGAAACGTTTTTAGAAAATATGGTATTAAGGTACCTAACAATCCGAAAACCTAAAATTTTTGCCCTAATTTACATATTGTAATACCACATAACATATGCTATAATGCCAGTAGGCAAAAAGATAATGCTATTCCATAGTGAACAGCAACGAAAACCCCTCGGACGGCACTCCGAGGGGTTTTCTATTCCTAATTTTGGTGTGGAAAGGCTTAAATCCACAGGCTAGTTACCGACTATGTTTTTGTTTTCTACAAATTAAACTATTAAGAACCAATCAAAAAAACTATGAAAGGCAATACAAATAAGTTTATGAAGATACATGAGATTACCCCCAAAGATTACACAGACCTGCACCGTCTCTACTGCCAGCTGGAGGATGACTGGACCTCAGACATCCAAGACATGATTCGCGTTCTGGAAGAAGTGAAAGATGACCCGCATTATCATCTGGTGGGTATTTTTGACGATGCAGACAAGCTGGCGGGAACCATTACCCTCAGCAAATGTCTTGATCTGACGGCCAAAGCCCGCTTTTATTATTCCCTTGAGAATCTGGTGATTGATGAAGATTACCGCCAGCAGGGATATGGTCAGGCCCTGATGCAGTATGTAGAAGACTATGTGCGCCGACACAACGGACGCTATGTCAATCTGACATCTTCCATCCATCGCACCGACGCACATGAATTTTATTATCGTATTGGTTTTCCTCGAAATTATACCGTAGGATTTAAGAAAAATGTGGTGGACGATTAGCAATTTAAAAGCTCCGGCCGCCGCCCCCGTGGGTACCTCCGCCGCTGCTCATATGCACGCCGCCTCCGCCTGAGCCACCGGAACCGCCTCCGCCCTTCGGTTTCTCAATATGACGTCTTGTTACCGTCCGGTTCATAAAGCGATCCTCTTTGGCATCCAGATGTGAACCGGATGCGTCAAAGTACGTCCGGCTGTTGGTTGTCACACGGCCGCCGCGTCTGAATACCATGGCAAAAGTCACAACTGCGCCGATGACAATAGCGATAATCAGTCGAAGCAGCACACCAAATGCATCCATGCGGGCACTTCTATCTGTGGAGCGCCCCATATAATCACGGACACCTTTCAGGAAAGCATCGCAGGTGCCCTTATAATCGCCATCTGTGATGTGATTATAGCAATTATCCAGCACTTTATTGATTCTATAATCATCATAATAATTCATGGCCTGCCCCTGGGTCGCCATATAAATCTGCCGATTATCCATATCAATCAGAAACAAAATACCCGGATATTCATCTCTCGACATGGATTGACCGATTTTTTCCGCATAGGCATCTGCATAAGCCTGAGCACTCAATCCTCCTGCATCATCCGTTGTCACAATAGCGATATCTGCACTGTATCTCTCAGAATATTTTTCCAGTTTAGTCAAAAGTGACGCTTCCTCATCCGCCGACAAAAGATCCGCCGCATCATAAATACCGCTGGCTGACATACTCGCATCAGCCGCTGCCTCCCCATCCTGATTCGCTGTCAATACAGTCTCTGCGGCTGATACTGTTTCACCGGCCGTTTCTGCCGTCTCCGCGGCTTCTGCCTGAAAGGCTGTCATCACTGACACCATTCCAAGGCCCATGACCAACAGCATCACCATCAGAAAATTCAATATTTTTTTCATTACAACAGCCCTCCAATCACCATCAGAATCGCAAAGGCCGCTGCCGAAATGCCTGCAAACCAGCCTGCCACTTTTCCTCTGCTCACAGGCGGTTCACCAATGACCTTACCTGTCTGACCATTCATGGCAAATATATAATCTTTGTCCCTGTAACGATAGGAAATAAACCAGATTGGCAGATACACATAATTGCTGCTGATATGGTCATAATCCATCTGTTGATGGTCAATATGTACACTTGTGTAACCGGAAATCGTTGAACGGGCGTATTCTGCAGCATATCCGGCCACCTGCTGCTTCACCTGGGGCAGTAAATCCTCTGAACGATAATCTCCCTGATCCGCCTCAAATCCTGCCAGATACGGAATCTGGAAAGTTTTCAAAGTCTCAAAACGATAGGGCTCCAGCTTTGCCATCAGGGTATCGTCCATTTTCTCTGATGCGTCATGGGGTACTTTTGTATATTCCAAACGCATTTTTCTCCGCACATCAAAGAAGTCCGTCTCCGTGTATTCTGTTTCGCCACGCACATAAATATTCACCCGGGTTGCCGTTCCCCGGACATCCACACTGGCATTCATATCATACAGCCAATATGGAATGTACAAAGGCTGCAGACGCTGGATATTCTTTGCCGCCATAAAGCCCTTCGGCGAAAATCGACCGTTATGACACCATTTTCTGAAGGCTGCCTCCGCTTTCTCCCTGTCCAGTTCAAAAGGCAGCACATAGGCAGGCCGCCAGTCTCCGCTCAGGCGGTCCGCCATCACCAACGGTGCCCCACAGTATTCACAGTGCGTGGCACAGGTTTTGGCTCCCGCTGACAAAAGGCCGCCGCAATTCACACAATAGCGCTGTTTATCTGCCGGTTCTTCGGCCGCATTCTTATAATTCTCCTCATCCGGTCGGATATCCTCACTGTGATCACAATGCGCACAGTGAAGCTTTCCAAGCTTGATATCATATGACATATCTGCCCCACAGTTCGGACAGCTGAAATTCACAATCATTGTTATTCTCCCTGTATCATAAATTTATTTTTTCCTGACCCTATATCTCTTCACCCAAACATTACCTTAATCATACCATTTTCTCTCCCCGGTCGCAATCAATCCTGAAGTAAAAAAATGGACTTTCAACGAAAACGATTTTGTTCCATTGAAAGCCCTTTGCTGTTGCTTGAAGCTGCACACTTTTTTATTTTTTGAGAAGCGCCGTCATATCTTCAACAAGTTTTTCGACGTCCCGCTTATTCACCAGTTTTCTGGCCTCACCGTTGATTTCTGCCAGATGGAAGCTGCTGTCATAGACTGTAAATGATACGGTTGTCTCGGTATCATCTTCCCACTTGACAGCAACACTGATGGCCGCATCACCGGTTGATTTTGCCGCTGTATCCAGAATCTTCTCCGCCGACATGCCTGAAAGATCACTGTAGGCAGAAGATAAATCTGTCAAAGCAATTTCTGTATCTCCGGCATACCATTTTTCTTCTGTCTCTGTCTCAGATTCTGCACTGTCCGACAGATCATCCGCTTTGGCAACTTCTTGCTTTACCAGATGCCAGCTGTCACTGCCGATGGTAACATCGATACCCTTTGCATTATTCAGAGAACCGGACAAAATCGTATTATCCGTAAAATCCGCTGCTTTCTTTTCAACCAGTTCTTTGATCGTATCACCGCTGACAACATGGACTTCTTTTGAACCATCTAAGGCTGCATAGTAATCGCCGTCTTCATTCTGACTGCCGATATGCAGTATCAGCTGTTTGGCCACCTGAACAGTTTCTGTTTCAGACTCTGTTTCTTCTGTATCTGCAGTTTCCTGTGTACTTTCTACTGCTGTTTCTGCTGCATTTCCTGCTGATGTGGCTGCTGTTTCTGCTGCACCGTTCTCAATTTTGCTGCTGTCCGAATCTTCGCTGTCGACAGTCTCTGTTGTCGTATAATCCACAGAAATGTCCGCTGTCGGTTTGTCCAGGCCATATTTCGACAAATCTTTGCAATTATACTCTACATGGCTCTTAAATGTGATGCCTGTCACAGTGTTGATAAACTGTGTTACAGATGATGATGCACAATTCTCTTTTTCCTCACCGTTTTCAAGAACTATCCTGCCGCCATCGCTGTCATTCTTAATTTCCAGTGTATGGCTGCCGGATTTGACATTGATATCCGTAATACTGTCCGATGTGATGGTTGGGAAGCTCTCCATATCCGCCAGTTGATAGATATCCGAATTGAACGTATCGGCAAAATCGGACGCCACCAGGTAAACTGCGTCATCTCCGCTGATTTTCAGATAGGACCCACCGGCCGCATCATTGGTATCACCCACGGTAAATTCTGCCTCTTTGCCGTCACTGGCCATATATCGCACAGTCAATACCGGCGAATCCAGACCATATTCCGACAAATCTTCCGGTGAATCCAGTTTTCGGGTAGCTGAAACCGCACCCAGGGCATTGGTCATGGTCGTCAGGCTGTCCTGGTCAACCGGAAAACTCTTGTCCTCCGCATTATACCAGGTGCCGTCCTCCTTCCTAAAGGAGAGACTTTTGCCGTCTTTTTCATAAGAAATGGCTGTAATCTGACCACTGTCCACACTGCTGATCACCAGAGAGTCATCAGAGCTGTCCGCATCCTCCGACCTCTGACTCAGCTTCACAACGAGTAAATAAAGAACAGCTGCCGCCGCCAGGCAGATGATAGCAATTATAAGCGCTTTTTTCCTGTTCTTCATATGCTATTTACGCCTCCTTCTAAACCATACGACACCGCCGCCAATCACAAGGGCCGCCGGAATCAGGATGACAACGGCACCCCAGAATCCCGCATCTGCAGCTGTCACTGTCAGATAGGTTGTGGAAAGGCTCTTGGTCGGTATGGAAATACTTTCTTCTTTATCGATCATCCAGCTCATCACGTTGCTGATGAGTTCATAATTACCGCCGGACACAGCCTGATTCATATTTTCATCCAAGATTGCTGAGGATGAGAAATAAACCAGTTTTGTCTCCACATCATTATAATTTTCAGTGACTGCAGCACCCACTGTAAACGGTCCCTCTTCATCACCTGAAGCTTTTTCCGTTGTTGTCAGATTCTTCAGATCCGTTTTAATATACGACTTGCTGCTTGTCTGCAAAAGAGCTTCTGTTGTCACCGTGCTTCGCACATCATCAGAAATATTGATATTCTGTGCATACGGCATCAGCACCAGATCCTTGGATGTCATGCTGCCCACTGCATCGGCACTCTGGATTCTCGGAATCAGATAGGATGGATACCCCGGATAATAATACTGGCTGTTGCCTTCAAAAATCAATCCCGCACTTGTGGAGAGACCATAATTATTCAAAAGTTCTGCCAGATTCGGCATATCCGTTTCTGTATAATCCGTGAATATCAGCACATGGCCGCCATTTTCCATATAAGACAGAATTCGATCCTTTTCGTCCGCTGTAATATCCTTCTGCGGTCCGTTGATCATCAGACAGTCTGCATCATCCGGTACAGATTCACTTGTTACAAGATTCAATTCTTCTATATCAATATTTTCCTTTTCAATCTGGCTGGTCAGGGTATCAGAAAGGGATGCTTCATCATGACCTGTCAGTGTATACAGTTTCGGCAGAGTATCTGATGTCACATAATCAATAGCACTGGTCAGCTGACCTTCTGCGTCGAATCCGGTTGTCTGACTGCTGTATGTGGAATAATTAAATTCCGACTGATAAATATCACTGTAATTGATGACTTTATATTTGTCCCCACACACAACGATCAGGCTGTTGTCTGACAATGAACTGTCTGTATATTGTTTCGTAAAGGACGGATTGACCACCGGATCCTTTGTATGCACTTTGATATGACCAGACAGAGACTCATAACGTTCCAGCACTTTCTGGATCTGTTTATCCTCCTGTCCGCTCTGGGCAACCAGATAAACATCCACATCCGAATCCAATCCCTTGACGAACTCCTTCGTCTGATCAGTAATCGTATAAAGCTGATTATCCGTCAGGTCAAACTGTGTATATTTCACCGGAATCTGACCCACTACCAGATTGATCACCACAACGATGGCCAGCACAACGGCTGTCATCAGGGCATCGCCGCCCCAGCGTTTGCGCTGAATGGACTGTATCGTCAAAAAGATGCTGAATCCGATAATAGACAGGTAATAGAGAATACCTGTTATATCAAAGACACCGGAACCGAAGTTGGAAAAGAAGGATGTCATATTAAAGGCACCCAGCACTTTTGCCACAGAACCGGCCATCCATTCTGATTTTACAAAGAAAATGATAATATTAACAGCTTCTGCAATGATAGCCGCCGCAACTGCGATCTTTATATTGGATGTCAGGTTATACACCAGCCATGCTGCAAAAAGAACAACGAAAATCCAGATAACAAAAGATGCCACCGCCGTTGACGGCAATGCGTTGGTAATCACACCTGTAATATAAAATACAAGCAGCACAAAGAATGTCAGCAGTGCTGCAATGACCTGGCTCTCGGTAATGGATGAAATAAACAGGCCGATGGCAATGCAAGCTGAACCATACAGGAAATAACCCAAAATGGCTGTATAAGCCATTGGCAGTGAAACAGTACCGAACCGACTGAGAATCAGCGGATAAAAGCAGGTGATCAGCAAAGCTAGACCAAATACTGTCACCATCGCCAGATATTTGCCGATGACAATCTTCCAGAGTGAAACCGGTGCTGTCAGAAGCAGCTGATCCGTCTTCCGACTTTTTTCTTCCGCAAGGATACGCATTGTCAGGACAGGTGTCATCAAAAGGAATAAGACAATGACGCAGGACAATGTGTAGCCGAAATACGGATAGCCCGAAGACAGATTGATCACCGCATAATAGATGCCGATCACAACCAGCATAAAGGCCATGCAGATATAACCTGTCATGGATGTAAAATACGAACGTAATTCCTTTTTATAAATCGCTGTCATGTTCTGCTGCCTCCTTTCCGTCTTCTTCATCTGTCCCGTCAGTTTCTCCTGGGTGCTCTTCATGTTCTTCATGATCTTCCTCATGTAACTCATCTTCATGAGGATCTTCATTGTTTTGTACCTTTGCAGATGTTTCAGTACCATCGGCTGTCAATTCAATAAAGACATCCTCCAATGACTTCTTCATCTGATTCATGGCATAAATCGGGCACTGGACAGCTGCCAGTCTGTAGAAGATCATCTCACGGACTTCTGTCTTCGGATCGCTCTGGATCATCACATCGACACAACCTTTTTCCTCAGAATCCGTATATTCAATATTTTCAACACCATCAACAGCATCCAGTACGCCTTTGATAGCCGCCTCATCCCCTTTGACTGTCAGATGCAGTGTTACCTTATCTTCCATTAGCTTGCCAAGATTATCCGTTGTGTCACTGGCCACCAGTTTGCCGTGGGACAAAATCAGCACATCATCACAGACTGCACTGATTTCAGACAAAATATGGGAACTCAGAATGACGGTATGTTTCTTGCCAAGGCTTCGGATCAATCCGCGCATCTCAATGATCTGCGCCGGATCCAGGCCGACTGTCGGCTCATCCAGAATAATCACCTCCGGATATCCAAGCAGTGCCTGGGCCAGACCTACACGCTGTTTGTAACCTTTGGACAGATTCCGGATCAGACGGTCTGACACCGCCTCCAATTTGGCATCTGCGATCACTTTCTGAACCTCTTCTTCCTTTTTATTCCTGGCAATTCCTTTTAATTCGGCCGCAAAACGCAGATATTCAAGGGGTGTCATATCTGTATACAAAGGCGGGATCTCCGGCAGATAACCAATACATTTCTTGGCCTCCTCCGGATTCTCCAGCATATCATGCCCGTTGATCATAATGCTGCCTTCTGTCGGTCCGATATAACCGGTAATCATATTCATCGTTGTGGATTTGCCGGCACCGTTCGGTCCCAGAAAACCGTAAATATGGCCTTCTTCCACTGTAAAACTCAGATGATCTACAGCAATATGATCGCCGTATTTCTTCACAAGATTTTTGACTTCTATCAAAGCCTCTCTCCTCCTTCTCACTATTTGAACAGACAATTACGAAACCCAAGAATTTTAGCATTTTCCATATCTAATGGGTTTCGTAATTGTCTGTTTCATGCTTTATAGCATGCTATTTTCTCTCAAGGTATAGCATAACCAATATTTGTGATGCTTTGGTGGGGATTTTGTGACGAAAAAATGACCATTCTGTGAACGGTCACAAACGGTCATTTTCTTCTGTATATCCATTTAATTTTTATGATCAATTTTCATCGGCAGGCTGCTTGTCCGCACCGGAGACAATGCGGTTATAATCAGCACTGTCCTGCTGCCATCGCTGATAACGGCTGTCTTTTCTATGGTCTTCCAGCTGGTACTGCGATCCCAGATAATTTCCCAGCCATGTACTGATCTTCTTTGCACCGCTGTAATTCAGATGATTGCCGCCGTCACGACTGTCCGTCAGCCAGTCAAAGCCCGTCTTTGTCATCATATCCTTCATATTAAAATCAATAAAAGGAATATTTCGATCAGATGCGTAGTCCGCCACTGCCTGATGTCTGGCCATATTCCATGAGTTGGCTGACGGCATCTCCACAAATAGCACCTGAATGTCCGCATTCCGGCAGATTTCAACAAACTGATTGAGGCTCTGCAGCGCTATGGCATCTATTTCTTCCCGATCATCCGTCTTCGCCATATAATCGGACCCTTTGTAAGCCACCCAGTCATCCGAATAGCGGTACCCCTTGGCCGCATCATGCCATGGTTTCTGCGGTTTGCCCATCAGCTCTGAGATCGTCACACTTTTCCAGCGATCATGATATTCCAATACCGGAAAAAGATAATTGGCTGCGGTCTTGACCAATGAGGTCAGATGACCGTCCATGCTTTCCTGGAAAAGGGCGTCCGTCTCCAGGATAACAACTTTTGGCCTCTGGCATGTCAGCACTTCCTGAAGCAATCTCACGGACTGATCGATGGTCTGATTGGGTTCTCCACAGGCAAAGCCTGAAATGCCATGCGTTTTCCACAATTCCATAGGTGAAAATCCACTGGCCAGATCACTGTTGCCGATAGCCACCACATCCAGAGAATCCTTTTCTTCCCCATAAAACCCTCTGGCTCTGTAATTGTGCATGCCGCCGCTGGCGGAATTCGACCTTGGCACCAACGTCTTCGACATTCCCACCAACAGCAAAACCGTCAACAGCACAAAAGCAATCATTTTCAATGCCCGTCCGGCAAACTGTTTTCTATTAGATATATGCATTTCACTGACTCCTCATTCACGAAGTTATTTCTGCGTATTAGACATATTGCCCTCTTCTGCTTCCGTCGCTGTCTGAAACTCCTGCCCATTATGCATTTGGATTTAGAAGTTAGCATACAATGGATCCACCACGCCATATCCGCTGCCATAGGCTCCAAGCAGTACAATGGCACAAAATACCCCTGCATAAACGGTCCACCTGAGCACCATCGGCCATGATGCAATTCGCTCACGTATACAAATACCTCTTTCTCTGACAATACCCACCATCAGCATCAATAAAGCGCCCAGCGCCAGCACAGCCAGATCATGTCTGTCTAACCCCAGCTCAAGCCAGTTTCCTGTTGTTTTTCTAAACATGGATTCAAACATCTCCGCAAAAATACGCAGACTATTTGCCCGAAACAACAGCATGCCGACATTCACCAGTATAAAAGTTCTGATGATCAGCAGCAGCTGCCATGGCCGGCTCTCCTTCCGAATCCCGGTTTTTTCATAAAAACAATGTATCACCGGTTTGCCAAAAAGGCCGAATAATGTCAATACATAGTAGTACATGCCGTAAGCCACATATTTCCATGCAGCTCCATGCCAGAGTCCATTGGCCAGCCAGACGAAAAACAGCGCAAACGCCGTTGGCATTGCCTGCCCCAGATGGACACTCAGATGTTTCTTGGCCCATCTTCCCAGCTTCATATTTGTTTTCGACAATGTTACCGGATAGAAAATATAATCTTTGAACCAGGCCCCCAGCGTCATATGCCATCTTCGCCAGAATTCACCGATGGACTTCGAGAAAAAAGGCTGATTGAAGTTCCGGGCAATCTCAATGCCAAACAGTGCCCCGCTGCCCCGCACGATGTCCATGCATCCGGCAAAATCCGCATAAATCTGCAATGTATAGACGAACATCGCCAGGATCACAATGCCGCCGCTGTAATCCGACGGACTGCCGAAAACGGTACTGACAAGCAGCGCCGACCGGTCAGCCAGCACCATTTTCTGGAAAAGTCCCCAGAGGATCAGCTGCGCGCCAAAGGTAAACTGCCGGTAATCAGCCCTGTGTCCTTCAAAGGCCTGCCCTGCAAGCTGGTCGTAACGGCTGATAGGGCCTTCCGTAATATTGGTGAAAAGGCTGAGGAAAAGTGCCAGTCTGCCGAAGTGATGATCCGCCGCTGTCTGCCCCCGGTAAACATCGATCACATAGCCCACCGCTGACAGCGTATAAAAAGAAATGCCCAGAGGCATCAACAGTTTCAGCGCCGGCAGCTGAAAACCAGGCTCCAGATGGCTTCCCAGCGCATTGATATTGGCACTGAAAAAGTGATAATATTTCAAAAAGGCCAGAAGCCCCACATTGATCAGCACCATGGCAAACACAATATGGCGCTTTCGGCGCATCATAACTGCCTTTCTGGCTTTTCTTTCTTCTTTTTCCAGACTTTTGCGCACACTGTCAAAGGCCTGCTGCTCCCGCTCCATAGCCAGAGCTCCCAGATAAACCGAAACGGTTGTGATCAGCAGAAAAACGATCAGTTTTCCGGAGGCCAGCCAGTAGAAGAAATAACTGCCGCCCAGCAGCACCAACCACCGTTTTTTCAAGGGCATCAGGTAATATAAAGCCACCAGCACCCCAAGAAAAAACAGCAGATAAAAATAAGAGGTATAACTCATCCCGGACTAATCCTCCTGAAGCCGCATGATCAGCTGCCACATCGCCTCCACAGACTCAAAATTCTCCGGCACCACATCCGTCGGCAGAATCTCCACATCAAACTCGTCACAGATCTCCGTCACAATCGTCATCACATCCAGAGAATCAATCAGTTCATCCGACACCAGATGCTTCTCATTCACATAATCAATACCCGGTTTCACTTTATTTAAAATATCTAATAACTCGCTCATGACTACTATATCTCCTTTGATTCTTACTTAATTAATACGTGATATCACTACTTCGTATCCTCTCGAATTCCTATGGTCAGGTCATCGGATTCCTGCAATAGCTATCTTGTTTGCAAAACCCAATAAACTTCTGATAAGTGCATGTCTGACGGACACTTCATAAGCAGGTGCTTCCGGCACAGCCAGTACTTAGGCACTATCTTTTAGTGCCTTATGTACTGCTGCTAGTGCCGGGCAGTGCAAACGTGCCTGCTTTGAAACGTCCATCAGACACGCACTTTCAAAGCCCCGATTTTGCAAACTTGATAAACTAACCGATGGCCTGCCCATCCATTAAATCTGTATAGTAGCTCTTCAAGTATTTCCTGTCGATTTTGCCGTTGGCATTTTCCGGCATCCTCTTCACTCTGATGCATTCTCCCGGCCTCATATACGACGGCAATTTCCCTTCCAGAAGAACCCGCATCTGATTTTCATTTTTTGGACCGCCCTCATAGAACAGGACAAGTCGGTCACGCACGTTATCGGAAAGACTGACACAGCTCTTGACATCAGAGGCCGCACCGGCGGCGGCTTCAACTTCACCTAACTCGATACGGTATCCCATATGCTTAATCTGAAAATCTCTGCGTCCCAGATACAGCAGCTCGCCGCGGTCATTATAACGGACCAGATCACCGGTTTTATATATCTTCTCCGGATACCATGGGTTCAGCGGGTTCTGGATAAAAGCAGCATCCGTTTTGTCCGGATCTCCATAATATCCGCCGGCTACAAAAGAGCCTCTGACGCACAGTTCGCCGATTTCTCCCGGTGCCGCTTCCGTACCATCCTCACGAAGGATGATCAGGTCACAGTTGTCGCAGGCACGCCCAATAGGCAGTGTTTCACTATCCGCAAAATCTCGGTCCACAATGTAATAGGCACAGATATCTGTTACTTCTGTCGGCCCATACAGATTGGCATACAGCAGCTCCGGCATTTTTCTCCGCCAGTAATTCAACTGTTTCACCGGCATCACCTCAC
>OHAU01003307.1_pt1 | contig 13202 bp, 5 predicted proteins | sample 1577181 | NCBI WGS metagenome assembly OHAU01 (sample SAMEA3541472, study PRJEB24748) | human gut metagenome | biome: human gut; feature: human-associated habitat; material: faeces | place: China | collected 2012
TCACGGTGATTTCCGCCTTGGCCGCGCCATAGGAGAGGGTCACGGTCTGCTGGCCGCGGGTGTTGCTGTCGAAGCCGGTGATTTTCAACGCAGGATCATTCAGCGCCACTCCAGTAGTCGTACCATCGGACCATGTGGCCGTCAGAGAAATGCCGGTCAAATCCAATGTATCGCCAATCGTGTACTTGTTTTGATACGTACCGCCCAGCTCCAGCTTGAAGGCAACCGGAACACTACTGAGAACGGGATAATTTTCGCCCTGAATCCAGTTCTTTAAGCTGGTTTCGGAGGTATTGAGAAGCGTAACAACTGTGCCATCCAGCATCTGGTCGGCCGTCATAGCTTTGGCCAATTTCTCGGCATCTGCGCCCAAAGGATCATCGGTACGATTCAGCTTTTCTTTTTTAATTCCCGAGTTCACCCATTCCGGGTGGGCATTTACTAATTCATATGTGCTATCATAAGGCTCCGTATTTACATATGTAACCGTAGAATCACTCCGATCCACGGTTTCACAGCTTGTGTCGATCAGCCGGATGTAGCCAACGCCCTTTTGTGCGCTGGTATCAAGATAGTAGTTATTGGCAATAATACTGCATTTGTTTAAACTATGCATATAGCCCACAACCGCGCCAACATTCTTCGTGCCTGTGATTGTTCCGAAAACCAAATTATCGGATACGGTTCCAATACCATTCTCCCAGCACTGCACGGAAGCCGGTTCTCCGCCTAAAATGCCGCCCACATTTTTGCCACCTATGAGCGTACCGGCAAAAAGACAATTGTGGACAGACACCAGCGGGGTAGCGGGAGCAGACAAATCATAGTAACCGCTGCCCATAATACCACCGGCAAACTGGCTATTTTCGGCATTCACCGTGCCATAAAAGGCACAGTTTTCCACTACGCAAGCACCCATTGCCTGTCCCTTTGCACCGACAAGACCGCCAACATACTGCATATTGTAGCCATATACATCCGCATAGCTGATACAGTTATTCATATAGCCGTTGAAGTCACCGGCAAAGGTGCCGATGGAATGATCGCCCTTTGCTGTCGCCTCAAAAGGAGCATATCCTATGGTAACGCCTTTTTCCGCTGTACAGTTGGTAATATATACTCTGTTTATACCGGAGGCATAGCCGCCAATTAAACCGGATTTCAGCGTTTTTGTTCCGGATTTCAAGGTTACATGGTCAATTTTTACAATATATTGCGGGTCATCATCTGTTCCGTATGACCCATCATCGCCGTAATCCACAACATAGTGTTCAATCAGACCATATCCCGCAATCCTGGTGCCATAGATATTCAGATTTTTGATGGTTGCTTCCCTTACATAGCTGAACAGTGGTTTTCCGCCCTCAGGAATGGTCAGAAGAAATCCTCCGCCATCAAATACGCCACCGAAGCGCCCCTTTGGCTCACTTGTTCCTGCGGGTGTCCAATCATCCGGCAAGGTGATATCCGCAATCATTCGGAAGTGCTTTCCTTTGGCACCATCCTGATTGACCAGTGCCGCAAACTTTCTCAGGTCATCCGAAGTTTTCAATAGGTAAGGATCGCTTTCCGTACCCTTGCCATCAAAACTGTCGTAGTTCAAAGTTGAAACCGTAACAGGTATACGAATTGTCGCACCACAATATGTAATGACAACCTCAGTGGTATCTAACGCCAAGACAGTCGGCGTAATTTCCATTTCCGAACTGTCTATCACCTTTGTAGAATTGTCCTCGTATTTTGCGGTGATTTCTATGCCGTCAATGTCAAACTCATTGCCCTCATAATATGCATAGCTTGCCGCCTGCTTACTGATGAAGAGTTCTTTCGGGGTCTGCCGAACCGTGAATGTATACGCATTGGCTTCGGCACTGGAATCTGTGGAAGGGACTATGGTAATGGAGCCGAGCTTTGTTTCGTTGTCCCAGACCGGTGTTACGGTGATGGACATTTTCTGTCCATCATACACGGCACTCTGCTCTTGCCCATTTACCGATAATTTCGTTATATCTTTTGCGGTGGGGGTAAAGGAACAAGTCACTTGTTCAGTTGGCCCGATTGCCACAAGGTCGCCAAGCCTTGAAGAATACTGTCTCTTAGATATGGCCCATGTTCCACCGTCATAGTTATTATTTATAAATCTCGTTGCGGTATACCATATTGTTGTTCCGTCCTGGGCATAAAAAACCGGATCTTCAATCGCAACGGAAACCTTCAGCTTAATTGTGTATGTCTGTACATCCTTTCCGGCGCCAACAACGATCTCTATAACATTACCGGCAATCGATTTTGTGTCGAAGACAAAGGTAAGCATTGCCATTTTGCCGGAAGAAATGGTACCTTTCTTTTCTACCCCTTTTGTGTTTGTGAATTTATAGGTAATGGCGCTGTTCTTGGGAGCCGCGTCAGAAAGAGTAGCTCCCAGCTTTAGCATGCCTAACGGTACGACAGTAGCATCATAATGATATACGCCATTTTGAATTGTGATCGTCTTTGTTCCAACAGAAAAAGCTGACAGGTATGTCTCCTTTGCTATGGTCACCGTCACCGGTGTGCGTTGGGAGGTAATCGTATTAGTGCCGTCGCTGACGGTCACATAGTAGTAGGTTGTCCCCGCCGCAGTCGTTGCAGGGGTATAGCTTGCCTGAGCAGCACCGTCGATGGCGGTGCCCTCGGCATCGGCACTTTCTGCGGTGTACCACTGATAGGCAAGTGTGCCGCCGTTCAATGCCTCAGCCGTCACGGTCAGCGCCGTTGCCGTGTCGCCCACGGTGTAGGGCACCTCATCGGTATTCAAATCGGTTGTGAAGCTCAGCGGAGCCTGCACCGTCACCACGCATACAGGGGGCACAAGGTAATTGGGAACGCTTCCCAGATCGTCGTCATATGTGCTGTAATTGGAGGAATTATACTGTGCCGTTACATAGTAGGTACCCGGTTCCGTGAAGCGCATTTTCACACTGCCATCTGTTCCGGTGGAGGGAGCGGGCATAAAAAATCCGGGAATGATTTCCTCGCCCTTGAGCGTCGTTGGCACAGAATAGGTACCCGTCGCCATATGATATACGCCAATGGGTGCCGTCGCTACCGGAAGTTCTGTGGGATTATAAGCGGCATCATATCCGGCATATTTCAGCGTCAGGGAGAATTCTTCACCCACGCCGACTGTCTTGGCAGATTCCGTGAAATAGGAATAACGGTCAGACCATCCCTCTTCATCATAGTAAACAAATGCGGTGATTTTGTCGTTTGCGGACAGAAATTCCTGATCTACCGTAGCGGTGATTTTATTGTTTCTGTAATAGCCGGTAGAATTCGTGTCCACGCCCCACAGCTTTGCAACAGCATCATATCCATATATTTCATTATACTCCGTTGCATAACCGTTTGTACCGTCAATGTAGCAGGCAGTATGGGCGGCGGCAAGCGCCTCATCCAAGCTGTACTTTCCATCGCCGTTGGTATCCGTTACCGTAACCGGCTTTTGCCACATAGGCGCATTGTCCTTATCCTTGCAGAATTCGCCCTTGTTGAACACCGTCATATAGACGGTGATTCCATCTGCCGGTTCCGCAAAAGCAACCATTGGGAACATTCCCAATACCATTACCAAAACCAGCAGCAAACTGAGCAAGCGTTTCTTCATTGTGTTTTCCTCCTTAAAAATATGTTTTTTCTTTTGGTCGATTGTAAAATGAAGTTGGACACCTAAGAAAAAAATCCATAGTGATTTTCCCCACATGGTAGAATGAAGTTTGCACCGCAAATTGCAAGTGCAAGTTGCGTCTTTTATATTTTTATGCAAACGCCTCTATGGCGGATTTGCTGAGGAATTGGGGGCGGAGCGGCTTAAACTCCGCCCCCGTATGGAAAGCTGCGGCTGCTGCGCCGCTTCGACTTGACAAAAAATCACCCGGCCGCCATAGGCAGCCGGGTGAAGCAAATTCTATACGACAGCTTCGGCTCCGGAGATGGCGGTGCCCGGGAGCAGCGCCTTGCGTATCTGACTTAGCCGAATAAATCGGCATCACAGTGACCGTCTCGCGGGGATTTTCACCCCATTCCGCCGCCGGGATAAAACCCGGCTCACGCTGTCCCTTTTTTCATTTCATTTGCATTGTAGCACAGAACTTTCCATATTTCAACAGGAAAATCAGGTGTGTCGAAAAAAATCGTCGCAAGGCCATTCGCCCACCTCGTTTTCAGCGCATCTTCTGTTAAGGCCTCTCCCCGGTTTATTACAGGAAAATGCGTACAGAAATCATTCCGGAGCGTGCGGCGGGCGGAGGATTACAGGGTGCGGGCCAAGCTTTTCTGCACGCAGGTGCGGAGAAGAGACCTCCTCAAGCTGCAGAGGCCGAGTTAGCATTGGCCCCAGAAGGCGCTGCTATCAGCGGCGGTTTTTCTTTTTGCTTGCGACCAGGGCGGCCATCACTGCGCCGCCGCTGACAACGGTCAGACTAAGCCACAGGAGCATATGGCTGCTGTCTCCGGTCTGGGGAGTCTTGGTGGCGTCATCCTTTCCGGGCTTATCGGTGCTGCTATCACCGCTGCCGGTACTACCGGTGCTGCCGCTGTCGGAGAGCTTGCCGATGGCCGTGTTCTCGCTGCGCTTGGCGCCGCAAACGGTGCATTCCTCGTGCTTGATGCCGGTGGCCTCCTTGGTAGCGGCCTTGTCGATCACCCACTGGAAGCTGTGCTCTGCGGTGCCGGCCTTGTCGCCGCAATCACACGCATGCCAGTGATTGGCGTCATCACGCTTCCAATCCGCGGCGTAGCTGTGGGTATGAGCGGGGGGCGCATCCTTATAGGTGGCCTCGAGCTTCACAGCACCTGCGGGCATGGTGAAGGTGGTAGTCGCCTTGGTGGCGTCTGCCGGGGTGACACCGCCCTCCAGCACGACCCACTTGTCAAAGACCTTGCCGGCCTCCGGTGCATCCGCCGTAACGGTCACAAGGGTGTCCTGGGCGATCTTGTCGGTGATGGGGGCGCCTGCAACGGAGGCCGTACCCTTGATGACCGTGACAGTGTACCCGGGGGCAGTGGGATTCTTTACGAACCTTGTCTCGCCGCAGTCGGCGCGCCGGCAGGTGTAGAGAATCCCTTCGCTTTTACCCTGCGTTGCGGGGCTGCCGTCGTCCCAGTCGTGGCTGAGCTTATTAATGACATGACCGTAGCGGAGAATCTGTCCGCAGCCGGCTGTGCACTGCCGGTCGCCGCTATAGCCTGCGGCGGTGCATCCGGGCTTAACCTCATTGATCAGCTTGGAGTTGCCGGCAATTTCGTGGAGGGACGGGGTAGAGACGCCCTCGGAGTTATCCCGGCAGCACTCCAGGCACAGGCCGCACTCCTCGCAGGACTCCTGGTTCAGCAGGCATTTCTCGCACTGCTCGCAGGCCGTGTGGCAATCGATGCAGTGGATGACGCCGGTATCATCGTCGTCCACGCACTCGTCCACCGCACCGAAGCAGCTGTTGCACAGCGAGCAGTGCATCGGGTCGCTGTCATCGTTTGCACAGTCGTCGCAGAAGCCGCAGGAGTCGCAGATGGTTATGGAGCAGCAGGGGCCCTTATGGCATTCGCCGCACAGCTGGTCATCCTCGCCGATGTAGCACTTGGCGCAGGTGGAGCAGTGCGTTTCCTCCATGCACTCCGCGCACTTGTAGCACTCCTCGCACCAGTAGGGCGTGTCTCCAAAGCACACACCGCAGTCGTTACAATGGGTTTCAACCCAGCACTCATAGTTACAGTCAATGGTGCAGAACAGGCAGTCACACATATAATCGCTGCCAAAATGGTAGTGGTCGCAGTTAGGACAATCGAAGCCGTCGTCGTAGTCGTCCCAAAAGGCATGGGCGGGAACCACCAGACTCGGCATCAGTGAGACCAGCATCACAAGCGCCAACAGGACGCTGACAATGCGCCTCCGCGTGTTCGTTTTTATCATACTAACATTTCCTCCCTTAAAATGACCTCGAAGATTTTTCTGCGCATTTTGAGTTTGGGTATAAGCCGTAGTTTTTTGCCGACCACAGAGGACGCCGCTTTTCGATGCAGCAAACGCCTCCTTTTAGGTTATATAATTATAGCAAAAAAACCGGGGCACTGTCTGTCCTCAAAAGTGAGGACAAATGCAAGAGAAAACGTAAACAAATTGTGAACAAATGGGCGCTTTGCCTTTGGTTTGCAGGCAAATCCCCGTCTGTCCGCAAGGGCAAGGCTCTGCGGCGCGGTCTGTATGCCTTCGGGAGAGGTGTCTCTCCGCCGCCGCGGCTGTAGCTGCATCTCCATCCGGTAACCGACTGCAAAAAAAGATTGCGATGTCACCGCTTAGCATCCACTTCTCCCCGGTGCTGCTATACTGCCGAATCTAACCGGCACGGCCGGATTATGGACCGCACTCGGTGGTTTCTATCTGCTCCGAAACAGGGTTGACTTTCCCTTAAAACGCCCTATAATAGTCTTTACAAATACCAATATAGGGAGGAATAGCCGTGGGACGCAGTGAAGATAAAATATGGGAAGCGTGGGGACGGACAAACGCGCTGTACACGCCATGGTGCGCCGCCGCAGGGCAGAATCAGTACCGCGTAATCGTTTTATATGCCATAGATGCACACGCGCCTATCACGCAAAAGCACATAGCGGATTACACCGGACTGTCGAAGCAAACGGTCAGCACCGTCATGCGGGCGCTGAAAGAGGAAGGGTTTGTTTCCCTTCAAGCCGGCAAGTCGGATCGCCGGGAGAAAAAGGTGTACCTGACGCAGAAAGGAAGGCTCTACGCAGCGGAAGTCCTTTCCCCGCTGCACACGCTGGAGCAGCGGGTGTTCGACATCATGGGCGCAGATCGTATGAAGCAGATGACGGACGCCATCACCCTATTCAATCTCGTTTTTGAAAAAGAAATGGAGACCCAGGCAAATGAACACCGCACTGAATAAGAAATACTTTTCCCATGTCATTCCCTCCATCCTCGCGTTCGCATTGTCGGGGGTTTACACCATTGTCGACGGCTTCTTTATCGGGCAAAGCCTCGGCGACACAGGACTGACCGCTATTACCCTGGGCTATCCGATTTCGGCGCTGGTGGGCGCCATCGGCACAGGGCTTGGGCTGTCGGGGGCGATTCGCTTTGCGATCCTGAGCGCACAGGGAGAAACCCAAAAGCGGCAGGAGTGCTTTTCCGGGACAACGCTGCTGATGCTGATTGCCGCCGCTTTATTGACGGCGACTTTATTTGCCTTTGCCGAGCCGATTCTGTATCTGCTGGGCGCAAGAGGCGATATGCTGGTGCTCTGCGTTTCCTATGCCCGCGTCATTGCACTGGGCGCCGTCTTTCAGCTACTGGCAACCGGCTTCGTCCCGTTTATCCGCAATATGGGCGGCGCGACCGTCGCCATGATCGCCATGATCCTCGGATTTGTAACCAATATCGCCCTGGACTATGCCTTCGTGTGGGCTCTGAGCTGGGGAATGGCCGGCGCCGCATGGGCCACCATTATCGGCCAGGCCGTGACCATGATCGTGGCGGTCCTCTTCTTTCTTGTGAAAAAGAGCAGGTTTTGTCTCCCGGGGTCGCGGGAGCTATGCAGGCTTTGGAAAAATGTCCTCATCGTCGCCATTTCGCCCTTCGGACTGACCTTTTCTTCTACGATCACGATGCTGTTTATAAATCGCTTCCTGCTGCTATACGGGAATGAGCAGGCGGTTGCGGTTTACGGCTGCATCGGCTATATTACCTCGATCCTCTATCTGCTGCTGCAAGGGGTAGGCGACGGCAGTCAGCCGCTGATCAGCCAGTACTACGGAAAGGGTGACCACCGTTGCGTCCGAGCCACCCGAAAGCTGGCCTATCTGACCGCCATCGTGGTCACGGCCGTCTGCATGGCCGGCGTCTATCTCGCCAGAGCAAAGGTCGGCACGCTGTTCGGTGCGTCCCAGGAGGCAAATGCCGGGGTCATTCAATACCTGCCGCTCTTCCTGGCAACGCTGCTGTGTCTGGCGTTTGTCCGCATTACAACATCCTACTTTTACGCAACGGAAAAGAACAAACTTTCCTACCTTCTGGTGTATGCCGAGCCGGTCTGTACGCTGCTGATGCTCCTGATTCTGCCGCCCGTGCTGAAGCTGACCGGCGTTTGGCTTGCCGTGCCGATCGCCCAGGTCCTTACCTTTGCGATCGCCTGGGTGGCCAAGAGGCGTGTGGACGCGGAAATTTAAAGCGGTGCTATGCACAGAGGCGAGAATCGGCACACACGCGAATCCTAGTACATAAGCAGAAAGCGGATGCGTGCCGCTCCGCTTGTGAGGTACATTTTCAGGGAAGCCGGCTAAACACGGCGTCCCATAAAAAGCCCCCTTAGCGCAGCCTCGATTTTTCGAGTGTCTGCACTAAGGGGGCTATATTCCTCGTCCGGGGTCTCCTCTTTTATGCCGTGGGGAGCGCAGCGGGAGCCGTCATAGACAGTTGAACGGGCCTGCGTGGGCTCCGCATGGTTTTAGCGGCTCTTACGCTTCAGGGTGACGGTCACGGGGATCATCGCCACGGTGAAGGAAGCGGCCAGGACCCAAACGATGATGTTGCCGGTATCGCCGGTCTTGGGGGCATCGGGCTTGCCGGTCTCACCGGGAGTGCCGGGATTCACGGTACCGGGATCGGCAGGCTGCGTCACGCCCTCATAGGCGGCGGCGGTCAGGCTGCGGGAGAAGATGAAGTTGCTGATGAAGCTGTACTCATCGGTCTGGTGCGTCTTGTGGTTCAGGACATTGGCAAACAGGGCGAGGTCCAGATTGCCGCTCTGATACTCGAAGCCCACCACACCATTGTTGAAGCGTCCGAACTGCTCGGTGAGCTCATCACTGGTCAGGCAGATGCAGCCCTGGAGCGGATCCTTGCCGGCATTCTGCACCAGAACGGTGGCGCCCTGGGGAATTTCGGTGAACCAGTTGGTGCCATACATGTACATTACATCGTCACCTTCGCTGATGTAGTTGGCATTGACCAGGGTGTTGTTGGGATACAGCACGCGGCCCAGGAAGTCGGTGCCCATGTCGCAGGCGCTGAGTGCCACACCCAGACCCCGCAGGAAGTTGTCGTCTCCTCTGAAGGCGGCGGTACCATAGGCCATGTAGGGAGTGCCGGCCTTCACTGCGCCCAGGGCCTCGTCGCTGAGCTTCTGGGAGCCCACAATGACATTGGCCTTGGCCAGGTCCTCGGTCATGGTGAAGCCCATGCCGGTCAGAGCCAGCCAGTCGAAGCGGTAGTTATAGGAGCTGGCGCGCAGGGTGGCCTCCACATAGCCGGAGGTGTTATTGGCAGGCTTGCCGGGCAGGAACACCTGGGGATTGAGCAGCACGGCGGCCTTGTAGCCCGCGCCGTATACGCCGGTGGCGGTGATGACATAGTCCCCGGCGATGGTGAGGAAGTCCGCATAAGAGCAGATGAAGTTGCCCTTCTCGGTACCCTCGGTGATCATGCCAACGGTCTTACCGGCCCGCAGCAGCGCGTTGACGGCGGCGGCGGAGTCGTTGGAGACATTGTCGATGATGACATCGGCGTTCTTCACGCCATCAAACTGTGCAGCGAAGGTGGCCAGATAGGTCAAGGCCTCGCTATAGCTGATGGTCTCGGGGCAGGCGTCCATAATGGTCTTATAGGCGGCGGGCTCGGCCACGATGATGCGGTCATAGCCCCGGGCGTTGCTGCGCTGGGCAAAGCTCTCGGAGTACAGGCCCTGCCACACATTGATGAAGGTGCCGTCGAACAGCTGGCTGTTGGCCAGGGAGCGCTTGGCCTGATACATGGGTACCACCATCGTACCAGCAGGATAAGTCACGCCGTTGTAGGTGAAGGCCTTGGAGGCCACATTGACCTTTACATCGTTGCGGGTCAGATACTTCATCTCAGCGGCGGCATCGTACAGATTCTTCTGGTTGACGCTGTCCATGGGGATGATGTAGCACTCGGGATAGAAGTTGCCGTTTTGGCCCTCGCCGTTATACACAGGGCGCATCAGGTCCGCCTGCTTACCGGCCTGGTCGTACTGGTCCACATACCAGGGGCCCACCAGCTCGTTGGAGTTGGTGTTGTTGACGCCCCGAGAGAACAGCTTGGCCTGGATGGTCAGCATGTCGATCTTATTTTCCTGGATGTACATGGCCTGGGTCATCAGACCGTAAGGTACGATCAGCTCGGAGGAAATATCGCTGTAAACGGGCAGCTCCCAGGTGATACCGGCGGTACCGATCAGCACAGGGAACTGGGAGCCGTAGGCAGTGGTCATGTCATCCCAGGGCTCGGTCCAGGCCACACCGGAGGGAGAGCTATCGTCTGTCCGCAGGAAATCACGATAGGGCATCTCAAAGCTGTTGTGGTCGGGGTTATTGGCGATGGCGCCCATACCCACGGCCTCGCCCAGCTGGATGAACTGCTTGGCGATCAGGTCGTACTCATAGTTGGGCTCGTGAGGAGGCGTGCAGGGCTCAATGAGCATGGCCTCCACGCGGCCGTGGATCTCGGTGAACACCATGGGGTTGAACTTATTCACCAGGGCCATGGCGTTGGAGTCCTCAAAGCTGGTCTGATTGGCCTCGTCACGGTTCGGGTCATAGCCCAGGCCGAAGGTACGGGTCATGTGCTCGTAACCCTCGATGTTCTGCTCGGGAACGATGACCATGAACACATCGCTCAGCAGCTCCTTGACATTGACCTCATTTTCCTTGACATTGTAATACTCCGCCAGATTCAGCGGGCCGGAATACAGGCTGTCGTTGGCCTTATAGCCATTTTCACCGCGGATAAAGCCGATGTAGGAGGCAAAATCCTTGATCTGCTTGGGAACGGCCACGCCCTGCCGGGCCATCTCCTGTTCCAGCAGCGCCTTGCCGGCTTCGGTGAAGCCCTCCAGGGTGTTAACATTGATGGTCTCATTCTCCAGCAGGAGGTGGGCAAACTCCAGGATGCCGTTGACGGCGGCGTTCTCATTGGAGTGAACATTGGAGGCGAACATGGGGACCCGCAGGTCATTAAACTCGCCGTTGGCCAGCTTGGTCAGGACCAGGTCGGGGTCGGACTCCACCAGGTCGGTGTAGGCCAGCCACTTGTCCACGGACTCCTTGGAGTCGGCAACGATCAGATAGGGCATATCATAGCCGTCCACGGTGGTATGGCCCATGGACTCCTTGGCCACATACAGGTCGGTATCCATGGCGGCCAGGGCATCGATGTCGTCATACAGCTCATACACGGTGCGGAAGCTGTCGTAGGGAACCACCTTGGCATGAACGGAGCCCACCGCCTTTTCACCGGCGGTGACATGCAGGGTGTAGTAGCCGCACAGGTCCAGATATGCACCGCCGTTGCTGTGGGGGGCGCTGTAATCCACATTGCCGGAGCGGGTACCGAAGTAGCAGTTGATGTTAATCCACAGCTTCAGCGAGACCTTGCCTGCCTCATCGACGGAAATGCCCCTCTCCGTAACGGTGAACATCGGCTGGGGCTGCTGGTCCTGCTTCCACTGGGTCATCCAGGTGTCCAGCTCGCCGCCCTGATAGGGATAGGGAAATTTTTCAGGATTCAGATAGCCCCGGGTGCTGTCGCGGTCCAGGGACAGGGTCAGGTCGCCGCTCAAAGCGGTACCCAGCTCTTCCTCCGTCATGTTGGTAGGAACGGTGACCATCGCCTGGGCATCCTCCGCCAGGGAGATCTGCCAGTCGATGTCGGTATATGCGGGGTAGGTATTCGCCAGGGACTTGCCGGGGACGCGCGTGTCCTTTGCCACATCTGCAACGCTTGCAAAGGCAGATGCCGGGAATACGAGAGCGAGGATCAGGACAAACGCCAGAATCTTCGTCGTCAGACGGGATTTTGGTTGCTTCATAATTTTCTCCTTTTCTTCTCTTTCTTTTCCGTGGTGGTCCTTGGTGGTCGTCCAGCGAGAGCCGCCGCTCCGGCTTAGGGCCTGCCGCCAACTGCTCCGGCCTGCCGAAAAACCGGTGCCGCACTTACCCTCACCGGATCGTTGGTTTCATCTTAACATGCCCCGCCTACATTGTCAACCTATACAAGCATAGGCAATATAGCAGAAAAATCTTCGTGCATATTTGTTCATTCTGCTGCTATATTTCTCCATCATACACACGCACAGATGTAGGCTGATTTTTCGGGCAAGGCGACGATATCGACACCTTGCCGGGATCTACAGCCTAACCGTCTACCGAAGCGTGACACTTCGGTGACAGATAGGCGCGTTAGAATGTCCGTAACGCCAGAAAAAATCAAAATCTCCGGCTAAGCCGGAGGTTTGACCAGGCCCTATAAGGGCCCATTACGGACGAAGCCCCGCAGGAAATTTCCGTCCCCGAATTGCAAAATTCGCTCCGGAAGCCTTTCCTGTTCCGGCAGCGCTGCCGTCTGTCGAGTAAGCCGAGACATAGGAACGCCTCCACATGATATATCTGTGATATATCATGTGCCGCCGCTATACCTCTGTCAACTCTTTTTTCGGAAAAACAGCGTGCCGTATTTCAGCAGAAAAATCGGGTAAGTCGGCTAAAACCGCCAGGTTGCCCGTCTCGTTTTCTACGCTTCTTCCGTGTATAAAAATTTTAAAATAACCGGCTTTTCCTTCAGTGAAGCTCATTGTCCCTTTTATCCGCACTTCAAAATGCTGATTATTTATGATACAATAGTTTAAAGTATACGGGCTTCCAGGGCAGCGTCGGGCATCAGGCGCTTGCGGCATGGGTTGATGGACTTGGACTTTGAAAAGAGTACAAATCGAATTTATTAAGGAGGATATGGATGAAACTGTTTTTATGTTCGCACTTTTCCAGTGTAGGAAGTTTGATAAAAGAAGAAATTGATAACAAGAAAGTCGCATTTATTCCCACAGCTTCGCTGCGTGAAGGCTATACCGGTTATGTCGGCTCGGCTCGAAAGCTATTCAATAAACTGGGAGCAGCCGTAACGGAAATTGATATTTCAACGGAGGCTTATTTAACGATACAGTCCGTTTTTGAAGATGCGGATGTGATATATTTTACTGGTGGAAATTCTTTCTTCCTTATGGACCAGCTCCGTAAAACGGGAACGGATGAGCTATTGAAGAAGGAATTGGCAAAGGGAAAACTGATGATCGGTGAATCGGCAGGCGCAATTATATGCGCTCCAAGCATCCAATATATCGAGCAAATGGATG
>OHAU01003323.1_pt1 | contig 13165 bp, 13 predicted proteins | sample 1577181 | NCBI WGS metagenome assembly OHAU01 (sample SAMEA3541472, study PRJEB24748) | human gut metagenome | biome: human gut; feature: human-associated habitat; material: faeces | place: China | collected 2012
GCACCCCGGAAACCGCTTTTTCCACGCGGCTGCTGCAGGCCGCGCAGCTCATACCGGTTACGGAATATTGTTTCATAAGCATCAATGCCTTCTGGTGTCGGATAGCCGTGGTCTACAACACGATTTGCTGTAATAGGTGATGCAAATACTCGGTTTTTAAATGTGACGCCTTTGATTGTCATAGGCTCGAATATATGTGGATCTTTACAAGTATGCATAAAGTGCCTCCTTCAAAAAATGTTCATCATTTTGATTAAATAAATCGTAACATTCATTGGATAAATTGTAAATACGGCACAATAATGTAAGAAACAGACAAAAAAAACAGATTCCTACTTGAAAGTATGAATATATTATTGAGGAAACTCTCTTACAAAATTGTGCATTATTTACAAAGAAAAGTATCGGTGTTAGACTGAATATGCGAATAATAAGCGGAAACTTACATAAGGAGAGAAAAGCAATGTTTGTTATCAATAAAGGTATGTGCGTCAGCTGTCATAACTGTGCCAGCGAATGTCCGAGACAGGCAATTGATTTTGTCGGTACCAAATATGAAATTGATCAGGAAAAATGCGTGAAGTGTGGCTTGTGCGCAAAGGTCTGTCATACAGGTGCCTGTCATGAAGAACCAAAGAAAAAAGGAGTTGTTCAGACACATGATCTGATTGAAAGAGCCTGCGATCTTGTTGTTGTTGGTTCAGGTTCTGGCCTTGTATCAGCGGTTTATGCAGCTCAGCAGGGCAAGAAAGTCATTCTTCTTGAGAAGAACACCAGGATTGGCGGCAATACAGATTATGCTCACGGTTATATGCCTCAGTATTCAAAATGGCATGAAAAAATGGGATTTGCGGATGAGCGTGAAGAAGCAGTTGAGCATTTTTATAAAATGGGCGAAGGTATCATTGAAAAACCGTTGGTTCGGGCAGCCGTGTACGGTGCCAGCAATTTCTTTGACTGGTTATGTACATTATGCGATATTACGGAAACTTATGATCTGCATGCTGTCAGCGAAAGTGATTTTCATGGACCAATGTTCGGCAGCAGTGTTGTTGAATTTAAGGAACGTTATCTGAAGAATCTCAACAGCCGTGATGATTCTATCGGACCGGGATGGGGCGGTACGCATGTCGTTCAGACCATGTTGGAAACCATTGAACGCGAAAACCTGGATGTGACGATTTTAATGGGAACAGCAGCCGAACATTTACTGTTGGATGCAAACGGTGCTATTAAAGGAATTATGGCAGCCGATGAAGGTGGTCAGGTCAAAATTAACTGTCAGGCCGTCATGTTAGCCTGCGGTGGATTCGGACAGAATGATGAACTGCTGAAGAAATACTGTCATGTTGATTTCTTCAGCGGCTATCCGATGCATCGTTACTCCGTGCCTGGGGATACAGGTGATGCCATTGCCATGATGGCAGAGCTTGGTGAGCATCCGGATCCGGATCGTATGTTTGTATCCATCTGGGGGCCTCGCCATCATCCGTTCAACAATTCCATTGCGGATTATGCGCAGGAAGGTGAATTTCCTGAAATCAATCTCAATGGACGCAGATGGTATGATGAAAGTGAAGGTATTTTCCATGGTATTGCCAAGATTTATCAACAGCCGGAACATATTTCCTATACGATCCTGCCTTACAAACAGGTCAAAGCGGTTGCAGAACGTTTCATGAACAATCCAGCCATGGTCAACAGAAAGAAATATTTTGAAACATGGGAACAGGATCTGGATCATGAAGCAACGCTTGACACACCGGTTAAGAAAGCAGATACATTGTATGAGCTGGCTGAAAAAATGAATGTCGATCCTGAAACATTCGTCAATGAGATGACACGTTACAGTCATTTCTGCGAGACGGGTGTGGATGAAGATTTCCATAAAGATGCACGTTTCCTGAAACCATTCCCATTAAATGAGGGACCTTATTATGCTGTTTTTGGTGAGTGTTTCTCAGAAGCAGCAATGGGAGGTGTAACAGTGAATGATCAGTGTGAAGTGATGCGTTCAGACGGCAGTCATATCCCAGGTCTCTATGCCGGCGGAGACTGTACATCTTCGATGCACCGCAAAGGCAAGCTTGCACCAATCTCTGAATTAACATGGGCTGTTGCATCTAACTATATTGCCGGCGGCAATATGGTGACTTACATCAATGAGAAGGAAACGAAGGAGGCATAAAAAAGATGTTATTACCAGATAATAGTGAATATAAGCCAGTGGAACATCCGAACATGGCACCGACACGCACAGCCAACAGACATTTGAGCGTGAAAGAACGTCTGGGTTCATTTGATGAAATAGATAAGACTTATACAGAGGAAGAAGCACTGGAAGAAGCATCTAGATGTCTGTACTGTCCGACACATTGGTGTCAGAAAGCCTGCCCGGCAGGGGTTCCAGTGGCAGATTTTATTGCAAAAATTCGTGAAAAAGATTATGAAGGGGCATACGGGTTGATCCATACAGCTTCTTCACTGCCGGAAATGTGTTCAAGACTGTGTCCTCAGGAAAAACAGTGTCAGTCTAACTGTACAAGAAGTATCTGTTCAGAATCTGTTGCCATCGGCAAACTTGAGCGTTTCGTTGCCGACTGGCATCAGGCGCATGCTGCAGTTGAGAAGATGGAGAAAAACGGTAAGAAGATTGCTGTTATTGGTGCGGGTCCCGGCGGACTTGCAGCAGCACAGAGACTGAATGAAAAGGGCTATGCAGTTACAGTCTATGACCGCGAATCTCAGGCAGGTGGTCTGCTTTGCTATGGTATTCCAAATATGAAACTCAAGAAATCTGTTTTGAATCAGAAGATTGAGACAATGAAGGAACAGGGAATCTTATTTGAAAATAATATAGAAGTGGATGCCGTGCTTGCAAAACAGCTGAAAGCAACAGCAGATGCTGTTGTCATCGCAGTTGGTGCCAGCGAGACAAGAAAACCGGTGATTGAAGGCGCAGACAATGCAAAAGGTGTTCATTATGCTGTCGATTATCTGGCATCCAATACATGGTCACTGATTCATTCCAACATGGAAGATCAGACTAACATTTCTGCAGAAGGGAAAAATGTCGTTATCATCGGCGGCGGTGATACCGGTAATGACTGCGTTGGCATGGCACTGAGAAATGGCTGCAAATCGGTTGTTCAGATTGAAATGATGCCTGAACGAGTCGGAAAAGATCATATATGGTATCCTTATCCGGTGCATTTGCCGGAAACAAAATTTGACTGCAGCCAGGAAGAATATATGACTGTTTTCTGCAAAGATCCGCATCGTTATGCATCAACTGTCACAGCCGTGAAAACTAACGCTGACAGCGAAATCACAGCCGTGACTGTGATGAAGATGGAACCGAAGATGAGTGAGAGTGGACGTGTCATGATGCAGATCATTCCGGGGACAGAGGAAGAACTGCCGTGTGAAATGCTGATTATTGCAGCGGGCTTTACAGGACCGGAAAAGCAGATCAAAGAAGCTTTTGAAGCAGAATTCAGTAAAGACAGCTATCAGACAACCGTTGAAAATGTATTTGCCTGCGGTGACTGCCGAACAGGTCAGTCATTGGTTGTCAAAGCCATGGTGGACGGACAGAAATGTGCAGAAGCAGTGGCTGAATATCTGGATAAATAATTACAATATGAATCATTGAAAATGAAACGGGGACTGCCGGATGGCAGTCCCTGTTTCATTATTCAAGATATACTGGGCAGAGAATTAATAGATATCATTGACATCATCATTTTTCAATAGATTCCAGAATTCTATGGGATCATATATAGGAATTTCTGCTTTTGCATAATCTTTTTTATTTCGTGTAATAATGCAGTCCATTTTAGAGCGAATAGCTGTTTCGGTCATAACGGCATCCTCAAAAAAAGTCAATAACAACACAGGTATCTATTAATACTTTCCAAGGTTATTTTTTAATTCGGTAGCAGTAATAGTCATGATACTTCTCCTTTGATTGATATATATTATTACAACAAAAACGAACAAAAATATTAATTAAATCGTACGAAATTAAGCATCCGACCTGGAATAAGCATTCTTCATCTCATTGCTGAGTTCATAGAGCACCTTACCCAGTGTATCAGAAGTGGCTGCTTTCAGCATATCAGCGACAGCCTGATTGGCTTCATGTTTTAAAGCAAGATGTCTATCCGTATTTGTCTCGTTCTGGATCATATCGTCATAACGGTTGATGATTTCGTGTCCTTTGGACAGGATATGTTCCTGATAACGCTCAATATGGAAGACAGATTTCTTATAAGAAGCGTCGGCCATAGCAGCGATCATTCGGCTGGACCAGTAGAAGTTGTCTGTGGAGACTTCACCGGTGGTGTTGGAGAGATAATCCGGAGTTGTCTCGATATCGGCATAAAACGGCACCATCACGTTGAAAGCGTTGGAAGCAAATGCAAGCCACTGAATAGCTTTGATGTCATCAGGACGGTTATCGTTAATCTGAATCAGGGACATAAAGTCATTGCGATTGATGCCGATGGAGCGGTAGGCACCCCGCATATTGCTCTCTCCGTATCCTGCATAAGGGTCGTATGGTGTTCCCTGGAAATGGGAGGAGAGGACATATTTCACATCCTCAACGGTGACTTTCTTTTCAGGCACCATGCACCATGGAATATTGTCGGAATATGGTGTGAAATCTGCGGCAGGGCCATCCCAGCGCCATGTGCGCGGATTCAGGCAGCGGCCCATATACCATGCACGTGGGGTATTGTAAACGTGGTCGGAATCGTCATGACTGCCAAAAGCATCTCTTGGGTTGAGAACGCCGTCCATAGCCAGATTCAGGTGATATTTCTCAATAAAATCCTTCAAATCTGCAGAGCACATATATTCTTTCTGCTCGGAAAAGGCATCTTCCAGGTTGAATTGGTCGATACCAAGCTGATTCGGCATGATCACATAGACATCATCCGGTACTTTGCGGGCTATCCAGTGATGACCGCCGATGGTTTCAAGCCACCAGATTTCATCGGCATCCTGAAAAGCAATGCCGTTCATTTCATAAGTGCCGTACTGTTCAAGCAGGCTGCCGAGGCGCTTAACCCCTTCACGGGCACTGCGAATATAAGGCAGGACCAGGCATACAATATCTTCCTCACCGATACCGCCCTTGGTTTCTTCATGTCCATTTTTCGCGGGTTGATAAACAACCAGTGGATCAGCGCCAAGCACTCTTGGATTGGAAGTGATGGTTTCTGTGGCTGTCATGGCCACATTGGCTTCATTGACGCCGCTGGCAGCCCAGATACCGTCGCCATCAACTGCATTGGGAACAGCGGTATAGCGCATCGGATTATTCGGAAGGTCGATCTCTACGTGAGAGAGGACAGAGATGTATTTGCGGGGCTGTTCATCAGGATGAACGACCACATATTTTTTGGGTGTAAATTTGCCGGACGGTGAGTCGTCATTGCGGGCAATCATAGTAGAACCGTCATAGGACGCTTTTTTGCCGACAAGAATTGTAGTACAAGCCATTTCTAATTTCCTCCTTGGTGTATGTATCTTCATTTATAGAAAATCATACCACTTTTGGAGGAGTTCGGACAGTCATTACTTAGCGCTTCATAGAAGTAACAGTTACTGTGAATCAGATAAAATGAGTTGCATAGTCGTGGCGGTTTACGGTATACTATAAGTGCAATTAAACGGGATAAGGACTGGAAGGCGAAGTTTATACGGCTTGAAGAAATGATGCTGTTAAGAGGAATCCTGTTTACAAAAGATAAGCCCGTATTCATATAGAATACGGGTATTTTCAAAGGAGGAATTTGATGAAAGCAGCAGTGATTGACAGATTCGGAGGACCGGAGGAGATTTATTACACTGACATTGAGAAGCCAGTGCCGGGACCGGATGAGGTTTTGGTGAAGAATATTTATATTGGCGTAGGAAAGCCGGATTATATTATGCGAAGTGGCATCTGTCCGTTTCTCGAGGTAAAGCCGCCGAAGCTCGTTGTGGGTAATGAATGTGCCGGTATTGTGGAGGCAGTGGGTTCAGAGGTAAAGGGTATTGAACTGGGGATGCATGTCTGCGTCAACAGTGGTCTTGGATATGGCGCTTATGCGGAGTATATTGCTGTACCGCAGAAGTTTGTGACGGTATTTCCGGATGAGTTTCCGTTGAAGTATGCACCGGGATTCCTGAATTATATGGTGGCCTATGCGCTGCTGAATGAAATCGGCCGCGGAACGGACGGTAAGTCTATTTATATTTACGGCGCTGCAGGCGGTGTGGGTACGGCTGTTATCCAGACTGCGCTTTTGCAGGGAATTGAAGTGATTGCTTCTGCCAGCAGTCAGGAAAAATGCGACTACATTAAATCTTTGGGAGCACAGTGTGTGTTTAATCATAAGGAACAGGATGCCAAAGAAGTTATTATGGATTACACCAGAGGCCGTGGGGTGGATCTGATTTTTGATCAGCTGGTGGGCAGACGTTTTGCAAGTCAGTTCGAATATCTGGCGGATTTTGGTATGATTGTCATTTATAACTGGCTGGATGGCAGTCCAGAACTGGATCAGCTCGATACAATTATCAAACAGTCCAGTCATGCATCGGCCGTTCGTTCATTCTCTTTCCATATATATGATGATAAGCCGGAACGTCTGGCAAAGATTCGGAAGATCTGTATGGATCGGATTATCTCGGGTGAAATAAAACCACATTTTTATATGGATCTGCCGTTGTCAGAGGCAAGGAAGGCTCATGAACTGATGGATGGTTTGAAGATTATGGGCAAACTTATTCTTCATGTAGAGGAAAAATAGTTATAGCTCTATATTCATCAGCAACTATGAGAAACACGCTCCGCGAGTTTCTCAAGTTATCGCGGCCTCTACACTCCGTTTCGGTCGTTGCTCGCGTAAATAAAAACTGCAGTTTTAGATAGGCAAAGATACCTGAACTGCAGTTTTTGTTATATTTGGATATAATGGTGGCGGAATGTTATGGCTCTGAAGAAACAAGGGTATAAGAGGCATCAACCAGACGCCCATAGGAAACAGAAAATCCGGGTTCTGTATATGCTTCAAGAGTGCCTCTCACAATAATCTCCGTTCCTTCCGCCGGGTAATCCTCAGGGGAGAGCTCTTCACTGTCTGAAAGGACAAATTCAAGCCCCTGGGCACAGCAGGCGAGGGCGTCTTTAATAATACAATAGTAGAAATAACGATCCAGTGTATCGGCATAGGAACTGGAGAAAATACCTTCAATTTGGAATGTTTTTCCGACATAGTCTTCAGGATGGCTTGTAATCTGGAAGACAGTGGCATAAACCATATCACTGTCCATTGTGGTCAGATCATAGTCTACATCGGAATCTTCGGACGCAGCGATGGTCTGGGAAGACTGTGACGTATCTGAGGCGGTATCTTCAAGCTGATTGTAGGTCTGTTCTTCCTGGACTGCAATTGTATCGGAGGAGGTGCTGATGGTGATGGTATCCGTTTCGGAAACGGCATGATCAGCAGCGTTTTCCGGGGCGGAGGAGTGACTGCATCCGGCAGAAAGCAGTACAAAAAAACAGATACATAAAAGTAATTTCTTTTTCAAATTTATTGACCTCCTTTAAGTCTCCGAATTATGCAGGCAATCAGAAATATGGCAATATCAACGGCAACAATGGTGGAACCGACCGGCGTCCCTGCCAGGATAGACAATAGAATTCCGAAAAATGCGCAGAAAACGGATAGAAGGACGGAACACAAGGTAACACTGAAAAATGTTTTAAAAATCCGCATGGCTGACAGTGCAGGAAATATAATTAATGCCGAAGTCAACAGAGAACCTACGAGATTCATGGCAAGTACGATGATGACAGCTGTAATAACGGCAATCAGCAAATTGTACATTGATGTGCGGATGCCGATGGCTTTGGCAAAATTTTCATCAAAGGTAATAGAAAAAATTTTATGATAAAAGAGCACAAACAGGATGACAACAATCACTGAAAGTGCGCAGCATAAGTGAACCTGGGACTGGGAAAGCGTCAGGATAGATGTTGATCCGAAAAGGGTGCTGCATACATCACCGGAGAGGTTGGGACCGGTGGCGAAGATGTTCATCAGAAGATAGCCGATGGCCAGCGCACCCACAGAGAGCATGGCAATGGCGGCATCTCCTTTAATTGTGGTATTCTGACCGGTTTTTAGTAAAAGAATCGCACATAAAACTGTCACTGGGAGGATGAACAGCATATTATTGGTGAGATTCAGAATAGATGCGACAGCCATGGCGCCAAAAGCTACATGAGAAAGTCCGTCACCAATGAAAGAGAATCTTTTTAATACCAAGGTTACGCCAAGCAGTGAGGAGCATAAGGCAATCAAAACACCTACAATCAGTGCATACCAGACAAAGGGATATTGAAAGTAGAGCTGAAATTTATCAAATAAGGCGGTCATGGGTGTGTACCTCCGAATGAAAATAGTCTGAAGCTAAACCATAGAAAAATGGTGTTCCCAGATGGAGAATATGGGTGGCATCTGCGGCTGTTGCCTGCAGATCATGGGATATCATCAAGATGGTAATTCCTTCACGTCGATTTAAGTGTCGGATTAAAGCATAGAAATCATCGGTGACTTCCGGATCAAGGCCGGAAACCGGTTCATCAAGAAAAAGAATTTTTTTCGTGGCACATAATGCCCGAGCCAGCCGTACACGCTGCTGCTGGCCACCGGACAGTTCGCGATAGCATCGATGAGCCAGATGTGTAATTTTTAATTGCTGCATGGCAGTGACAGCCTTCTTTTTATCAGAAGCATGATAAAAAGGATGAAAGCCGCTGCGTCGGTCACATCCGGAAAGGACGATTTCACGAACGGATGCAGGAAAATCTTTTTGACGAGATGTCTGCTGAGGCAGATAACCGATACCGTTTTGCTGAATCTGATGATCATATAAAATCTGAACGTTGATGGGATTCTGAAGGTTGAGAATTGTGCGCATCAGAGAAGACTTTCCAGAGCCGTTTTCTCCGATGATGCACAGATAATCCCCCTCATTAACAGTAAAATTAAGATGCTTCAGGATAATACGTGAACCATAACCAATGGTCAGATCCCGGCAGGTAATCTGTGTCATAATAATCCTCTTGTTACTGAAGCGCCTGTTTTAATACAGTCAGGTTATTTTGCATAACAGACAGATAGGTTGTTCCATTGGCAACGTTATCAGAGGTTGTAGACTGCATGGAATCAAGCGTCAGAATCTGCTGATTCTTATCCTTGGTATTCTGGATAATGGTATTGGCAATTTTCTGATCTGATTTTTCGATTGTCATGACATATTTCAGATCAAGTTCGTCTACTTTTTGCGCCAGAAAAGTGATGGTTTCAAAGCTGGCTTCTGTTTCGGCAGAGCAGCCCACAAAGGCAGCATAATAGTTTAAACCATAATCATCCACCATATAACGGAATGGAAAACGATCACCAAAAAGCAGTGTTTTCTGCTTGGAATCATTGACAGCTGTCTGATACTGCTGATCTAGATCTGTTAATGCATCGATATAGTCTGAGACGTTTGTTTTGTAAATGTCTGCATGGTCAGGATCAATTGCTTCCAGATTAGATGCAATGGCAGAACACAATGTTTTTGTATTTTTGAGAGAAAGCCATACATGTTCATCATATTCCGGTGCTTCTTCTCCGTTTGCTTCTTCCTCTTCAGCCTCAGTTTCCATGCCTTGAACAACTTCTTCTTCTTTGATGTTATCACCAAGGACATTTAGAAGATTGACGACTTTCATATTTTTATTCGATGCATTCTTTAAGGCATCATCTACCCAGCCATCAGATTCGCCGCCAACATAAATAAACAAATCGCAGTCGGAAATTTTGACAATATCATCTGCTGTAGGCTGATAGCTGTGAAGATCCACACCATTATCAAGGAGCATGGTCAGTTCAACATTTTCAGTCTGATTGCCAAGGATAGATTTGACCCAATCATATTCAGGAAAGATTGTTGTGACAATTTTGAGTTTGGCTGTATTGGTAAGATCAGATTTTGTGACCATGGATACTGCAGTTTCAGCAGCAGATGAAGCTGTTTCAGAAGTATTTTGCTGGCTACCGCAGCCGGAAAAGCAGAATATAGTCATAAGAAATGCAAGAAAAAGTGATAAATATTTTTTCATAAGAAAAACCTCCGTTTGAAATTTGAAAAAAGGGCACAAAAATAAAGGGGTGTGAGTGAAAATTAAAAAAACACACCCTTCAAACGGATCATTTTAATCATTGAGCCTTACCTTTTGACTGACAAGAGAGACAGCAGGAAGACAGAAGGACTGAAAAGCTGGGATTAGAAGGAGGTATGCGCAGAAAGGCATGAAAACCGTCTGGTGGAAAACACCGCCGTCAAGACTTCTGAGTGTTCGTTCAGCCTGATGGATACAAGCACAGACAGGGCAATCCTGGCCGCTGCAATGATGATTTGCTTCTTCAATAATAAAAAAGAATGAAAACAGTGTCGCAAAAATGAGCGTGATACATAAGATGGCGGCCAGATTTCTCTTTTTCATTGTGTTGTGGGCAGTGAACATTGCATTTCCTCCTTTCCTCAAACAAAGCTTCTGATTAGTTCATACTGTTTCTGCATTCGCTGCAGATACCATAAAATACGGTACGCAGTGGATCCATCTGGAAGTTGTGATGTTCGGCAAGATGCTGCTGTAAAATCGCCACTTCATTGCACTGCAGGTGAATGACTTTCCCGCACTTTTCGCATTTGCAGTGGTAACAGGTCTGTTCAGAGGTTGAATCAGTATCGCCGATGTAGGCAAAACAAGCGCTGCTTGTGCCATCGATGATATATTTTGCTACCAGTCCTTCATCTACCATCTTCTCAAGATGACGATAAATGGTGGTGGTGCCAACAGAAATCTGCATTTGTGCAAAATGCTTGGAAATATCATTGACTGTCACATGACGTCCAGGTACAGATTTTAAAAAGGTAAGAAGCTCGGTCATTTGTCTGGTGCGGTAAGGCGCCTTTTTACTCATAGAAACCGTCTCCTTCAATTTGAAAATTGATTTCATTTTAGCATAAAAAATAAAAAAGTCAATAGAATTTGAAAATGGTTTTCATGTTTTGTATAAAGTGTCGCTTGTATTATTTGTATTATGATATATAATATAAATAATAGGAGGAGAAGGCGATGATTATTAAAATTAATTCCAGATTGGAGATGCCGATTTATCTGCAGCTGCGCAATCAGATTGTTAAAGGCATTGGCAAGGGAGAACTTGAACAGGGAGAGATACTACCTACAGTGCGTCAGATGGCGGCGGACCTGGGAGTGAATGCCATGACAGTGAGCAAAGCCTATCAGCTGTTGAAAGTAGAAGGATTTATAGAGACGGATCGGAGAAAGGGCAGCATTGTCTGTATACCGGAGAAAGAATATCCCACGCAGCAGGCTGCTTTTGAGGAAAAACTGGAGGATGAGTTGGAGCTTCTGACTGCGGAAGCCAAAATCCGCGGGATGGATAAGGGACAGTTTATACAGTTCTGCCAGCACATTTTTGAGGAAATGGAGATGGTGCCGGAATGATAGTAACGATCATTATGATATTGACGGATTGGCTGATGGTGGGGGTTACGAAGTTGGTTTACAGCTGCAAAGTGGCCTATCGTCAGGGAATGCTATTTGGTGTTCATGTGCCGGGTGATGCAGCGGAACTGCCGGAAGTGAAGACGATGATTGAAAAATATCAGTCATGGATGAAGGCTTTTTATCGCTGGCATTTTGCCATTGGAACGGTGATTTGTTTTCTGGGAATGTGGTATATGTCCATCTTTTTTATTGCATGGACTGTGTGGATGACGGCCTTTTTCATCGGTGTTATGGGCAAAGTCTGGCAGACACACCGGCATATGTATGAATTGAAGATGCAAAAGGGCTGGTATGAGGCGACATCAGAAGAAGAGCAGGTGACAAGTGCCGTGGATACAAAGACAGCCGCCAGAACAGCCCAAATGGCAGTGCCGATGATTTGTCATGCGCTGCCGTTGATTGTGCTCTGCGGGCCGTTGGTGATACCGGGGCTTTGGCATGCCATGGCTATCAATTCAGAGAGCTGGATTATCTTTGTGTGCTGTTTACTTGTCTGTGGCTGCCTGTTGGGAGTAGCTTTGTTTTACGACAAAATGGGCAATAAGATTTACAGTGAACATTCGGATATCAATTTTCAGGTAAATTGTTTAGAGAAACGTATGACGTCCGTTGGCTTTCTGGCCAGCAGTATATGTAATTCACTGGCTTTCTGGCCAATTGCCGGGACGCTGCTATCAGGCAAATGGATGGACTGGAGCTGGCTGGGGTTGTATGCGCTTTTTGAATCGGCGGCGGGAATCGTGATGATTGTACTCTTTTTTATCATCAGGCGCCGGAAAGAGGCACTTTTGAAGCAGGATACAGCACCGATGTATATTGATGACGATTATTACTGGCGAAATGGCTGGTACAGCAATCCGGATGACAGACGGCTGTTTATACAGGACCGCTACAGCAGTATGAATTATACCGTGAATTTAGGCAGGACGGCAGGAAAAGTCATAACAGGCATTACTTATGGGCTGCTGATCGTCATGATGGCGGGATTTTGTCTGTGGCTTTTGAAGATTGATTTTACACCTGTGCGCATGCAGATGACGGATACTACAGTGACCGTTACATCTGGGTACTCGAATATTTCATTTGACAGAAATGAGATAGAAGAGGTACAGCTTTTGGATGCCCTGCCGGATGATAATTTCTATAAAGTTAACGGATCAGCCGACGGTAAGCAGTATCTGGGTAAATTTAAAGGCAAAGAGACCGGCAAATGTCAGATGTATGTGACGTTGGATGTGACACCGATACTTGAGATTAAGATGCCGGAGTATACGGTTTTTATCAACAGTCAGGAAGAGGGAAAAGCAGAGAAATGGTATCAGGAATTGAAACAATAGCCGGGAGTGAAGTGCCTTTGTCATAGAATGAAGGTCAGATCATTGATATTGCAGTTAAAAAGGACTATAATACAAAATAGAAATATTGCTCAATGTCAAGATGAGAACAGAATGGGAGGTATCAATATGAGTCAGACATTAGTGACCTATTTTTCAGCAAGTGGTGTAACCGCCA
>OHAU01003341.1_pt1 | contig 13049 bp, 12 predicted proteins | sample 1577181 | NCBI WGS metagenome assembly OHAU01 (sample SAMEA3541472, study PRJEB24748) | human gut metagenome | biome: human gut; feature: human-associated habitat; material: faeces | place: China | collected 2012
AGAAAGAGGTGGCGAACATGAAAATCAAGCTCAATCCCGATCAGGAGATTGTCAATACCATCCGGGAAGGACTCAAGCGCACCGGCGGATACTGTCCCTGCCGCTTAGAGCGCACAGAGGCGACCAAATGTATGTGTCAGGAGTTTAAGGATCAAATTGCAGATCCGCTCTTCGAGGGATTCTGCCACTGTATGCTCTATTACAAATCCTTGCAGGATTAAGGGGGGGAACGCTATGCTGCCAAAGAAACTGGCTGCCATTCCGTGTGCCCTGGGGCTGGACTTATACAGCCGGTACAGTCGCTGATTGGGTGGCGCAGGATATTTGCAAGCTGAAAAACAAAGAATAATTAAAGATAACAGAAAGGAGTCATTCTCATGACTGAACTGAAAATTACTGCTGCGAATTTTGAAAATGAGGTACTGCATTCCGAAAAACCCGTCCTGCTGGACTTCTACGCCGACTGGTGCGGGCCGTGCAAAATGCTCGCTCCCATACTGCATGAGCTTGCCGAAGAAAAAAGCGGTGCCCTCAAGGTGGGCAAGGTCAATGTGGACGAGCAGATGGAGCTGGCGATGCGTTTTCAGGTGTCCAGTATCCCGATGCTGGTCGTATTCAAGGATGGAAAGATCGTTGCCAAATCGGTGGGCTACCGGTCAAAGGCAGAGATCGCCGCAATGGTGGAGGGCGCAAGATAAAAGCAGTGATCGCAGGCGGTGTGGCGGGCGGAGCTTCTGCCGCCGCCCGCATCCGCCGTTTGGATGAACACACCCAGGTCATCATGATCGAGCGCAGCGGCTATGTGTCCTGCCTATGCGCCCATTGCAGCTTACAGGCTGCACACCCTTTGCCACAGCATTCGGTTGTCCTCAAAGGCCACCTGCACTCGGCCTGCGTCTTTCAGCCAGGCCAGGTACGACCGGAGGGTGCTGCCCACCAGCACATACTGCTGGAAATCCATCTTCATGGCAAAGGCCGCAAACAGCCCCTGCAAAATCTCCTCGAAGCACCGGGGCTCCGGGCACAGCGCCAAAATCTTTTCCGCCACCTCCAGCACCTTGTCGATGTTGTACCGGGCCAGGTCCGCCATGTTTTCCGCTGCCTCTGCGTGGGCGGGGACGAACATCCGCGCCTGCAGGCCCTTCACCGTCTCCAGAGTGTGCAGGTATTCCGCCACATCGTAGATAAACCCAACCTGATATTTCTCTAAAATCTCCCGGCTGGACAGGCAATCCGCCAGGAAAACCACATCGTCCGCCGTGCGAAAGCCCACCATGTCGAAGAAGTGCCCCGGTAGCGGGATGCTCTCGAAGCCCTCCGGCAGCGCCTCCGCCGTCAGTACCTCCGCGCCGCTGTCCTGGGCCATCAAAAACTTATGCCGCAGGTCCTTGGGCGGGTAGCCTCCGTAGAGGAGGGACGGCTCCAGGATCGGGTGACAGGTGAAGGCGCAGTCGATACCCGGGGCGTAGATCCTGCACCCGGTCTGCCCCTGCAAATAGCGGTTGCCGCCGATGTGGTCTGCGTGGGCGTGGGTGTTGTAAATGGCCTTGAGCGTCCAGCCGTTTCTGTCCAAAATTTGCCGGACCTTCCGCCCTGCGTCCTTGTCGCTGCCGCTGTCGATGAGGCAGACCTCCTGCCCCTCCAGCCGCACCAGGCCGATATTGGCGGGGCTTTTGATGTAGTAGGTTTGCTCCGTGAGCTGTATCAGTTCGTACATAGCGTTTCTCCTTGCTATCTGCGCAAAATCCGCCCGGCCTTCACACCGGTGCATTTTCCTTTTTCCACGGCCACCGCACCGTCCACCAGCACATAGTCCATACCCTCTGCCAGGCAGCAGGGGTTTTCATAGGTGCCGGGCTGGTGCAGCTTTTCCGGGGCGAACACATTGATGTCCGCGTCCATGCCCGCCGCCAGCACGCCCTTGCCCGGCAGGTGCAGGACCTCCGCCGGCTTTTGCGTCATCTTGTGTATCGCCTGCTCCACCGTCAGCACGCCCCGCTCCCGCACAAAATGCTCCAATATATGCACAAATGTACCGTATACCCGGGGATGCAGCAGCCCCTCCGTGGGGTAGGTGGCGTCGGAAATCACATTGGAAAGGGGACTTTGCAAAATGGTCACGATGTCCTCCTCAGAGGCCATAAAGTCCACCATGGTGATCTCGCAGTGCTCCCGCACCAGCAGGTCGCAGCAGCAGTCCAGGGGATTCTGCCCCCATAGAGCCGCGATTTCCGCGATGCTCTTGCCCTGGTACGGGTGGTCCTCCGGGCAGTGGAGGCTGGTGAGGCGAATGCCGTCCCACCCGGCCAGCTTGGCGATGTCGTCAAAGCCGTCGCCTCGCTCGATGCGCTCTGCCAGCTCCCGGCGCACGCCCTTGTCCTGAAGCCGCTTCACCACCGCCTCCATGCCTCCGGTGAGAAGGTCCGGCGGCAGAATGTGAATCAGCTGGGTGGACCCGGCCGTGTAGGGGTAGGCATCGCAGCCCACCTCCAGGCCCTCCTGCCGGGCCTGCTCCAGCATGGAAAGGGCCCTGGGGATCTTTACCCCCCAGTTGTCTCGGCCCATGGCCTTCAGGTGGCTGATGTGAACGGGTATGCGCAGCTTCCGCGCCACCGTCAGCATCTCCTCCAGGGCCTCCAAAACGCCGCCGCCCTCCTGACGCATATGCACCGTCACGGGGATGCTCTGCCCCGCCAGGGGTGCCAGAGCCCGTATCAGCTCCTCGGTGGTATAAAAGCATTCCGGGGCGTACCCCAGGCCCAGAGATACCCCCAGGGCCCCGTCTCCCAGAGCTTGCTCCATGGCCTTGTGGATAGCCTTATAGTGCTTCTCCTCCAGCCGCTCCAAGGCGTAGCCCGCCGCACCGGCCCGCAGCACCCCCGCACCCACCAGCATCCCGGTGTGCAGCGGGGAGTCCGGCTGGTTTTCAAAATAGGCCGCCAGGGAGTCTGTGGCGACGGCCGCGGGCATCTGCCCGCATATGGGCTGCAAATAGGCGGCGATTTCCGCCCGGCGGCTGCGGCGGATGGGCGCGGCGGAGAGGCCGCAGTTGCCGTTTACAATGGTCGTAAGCCCCTGGCGCAGCTCCGGCTGGCCGAACCCGGGCCGGTAGGCCGCCAGGTCCGCGTGGCGGTGGATGTCAATGAATCCCGGCGTCACCAGCTTTCCCCGGGCACGGATGACCCGCCTTGCGTGGGCCTCGGGCAGCTGCCCCACCTCGACGATTTTTCCGTTTTCCACCGCCACATCGGCGGCGTAGGGGGCCCGGCCGGTGCCGTCTACCACCGTGCCGTCCCGAATCAAAAGATCGATCATGCTTCGCTTCCTCTTTTTGTCACTTCATTTTTGGCCAGGGGCAATGTCACGGTAAATCGGGTCACGCCCTGGGCACTGGTGCAGCCGATGCTGCCCCGGTGGCTCTGCACAATGGTCCGGGCAATGGCCAGGCCCAGCCCGAAGCCCTCGCCTCCGGTGCGGGACTCGTCCACTCGGTAAAACCGGTCGAACAGGTGCCCCAGCTTCTCCGGCGGGATGGGGGCGCTGCGATTTTCCACCCACAGCACGGCGTTTCGCCCCTCCCGGCGCAGAGTCATTTGAATGGGGGAGCCGGGCTCGGCATATTTTACGGCGTTGTCCAGCAGGATGTCCGCTACCTGCCTTAGCTGTGCGCTCCGGCCGGAGACCGTCAGCTCCGGCTGCACGGTGTATTCCATGGGCTTCCCGTTTTCAAAGGCCACCGGCTCAAAGGCCAGCGCACTCTCCAGCACCGTGTCAGACAGGTCCACCGCCTCCTCCGGCAGCCTTGTGCCGCTCTCGGTCCGGGCCAGGGTCAGCATATCCTCCACCAAATCCTTCATACGCAGGGACTCGGCGTGGATGTTGTCCAGGTATTGCCTGTTTTTTTCTCCGTCCGTCTCGCTGGCCGCCAGCTCCGCCGAGGACAGGATCACCGTCAGGGGCGTTTTCAGCTCGTGGGAGGCATCGGAGACAAACTGCTTCTGCTCCTGCCAGGCCTGCTGCACCGGCTTCACCGCGAAGCCCGCCAGCCAGTAGCTTACCCCCGTCAGCAGCAGCAGCGCCGCCAGGGATACCCCGCCCATCCGCAGCAGCAGGCTGCGCATGGTGGCCTGCTCCTGGGAGCAGTCGATGAAGGCCAGGCGCACCGTCAGAGTCCCGGTCTGGCGCATATACCGCAGGGCGTAGTCCGGCAAAACCCCCTCCCGGCTCTCCCGCTGCAGAGCATCCTGCACAATGCTTAATATCAGCGCATCGTTATCCAGATCGTAGTACCCGCTGCCCGCCAGACGCACGGTGCCGTCGGCATAAATATCCGCCACAAAGCAGGGCTGGACCCCGCCGCTTCCGGGCTGGGCGCCGGAGAGCATATGCCCCGCCAGGGCCTCCTGCAGGCGGCTTTCGCTGGCGCGCACCATTTGGCTCCGGGTGGACAGCGCCACCGCGGCCAGCACGCTCACCAGCAGCACCGCCACCGCAATGACGCTGATGCCCACGATCTTCAGCCGCAATTTCCGAATCATTTTGCTTCCTCCAGATAGTATCCTACCATCCGCACGGTCTTGATCTGTACCGCCGAGCGGATCAGCGCCAGCTTCCGCCGCAAAAAGGAGATGTACACCTCCACATTGTTGTCCTCCGCGTCGGAGTCATAGCCCCAGGCCTTGAGCAGAAGCTGCTCCTTGGAGAGAATCTGTCCGCCGTTGCGCATGAGCATCTCCAGCAGGTCGTATTCCTTCCGGCTCAGCCGGGCGCTGCGCTCCTGGCAGCACACCTGAAAGGAGCCGGGCTGCAGCTGCAGGTCGCCCCAGCGAATGGTGTCGTCCACCGTGGCCGTCCCGGCCTGCCGCCGCAGCAGGAGACGCACGCAGGCCAGCAGCTCCGGGCTCTGAAAGGGCTTGGTCAGATAGTAGTCGGCGCCCCGGTCCAGCCCGCAGACGCGGTCTGAAAGCTCGCCCCGGGCCGTGAGCATCAGAACCGGCAGCCGGCTCCCGCTCCCGCGCAGCCGCTCCAGCACCGTGAACCCGTCCAGCTCCGGCAGCATCACATCCAGCAGCATCAGGTCGTAAATGCCCGATAAGGCGTTGTCCAGACCCTCGGTGCCGCTATAGCACACATCCACCGTGTATCCCTCCCGGTGCAGCAGGTCCCGCAAGGTCTGCGCCAGCCGCTTTTCGTCCTCTACCACAAGAATTCGCATGACCATACCCTCCCGGCTCCGTTTTTCTCTATTGTATACCGAAATTCTCCCGGACACAAGCCCCGGCGTGTAAGAGCATCGTACCCCACCATGCTTTAAGAAACATTAAAAAAAGAGCCTGTTTCCGCAAAAAAACGCCGTAGCCCCTCATCCCTTGCAACCAAAAAACCGGGAGGACGAAGCCTCCCGGTCAACCGATTCTGTTATACTCACGCCGCCAGGCTCAAAAGCCCCGTTAAAAGCTGGGCTGTTGCGGCGGACACTTTGAAAATCGCCGGTACCTCATTGTACATGGCAAAATACCCGTCCTCGTTGCTGAGCCCCACCTTCACCGTGAAGCTCCCGGCGCTGCCATTGGCGGCGGTGTAATGCACCGTGGCCGTTACCGTGGGGTCAGTCAGGCCGCAGATGGGCAGCGCCCCGGAGCTGGGGTTGTAGTCCACGCAGGACTCCAGCGCCAGACCCTGCCCCAGGAGGCTCACCAGACCCTTCAGCTGTCCGGACACATCCGTGCCCTCCCGCAGCCAGCGGCCATCGTCGCCGCGGCTGACGGTCACACTTGCGCCGCCGCCCTGGGCCTCAATGGCTGTAATTTGCTCCGCTGCCAATACCGGCACCGCCGGTATCTGCACCAGCTCATAGATGTTGCGGTCCATCATCTGCACCAGGGCGTCCGGCACCACATAGATTTTCGTCGTGTCGCCGTCCCGGCACATATAGTGTCCGCCGCCCTCGGCGGCGCTGCCGATCTGCAGGGAAATGCCCGACCCATCGGCGTCCTTTACCTCCAGGGTCCGGTCCGGGGCGTCCAGGTCATAGGTGGTGATGTCACCGGGATTTTCCAGCGGCACCAGCACATTCAGAGCGCTCACCTGGTCCAAAAGCTCCTGGACCTTCGACTGATTCAGAGGGATGGTGGTGTCATCCTTCCACTGCCATTCGCCTGCGTCGTTGTAGTTAAAGCGCAGGGTGTAGCTGGAGTTTTTGTAGATCAGCTCCTGGGTGGAGCTGCTCACCAGCCCCGTATCGTTGAGCGTGGTGGGGTCGGACGGCACCTTTTTTCCGCAGCCTGCGCAGGCCAGCACCGCCAGCGCCAAGGCCCCCGCAAGGATCTGTATTTTCTTCATAGGATTCGACTCCTTGTTTCGTAATTTCCCCGATTATAACAGATTTTTCCGCAAAAGGGAAGCCCCCTAAAAAAGGGAAGCCGCCGCAGCGCTCCACAGCGCCGCGGCGGCCCCAATAAAAGCCTCGCAGAGTTTGCGCCTGCAGGCGCAAAAAATTTAAATCATTTTTCACCGCGACATGTGCGTGGGGAAAAATACCTCTCAGGCTGCAAGTGTGGAATTTTTGCGCCTCGCGCAAAAATTATGCGCGCAGCAGACTGCAAGCCTTTTGGCAGAAAATTTCGAAGGAATTTTAGCCAGTCAGAAGGAGACGGTCTCCGGCTCCGGCTTCTGGCAGGCGCTGATGCGGTCTACATACAGCACCGGCCCCTCGCCCTGGTAGGCCTCGCAGTTTTCCTTTTTCACCGTGGCGTGGATCTTCACCCAGTCCCGGTTTTTAAAGCGGTCCATGCCCTGGCCCTTGCACACCAAGGCCAAAAACTGCATGTCGTTTTCGCAGCACACCATGGCAAAGCGCCCGGGGCAGTCCACGCCCTTGAACTTCTTGGAGTGACACATCAGCGCCTTAAAGGTGACGCTGACCCCCTCGTAGCGCTCCGGGTGGTCCATCAGGTCCACATACCAGATGCCGTAGTCCTCGTCCGCCACCTCCAGGTGCCCCGAGGACAGGTCGAAGGGCATCATGTCCTCCGTTACATACTCCTCGCTGGTGCCGTCCTCATTTTCCAGATAGATGTCCGCCCGGCGGTTGGCCATGCGCAGGTTCTTAGAGCGCAGGTCGGCCCGGAGCTGCTCGTTGCAGCGGTTAAAAATAAGCATATCGGCGTTGGAGACCTTCTCCATCACCAGCTGGCCCATGTTCTTCAGGTACGGCTCAAAGGTCCGGGCGTCCATCAGGCAGATGATCTGATACAGGACCCAGTTTCCCGGCAGCCCGTCCCGGTACAGGGGCTCCATCATCCACATGCCGTTATATTCGATGATGACCTGCTTGGGGCGGTACTGCTTTTCCAGCTTCTTAAAAAGCTCCGGCGTCAGCTCCGCCTGGTCCTCCACCGTGTAGGTGAACACATTGAAAAGCCCGTGGGGATCGTATTCCTCCTCCCCCTCCTCGCAGCAAATGAGCAGGGTCTTGTCCTCGGCGGCAAAGCCGTCCTTGAGGATGCCGTTTATAAAGTTTGTCTTGCCGGCATCCAGAAACCCGGCAATGAGATATACAGGAATATCCATACTTCTTCTCCCTTACAGGCCGAACAGCTCTGCCAGCCTGCTCTCGTCCAGCTTGGAGCCGATAACGCACAGCCGCCCGGTATAGTCTGCCGGGCCGAACCGTACCTCGTGCTCCTGGGGCACATAGTCAAAGTGCAGCCACTTTCCGCCCTCGCAGGGAACGATGCCCTTGGCCCGGAGAATCGCGCCGTATTCGCCGCCGTCCAGAGCTGTGAGAATGCGGTCGATGTCCGCCTCCGTAAAGGTCTTGGGCGTCTCCGCGCCCCAGCTGGTGAACACCTCGTCGGCGTGGTGATGATGGTGGTGGCAGGAGCACGCCGGGTCGTCGCACTCGCCGTCGTGGTGATGATGCTCATGCTCGTGGTCATGGTCATGGTCATGGTCGTGGCAGCATCCGTCGTGGTCGTGGTGATGGTGCTCCTCGTCCTCGTCGTGATGGTCGTGGTCATGATGATGCTCGTGGTCGTGGTCATCGTGGTCATCATGGTCGTGGTGATGATGGTGATGCTCCTCCTCCTCGGCCTCGTGCTCGGCCCGGATGCGCTCCATCAGCTCGTCCGCCAGAGACACCTTCTCCATGGCGGCCAGGATGGTCTTGCCGTCCAGCTCGTCCCAGGGGGTGGTGATAATGGCGGCGTCCTTGTTTTTCTCCCGCAGCAGGGCCACGGCGGCCTCCAGCTTCTCGGGGCTCACCTTCTGGGTGCGGCTGAGGATGATGGTTCCGGCGGTCTCGATTTGGTTGTTGTAAAACTCGCCGAAGTTCTTCATGTAGACCTTCACCTTGGAGGCGTCCGCCACGGTGACGAAGGAGTTGAGCTTCATCTCCGGCACATCCTTCACGGTGTTCTCCACCGCCAGGATCACATCGGAGAGCTTCCCCACGCCCGAGGGCTCAATGAGGATGCGGTCCGGGGCAAACTGCTTCTGCACATCCACCAGCGCCCGGCCAAAGTCGCCCACCAGGGAGCAGCAAATGCACCCGGAGGACATCTCGCTGATCTGCACCCCGGCGTCCTTCAAAAACCCGCCGTCAATGCTGATCTCGCCGAACTCGTTTTCAATGAGCACCAGCTTCTCGCCCTTGTAGGCCTCCGCCAGCATCTTCTTAATAAGCGTGGTTTTTCCTGCGCCCAAAAAGCCGGACACAATATCAATTTTAGTCATAATTCGTGCTTCCTTTCTGACTTTTGTATGTAAAAATATAATGTGTAAACGGATTTCGTAGGGGACGATGCCTACATCGTCCCGCCCTCACCAGCTATCAAGCTGTCTGTAGGGGCGGACGCCTCTGTCCGCCCGCCGATGCTGTACCGCACCTCTTGTAAAAGGTGTCATTGCGAAGCCAGTGCGCACACTGGCTGTGGCAATCCGCGTCCCCTTTGGATTTGCGCAGGGGTATTACGGATTCCCACGACCAGTCTGCGGACTGGTCTCGGAATGACACGCGAATTTCTTCGGCTCCTGTCACTGGTCGTGGCAATCCGTCCTCCAAGGCCCCTTGCCTAAAGGGGGCTGGCACGGCGAAGCCGTGACTGGGGGATTCCGCTCTGCGGCGCACTTCTTGGGCCGGGGCATCCCTCTTATCCTATTTATCTTATCCCATTTTCCGAAAAAAGCAAGGCTTCCCCTGTGAATTTTTTGTGATACGCGCCACATCTGCTTTTTTCCTGTTGCCAAACGCCCCGACTTGTAGTAAAATAACTCTGTTGACAGTCCTCCGTGTGAAGCTGCGGAGCCGGTCTTGCGCAATGGATGCCCACGAATCATGTCAGGCGGGGAACCGAGCAGCATTAAGAGGGATCATTCATGTGCCGCAAGGGCGCCGGCTCTGTGGCTTCATGGGGAGGACTATCTATTTTCGTAAAAATTCTAAAGGAATTTTCACGAAAAGATTTACAGCCCGCTGCGCGCATAATTTTTGCGCAAAGCGCAAAAATTCCACACCGGCGGGCTAAACGGTTTTTGGGAAACCGATTTTTATAAGGGAGGCAGGCCCATGTATCAGGCACTCTATCGCAAGTGGCGGCCCATCACCTTTTCCCAGGTGGTCGGCCAGGAGCATATCACCGATACCCTTCGGCGTCAGGTGGCTGAGGGCCGCACGGGCCACGCCTACCTTTTCACCGGCACCCGGGGTACCGGCAAGACCACCTGCGCCCGGATCCTGGCCAAGGCCATTAACTGCCTGCACCCTGTGGACGGCGCCCCCTGCAACCAGTGCGAGGCCTGCCGGGGCATCGACGAGGGCCGCCTGCTGGACATCACCGAGCTGGACGCCGCCAGCAACAACGGCGTGGACAGCGTCCGGGCCCTTCGGGAGGAGGCGGTGTATACCCCCTCGGTGCTGAAAAAGCGCGTGTATATCATCGATGAGGTGCATATGCTTTCCACCCCCGCCTTTAACGCCCTGCTTAAAATCCTGGAGGAGCCGCCGGAGCATCTGGTGTTCATCCTGGCTACCACGGAGCTGCATAAGGTCCCGGCCACCATTCTCTCCCGCTGCCAGCGCTATTCCTTCAAGCGTATCCTGCCCCGAGACATTGCCCGTCAGCTTCGCTACATCGCCGGGGAGGAGCAGATCGACCTGACCCCGGACGGGGCGGATATTCTGGCCCGGATGGCGGGCGGCGCCATGCGTGACGCGCTGAGCCTGCTGGACCAGTGCCGCAGCTTTGAGGGGACCTTGAGCGCTTCGGCTATTTTGAACCTGCTGGGCTTGGCAGGGGGAGTGCAGACCGCCCGGCTCATGGAACTGCTTCTGAAGCGGGACGCCCGGGAAGCCCTGCTGCTGCTGGATCAGCTCTACCGGGACGGCAAGGATATCGCCGCCCTGCTGCGGGAGCTGTCGGACCTGTGCCGCGACCTGCTGATTCTCCACACGGCCCCGGAGGGCGGCGCGGCTCTGCTGACGGGACTGTATGAGGAAAAGACCCTCTCGGCCCTGGGTGCGGATGCATCGGGCAGCCGCCTGTTCTACATGGCGGAGGTTTTGGGGCAGACCCTGGCCCGCCTCAGCGACAGCGGCTCCCTCCGCACCGAGGCGGAGCTGTGCCTGCTGAAGCTCTGCGACGAAAGCCTCTGTGGAGACCTCTCGGCCCTGAACACCCGCCTGGAGCGGCTGGAAAAGGCGGCGGCCAGGGGCTTTGCGGCCCCGGCTTCGGAAAGCACTTCGGCCCCGGCCATGCCGCAGCCGGAAATCCGCCAACCCATTCCCTCCGCTCCAGACCCCAAGGCCCAGCCTGTCCCGGCCAAGCCGGAGCCGAAAATTCAGCCCACCCCGGCGGAAAAAGCCCCGGCACCGTCCGAGCCGAAAGCGGCGGCCTCCGCCCGGGAGGACGGCGAAATTTGGGCCCGCCTGCAAAACCAGTATAAGGCCGGGCTGCGGACGGATAAGCGGGTGTTTCTGAATCGGGCCAGCGGCGTCCTGTCCGGCGGCGTGCTCACCGTCACCTGCCCGGACGATATGGTCAAAAGATATTTGGACTGCCCCGAGGTAAACGGGGTGCTTCAGAGCGTCACCGAGGCCCAGTGCGGAAGTCCGGTCCGGGTGGTGTTTACCCTGGGGAGCGGAAAGCCCGCCCCACTGCACCGGTCTGACACCGAATCGGCACCGCCAAAGCGCACCAAACCGGCACCAAACGGCACCGAATCGGCACCGCCTGTCCCGGCGGAAAAGCCCGCCGAAACGCCTCCCTGGGAGGCCCCGCCCCCTGCGTCGGACCGGATGGATGAGCTGCTGGAGGAGGCCGGACGGCTGGATAATTTCAATATAAAATAATAATTATAAAATAAGGAGAAACATAAGTATGGCAAAGGGTTACAGTGCAAGAGGCGGCTTCACCGGCGGCGCCGGAATGATGCGCCAGCAGCAGCAAATGCAGCAGAAAATCATGAAAATGCAGCAGGAAATGGAGAAGGCTCAGGCCGATGTGGAGAGCGCCTTCTTCTCCGCCACCGCCGGAGGCGGTGTGGTAAAAGCAACGGTCAGCGGCAAGCGCCAGCTCACCGAGCTGACCATTCAGCCCGAGGCCGTGGACCCGGAGGATGTGGAGATGCTCCAGGATCTAGTGATTTCCGCTGTGAACGAGGCCATGCGCCAGGCGGAGGACGCCCTGGAAAACAGCATGCAGAGCCTCACCGGCGGGCTGAATTTCCCCGGCTTCGGCCTGTAAAAAAGCAAACAAAAGCATCCTGAAACCCCATGGTTTCAGGATGCTTTGCTATAAATTTTGAATTATTTTAAAGAATTAAGAATAGGTGCGCACCACGGCGGCCACCTTGCCCAAAATGGAGGCGTGGCGGCCATCAATAGGGCTGTATGCTTCGTTTTCCGGCAGGAGCCAGACCTGCCCGTTGCGGCGGGAGAGACGCTTCACCGTGGCCTCGTCTTCCAGCAGCGCCACCACGATCTCGCCGTTCTGAGCGGTTTTCTGCTGGTGGACCACCACCAGATCACCGGGGAGAATACCCGCGTTCAGCATGGACTCGCCCCGAACACGCAGGGCGAAAAACTCCCCGTCCCGACCCTGGGTGTCGAAGGGGATATAATCGTCAATGCACTCCTGCGCCAAGATGGGTGTACCGGCGGCCACATCGCCCAGCACCGGTACCCGGCCGGGAGCATAGGCCGCCTCCTGCACCGGCGAGATCTGCTGCGCAACGGGGGCAGCATCCGGCCGCTCCACCAAGGTCAGGGCCCGGCCCTTACGCCCGTCCTTGCTCAGGTAGCCCAGCTCCTCCAGATGCTTAATATGAAAATGCACGGTGGAGGGGGACTTCAGCCCCACGGCCTCGCCGATTTCCCGGACGGAGGGCGGATAGCCCTGGTCGCGGATAAAGGACGCGATATAGTCGTAGATTCTCTGCTGCATGGCGGTCAATTTCTGCATACGATCCCCTCCTGCCTTATGTTATTAAATAGTATAGCACACATTTCCGGAGATTGCAACAACTGTTCGATTATTTTTTTGAATTCTTTTTTTGTTTTATACTTGCATTTGGGGAAAGAATATGCTATGATGATGATTACTTAATGGATATTATGCCATATGGCATCCAAAAATACGGAGGGAAGAAAGATTATGTTGATCGCTGTTACCATCGTGCAGCTGCTGGCTGCTCTTGTTTTGATTCTGATTGTGCTGTTCCAGTCCGGTAAGAGCCAGGGTCTGTCCGGCGCCATTGGCGGCATTGCCGACTCCTATATGTCCAAGGGCAAGGCCCGCACCGTAGATGCCAAGCTGGCGAAGGCTACCAAGTGGGTGGGCGCTGTGTTTGTTATTTTGACCCTGGTGCTGGACTGCATGGTTGCCGCCGGTTTATAATTGGCCGGGAGCATGAAGTGAATAATTGTGTTGTGTAGGAATACCGCCCGAAGCCATGGCTTCGGGCGGTATTTTTGCGTGTAGGGGACGGGTGCGAAAAAGAATCCCCCAGTCACGGCTTTGCCGTGCCAGCCCCCTTTAGGCAAGGGGGCC